>Ga0214921_10003905_pt1 | contig 22478 bp, 16 predicted proteins | sample LL1505_MetaG_FD_177992 | JGI IMG/M metagenome (GOLD analysis project Ga0214921, IMG submission 177992) | Freshwater microbial communities from Lake Lanier, Atlanta, Georgia, United States - LL-1505 | ecosystem: Environmental > Aquatic > Freshwater > Lake | place: USA: Georgia | collected... | reverse complement strand
AAAACAATTGGGCAGATTACCGATGCAGCCCCCTTATTATGCCATTTGCCAGTTTATTTGGAGAAGATACCAAACAAAATTTTGATTTCTGTTTGGGGAAGAGTTTTAACAATCATTCCCAGGGAATTGTTGGCTCTATTCTGGCCATGTTTACACAATTCTCCACTCTTCTGGAATCCATTTTTGACTCCCTCAGTTCTCTCCGAACGACCATTGCAACCTTGGGCGGAGGCATCAATGTCATCTTTCAAGAATTTACGGAGCGTATTTCTAATTTTTTCTACCAATTACGACTCAGTGCCATTCGCATAAAACTGCTTATGGGGCGTCTCTATGCCATTCTCTTTTCTATCATGTACATGGGTACCTCTGGAATTACGGGAATGTCTTCCTTTACCAATACCTATTTGTTTTCCTTCTTGGATACCTTCTGTTTTCCAGGAGAAACGGAATTGAATGTGCGCCGTGATTCGGGCATCGTTCGCATCCCGATTCAGGAGATAACCATTGGTGATGTATTAATGCCAGGAAATACACGAGTCACCGCGACATTTGAATTTTATTCTACAGGGCAACCAATGGTTCGCGTCGGTCCTGCTCTGGTCAGCACGAATCATTATTTATTGCACAACGGCGTACCTATCATGGCAGGAGAGCATCCCTCTGCCGTTCCATATGGTCCATGGGATTCTCCTGCGCATCTGTTTTGTGTCAATACAACCGACCACACAATTCCGATTGAATATCTTACCTTTTTGGATTATGATGAAACACCTGAGGGAGATGCTGAAACACTGGAATGGATTGAGGGGCGTATTAATGGAACACCATCGGTGGGAAAGACATATCCATACAAGGACGCGTGTTTTTCAATAGAGGGAGATGCCAAGATAAAAACAAAGAATGGCTTGAAATATGCAAAGGACATCAAGATTGGCGAGGAGTTAACCACGGGTTCCTGTGTAGTGGGAACGATTCGCCGAGAAGTGAGTCAAGTGTGCACCCTCCCGAATGGAACGCGTATCACACCCGCCACGTTGTATTGGGACAATAACCAATGGAGAAGACTTGGTGAAACATACAAATACAAGGAAACGACGGATATCTTTGTATCATTTGTTGTGGTTCCCAACTCGCAATTAGAGCTGGAAGACGGTACACATGTACGAGATTACATGGAGCTCTGCTCTCCGGATGCAGAAATGCACTATTCTGCATTACTGGAAGGAAAATGAATGCGAGCATCCTGTATGACAAATCTCTCCTGTCGTAAAAGAAGATGGATGGTACTCCATCAAAGGATGTACCACCTGTAGAGGACAGTATTCCATTACTAGAATCAAAATGGCCCTTTGTTATGATAATACTGGGATTGCTATTTGGCCTGGGATATACCATCTCCACCATGGAACGAACGGCAGTCATGGCAAATTGGAAAGACCGTAAATGCGAGCTTCCTGTGATGATAGCAGCATCCTTTTTCAAGCCCGAATCGGACCCTCGCTCGCCTACTTCGTTTGCTGTGGATAATTTTGAGTTTTGTATTCAAACCGTTGTCCAAAACTTTATGGAATGGCTCATGATGCCCATTCAAACCGTTTTTGGAAAGCAGGTCGATGCGGCAGGTCAAGCCATGAATGGATTGGATACCATTCGCAAGATTGCGCAAACCATGTACAAGGAATTTGTTTCCTATCTGGAAATCTATTATCAGAAGTTTAACACTTCTGTATTTGAAATGAGTCGTATTGTGCAGCACATGAAAATGGCCATGCAGAGAATCAATGCGGTTGCAATGTCCTTTATCTTTTCAGGAATCTCCTTTTTTCGCGCCATGATAAATGCGATTCAATTGGTGATAAAGGTGGTATTGATTATCTGCGCCATTATGGTGGCGATTATCATTCTATTATGGTTTATTCTATTTCCTGTCATTCCTCTTATCTTGGCCGCGCTAGGTATGATTATTCATTCCATTTGGCCGTTTCGTGGAATCCTTTCACCTGGACTACAAAGCGATGCCGAGGATAAAAAAGGCGTCTTTTGTTTTGCAGAGGGGGCACAGGTCGCCATTCTAGACGAGCACGGGAAACCTGCTACATGCCCTGTGGAGAAGATTCGGATGGGACAGATACTAGGAGAACATGCAGGGCGAATTACGGCCATCGTGCAGATGCGTGGAGACGGTGTCCCGTTGTATTCGGTAGAAGGCATTCTGGTATCCGGTTCTCATTTGATAAAAGGAACGGATGGACACTGGAAATCCGTGGCGGAGGATGAACGTGCGGTGCGCACCGAGCAGTCTTGTCCTGTTATTTATTGTTTTAATACCACTTCCAATTGCATACCTCTTCTTACGAACTCGCAGACACCCATTCTTTTTCGTGACTGGGAGGAAATCGGAAATGAAGACGAAAAGGGTCAGTTCATGTGGAATTATCTCGTGTCAAAGATTTTAAATAAGGAAAGTAATTACCCGCTGTGGAAGGAAGACGTTCGTCTCCATTGTGAAACACCGCTCATGGGTAAGAACGTATTGGTGAGGACTCAGAGGGGGTGGTTACCTATCTCTGTCATTTCATGGGACACGGTTCTGATGGACCGTCATGGAAAGGGGCAACGTATATTGGGATTGATTCAAGGGGAAGTGGAGAATGCGATGGATTCCGATGGTGAATGGTGTACGGAACAATATGGTGACCGAAATGGGGTGTGGAGAAAATGGACATCTACTGTGAAGGATGGAACCTCTATCATACAGGGATGGAACGTGATGAGCGAAACAGGTGAAATCATCATATGGGATACGAATCGTCAAAAAGAGCTCATTATCCGTGATTTTACGGAGGTAGGATGCGATAACATCAATAAAACATATGCATTTGTGGAGGCTAGACTCCGGATGGCAGAATAGAATTATCTATTGCGTATTCAGTAGAATGAAAACCGGATTTCTCATCACAGGACTTGTATTGCTCCTCATTGCCAACCTCATGATGGTATACTCTCACCGCGGTATGGGTGAAGGTTTTACTAGCTATTTCCTGGAGAACGCGGGTGCATCTGGGCTAGGAAAGAATAAGTTGGAGCCAATGGGTCCATTTGACAACGTACGGGTTACACCGAGCCACGGTCAGAGCTCATGGCGCGGCGCGGCCCCGAATGAGCCCCTCTTGGGCCCTGAGTTTCAACCCGGTCCCGACAGCCTCTTTCTGTTCAAACACAATCAGGTGAAGCCTGAGTGCTGCGGCTCGTCCTTTTCTTCGGACACAGGATGTGTCTGCACCACGCCTCAGCAGCGCAACTATATTAACATGCGTGGAGGAAACCGTACGGTGGAAGACGGTATCTAAGCGATTTCCGAGGGCAACTCCGAATGATAACAAGAAATAATGTTCCGTGTCATCATTCGTACCATCTAATAGAATGACTCGTAAGGTTGGCGGCGATACCTCTAACTTTTTACCAAACAGCATGAAGAAGGTATCCAATGCAGCACCCAATGCGGCAGCCAATGCCACGCCAAATATTGCACCGTCTTCGTTTGTGACCACGATGAACAATGCTGCAGCAAACGTAGCGAAATCACTTAGTGCCAATACCATTGCCACAACGGCGAACAATGCGGCCAAAAAAGTCAACACTGCAACCGATGCAGCCGTGAATACGGCCATGAATGCGGTCAATAGCGCAAAGACTTCCCTTGTGAATACATTTGGTCCGTTTGCGAAGGAGAATGTATTGGCACCGATTCAAGAATCTATCAATGGGTCCTTCGAGAGCGAAACATCTCCCTTTGTATCCATTCCGATTATGATTGGCCTGGGCCTTCTCATCATTGCTCTCATTCTGATTGTCATCTTTCGCGACCAAGTCTCCTACGGTTTGGAAGTGGCATGGCAGAAGCTCAAGGCGCTATTTAGCTCGGATGTCTCGCCCGCCCCGATTGTTCCGCAAAAGGATGAAAAGAAGCCGGTCGCCATTCCTCCCATGATTGATAAGGCCGCCATTGGTAATATGCTCCCTGGACAGCGCGAGGTATTCAACATCGCAGATAACAAGTACAAATACAGCGATGCGGAGCCTCTTTGCAAGGCATTTGGCGCAGAGCTTGCTACCTATGACCAGGTGAAGGAGGCATGGAAGAAGGGAGCCGACTGGTGCAATTATGGATGGGTGAAGGGTCAATCGGCGGTGTATCCGACGCAACAGTCTACCTATGACAAGCTGCAGGCGGGCCCTGAGGACCAGCGAATGGCATGTGGCGCACCTGGTGTGAATGGAGGATACTTTGACAATCCCGAGCTGCGATTCGGTGTCAACTGCTATGGTGCACGCCCTGCACAAACCGACACCGACTTTCGTCATATCATGCAGCAAGAGGGAAATCGCACACAGGGCGCTCTTGAGTATGATAAAAAGGTGCAGGATTTTAAGGTGCATCGTGACCAGATTCCCGTGAATCCGTTTCACTCGGCATGATTATAAGATAGTACCGTTGGAGGCGGGTGGTTGAACCTGTCCCGATTGCTTCAATGCTTTATGAACGGTGTATCCGCGATTGGCGCGCAGAAAGGTCATGATATCCAGGGTTTCATCCTTCCCCCCTCGCTGGCGAAAGTAGGCATGGAGGAGCTCTTCGATTTTAGAGAGCGAGAATGGATTGGGCTCTTTTTTATCAGTCACCTGAAGTCTGCCGTTGTAAATCTGAATCACGGCCCGTTCCATATTATTTTGCTGTAAGATACCGATAATCTGCTTTTCATAATCGTCTTTTACCTTTTTGGCTGCACCAAATTGTTTAAAAAACGACGAGGCCATATTGCTATAATGCAACCAGTACCGCACAAAATCGCCAATACCGGGGTCGGCCATATGTTCTACTTCCATATGGATATCTTTAGATGTGCCTTTATCCCATCTTGTGACTGCATAGGGAGCAGACGGAATTGCGGTTCATGAGTTGAAGGACAAAGATAAGAATGACCAGAATGAGCATGCCTGAAAAAATACAAAGGGCAATGATAAGATATGGGAAGAAGCGTTGGATGATATACTGTAAGAATGGTTCAATGACAAGTTGTTGGATGTAGTTTTTTGTATCCGAACTCGCAAGGGAGAGAGCAAACTGGTCAATACGACCCTTTAGCATATGAACAAATCGTTCATTATCCCTTGTTCTATCCCTTCCTAATGGGACGACCCCTGATGGGTGCGCATCTACCGGCATTTGTTACTGTGGTGAAATTAACTCCTCTCTTCTAATCGCTGTGGTCAGAGAGGATGCCCGTCGTATCAACCCCGCAATATACAAAATCAAATCATCCATCTACGGGTGTACTTGAGACGTGTTATACGTTTACGATACAATACAGTGAATCGGATAGTACCTTATCCTATGTTGCGGAAGAGGACCCTGTAGCAGAGAGAATCACATCATTATTGGAGGAAAATAAGACATGGTGGATACAGTGGATATCTTTCTTTTTAGGGGGTACTTCCAAGTTTTTTTCCAAGCCCTATACGGTCCAGCAAATGCATGGTATGATGAAGCATACACTTCACGGTACCCCCGCTGAACTATTGCCCGCTACGGTGACGATGGTGCCCGAGACCATTCAGATTCGGAATGGCACCATCTGGGTAAACTGGAAGTATGATGCTGTTCCTCTTCCTATTGATATTCCGGATATGGAGGAGCTTCCGGTTTCAAACGGAGTGGAGGAGTTGAATGGGGATGATGTACCGGTCGACCCAAACGCTACGGATGAACCTCTTTCGCTGGATACCCCCACCAAGTTCTATGACAAACATAAGGTGAAGCAGGCGCGATGGAAAGCCAAGGTAGCCATGTATCGGGCCCAGCAACAAATGAACTTATATTATGAGAAATATGGGATGGAGGTGAGCGACTCGGATTCCGAGAAGACGTCCGACGAAGAGGAAGAAGAGGTCCAGCTCTGAAAATTATGCCCTCTGTCTTTTATAGAACGTAATGGCAGGTATCGAAATGCAGAACGTCATCCTAATCGCCCTCGTCGTGGTCGTCGCTCTGTTCCTCGCACACCAATATAACCCCTATTTGTTTTCGTCTTTTGGATTCTATGAAGGCTTTGCTGATGAAAAGAAGCAAGAGCCGAAGAAGGAGGAGAAGAAGGAAGAGAAGAAGGCTCACTTTCAGGACATGAAGAAGGAGTCTCACTTTGCGGATATGAAGAAGGATGAGAAGAAGGACAAGTTTGAGGACATGAAGAAGGAGGGAGAACCCTTTGCGGACCTGAATGCTTATCAGGGTCCGGCCCAATTCGGCGCCGCCGATGCGCCGGCGGGCTGCTACCCGCGTGACCAGCTGACACCCTCTGAGCTCCTTCCGAAGGACATCGGCACGGTCTGGGCCGAGCAGAACCCAATGGGCTCAGGCTCGTTGAAGGGAAAGAACTTCCTTAGCGCCGGCGCCCTCATCGGTGTCAACACCGTCGGCCAGAGCATGCGCAACGCGAACCTCCAGGTTCGCTCCGAGCCGCCGAACCCGCAGGTGGCTGTCAGCATCTTTAATCAGTCCACCATCTCCCCGGATATCAGTCACCGTGCCCTTGAGATTGGAGCGTAACTCTTCTTTTCTTTGGCGTAGACATAGCGAACCCATGGAATCTCTCTCATTCTTGATGACCAGCTTGAAAGAAATTGATATGACATATGTCTTGTTATTTGTGGCATTGCTAGCGGCGGCCATCTACATCATCGTCTACCATCCGTTCGGATTCGGATTCATGGAGGGATTCAACAGCGAACTAGCATCAGGAACCAATATGGAAGATGCACATGGTTCCGCCCCTGCTGGCGTGAATGCCTCCCCTGGAGCGGTGCAACACGACCTGAATCGTGAAAGTCAGCATGTAGACCATGCGAATCAGGATGGAAACCCGCAGAACACGAATCCTGACCTAAAGAAACAGCCTTCCGTTCATGCCTAAGGCGATGTATGATAGATAACAACGATACCTCCTCTCATGATAGCATGCGATGACGTATTTATTGGTATTCACCTCTACCTTCTTTATCACCAATGTCTTGGTTGGCCTGTATATGGGTCACATCCTCTATGCCGCTTTGTTTTTCATTCTAACCTGTACATCTAGTCTGCATCATTCCTCTCTTCTATCATCGGACCATCTGGCTCGGTTAGACCGTGGAACGTGTATCATAGTTGCGATGTACGGTGCCTATATGATATATAATAAGGAGCTATTTCATACTCTATCCCTTGCAAATGTAATGATTCTATTATGCTTTATGATATGTGTAGCCTTCTATGAATATGGAGGTAGAACACAATCCTTCTGTTTTGACCCGAGACCATATGTTGCCCTGTTCTATCATGCCTGTATGCATTTGTTTGGCTCGGTAGGGCATCATTTCATTATGCTTCACGCCTAGTAGAGATGTCTATCTTGAATACCGCCAGCAATTTATTCAAATCCATTCTGGGAGGCGGCAACTTTCCGACGGTTCGTGTACAATCCACGGTTGATGGAAAGATATACAAGGTGCGTGATATGCCCGACAAGCAGCAAGCCGCCAATCTATTGGCTACCCTCCGAATCAAGCTGGTGAAGCTGTGTGATACCCTAGAAAAGAAGTACCCAGACAAGGCTCAAGTGAAACAAATGGTCCAAAACTTCCGCTCAGACCCCGAGCGGTTCTTAGAGGCCACTCCCGATTCGGAACACACCTCTTCCACGGTAAACAAAGGAGAATCCATTCATATGTGCTTGAGACAACGCGAAGGACCGGATGAAAGTCTAGTGAATGAGAATGTCATGATGTTTGTGGCGCTGCATGAGTTTGCCCATATTTGCACCGAGTCCATCGGACATGATTCGGACTTTTGGAACAATTTTGGATGGCTCCTGAAAGAGGCCGAAGGAATGGGTATCTATCAGTATACGGATTTTGCTGCGCACCCTGTCAGTTACTGCGGTGTGTATATCACGGATTCTCCCCGTTACGACCCTAAGAAAGACGGTACGAATCAGCAAATCGGAACCATGTCCAAGAGAGTGTAATGAGTCTCTTTTTTATGTGAAAACGCCATAGGGATGGCGTTGGACATCGACCGATTACTTTCTCCCGTCGTATTGCCGAGTCTTCATGAGGATATTCCTCCGGTTCAATGCAAGGTTTGGATGGGAAAAGACCAATATGAGAGCATACAAATCAACGTCTATCCATTTGATACACTCGACATGATAAAGTTTGCGATATGCGAACGGTATCGCAAGGACCCTTCCTTTCATCCACGCTATCTATTTGTAGGAATTCCAGAAGGAGATGCGGAGCCCACATTGGAGACTCAATATGTACCGCTGGATTATCTGTGGTACTCCAATCAGACTCAATCGGTGCGAGAAACACATCGTCTGGCGCATCCAAGGACGGGTATGACACATGGCGATGAATGGTTCATCAATGCCAATGGGAGTTATTCCAGCCCCATTATGGAACTTCGTGGTCGTAGTACAATAGAGGATGTATTTCTTACTAAGGGCTCCATTCCTACACTCCATGTCTATTCGCTTGCCGCATTGTTAAAAGAATATCGCGGCATCACGCCCATCGCGGATGTAGATTGGAACAAGCGCTTTGCAGGATATTTCCCAGATGTTCCATTGGATGGACCCTATCAACCAACAAAAGAAGACGCCCTCTTTTCTAAAACCATTCACGCGGTTGTGACCAAACGAACCGCCATTCTCGGCAGTCTCAATCAAATGATAGAGGATGGCATTATGAATCCAAACATGCAAGTAACGGGGATTCATAATATGACCCTTATGTGGAAGAAACCAATACAGGGATTTGAAGGTGCCGCATCGCTATTCTATCGTCTACCGGTTACAGAAAAGCGCCCCTATTTACGTCTTCTTCCATCGGATGGGTCCCCCATTACCAAGTTGCATGTGAGAGGCGTGGTTCCGATACCGACCTTGGAGGACCCGCGTGTACTAGAAGGATGGGGGGAAGACGTATCACCTGACCCTACTACGGATGTATGCATCATGAAATATGTACACTGTTCGGCAAGTGGGATTGTTCAACCCATATATGGTACATTTTGTATATTGAACGATGGTACCATGACGCTTACCATCCAGCCACCAAAGTCCATCAAGCGTCTGACGACCGCGTTTGATTTTAATGAGTTTCGCGCCTATTCAGAACGTATCATGAATGGACTTCCTCAACCAGCAGATGATTATGTACTGCATGATATGTCTATCCATACCACCTTGACGTTGGACCTGCACTCCAAGCGGTTTACTAAAGCACGACTTCTAGACCGTTTGGCACAATTCCAACCGTTATTTACTACCATAGAGTCCCTCCCCAATGACAATGCGATTCTCTCACTCCGCTACACTGCCGTGAGTCAGTATGCCTCAGAGGACAATGTCTTCCAATTTCTTACACAATTTGCGATGCAGCAACAACAAAAAGGCGAGGTGGCCCATGCTACCCAATTAGTGGAGGCGTTACAGGAGCAGTTCCAGTTTTCCACACAATATGCATCCGAAGTATGTAAAAAGTGGTTGGCCAAGAGGGAGCGATTCACTCTTCAGCAACCTGAGGATGGCGAGTTTGAAGAAACATTTCACCCAGGTATTGACATTCATATTTATGAGAAGCATCCCGAGTATGTTATTACGGTTCATCGTATCAATCGTTACAGTCATTATATTCGGTTGTATACTCTCTTATCTCTTCTCTTTGTGGAAGATGACCACTATTTCAAGCTGACCACTCTAGACGCGGGCCTGTTGGCAGCAGAGAAGGCCGTTGAGGCGAGTACCATGCGACGAGAGAGACAGGATGAATCAGAGGAATCCATGACCGCATCGGACGCATCGCAAAAAGACGGCATGCATTCGCCCGTATCATTGGAAGAGTTGGATGATTTTCCAATAGAGCCTCAAGAGGAAAAAGAGGAACCGAAGGCAATTGCGGCACCCGTGGATAGAAAGGTGATTGACCCATCCAGCTGGTTTATCAACCGCTTGAAAGAGCTAGATAAGAAGCTATTTGACTATCGTCCTGCGGATGGAGATAAGAACGGCTATACTCGCAAGTGTACCCGCAATACAGGTAGTCAGCCCGTATCCCTTACCAAAGAACAATACGAACGGATGCGTAAAATATATGAAAAGGAACCGATTTTCTGGTTGGAATATCCTCTATTGGGAACCGATACACCGGTTGAACCAAAGGGCATGATGGATACCATTACCGTGATGCGATTTGGCTCCCATCCCAACACCATTCATTATTATTTTTGCCCCGAATACTTTTGCCTATTGGATGAACTCATGATTCTTCCTAGAGATTTTGAAGGAACAGTAGATTCAAAGGGCGGACGCAAACCACCCAATACATGTCCCTTTTGTCACGGGCTATTAATCCATGACCGAAAGCAATCCAGTAGCCGTCACACGGTTGTCAAGAAGAATCCCTTACGAGGCGGAGAGAAAACGAATCGTCATATTGATTTCCTCAAAAAATCCAGTCATCCAAAGAAATATGAATTACCATGTTGCTTTTCTAAACCGATTTCATCCTCGGACCCGTTACGTCTTTCCGATAAAGCCTTTGACCATATTCGGAGTGAACTGCAAGAAGAGGAACCTCCCGCAGCCGAGGAAGAAATGAAATACTATGGAGATATGATTTATCCTAATGATGTGATTATTCCATATGGTTCCTATCTTGCCACCATTCAACGACGCAATCTGTTGGAAGCAGGAAAACTGTTGTCGCCAGGTTCCTTCGGTATTCTGCCTCCCACATTTGATACATTCTTTGAACAAACGTCATTTGATACCATTGTGAAACGCATCACGGGTAATCTGAAGCTTCGGCCAAATGCAAATGGATTTTTGCGTATGGGAACGGAGAATCCTCCGAATGAATCCCTCCTTGGAGTCATTGCGCCCTTATTGTATTTGAATAGCATTCGCGAAGTAAAAGAGCGTATTATCGCCGTGATGGTTCCTCTCGTATTTATCCATTCGCATTTTGGAAACCTAGTCATGGAGTTTTATGACCCACGTGATGGAGATTCCATGCCGGCAACACAGAATGAATTAAAGCTGTGGGCAAAATCCCAGTTGGGTGTACTCATCACCGCAAACAATCAATATGAAGTGATTCGGGTATACAACTCATGGCATCGGTTTATTCGGTTTATTCAGGACCCCCTTCAACGGAAAGAACTGCGGCATCTCCAACCGTTATTGGCAGAACCTGGACTATTTCGTACGGAAGGCCTTCAATTGCTGATTATGAATGACGAAGAACCAGTTACCATTCAATGCCCTCGTTTCGGTGTATCCATGGAGCGTCAGCGTCTGAATGAGATTGCCTTTGTATCACGTACTATCACGGGAAACAACAATGCACGTTATGAATTGTACATTTATACCAGCAACCAATCTGGAAAGGGAAGGCTAGGAGAGGTTCATGAACATGTCATTCGGTGGAATTACGAATCGCGACGGTATTGGCCTGCGATTGTCAAAACACGCATTGATGAATATATGCAGCAGTGCCAGAGTCGTTATCGCACGGTGTATACACCGCAGCCTGCCCTAAATCCCATGGCTCTGTTGCCAATGTCCAAGGCAGTGGATGCATCACCTGAATCCATTGAGGGAGTGGTTAAGGATGCGTATAATCATGTGATGGGAATCACATTCCGTGTCAAGCCTGGAAAGAATTCGCCGCTTGTCATGCTGCCGGTCATTGATGATGGATTCATTTCCATTTCGCATTCGGTGGACAATCTGTACCTGGACATAGAGGATGTTCCTCTTGCATCCTTGGAGGACACGATTGCATTCTACCAGTCCAAACTCGTATCCTTATTTTCATTATACCCAGGTTATCATATCAAATATGTGGCACGACGGAAGAAGGGTGACCAATTTGGCCCTGTCAATACTCTTCAGCTGGAAAACGGAATCTATCTGCCAACCGGTCCCTCTCAGCAACCTGCCATATGGGATGACCCAGAAAATGGTCAACTGAAAGCATTCTATCAGCAATGGAATATACAGGGTATGGTGTCCTATACCCATTTACAATGGGAAATCGATAGAGATATGTTGGGAAAGAAGTGGGAATCCAACGAGGCAAAATGGGAGGATTCGCTAGGACAGCTTCTTCCTGAGAAGAGTTGTGGAGAGGACCCCCTATCCAGTTCTACCTATGCAGAATGGGAATCATCCTATCAACAATTTCGTCTTATGGTATCCAATTGGTTAGCGAGTGACCGAGCGGGTCCATTGGTGCGCGATACCATTGAGCGTATTATCTTTCACCGCGATTTGCCCGAATACGAGCGAAGAAAGCGCCTCTTTATTTATTTGTCTCCTGTTCTCCTTACTTGGTTTTATCCGGATGATAATGATAAATGGGATAAGGGAATCACTACCATCTTGCGAAAGGACTGTCAATTAATAGACAAACCGGATGATTGTACAGGAACATGTCATTGGAAACAAGATGAAGGCCGCTGTCTTTTGCATGTATCGGCGACAACCGAATTGGGAGAGAAACGGCGTGTGAGTACACCTGATTTGTATACCAAACGGGTGATTGACGAACTGGTGCGATTTCCCGCGAGAAGAAAGCAACTAATGAAGCCTGGCGGTGTATCCCATGTGAGCCCATTATTGACTCCGATTCATCAGGGCGACCAGTATATGATACCCGAGTCCACTCCAACCTGGGCCAATCTATTACGCATGGATTGGGCCACGGATGTGGCGGAGAAGCCGAAATATTATGAAGAACAGACAAGTGAAGAGAAAGAAAACGACCAACCATTGGAACAAGGAGATATGCCTGATGCATTGCAAGCCATAATAGGAGCAGATACTCCCTTTCGGATGATGGTTCCTGAGATTCGGTCCGCAAAGCGTATGCCACTGCTGTTACCGTTTACAAGCATCCTCGGCCTCACCTTGGACCGAATTGGATTGCCGAGTGATGCTACCCGATTTACGCGAGAGGCATTGATTCAATATGTGAAGGAAACATCTCTTCCCATCGGAATGATAGATGTAACAGCTAAGGAACCTATCCAATTTGTCAAACCATCGGGTGGAACATTTACTTCCGTTACGGTTCTCGTGTTCTTGCCAGGTCGCGCGGGATTATTGATAGAAAAAGAGGGTGTATCCACGGTATCCATTGCAAACTTTCCTCCAAATATGTTGGCACAATGGGAGGCGGCCGGCCGCGTCCTCATCAAGAAAAAAATAGCGCAAGTGGAAACCATAGAGGAGCTGCCCCTTTTGGTACAACGTGTAGAAGTTGCCAAGCGCAAACCGAGAATGGGTCAACTACCCTCTTAAAACCGAAAGGAGAAGTTAGCCAAGGGCTTCGTGGCAGGCTCTTCTACATCGGGAATTGGAAGAAGGACCGATTGTTTGCAATTGGCTTCCACCGCGCGACGACGGCACTCTATCATATCTTCCACTTCCTCTGTAAGGATATTGAGTCGCATGCGACGATAGGATGGTTGTTCGGGATGTAGAATGACAAGGTATAAATCGGCCACTTCAAGTCCATAGTATTGCTCAAGAATCCATTTATAAACGTTCAATTGTAAGGTATAATGCCAATAATTCGTATCGGGTAAGTGCTCCAATGGAGCCAGACCCGAGCCGAACGGATTTTCCGATTTGATTTCTTTGGAGCGTTTCCAATCGTAAATGACGAATTTGCCGTCGGATTTGCGGCGGTAGACCATATCAATGGAGCCGCACAGTTTGATTTTTCGTTCTCCCGATTGTCCTGATTGATTCACCGAATCCGTGAACACCTCCCATTCGCTACGATACGGCTCCAAATCGTCGCCACAGTCTTTCCAGAATTGCAGGAAATATTTCCATTCAGGTGTGTCGCGAATCGCAGGGTCAATCTCTTCGTGTGCGCCGTGCATGAACTGTTCAATGGCAAGATGCATCGCGGTGCCTGCGGCAGAGGCTTGTTTTCCATTGTCATTCCATTCCTTCATGATTTCTTCGTCCGTTTTTCCATAGTATTTGCTGGTGGCCCAATTGGCACTCTTTCTCATTTTCGTAATAATTTTCTTGGCATCAAAGTGTCCAAAGAACTCATGGACAAAACCGGTGCAGGAGATATTACCCTGACACGACCCGTTCACATAATATTTATGGGTTGGTTCATCAAATGCAATATGTTGGTCACGAGGATGAGCGTGGCGCACGGTCAGGTGCTGCCAGGATTCGCGAGGCATTATAACTCTCTTATCGGATGCTCCGTCTATCAAATTTATTAATCGGGAGCACCCATTGCGAGAAGACAGGTCGGGACCACATGGTCTGGAAGCTCCAATAAATGGGATATTTCATTTCCATCAAATTGGTCAATAGGAGAGCATGAGATAGATTCTTCTGCGCATGCGGCAATGGCAAATCCAAGTGCCATATAGGTTTGCCGAATGGACCACTGCAATGGATTCGGAGGGTGACACCACCAATGAAACGTTTGACGAATGGAAGATGGTTCTCGCATGTCAACAGGAAGTTCTGTATAAAATTGGAAATCGGTTCGTGCACAAAACACTAGAATACATTTGCAGATGGTGAGCTGAGGCTGGTCATATGCAATTCGTTGGATAGATTTCTTGGTTTCATTTCGATGAATTGCATATACATAATAGGGTTGTGTACCAAAAATAGTGGGGCGATTCACGAGCTCTTTTTCTTCAGAAGAATGCCGTTGATTGACTCGCCGAACCGTATTTTTCCACTCATGATGATTTACGAATGTATCTGTGATGTAAAATGACTCTTCATAAAGAGCTGGCTGGGGTTTACTATACCAGCCTCCCATTCTGTCTAGATGGACGGAAAGTTAAAATCTGCGATTTCCATAATGAGCTTTCCAACATGATTGGCACCATCAATGCGTCCTGTTGCAGGATTACGCTCTCCATACAATTCGGATGTGGTGGCATTCAGCACCGTATTGACACTGTTTCGAGTCGCGGATTTGACATAGAGAAGATATTTCTTATTTTCCTTGATGGAAAGAACAATCTCTCGGAACGACGCATCGTACAAGAAGCGATACTGCAGAGCATTGCGCAGGAAGGTATCACGCATCGTCTGCCATTGCTGTTCATCGACGGTAGCGCCGATTCCTTCTAGTTCTACAGGATGTGCCATGTATTCGCGAACCTTCTTGGCTTCCGCTGAGAGTGATTTGTAATAATCGTCGGAATCCTTGAGCATTTTCTTTCGTTCTTTGCTGTACTTTTGATGAATCTTTCCCGTGGTACTCATCAATGTGTAGAGGAGAGAGGGTGACTTATAGGTGACCGCGTGTTTCAGTTTCATTCCTGCGAGATAATGCTCTATGCTGGGGTAATAGACAACCTCGGAATCATCCACGTCTTCGCCTGTTATCTCTTTGGGAAGGGGGTCAGGAATAGGGAAATCGGCGGCCAGACTGAGATAGCGCGGTGCATTCTTGTCTTTTATTCCAGGGATGTCGCGTCGCGGTACGCCAATGCCAAATGTAAAGATTTCGGACGATGCAAATGTTTTCGTGGGAGACGGGCCGTGCCATCCATCTTCTTTCTTTTCTTCTGTCTCTTGTTTTACTTGTTCTACTTCCTCTTGTGGCTCTATATCTTCCTTTTCATCGTATTCAGGCAATTCCACAGGCGGCAAGGCCTTTTCGCCGTCCCGAATAAAGATAAACCAGCGATTCAGAAACGAGAATTCTTTCACCGAATCCAACATCGTAAATTTTTCCTTTTGTTTCAATGCCATTTTGTAGCTTGTTTTAAAGAGTGCCTCGCTGTTCTCCAAACGAAGTGCAGAACGCTCTTCATCATTCAATAGCCGAAATCCGATATCTTTCATGCGTTTGACGAGATAAGGAAAGGACATGAGATATTCGCGGTGTTTGGCACCAATGCTGATAAATTCCACATCCACTGCACGACCAAGCGATGTTTCATCATCCAAGAATTCCATCTCATCGTACTCTTTGGTAATGGACCAAATGGGAACATCTCCTTCCATTCCATCTTTTGATTGCCCCTTATCAATATTCTTCAACAGGTTAAACACAGATTCTCCATCAAAGCAGCACCCAACAAAGTATCCATTCGGCTTCACGATATCGGACAGATTTTGAAGGAATCCATCTAGCATCGTGGAGTTCTCAAAGAAGTAGTGAAGAGCAAACATGCATGCGGCTACGTCCGCGCCATCCCGAAATTGTCCCGCCATAACATTTTCAACGTATTTTGGAACGGGGCCATCCGGATTCTGTCGTCCAAATACGGAACGAAGAATATCCTGTTCTTGCTGATTCGCACCAGCCTCGCCCGTTACAAACCGTTTGCTGCTGTTTCCAATCGCAAATGCAATGTTCGGCGCACGCCCGTGCATGCTGCTTAGAACATCCACATATCGCGCATACGCCCCATCCTTTGGATTCGTAATGTTCTCGCCTGCGTAATCCACACCAAGAACACAGGATGCTCCCGCTTCCATCCATTTCCACAGGTCACCACCTTTACCGCAGGCCATATCCACAAGATGAGTTCGCCCCTTCATGGTGGACCGAAGAAGAATGTCGCGTTTGATGTATTTATTGTGGAAATCACGCAGACCCTTCACCAATGCTGTATTTTCCTTGGGCGCGGTGCGCTGATAGTAGGTAGCATGAATGGACGGGCTACGATGTTGAAGAAGAGCTTGCATTTCCTGCTCGCTCGGTTCTGTATGGCCCGTGCGAATCATGGATAGTGTGATAGGTTCATGAATGGAGTTCCACACCGAATTTGCCACTTTCTCATCATTCATCATACGAGAATAGGAGATAGGTCGTCCTGTTTTCTTTGATTTCTCACGTTCTTTGATGAGGCGCTCGTTTTTGTCATGGCGGATACGTGAAGGAATCCAGCGCCAACCTGGCTCCCGAGATGGCTCATATCGCATTTCTACGATGCTGCAATCGGGAATGGGCTCATTTGTATCCTCCGTCGTGCAGTAGGATTCTAACGTTTCTGCATCTTGCAGAATGGGGCGATAGCATGTATTGGACATGGTATCGGTGTATTCCAGTGGAGTGAACAGAATGGGCTGGTACCGAGCCGTTTCCTTGACAATAGGAAGTTGATTAAGAATGATATCACGGGGATGCGTTCGTGATGCACCGCCTACGTACAATTGCATCGTCTTAAACTGCACAATTTGCTCATCTGGCCCAATGGTTGTTGATATCTTATCTATTGGCTGCTCTGAATCACGGACGTACTTCACGAGGAAGTCAACGGTATTGTCAATGGCTGGTTTCCATTTAAATTGATGGGAGAACCGAACACCCGCACCATCTGGTAAGGGTTGCGCGAGGCTCGTAAGAATGAGACCATCCGTGTGATACAATTGCGACCCATCCAGAATTGCTGCGCACCCTCTTTTGAAAATGGAGTCATTTCCCGAAGAGGCAAACTCAAATCGTTTTAGTGCAATCACAAGGCGTGTGGCGGGAGTTAAACCGCTTGCAATGGTTTCGGTTCCTTTCATCCAATTATCATACCATCCCTTCATAAAGGTATAGCGACACGGTGTATCGGTGTCCAGAACATTACCCTTAAACGCCGCAAAAGGAAACTGTGAAACACGTTTACCATCCGTGAAGTGATAGATATCAAATATTAGGTAATGATTAATGGGCTGTTTATTGGATGTAAGTGTAACCCATTCTCCGTCTACAAGACTCTTTGCACACGCTGCATTTCGTAGACCCGTCCGAAACACATTCAGGCTTTGGTCTATCAAGAAGAACTCGCCTGATTCATCCACGTATCCCATCGCGCGAAGACCATCCGCCTTATCTGTGACATTGTATCCTGTGCGAATATTAGGAATCGTTTCCTTCACTTCGGTTGTCATGTTTTCCAATTGTAGTGTAACAGGATTCACACCGCGAAATTCTTTGGTTCCTGTCATTTGTTGATAACTGACACGAACTGCATTCGCCACCGATTTCCGAATCAAGAGGCTGTTCCGTTGAATGGCACGCAACACTTCTCCGATTCCGCGAATCAGTGTTTTTAACGCAACATCCGGTTCAAGTGTCTCTTTCGTACCGTGTAACAACTCCACTTCCACTTCGTAGCGAGGGGTTTCCAATAGAACATTTTGTTGAAGAAAGGTCGTGGACCAATAGAACTGACCCGTTTGCGGGTCAATCGGAGTCTGGCGAATCATAGAAAGGTCAAAGCGAATTCCTTTTCCTTTAAAGCTCCATCGGCGAATGAGTCGGAACGCCTTCTTTTGTTTTTCCCATGATGCAATTATCGGCGCCGCATCTTCGTCTTGTGGCGCCAATTCGGTTTCACGGCGCATTTTGATACGGACATCATATTCACTAATGTCCATGGTACTGTCAGGAGAATTGCGTTCTTTGCGAAGAATGGTATAGGCTTTTTGTTGTAATGAATTATCACGGCAATAGGATTGAATGATGCCGAGGCCCTGGAGAGAGAAACGGAGGTTATTCGGGGTCAAAATGTTCAAACGGTCATCTTGTGTAACCACTTCGAACCCCTTGGACCGAATCCGCTGAGCAATCTGGAGAAAGGTATTGGAGTCGACCACGCCACGCTCACCGAACGTGGATTCGAGTTCCAATGTTTCATCCTTGGACCACATCTCCATCATCTGGGAAAGAAGTCGATGTTGCTCGGCTTTCAGGTCCATTCTAACTAAGATGGATAAAAGTACCTTAGATGCTTGCAACCATGAGGCTCAAATTTATCGCTCAATAATACGATATCGCACATTTTCTGTGCGAAAAAGCTGCGTAATGCTATCAATGGCTCTCAACGGGTTGAAATCGGGATGGCAGCAGAACATGTCAATATAACAAGACCGATGCTCAGGATAGGTATGAATCGTAAAATGGCTTTCGGACAAAACATACGCATAGGAATATCCTACAGGAGAAAATTGGTGCCCTGTTTGCGACATCACGTGGAGGTTCATTCGGCGGACAATTTCATCCAATAATGGACGGCCTTGTACCAGATATTCAAGATATACCGTATCGGGTACATCGTATACATTTACAAGAAGATGAACTCCTACAGGGGTGCCAATGAACATTGAACTCATGATTACCGTATTAACGCGGGAAGATGTTTAGGCCCATTGTGAAAAACGCTGAATGGTAGCGGCACGACCGAGGCGAACGGAAAGCACGTCTTTGGTTTTCTTTCGGTCTTCGTCTTTCCATCCAGGAAGCGAAGAGAGTTGTTCTACCAATTCCACCTTTGTTCCTTCCATTTCTGGCCATTGAATAACCCATCCCTGCTGCTCCATGGTTGTGAGCCAGGTGGCAAGAAGAGAGGGGAGAGGTGCAGCACCGACCTCGGAGGCATTCGCAACCCAGCGGCCACGATAATCGGCAACCCAAATCGGATGCGACCACCGCGTGGGGTCCGATGAAAATAGGATTTCACCTTTGAAGGAGGTATCATGAAGAGTACCGTCCTGAATCGTGTCTTGAATGGTTTCTTTCATTAGAACGAAATGAACCTCTTGCATGAAAGAAAGGCCATAATAGAGGTCCAAATAATCCTTCTCTTCTAGACGACCGCCGTTGTATGCAGCTCCAATCAAATCGTGGAGGCGCTTTCGCTTGCGAAGCAGAGATGTTTGCTTTAATCCATCCGTTTGCTGTTGAAGGGTGGTACTGAGTTCATTTAGATGCTGAATTCGCACATTCATGGGAGAAAGTGAGTAATGGGGGTCAGATAGGTAGGCCAATACACTCAATACACCTGCCGGATTCAAATTGGTACTCGTATACCCGACGAGTGACAAGGAATCTAGCGATGTTTCTTGCGTGGATGGGCGAATCTCAATCGGCTCCAAGATGCGGCGTCGATTGGGATTCTTTTCAGCGAATAATAAGAGGGAGGGATAGCTCACGTTTTGATATACTTTGACAGGGGTCGTCATATGCTATCATAGTATACATGATGCGCTTTAGGCCTCATCCTGATAGTTCTGATTCTGATGACGAATGGTATCTAGCTCTTTGAGTCGTTCTTCATGTTCTTTGCGGTTATTCATGCAGAAACTGATGTATTCTTTGATTTGGTCAAATGCCTCGTTGGAAACCGTGGACAAATCAAAAAAAATACCATTTGAATTTTCGCTATAGGACACTTTCCATTTACGGATGATTCGGAATATCTCTTCTTGTTCTGGTTTCACAAGAGCTTGAATGGTATCAAATACGTGTTTACGTTCTTCGTAGGAAGACATTTCTAATTCCGGATAGATGATTCAACGTTGATATCAAGCGCATATTAGGATTCTTCTGGCTCTTCTTCCTCCTCCTCCGCCTCTTCCTCCTCCGCCTCTTCCTCCTCCGCCTCTTCCTCCTCCGCCTCTTCTTCCTCAGCCTCTTCTTTCTTCTCAGGCTCTTCCTCCTCTTCTTCCTTCACAGGCTCTTCTGCAGGTTCTTCTGGCTCTTCCTCCTCATTCTCAGATGTCTCTTTGGAAAGGAATACACCACTGGAAAGAATGTAATCATCGTGAATGGCAAACTTAGAGCGCTTTAATTCAATGTTCACGCTATCTCCTACCTTTACCGAATCATACTCCATATTTCCGATATGAAGGTCTCGGGGGATTTGAATGCGAATGGCATCTTTGTAATTGATGTAGAGACCCATTTGATTTTTCCGAATGACCATACCTGTTACTTGGATTCCATCTATCGGATAAATGACCTTTCCTTCCAATTTGACATGGTAGTTAACATCGCCCGTAAAACGAGCTGATTCAAAGTATCCCATGGAGCGGGACAGAATCTTAATGAAACCGGGAAGAACAAACCCCTGTTCTGAGCATTTGCCTTCCATTCGTTCTTTTGCTTTTTTAAGAAGGAGTTCCTCCAGTGGCGTGGATTTCAATTCATTCATGTCACTGGGAGACAAGCTAAGTTTCGCTTCAAAGAATGCCGTGGATTCCATCTGTTTGCTGGTATTCTTTTCTTTATTTCTTTTTGTCAAATTTTCTCAAGTCCTATTCATTATCGATGCCCTGTATAATACGATTCCACGGGCCGAAGAAACCATCGTTTTCCATGTAAGCCTTCTGCATCTAAAAATCGTAAGAATAAGTCCATAAGAATGCACGGGCGGATAGAATTTTTAATCCGTTTGGACTCCATAAGAGTATCTTGCTCCAGATGACAATCTGTTCCATGTGCTGCCTTTAGAATCTGACCCAATTGAAGCAAATAACCCAATCGCTTTAGCTTATTGCTCTCATTCATGCACTGTTTTCCGCGTTCTACTTTACTACCCGTTGCTGGCGGATGATTCGTCTTGAACATCATTGTTCCATCCTTTTTAGGAACCATGAACCCATACAGAGGACCTACAGATTCCTTTGTCACACGAAATGACCGAATGGGGTCCTTTGCGGCAAGACGCTCTAATTCCTCTACGACAACCATATTGCACGGTGTTCCATCGCACATGACGTCCATTTGGGATGTTTTTGGATTCATGAAACGGAGAACGACTTCGTCCCCATAGAGAATACGATTTTCACGTGTCATGTCCTCCACGCGCACCTCTCCATGTTGAATGAGCTCTTTTTGTTCCGAATAGGTTAACCATTCGTCCCACAAATACGTCAACACCGCATACTGAAAGGCAACCGGTTGATGATAGGTGTCAAACGAATCATAGAACAAGTGAATGATATCCAGCATAGATTCAAACATGATTTCCACATCGGCGCCACGTGCCGCTGCTTGTTGTTGACGCTGTTTGATTTCATATGGCGGTACGATAAATCCCGTACGCCGAGACAAGCTCTCTGTCCACGACACCATAGCATTCCATAGAAGCGCAACGCCATCCGCTGAATCTTCTTTCTTTTCTTCTAGTACCTGCACCGGCCTCTCTCGGATAATAGGAAGGTATTCATCGCGCTTAATAGGGAATCGCGCCATTCGGACCGCCATGGGTATTGTATTATCCATATAGGAATTGGGCTGAAAAATATAGTATCCATTGCAATACCGAATGTAGCCAGCGATGCCCTTATGACGAACTTGAAACGACTTGCGATTTACAATTTCGTGTAGAACATTCTGGACCGTGATACGCGGTGCCTGAATCATATTGAACTGATTGATGATATCTTCCAATTGATAAAAGACTTGTTCCTCAAACAGATTTCGTATGAATTCCTTGAGTTGATGGATTCTCCATCGCGCGGAATATTCATCATATGTGGAATCATCGAGAGCATCCATTTTAACACGAATCGTTGGATTGCACTGATAGGAACAGGTTTCAATCCAGTCACAAACGGCAGTAAAGGGCATGTCATTAATTGGCA
>Ga0214921_10003904_pt1 | contig 22478 bp, 15 predicted proteins | sample LL1505_MetaG_FD_177992 | JGI IMG/M metagenome (GOLD analysis project Ga0214921, IMG submission 177992) | Freshwater microbial communities from Lake Lanier, Atlanta, Georgia, United States - LL-1505 | ecosystem: Environmental > Aquatic > Freshwater > Lake | place: USA: Georgia | collected... | reverse complement strand
CATCTAAATGTATTAAAGAAAAAGGTAGAAAAGGAGTATCTAGAGGTGGCAGTAGAAAATATAAAGTTATAAAATCTGTTAAACAAGGAGCTCTTATGAAATATGGTTATTCTATGGAATTACCTAAAATAATGAGAAGAAAAGCTTTAAAAAAAGCAGTTAATAAAGAAGGAAATGGAACTATAATTAAAAGATTAAATGCTATATATGTATGGAATAAAACAGCAAATCCAGAAGTAGCAAAAAAAGCTAAAGAAGATGAAAATTATGCAAGAACTATTTAAATAATTTTTTCAATTAAAAAAATAATCAAATTTAAAAGTAAATATAATTTAATTTATAAAATTAAATTATAATAAAAAATGTCAGATTTTTTATCTATTACATTTTTATCATATAATGACAATCCTCTTTTATTTTCCACTTTTAAACAATTTATTGAAAATACAAATTTTAAAAATATAATTTCTACTACCGTTATTAATATTTTAGTTCAAAGTTGTAGTAAATCTTATGTTAAAACCATTGAAAATATATGTGTTTTATATAATAAAGATCCTTCTTATAATATAAAATGTGTTTTACATACTGAAGAAAATATGGGTGTTTCAAAAGCAAATAATTATTTATATAATTTAACTAAACATTTTAAATATGTATTGCATATCGAAGATGATTGGATTATTCATCCTTCTAAAATAATAACAAAAGATTGGTTAAAATTATGTATTCATTTTTTAGAAAATAATGAGGATGTATCAACAATAGCTTTAAGAGCATATGGTAATTCAGATGAAGAATATAGATATGGATGGAGTAGAACAATACCTTATTTATGTCATGAACATAAAGATAATTTTAATTATAAAGATAAATTAATAAATACTAAATTACTTTTTTCAAATGAAGAAGAACTAGGAGCTATACGTATGATAGAAATAAAAAATTTTTTATTTACATTTAATCCAGTAATAAGAAGAAATAAAGACTATATAGAAAAAAATGTATATCCATTACCAGAATATAATGATAAAGATGAAATAATAGAATTTAAAGATGATTCATTATATGAAAAAAAACATGAAAATGATAGATGGGGGTGGTGTGAAGCTAATACAATGGAAAAAATTAGAGATTTAAGAACATATATGTATGAAAATGGAATTTTTTATCATTTTGATGATAATATTCAATTATGTAAAGATAATGAATTAAGTATATTTAAAAATGATTTTACTGGATTTTTTAATATTAATTGTCATTATCCTGTTTTAGTTATACATATAAATAATATTTTAAAAGATGTAGAAAAATGTAAACATGAATTTTTATCATTTATACATTATCATTGGGATATAAATTTAGATAAAGAAAAACATATTAAAAAATTAGAAAGAATTTTAATTGATATTAAACCAAGAGGTATAATAACAGTTGGAAATATATATGAAGCAGGGGTAGGAACTATATTAAGTAATTATTTTACATTTGAACATAGAAGAAGTTGGATTCATCTTAAAGATATAAAAGATATAAATATAACACATGTTGAATATTGTATTTTTAATGGATATAAAAATGAAGGTAAAAAATACAGTCCTTTAATAAGTGTTATTACTCCTGCATATGAAAGTAAACATAGAATATATAGACCTTATAAATCATTATTAAATCAAACATATAATAACTGGGAATGGATTATTATAGATGATTCAAAAACAGAAAATACATGGAAAACATTAATAGAATTGGCTGAAAGTGATCATCGTATTAAAATATTTAAAAGACATAAAAATAATGGTAGTATTGGTGAAAATAAATTATTTTGTGCTAGTGTATCTAAAGGTGATTTTATTTTTGAATTAGATCATGATGATGATATATTACCAGAAACATTTGATAGATTAATAAATGCAAGTAGAAAATATCCCGATGCAGGATTTTTTTATAGTGATTGTGTAGAATTAATTGAAGATTCATTAGAACCATTTAGATATGGTGAATATTTTGGTTTAGGATTTGGATCTTACTATAAACAATGGCATAATAATGATTTTCATAATATTTATAAAACTCATAGAGTTAATCCTGTTGTTCAAAGACATATAGTTGGTGTTCCTAATCATTTTAGATGTTGGACTAAAAAAGCATATTTAGATGTTGGAGGACATATGGATACATTACAAGTAGCAGATGATTATGATTTAATAGTAAGAACAATGAATAAATATAGATGGTGTCATATACCAGAGTTATTATATTTACAATATAGAAATAATGGAGGAGATAATTTTACATTTCACAGAAATGCATTAATACAATATTTAGTTAATCAAATTAGATATTTACATGAAAAAGATATTCATAATAGATTTTTAGAATTAAAAGTCGACGACGATTTTCATAATAAATTACCTACTTCTAAATTAGATTATGAAATTAATTATTTTCAATATCCTATATTAGATTATTTATATGTTCATAATGATCAAGATGAAAATAATCCTTTAATTAGTATAGTTATACCTACATATAATAGAAAAGATTATTTAAAAAAAGCATTAGATAGTGTATTTAAACAAACATATACAAATTTTGAAATTTTATTAGTTGGTGATAAATGTCCTGAACTTGATGATTTTGTTAAAAATTATGATAACGCTAAAGATAAAAGATTTAAATTTATTAATCTATATAAAAATTATGGTTCTGGCGGGGCTGTTCCTAGAAATTATGCTATTAAAAAAATGTGTAATAGTAATTGGTTTTGTTATTTAGATGATGATAATGAATTATTAGAGAATCATTTACAAACATTTGTTGATGAAATTAGAAAAGACAAAGAAGTAACATATATTGTTAATTCTATGATTATTGATGGAAAAGAATTATATTTAAATGAATTGAGAAAAGGAAGAATTGATACTACTGGTGTATGTCAAAAATTTGATTTATCTGTTAAATATGGTTTATGGAAAGATAGAAATGAGGCAGGGTATGCTCATGATTTTGAATATTTTTCAAGATGGAAAGATGAAAAAGGAATATTTACAAATAAAGCAACATATATTTATAATAATGAGTTTAATGGACAAACATATCAAACTATAATGAGTTTATAAAATGACTAAGTACTTTTAATTTTTTAATCTATTTAAATTTAAATAAAATATTAATTTAAAATTAATATTTTATAATAGAGTCACTAAAAAGTTATCTTATCAATTTTTATAAACAGATTTTCTTCTAAAAAAGAAAGAATCTTTGAAAATTAATATAATATTATTATAAATGAAAAAATACGAGGAATAGAATCCTTGATAAAAATCATTTAATTTTTCTATTATTTTTTGTTTTATACAATATTTTATCCAAGAACAAAAAGATTCAGTATGATTTAATTGACTCATATTTTATATTTATATATAATTTAAAAAGGATTATTATTTTAAATCAATTAATTATTCATAATAAGTAAAAGAACTTAGTCCTTTATAAAATATCAATTTAAAATTGATATTTTATAGATATATATAAGAGGTCATTACCTCTTTAAAACGGCTTAGTCGTTTTAAAATTATCTAAGATTAACAAGAACTGCAGTTTTTCCATAACTAAAATTCATAGCCATAAAATCATTATAATGAAAATTAAAAAATCTTATAGATTCATCTATAGTTGTATTATCTATTATTTCATTTGAAAAATCTCCTGATTTTATAAAATAAATACCATATTTATCATTTTTTAAATCTACTATAAATCTATAAAAATATTGATATTCATCTACATATATGTGAGCTCCTTCAAACCCGTATATAAATTCATCCATTTGATAATAAGAAAAATTCTTATTAAGTTTTTCTTTTAAATAAGTCTTAAAAGATTTAAGACTTTCTTTAACATTTATAGAAATCATTTTATTAAAACTTTTATTTAGACTTATTTTATGATATTATATATTATATTAAAAAATAAAATTCAATTAATTAAAAACATTTTAAAAATAGAGTATAAAAGAAGAGAATACTATATTATACAATATAATAAATATAATAATATAAAATAATAAAAAATATTTTTATATACTATATGACAAAAAAATTATTATATAATAATGAAAATATATCCCAAAATGCTATTAATATGTTACTATTAAAATATCCTTCTAAAAGACCATTTATTGTTAAACCTGCAGATAAAAATCAACCTTTGATAGATAAAACTAAATACTTAGTTCCTTTAGAAATTACAATATCAGAATTTGTATATATATTAAAAAAAAGAATAACAATAAAACACAATGATGCTATATTTATATTTATTGAAACTAGAAATGGTGATATGATTATACCTAAATTATCAGAACGTATAATAGATATATATGAAAAACATAACATAAATGGACATGTTAATATGAAATATTCAATTGAAAATACATTTGGTTAAATATATTTTTCAAATAAAAAGTTTAATATTCTATTTTAAAATAGAATATTTTGTATTTATAGAAGAACAAATCCTCTATAATTAATTAAGATACTAAGTCATCTTAAATTGTAAAATAAAAACTAGTATTTTTTTTATTATAAGATAAAGGTGTTCTTAATATAATAGAATTATCATTATCTAAATCATCATAAAAATCATTTGTTTGATATTCTCTAAAAGTATTAACTTCAAATAATTCAATTGATTCTATATTATTAATAATATTATTATAGAATTCTTCTTTAATATCATCTTCATCAATATCAAATAAATATTTATTTTTATTGTATTTATAGACTAAAATATCAGATTCATTATAAAACAATTCTTTTTTGTTTTTATTTTTTATATCTAATGTTGAAACTCCAATTGTATTTGTATGCCATGATGCATTTTTAAAATTAGCTCTTATAAAATGATCCGCTTCAAATTCAGAAAAACATAAAAAGTTTTTAGGAATAGAACCATAATCATCATAATCATAATCTAATGTATTTACAAATTTATAAAAAGTTTGATTATCATTTTTAGATGTTATGTCTTGTTTATAATCAATTATATAAACTCCTTCTGTTCTATAACCTGATTCATATATATTTTCTATCAAATCTCCTTTTTTAAGACCTTTAAAAATATCATTTTTAATAAGATAATCTTGTATAACATTACATTTATGTTCATTATCTTCAATATTAACGATAGAAGGAAGACAAATAGAAATAACACAACTCATTTTATATTTTGATTTTATATAATTAATTTGATATATAATTTTAAAATAGATATAAAAATAAGATAAAAATTCAATTAATTAAAAAGGGGCATATTTAAAAGGGCTAAGCCCTTTTAATTTAGATAATAAATAATTAAAAGAAATATGAATATTTTTATCTAATTTATTTTTACAAGATATAGTAAAAGATTTTATATTATCTAATGAATAAGATTCTGTCAAAGAATAATCATAAAAATGTTCTTTTATTGAATCATTTTTATTAGCAAGTATTAATATAGGTATATTATTATTTATATTTTTAATATTTTTATAATAAGTATATAAGTTATCAAAAGATTTTTTATTAGTAATATCATAAATTAAAATAACAGCATTAGCATCTATATAACACATATCTTTTAAAATAGAATTTTCAGGACATTCAAATAAATTAATATTTATAAAGTCTTCTTTATTTTGTAAAGAGTGATGTTCTCCTCTTCGAGAGAATATATAATTTGTATTTATAATAGATATATTTTTAGTAGGTAAATATTTATAAGAGAATGTATTATATAATAATCTATTTATAAAAGAAGTTTTTCCAGATTTTTTATCGCCATATACAACAATTTTAAGAGTCATATATTATATTAAATATAATATATGATAATATAATAGAAATAATTATTTTTTTATAAAGGACTAAGCCTTTATCTATGAAAACATTTATTTAGATGTTTTCTTCTTGAAAGAGGAGTAGTCCAGTTATTTTCCATATTATTAACATTTTCAATAGCAATAGGATTATCTGAATCACCAGTAGTATAAACAACTTTTTTAATATTATTTTTTTTTAATAATTCAATACAATGTTTACAAGGTTTGCTATATTTAAGAATATTATTTTCACATCTTATAACAATTATAATTTTTTCTTTATATATTCCATTTTTATTTGATGGCTTAGATCTTTCTAAAAATCTTAATACATTTTCTTCTGCATGCATTCCTTGAAAATTACTTCTTTTATATAATAATCTATTATTTTTAACAATAGCAGCCGCATGTTTTTTAGAAGTGGTGCTTTTATAAGTTATTTCAAGTAATTTAAGAGCTAAAAATAAATAATTTTTATATAACATTTATATATAAAAAATGATTTATATCTTTATTTTTTAATATTTTTATTTTTAGAATCAAAAGTTTTAAATTATAATTGTTTATATTAAAATTATCAATTAATTATATATCAATTATTAATTCTATAGCGGCATGATCTGATAAATATAAATTATCAATTTTTAATTCTAATACATTTATATCTATAATATTTTTATCATTAATATTAGTAAATATATGATCTATACATGTTTCATTATCTATAAAATTTTTATTTATTAAAAAAGATCCTTCTACTGGTATAGGATATGTATTTGGATAATTTTTTAATTTAAGTAAACTTTCATTATGCAATGGTGATAATTTTTTTAATAATTTTGTTAATACTTTATAATCTAACATATAATTTGATACTGAACATAATTTTAAAGCATCAGAATTAAAATCTCCTGCTAAGATATAATAAGGGGATGTTGTATTTGATTTAATAAATTCAATAAGTTCAATAATTTGATTTTTTTGTATTAATTTAGATTTATTAATATTATTACAAATAGAACTATCTAAAGGAGGAGCATGAATATGAGTAATAAAAAAATCAATCATTTTATTATTTATAAATATAGAAGATTTTAAGACTCCATTAGGAACAAAATATTGTAGACCTCCTGAATTTTTAAATGTATGATGAGAAATATTAACAATAGGATATTTTGATAATATCATTAAACCATTATTACAGAATTGATAAAATTTTCTATGATTATAAGAGATATGTATAAATCCATAATTTTCACATATATTTTTAATATAATTAATATAATTATTACATTTAAAAGACCATGCTGATTCCCATATTTCTTGTAATAATATAATATCATAATTTTTTCCTATATTTTTAAAAAAATATTCTAATCTTTCTTTCTTTTTATCATCAGAAGATCCTGTATTTGTTAAAAATGTAGGTAATACACAAGCATTAAAACTTATTATTTTAATCATCTTTATTTATAAGATAAATTCTAATATATAATTTTTATAATTATATATTATAAAATCAATTATTTAAAGTTATAAAAAGATAGTTAAATGATTTTATAAAAATAAAACTAAATAAGAGTATATGATTCCCTTATAAAAATTCTTTTATAGAAAAAATGGATTCAACTTATTATAATATTAATATTTATGATAGATTTAATGATTTATTAAAATCAGGTAAAAAAGAATTTAATAATACTGACTTATGGAAAATATTTGAATATTTTACTTGTATTAAATTAAATAATTCTGTTTCTGATAATTATCCTTTTTATTTAAATGAAGATATAGATCCTAATTTTAAAGAGGAAAATGAAATGTCTAAAATAGATACAGGAATAGATGCTTGTAATTTAAAAGATACTATAGTTCAAATTAAATTAAGAAATAATTTAAATTTAAAAGATATATCTACATTTTTAGCAAGTCAGAATATATATGATGAAAAATTAAAAACTTTTATTATAAGATGGCAAAAATTAATATTAGCTAGAAATAATGATTCTGTATTATCTAAACATTTATTAAATAAAAAAGGATTAATACATTATATTTACTCTAAAGAGGAAATATTAAAATACTGTTATAATTTAATTCATAATCCTCCTATTATTAAGAATGAAAATAAAGATGAAGAAAGAAATTATCAAAATGAATGTATTGAATTAATTAAAAATTCTTCTGATAAAAATATAATTATAAATCTTCCAACAGGTTCAGGTAAAACTAAAATATGTATTAAATCATTGATTAAAAATAAAAAATATTTAATTTTAGTTCCAAAAATTATTTTAATGGAACAATGGTTTGATGAAATAAATAAACTTTTAGAATTTAAAAATAAGATTTGTTGTATAGGAGATTCTGAATTTGTATTTGATAATAAAAAAGATATTTTTATATGTGTATATAATAGTATTTTTTCTATTCCTGAATTAAAATTTAAATCTTTTGAGAAAATATTTATTGATGAAGCTCATAGAATTAATATTCCAGAAATTTATCAATTATTTGATCCTTTTATTATAAATGATAATGAAGATAATATTGATCAACAACAAGATGAAAGTGACGATGAAGAAGGCAGTGAAAATGAAGAAGAAAAGAAAGAAAATAAAATGAATTACATTGAAAAAATAAAGAAATTGACTAAATATAATAATAATGTATATTTATCTGCAACTATAGATAAACATGAAGGATTTTTATATTATTCTAAAAATATAAGAGAAATGATAGAGAAAGGATATTTATGTGATTATACTATAAATGTTCCTATATTTAATACAGATCCTACAGATTATAATATTTGTAAATATTTAATACAAAATCATAGAAGTATTATTATATATTGTAGTTGTCAGAATGAAGGTAAAAAAATTAATGATATATTAAATAAAATACAACCTTATTGTTCAGATTATATAGATTGCAATACTTCTAAAAAGAATAGAAATATAATTATAAATAAATATAAAAAAGGAGAAATTGCATTTTTAGTGAATGTAAAAATTTTAGTAGAAGGGTTTGATTCTCCAAATACAAGAGGAATTGTATTTTATCATTTACCATCATCAGATAATTTAATTATACAGATTATAGGAAGAGCATTAAGAAAAAATGAGAATAAAAAAATAGCTAATATTATATTACCATTTTGCAAAGATGAAGATTCAGATAATATAATGAAAATTATTAATATTATTGCAAATAATGATTCTAGAATTAAGAAAAGTATTTTAAATAAAAATACAAATGGTTATATTTCATTAGAAAAAATAAATAATTTAAATCAAGACGATGAAATAAAAGATGACGTTGAAGATATTAATGAATTAGATGATGAAACTAAAGAGAACGATGAAATAAATTTAAGATATGAATTAATATATGATAGTTTTGGTAAATGTTTAAATGGGACAGATTATTTAATATTAAAATTGAATGAAATAAGAGAATTTTATAAAGAAAATAATAGAATTCCTAAAGAAATAAGAAAAAATAATAGAAATGAACAAGAACTTAATGAATATATGTTGCGTAAAAAATTAACACATCTAATTTATAATTATAAAAATAATATATATAATATGTCAAATAAAAATAATAGAATAATATTTGAGTTATTTTGTAAAGAATTAAATATTAATATTTCAAAAACTAAAAAATTATCATCAGAAGAAAATTATAAAGAAAATAAAATTTTATTAGAACAATTTATTAAAGAAAATAATAGACTTCCTAAACGTAATGAAAAAGAAAAAGATAATGAAGAATATAAACTTTGCAGATGGCTTGATGGAATTATAAATAGATATAAAAATAATAAAATGAATATAGAAAGAAAAAATAGTTTTGAAACATTATGTAAAGAATTAAATATTAATATTTCAAAAACTAAAAAATTATCATCAGAAGAAAATTATAAAGAAAATAAAATTTTATTAGAACAATTTATTAAAGAAAATAACAAATTTCCACAATTTATAAAAGATAAAACAAAATTAGAATATAAATTATCAAAATGGTTAAGTTCTAATAAATTAAAATATAAAAAAAATAAAATGAATATAGAAATAAAAAATGATTTTGAATTATTTTGTAAAAATAATAATATAAAATTAGATAATATTTTATTAGAATAAAATAATAATAATTAATAATAATCACAATATAATAATAATCACAATATAATAATTACAATATAATAATAATTACAATAATTTAAAATTATTGTAATTAAATTTTATTTTATGATATAAGAATTATATTAGAGAATAATACTTATTTAAATTTATTTTTTAGGGAAAATTCTACATGCTATTCCCATAGCAGTTAATTCTTGAAATAATAATTTAGTTGCATATGGTATAACAATTTTAGAAAATTTACTTGAATTACATATTTTACAAGCTGTTGTTGTTTTATCAGCATTTATTGATACAAACATACCGCAATTATCACAAACATTTATTTTATACATATCAGATAAAGTTAAAGTTTTTTCTCTTACAAAGTTAGATGCGCCATGACTAAGAATACATTCTTTTTCCATTTCCAGTTATACCATTTCATATATCTAATATAAATTTATATTAAATATACAAAACTTTATTTTTCGATCTATAATACAAATCACGGATATTATAAATCTACAAATAAACACCATCTCTGGGGGCTTAGACTATACCTTAAGCATTATTTTATAATAAATAAAATAACACCAATTCCCTTCTAGTCGTTGAACCTTATTCTTTTTATTATTTTAAAAATAATAATTAAGAATCTTGGATGCGGATATTCCCATATATTAAATCTTTTTACCATACCTAATAGTTTCCCATTAGCCATTATATTATTTCTAATATAACTTGGTAATTTAATACTTTCATATTAAATAAAATAAAATTTATTATTTTATTTAATATGTAGGAGTTCCCCGCAATTTGAGAATTTTGCAAGCCGTGTGCTTACTAGCAATAACTTTTATTATTGCTTGGGCAATCATTTTACCCACTCTTAATCCACCCGATCTTGAGCGACCTTCGCTAGGCTGCCTGACAAGTGGCTGCATTGGTCCTCTTGATCTAACATGGTATTTATCTCTAACCATATGTTTAAATCTCTGGTAATATGTAGGCCCAATAAATATTTTAGCATCCATAACTTCTCCATTCATACCATTATACATTTTTTCATTTCCATATTCTTCAAAACCATATTTTTTTAATTCTTCATATATATTTTCTGGTTTAAATTCTTCAAATGGCGTGCAATCTTTGATTGTAGCATTTAAAGCACCTTCTTTACTATATAAACATTCAATTAAATGAGCTACTGTCATTCTTGATGTTTGTGAATTAGGATTTATAATTAAATCAGGAACAATACCGCTTTCACTACAAGGTAAATCTTCTTGATTAAACATCATACCAATAATACCTTTTTGACCATGTCTTGAAGATGCTTTATCTCCGATTTCAGGAATTCTCATTTCTCTTAATTTAACTTTAGCAATTTTTTGACCATCTTCATTATTACCAATAAAAACTTTATCAACAATACCACTTTCATCTTGTTTTAAATATAAACTAGCATCTTTTCTAATTTCTTTCTTTTCTCCATTTTCTGTTGTTTTTGTTAACTGTGTCTTACCAATAATAGGTTGTCTTGGTTGTAATTTATAACCTAATCTAGGTAAACCATTATCATCTAAATGATCATAAGAAATATCTCTTTTAATACCTTCAACATTATCTTTAGTTGGTTTTTCAAATTTCTCAGTATAATTATGTTTTGATTGATATGAACCTATTTCAGATTCATATAAAGAAAAATAAGAAGAAATGAAAAATCCTCTTTCAACAGCGCTCTTATTGATCAGAATCGAGTCCTCTTGGTTGTAGCCCGTGAAACAAGCGATAGCTACAATTGCATTAACTCCAGCTGGTATATCATCTATACCTAAATAGTCCATACCTTTTGTTCTAGCTATAGGTCTCTGAGGATACCATAACATATGTCCCATTGTATCCATTCTCTGATGATGATTTAATGAATAAATACCAACAGCTTGTCTAGCTTGTGCAGTTTGAAAAATATTTCTTGTAGTCATATTATGATTAGCAAAAGGAATCATACAAGCACTTTCACATAAAATCATAGATGGATGAATTTCACTATGTGTATAATTATTTAATGTATTATTCAATTCATTTGGATACATACATATTAATAATTGTTCTTCTTCATTTGGATCTACATATTCAACAATACCATTAGTAACTAAATATTTCCAATCTATAACATTATTTTTTAATTGTTCTATATGTTTATCTGTTAATTTTAATTTTCCCTCTTCTACTACTAATAATGGTCTATATAATCTACCACTATCTGTATTTATATTGATCTCTTTTTCTATATTATTATATATAATAGCTGTTTCAGGAGGTATAACAGAACTTAATTTTAATTTCTTTAATGATTTATATAATTTTAAATCATCTTTACTAAGTCCAATTAAATCACCATTTATAAAAATTTTAGTTTTATTACCAATACTTTTTACATCATAAATATCTTCTACAAAATTATTATTCTTATTTAATATATATTCATATAAGAAACTTGTATCTGTATCTATACTTATGGTAGCTAACATTGATAATTGTTTAATATAACCACAATTTTTTCCATCTGGTGATCCTACTGGACATAAAATACCCCACTGTGTATTATGTAATAATCTAGGTTTAATATTTTTACCGCCTTCTTTTGCTACAGGAGAAGTAATTTTTCTTAAATAAGATAATGTTCCAATATAAGATAATCTAATTAAAACTTGTGATACACCAGTTCTAATAACATTAGATTTTTTATTTACAGTCCAATTACCAGTTCCTAAACAATTTTTCATATCTTTTGTTATAATTTCATTATTATTATTAATAGAATTAATAACATTTACAGATGTTAGAGGTCTATTTTCATTTATAATCTTATTACATTCTTTCTTTACCTCTTTTACAAATCTATCAAATGATTGTTTAAATATCATCTCTATTAAAGCTCCAGTTGAATCTACTCTTTTATTACCAAAATGATCTCTATCATCAAAATCACGTTCACCTAAAATAACTTTAATCATTTTAAATACAACATGACCTAAATAAATAGCTTTTTTGTTCATATCATTTTCAGTAACACCTAAATGAGGTAAAAAATCTTTAGTTAATATATGTCTAACAAAATCAACTCTTTTTTCTTTATCAGTTAAAGTTTGAACATAATTATAACTAGCAAATTTACCTATTTCATTTAATGCATCATCTCTAGTTTTAATTTTAAAAGATTCTTCTCTTGATGTTTCTATAATATCTAAATAATCATTATTAAATCTTTTATCTTCAGGTAATATATAATCATATATTTCATTATCATTTTCAATTCCTAATCCTTTAAATATTAAAAATAAAGGAATAGGACTATTAATATATTGTAATACTACTCTAAATACTTTTTTTTCAATTAATTTTGAACTTTTTAATTGTGTATAATCTATATTTATTCTATTTATATTTCTAGTTTCATCTGTAGGTAATGATCTTATCTGTGCTGATATTAAATTATCTTTCTCTTGAAAAATAAATGCTTGATTTAAATTTATTCTTTCTTGTCCAATAATTACTTTTTCACTTCCTTTCATAATAAAATATCCACCTAATTCATTTAAATCTTCATTTAAAGAAGCTAATTCCATTTTATTTAATCCTTTTAAATTACATAAATCAGAATTTAACATAATTGGTATTTTACCTAGAAATATTTTTTCAACTTCAGGTTCATTAAGAACTGTTGTTTTAGTTATATTATCTTTTTCTTCAATTAAATATTCAGTTTTAATAACTTCAACAAACATAGAAGAACAATAATTTAATTTTCTTAATCTAGCCATTTGAGGATATAATTTAATAGTAGAACCATCACTATCAGTGCATTCTGGTTTATTAAAAAATACTTGACCAAATTTAATATTGTATAATTTTCTAATATTTGTATCAGTCTCTTTATTTTTTTCTTCTATATGAAAATTCAAAGGTAATGATGCATCTACAATTTTTTGTATTTTATTGAATATAAAATCATTATAAGTTTCAAGTTGGTGATGGATTAACCCCTTATCATTAAAATAAGAAGTAATAACATCCCAAGCATCATTATTCTCTATAGTGGACATTTTATATGTTTTATATAATATACTAAAATATAATTTTTAAATGTTAATAATTATTTATAAGAAATAATAACAAAATTTCATTTATCTATTTATTTTATTATTTTTATCTATTTTATATTTTATAAAATATAAAATAAAATGTATACAATAAATTCTATTTCTGGAGGAAAATGTAAACCATCTAATATAACACTTACTTCATTAAATAAATTACATATTAAAAGTAAAGATACAAATAATAATACAATACACTTAAATATTTTTATAAATTTTAATGATACAATATTAAATAATATTGATGAATTTGATATTAATATATGTAAAACAAATATTAATATAGCTTTATTAAATGATACTATTCAAAAAAAATTATTTACATATATTACTGGATATAATTATGATCTTAACAATAAAGCTAGTTCAGAGATTAAGTTATACAAAACACTTAAAGATTTCACTTTTTTTGAAATTATTCACAAATTAATAGAAAAGAAAAATATAAATAGTTTTTATCTAGAACTAATTTCTCCTATTTTAGGAGAATCTTCATCTTCAAGAAGATTATCTTTAGATGGCTTATTAAAAATTAATGTAAATACTAAAGGCAATACATATACTATTACTTATAATATAAATAATATAACAAGTATTGATCCATTTGGAGTTAAATATTTAAAATATACAAAATTTCAGGGAGAAGAAACAAAAATAAGATATAAAGAACATTTACCTTCTATATTTCAATCTCCTTCTCCTGTAAAAACTAAATCTAAAAGTAAAACTGAATCTAAAGATGAAGCTAAAGAATCTGTTAAAAGAAGATTATTTGTAGTAGGAGGAACATGTTCTAATATTGATAATATATATGATGACACTAGTATAAAATCAACTTCATTAATAAATAAAATAAATTTAATAATTAATGGAAAAACATTTGAATTAAGTATAAATATATTATTTCATGCATTAAAACATAATGATGAATTTAATAAATCATATTGTATAGACATGGATAAAAAAGATAATACAATTAAATATAAAAGTAAAAAAGAAGAAACAAAACAAATGGAAATAAATAAATGGAATGAAGATTCTTCAGCTAGTATTGGAAATTTTTATAATTTAATTAAAAAAATTATAATGGAAGAAGAAAAATATGAATGTAAGACTATAGGTATAAATAAAGAATATAATAAAAATATAAAAGAATATATACAAATGATAGATAATAATTATAATGAAAAATATTTAGAATCATTTAATAGTTTTAATGAATTTAGACTCTATTATAAAATAGAAAATGATAGATATATTTCTATAACAAGTCATCTAAAAATAGATATGAAAAATAAAAAAATAGTATTAGAAATATTTTCATTTAGATCAATGAATGATTTGGGTTTAAAATATTATATTTATTCATGATTTTTTACCAAATAAAGTTTTATAATTTATAAATATTAATACTAAAATCCATAATGATGTTAACCCTAATATTGTTATATTATATTTTTGTATATCATTTTTATCTTCACTTGTAATTGCATTATTATCTTTTGTCTGAGTATAATTTTTATAAACTAAAAATAAAATAGTTAAAGGTATAGCAAAAGAAATTCCAAATTTAAGTAAAGAACTAACCATAGATAAAAAGAAGAAAAGGACACCTAATGCAATTGCAATAAATAAAATCTGTGTATTATTCATTTTTCTTTATTATATTTAATAAAGAAAAATATTTTAATTAACTAAAACTTTACATTTTTTTATTGTATCATATATATTTTTTAATTCTTTTTTATATTTTGGTTCTAATCCTATATTTTCTTTATTAAGTTCAAACCAATCATATATCCATTCTTTTAATGCATTTTCAGTATAAATATTAGAACATTTAATATTTATATTAATATATTTATGATATTTAGAATCATTAAATGAAAAAATATATTCAATTGCTTTTTTGATTAGTAAAATATCATTGTAATAATTCTTATAAAATATATTTTTTGTATTATTTAATAAATCTATTTCATTTTCATCTAAAGTTAATATCAATTTATTTCTATATGGTGATTGTCCTTTATTATTATGTATACAAACATAATGATTAAGAGAGTTTATATCTTTTAAATTGTTAGAATGAGTAGAATCATTTGAAGAAGTATCAATACTATAAGATAAATTATTTAAAATTTTAGCATTTGAATTTTGTTTAAAGAAATTGTTCATATGTATCTTTATATTATAAAAAATCAATATATTTAAATTAGAATATTTTTTTCCTTTTATATGATAAACAATTTAAGATGTTTAATCCTTTTTAATTTAAAAGAGTAAATAAAATAAATAATTGATTTGTATTTTTTTATTAAGTAAGTTTAATAATTAGATTTATTATATAATAAATAAATTATGATTCGATTCGATTTTTTTGCATTTAACTGGACACATAGAGATGAATACACTGATGAAGGCTTGAAAAATACAATTAGAATATATGGTATTAATAAAAAAAATGAAAGTGTTTATGTTAAAATACCTGATTTCCAAATTCCTATGTGGATTGAATTGCCTCAAGATATCGAATGGACTGATCATTATATAAGAGTTATAACAAATCAATTTATGAATGTTAAAAAAGATATAAGACCAACTCATATATCTTTTCAAAAATTACATAAATTATATTATGCAGAAGTAAAACAAAAGAAAGATAAAGATGGTAATAAATATTATGAAAAAAAGAAATTTCCTTATTTATGTGCTATGTTTGATAATACTCAAGCATTAGAAATATTTAAAAATATTATTTCTACCTATAAAGGTTATCAAATTGATGGTATTGGTAAATTAAAATTTAAATGTCATTGTTTTGAAAGATCTATTACACCTGTTTTAAAATTATTTGCTGTAAGAAATTTACCATCATCAGGATGGATTACAGGTATTGGTAAAAAAGTTTCATCAGAAGATAAAGAATCAACTAAAAAACATGAATATATATGTAGTTTCACTCAGTTAATGAAAACAAAAGATGAAAAAATAAAAACATTTCCTATTGTATATCCTAAAGTATTATCTTTTGATAATGAAGCTTTTTCAAGTGTTGAAAATTCAATGCCTAATTCTAAAAAACCTGAAGATAAAGTATTTCAAATTGGTTGCACTTTATTAGAACAAAATGGTAAAAATAAAACATATAAAAAATATCTATTATCTTTAGGCGAACCTTCTCCTATTGAAGGTGTTGTTGTAAAACATTTTAAAACAGAATATAAATTATATGTTGGTTTTATGGAATTAATTAAAGATACAGATCCAGATATTATTATAGGTTATAATATATTTGGTTGGGATATTACATATATGAATGATAGAATGTTATTTTTTGGTTATAATTGGAATGATATTAGTTCTATAAAAGGTAAAGATTCTATCATTAAAGAAATTAATTGGGAATCATCGGCATATGGTAAACAAGATATGAAATATATAGAATCTGAAGGTAGATTATTTATAGATTTATTACCTTATATAAAAAGAAATTATAAATTACACAATTATAGATTAGAAACTGTATGTGATGAATTTCTTAAAAATATAAATAAAGACCCTTTAAAAGCTAAAGATATGTTCAAATTATATAAAGAAAATAAACCTGAAGGTCTTAGTTTAATTGGTAAATATTGCGCAAAAGATAGTTATGTAACATTATTATTATATGAAAAATTATTAATATGGTTTGATTTAGTTGAAGCTTCAACTACTAATGCTGTCCCTATGTTATATTTATATACTAAAGGTCAACAAATTAAAATGTATTCTCAAGTTCTTCAATATTGTATTCATAATAATATTGTTGTTGAAAGTAATGCTTATATTCCTAATGAAAATGATAATTATACTGGCGCTTTCGTTGAAGAACCTATTAATGGTTTATATAAAGGAATAGTTCCTTTTGATTTTGCATCACTATATCCATCTATTATTATGGCTTACAATATAGATTATTCAAAATTAGTATTAGATGAAAATATACCAGATGAAGATTGTAATATCTTTATCTGGGAAGATCACATGTTGTGCTCACATGATCCTAAAATAATTGAAAAAAAAGAAAAAGAAAGAAAGAAAAAAGAAGAAAAAGAAAGAAAAGAAAAGGAAAAATTAAAAAAATCTAGAGAAAAACAAAATAAATTAACTCTAATAAAAGAAGAAGAAAAAAAAGAGGAAGAAATAAATTTATTTGAAAATCCAGATGAAGAAAAACCAAAAGCTGAAAAAAAAATAATATGTTCAAAATATCATTTTAGATTTTTAAAAGCTGATAAAAGTGAAAAAGGTGTTATACCTACATTATTAGAAAATTTAATTAAAGCTAGAAAAAATACAAGAAAACAAATTGAAGAAAATGAAAAATTAATAGATAATTTAAAAAATGATTTTAAACAAACTTCTGATATTGATTTTAAAGATAAAATTATAAAAGAAATTGAAGATTTAGAAGAATTAAATTTATGTTTAGATAAAAGACAACTTTCTTATAAAGTTTCTGCTAATTCTATGTATGGTGCGATGGGTGTTAAAAAAGGTTATTTACCGTTTTTACAAGGAGCTATGTGTGTAACAGCAAAAGGAAGAGAATCCATTCATAAAGCATCAAATTATTTAGAAAATGAATGTGGAGGAACAGTAATTTATAATGATACAGATTCAGCATATACTTATTTTAAATGTTTAGAAAATAAACCAATGAATGAATGTTGGGATTATGTTGAAAAAGTTGTTCAAAAAATTGTAGATTCTAAATTATTTCCACCACCTATGAAATTAGAATTTGAAGGTAAAATTTATAATAAATTTTTAATTTTAACTAAAAAAAGATATGTAGCTCAACCTAGTGATAGAGATGGCAATGTATCTTCTAAATTAGTAAAAAGAGGTATTGTATTACAAAGAAGAGATAATTGTCAATTTTTAAGAGATATTTATCAGATGACTGTTGATAAAATTTTAAAATATATTGATATTATCACTGATATTAAAAATAAAAATTTATCTTTAAGAGAACTTCAAACTATCCCTGAAATTAAAGATATTTTAGATAGTATTATATTTTCAATAGATACTTTATTTCAATGGAAATATAATTTTAAGAATTTTATTATTACTAAAACATTAACTAGATTACCTAAAGATTATAAAGGGAAAAGAATGCCTGTTCATGCATTTTTAGCTTCAAAAATGGAAAAAAGAGGGATACCAATACAGATAGGAAGTAGAATAGAATATTTATTATTAGATATAAGTAATGTAGGTTATAATAAAAAGGAATTACAACAAGATAAAGTAGAAGATTCAGTTTATTTTTCAGAATTTAGAGAATTATTAAGAATTGATTATCTTTATTATTTAAGAACACAAGTTGTTAAACCTATTGATGAATTATTAAAATTATGTCTTGGTATTCATAAATTTATGGAAACTCAATTTGAATTTAGAGTTAATAAAACTAATTTATTAGCTTCATTTAAAAATAAACTTAAACCTCAGATAATATATTCAGAATAATTTTAAAAATTAAAAGAATAAACAAAAAATATTATCTATATAATATATTAATATATTATATAGAATGCTTAAAATGAATTATGATACTAATGATTATATTAATAATCTTTTAAATACTATACAAAAAAATAATATATCTATGAGCACTATTAAAAATAAATCTTACTTAAAATCAAAATATGTTGTAGATGATAACGAAATTGATAATATATTATCCTCTATAAAATCAAAAAAAAATAATCCTTATGAAATTCCAAATAAAAATGATGAATCTTCTTCTTCTGACGATGAATCTTCTTCTTCTGATGATGAATCTTCTTCTGACGATGAATCTTCTTCTTCTGATGATGAATCTTCTTCTTCTGACGATGAATCTTCTTCTTCTGACGATGAATCTGATAAAGAAAAAGAAGATTTAGATAAAATTGAATTTAATGAAGAAGAATATATTTATAAAGACACTATTATAAGTTCAAATGAAATAGAGGAATTAGATAAAATAGTTTATAATGAATATAATAATTTTTATGATACATATATAAAATATGATGATGATGATATTCAAAATAAAATAGATATAAGATATATAATATTTTATAATTATATAATTAAAAAATTAGCTCTTCAATTAAAAGATGAAAATAGAATAAATTTTTCTCAAAGAGAATTTTTATTAGATAAATCATTTTTAATGAAAGAATTAAATAAAATATTAAAAAATAATAATACTATTCATGTATTTAATAAAATAGTAAATAGATTAATTGATAGAAATTATTTAAAAAAAAATGATATTGAAATAAATACAAAAAAGGATATTACTACTATTATTAGTTATATTAATAATATTATGATAGAAATAAATGAATATAAAGATATAACTATTGATACCTTATATAAATTAACTAATGAATATAAATTAAATAATAAAATAAGTGATGAAACTAAACTTCAAATTAATAATCTTATAAAATATTATAAAGAAAATCCAATTTTAAGTATATTGAATAAAGAATATTATATAAATAGTTGTATAAATAATTATGAAATATCAATTATACATGATAACTTCTTTCTAAATCAAAAATATAAAGACTTATTAATACAACATTTAGATTTTTTTAATAAAATAAAAAAATTATATAATAATTGTTATATATTAAATTTATATGATAATTATTTAAAAGTAAATGATACTTCTTCAGAACCTCTAAATAAAAATATATATAAAGAATTAAGTTTATATAAAATGGAACAAATAATTAAAAATTTATACAAACCATTAGATGATAATATTGATTCGTCTTTTAATGATTCTGAAAAAAAATTTTTATATATCATTAAATTTAATATAAATGAATCTTTAAAAAAAAATCCAGATAAAACTGAAATTGAAATTATTAATTATTATATAGATTCATTATATAGTTTATTAGAAGAAGATTATGATAAAATAGATAAATTATATAAATCAGATAAAATAAATAAAGATTATTATAAAATAATAAAATCGATTGATATACAAGAACAATATTTATTAATTGACAAAATATATAAATATTTAAAAAATAGATATAATGATAGAATACAAATAAATAGAAATATAAAAGAAATTATAAAAGATATAAAAATGAATAGAGAGAATACATTAGATATAGATAAATTAAATAAATATATGATAGCTATTATATATGTGATAACAAATAATAAAAATACAATTGATTTATTAAATAAATTAAAACTGAATTCAAATCAAAAAGAATTAACTTTTATTAATAAATTAGAAAATATTTATTTACTTAAGCAAAAAAATATAAAAGATAAAATAAATGACTATAATATAGATGAATTATATAGAGAAATTGTTTTTATATTAAAAGAAAATAATAATACATTAAAAGATCCATTAAAAAGTAATTTAAATAGAAGAAAATTAAGAAATTTAATGAGTTATGTTATAGATGATAATAATGAAAAAACAAATAGTAATTTAGAAATGATTAATAATTGTATAAAATTACATAAAAGTAAAAAATGGTTAGATATTCCTGAAGGATATCAATATTTTATAGCACATCCTAAATATTATAATAAAGAGAAAATGTGTAAAAATAAAGATAAGTCTATTATGTATTATGGAAATTTAATAGGTAATATAGAATTAGAAGATAGTATATTTACAACAAGAGATTTAGAGATATATGAACCAACAGATGAATATTGGAAATTATATTGTAATTTAAATTATTTACCAACAGATGAATATAAATGTAATTATGTAGGAATGATATATACATTTACAGATAAAGATAAAAATGTAAGAAAATTTATAAATGGATTATATAATAAGAATACAGGAGATTATAAAATATTAACAGAAAAGGATTATAAAAAAGAGTGTAATTGGTTTCAAAAATATAATAATAGTATTATAGGTAAAATAAATAATTTATTAAAAATGAAAATAAGTGATATACCTTTAGAGTATAAACAAACAATAAAAGATGTTATTATTGATAAATTGAAAAAAATTTATATGCCATATGTTAATAATCAATCCAATTTAAATCAAGAAATTTATAGAATAAATATGGAATATAATTTAAATATGAAGATAGAAAATATTATGAATAAAATAAAAGAGTTAGATGAAATAATAGAGAATAGTTCAAATAATAGTTTATATAATTATTTATTAATAGTTAATTTTATAATAAGTTTATTTTCAAGAGTATCTCCATTATTTGATATGAGTGCTTATGGTAGATATATAATATATTATTATCCTGATTTATC
>Ga0214921_10003903_pt1 | contig 22479 bp, 18 predicted proteins | sample LL1505_MetaG_FD_177992 | JGI IMG/M metagenome (GOLD analysis project Ga0214921, IMG submission 177992) | Freshwater microbial communities from Lake Lanier, Atlanta, Georgia, United States - LL-1505 | ecosystem: Environmental > Aquatic > Freshwater > Lake | place: USA: Georgia | collected... | reverse complement strand
TGTAGAATATATTTTGAAGAATGTTGAACCGACAGTATATACAATATTTATCAAAGCACTTATTGGTGCAATTGTTAATAAATCAGTCAGTGATTGCGTGATTACTGATTGTTCGATTGTTCACAATCCAGAGGGTCTTTACAAAATGACTCATCGGTCAAACTTTAAGACTTTCTCAAAGTATGGTCCCCTTACGTCACTCATTCCATTTATTCGTATGATTCGATCGTATGATAAGTATATTGAAACGGTCAAGACAGAAATAGCCAGGAAAGAACCACGTGAATGGTATATCAAGTCATCCACTGAAAGAATTGCTGAAATTGATGTTCTCCGGTCTTGCACTGATTTTAGCATGTTGTACGACAAGCAAATTTTTACAGAGGACGGCACTACCATTGGATATCTTGCTGCCGTCATTTTTGCAAAATTAGGCACCACCATTGCATATGTTGGACACCCTGATGACTATTTTAAGAGTGAGCCGATTCCTCTAACTAAAAAGGTCTTTGACTGGATTAATAATCCTAAGGAAATTTTTGAATTTACTATGGGGCTGGAAGCTGACTGGACAGTCACATTTGCTGGAGACTACGATCGTCTCTATGCAGTTCTATCTAGTTTAGAAAGTAGGTTTTAATTATTAAAAATTGATTTATTTAATTATTATTTTAGTAAATTTATATTATTATACATATAATAATATAAATGGCAAAAGAATACACATATCCAAAATGGTATGAAGAAGCATTATTAAAAGGACATTTTATACAAAATCTAATTTCTGGAGATTATGAATATAAAAATCCAGAACATCCAGAAAAGAATTATTCATTAAAATTTAATCCAATTACAGATTTTCAAATAAATAGAGGAGATATAATTTGTTTTGGAGGAAGAGTATATCGTAATGAAGGAGTATGGATTTGGGATGGTAAAAAAATCATTCCATTAGATACAGAGCTTGATGAATATGGAGGTCTACCTTCTGAATTTAAAGTAGGAAAAGAATTTGCACCAGATCATTGGATAAAAATAATAGAACATAATACTATTATATGGTTAGAAGATGAATTGTTTGATCAAATTGAATTTTATAAAGAAAATAATAAAATTTATGGTAAACTTAAGATATTTAATAAAGAATATAAAATTTTAATTCAAGAAGCTGATGATCTAAATGAAGAAGAAATAAGAGAACAATTAAAAGAAGATAAACCTTGTTTTTGTTTGTATACAAATGATGTTTTACTAGTGTATATTAATTAAATAAAAAATTGATTTATATTAAGCTTATTATAAGATATTAATATTTTATAATAAATTTAATGCAACTAAATCCTAATGATTATGATATAAATACAATGATGAATGGTACAGATAATAAATGCTATATTGTTATATCCAATCAAGATGATAAAAAAGAATGGAAAAAGATAGATGATTTGACTGAATTCTTAGATTCATTATCTGATGAATTTTATAATATTGCATATATGCCAATAGTTGAAAAAATGAATGTACCAGAAACAGGACTTGAAGAAAAATTTGGTGGAACAAAACCATTTTTTGTTAAAGGAGAACAGTGGCCATCACTAAATAATTTTCATATGACATTTTTTGGTCAATTAAAGGATCCAAGAAAAAAAAATAATATGTTATATCGTATATTTATTATGATTGATGATACTGATAATGATTTTGAAGAAGATTATTGGATTAATACAATTGAATTAAATGAAGCTAATTTAAAAAATCAAATCATTCTTGAAAAACCATTATATCTAAATTTAATAAATTCAACTAGTATACCATATAGTAATATTTACGAACCTTATAAAATTACTGATTATACTGAAAAATTTGAATTACAAAGTTTTCATGAATTTTTAGAAGATTTTGATATTCCAAAATATAATTATGCAATTGATAATACTCTTTATAATAAATTTTATGATGCATATATTTCAGCTAATAAATTTCCATCATGTGGAGTTAAAATTGGTGGTACACCAATGTCAACTCAATCTCCAGAATCTGTAGAAGAATATGATTTTCTCCAAATTTCTGAAACAGAATATCTTCCTTATGGATGGGGAGATTCAGGAATCGCACATGTCAGTCATACTTGCGAATTTATTTGGGATTGCTGTTAATTTATAAAAAATTGAAAAATTTTATTATTATCATTCCTATCAACAATGTGAAAAAACTCTTAAGTTCTTCTTAGTTTCGAATTCAAATGGCATCTTCTGAAGCTATTGTAGAAATTGTTGTCGTATCTAAGGAAACTGAAGTATCTAGTAAGAAAGATAGAGCATACGAAATTGCTGAAAAATTAGGATGTCTTGGCTATACTAGAGAGGCATTAGCAATACGTTCTGCTTGCAGATTAATTGACCCATACCCTCTTGATAGTATATTGTGGCGATCTGTTTGCGATTATAAACTAACAAATCGGAACCCATTACTTGCAGCAGAAATTGCAAAAAATATTAGAACTTTTAATTTAGCCAGAGCGCTTACTTTAATTGAATTAATTAAGCCAGAACTTTTTACAATGAAATCATATAAACTACCAATCAAGGAATGCTTAATGAGTGCAAATGAAAGTAAGTTTATCGTTATGGATGAATTATTTAAATTTGGTATTCCCAAAACGTATCAGGAATATTTATTTTTATGTTTAGTTAAAATGCAAAAAATTGACTCAGTTAGATACCTTCATGGTAGGGGTATTATTGATATAAATAGTCGACCTAATAATTATTATTTTTTAGAAATGGCTATTGAAGTAAATTCTTTAGAGATGGTTCAATTTCTGGTTGAAAATGGTGCAGATCTTTTAAATCTTTCAGGAACTGCAGATTATGGATCATTGTATTCTGATCGTTTTGATAGATTATCCTTTTTTGGTAAGGCAGTTTTTGAATATAAATGGGATATTGCAAACTATTTACTTGATATTATGATTGAAAATAATGAAATTATTCACGAAACTCAAGATATAATGTGCCGACTTGCTCGAGCAAATAATATTGAAATGTTAATGAAAATTGTTACCTATAATAAAATACATAATAGACATGTACAGATTTCTTCTGATAGTTTTGAAAAGTATTGTCAATATAGTATGCCTCCATCAAATATTTTATTTTTGATGGATAATGATCTTGCAAAAATTCCAGTAGGTATACTTCATACTGTTGCAGAAAGATTCAAAAATCTTAAAACTGTTGAAGAAGAAGACGATTTATTAGAAGTCGCTTCGAGATTAATTGCTTCTGGATCAGATGCAAATTTAATTGTAGATTCTCGTGTTAATTTTACAACTTTGATGTCAGCCCTGCGTGGCAATAGTATTAGGATGATTCGTTTGCTATTGAAGAATTCTGCAATAAAAACCATTATAATGAAGAATAATATGGGTCGTACTATTTTAGATATGGCTACTTTTAATAAGGATTTGGAAGCTCCTCCAACAATAAAAGAAAAGAGATTGGAAATATATGAGTTAATAAAAGCATATTTTGCAGTTATAGCAATAGTTAGTTAATTTATTTAAAGATTTCATCTGTATTAATATCATATTTTTTAACTAAAAATTTTAATGGCATTGGACCACATTTTATAATTTCTTTATAAATTTCAATTGCTTTTGGATCTAAATAATATTTAATATTATTTTTTCTTAATATTTTTTTATAAATTACACTTCCTACTTTATAAGAAACGGCTTGTCCTGGTAAACAAACATATCGATATATTTCAGTTTTTAATTCCATCTCACTCATAGATAAATAATCTTTCATATAATTATAAATTTGATCTACAGTATACCCCTTATAATGAATACGTATATCAACAACTACGCGAAGTGTTCGTAACATATTAAATTCAATTTGCCCAATAATATCCCATTCAGTTTGATTATGACCTAATTTTTCTGAAAATAATCCCCAACCTTCAACAAATCCATTAGTTATTTCTGAAAAATATTGATACAGTAAATTATTATCCATCTCTAAATATTTAGTAGAATGTACTTGAGTATGATGCCCTGGAATAGTTTCATGCAGTACTAAACTTTCAGTAGTATATTTATAAGAATTTTTAATATTTGCAGTATTTAAATAAAAATTATTATCACCATAATAAGCACCTCCTAAATTTTCATCATCAAAAATTACTAAATTTGATTCAGTAAAATGAGGAAATTGAAGTTCTTTTATAAAATAATTTTTATACTTTTTTATTTTATTTTTATAATCATCTATAAATTCTTCTTTTGTTTTAAATTTTTGATCTTTATTAATTTGATTTAACATTTGGATTACATTTAATTTTTTATTTATTTTAGGATTTATTTTTAATATTAATGATTTCATTCTACTAACTAATTTATCTAACTTACGAAGAGCCCAATTTTCTAATTTTATAATATCTAATTTAATACCAATATTAGCTTCTATACAATGTTCATATAATTCTTTACTAATATTATAACAACCTGTAATAGGAATATTTTTAGATTGATAAAAATCTCTTAATTTTAATAAATATGTTTTAAATTTAAGACATTCGGAATTATATAATTTCCATATTTCATTATATTTTTTCCATTTAATATCTTTTTCTTCCAATCCTAACTTTGATAATTTATAATATTCGTCTTTTTTCATTGGTTTTTGTTCAATAGTATAAATCCATTTATTTATAAGATCAATATTATAAAATTTATGCAAATCTGAATTAATAATTTTTTCATATTTTTTAATTAATATAAGATGCACGTCTTTTAGAAGTGAATAATTTGTATAAAATATATCAAACTTAATATCATCAATATCATATGGATTATTTAATAAAAAAAAAATATTAGAAAATATATTAGAGAAATAATTATCTGATAATATATTTTTAATTTTAGCTTCTTTTGATGTATACATTTTTATAATATATTGTTCTTCTTCAGTAGGATTTGAATAATTTTCTAATATTTTATAATATTCATCCATATTTATTATTATTTTTAAAGAATCAATAATTGATATTTTATTTATATCTGATTCTAATTTTAATTTATTTATAAGAGTTTCTATTAAACTGTATTGATACATATTATAATAAATATAAAAATTGATATTCTTTTATTTAAATAAAAAATCATTTATATAATATATACATTTATAAATGAATGAATTTATTTCAGGAAGTTTAGGTGGTCTTGTTGGTACAATTATGAGTCATCCAATTGATACAATTAAAACAAGAATTCAATCTGGTTCAGCAAAAAATATATTTGATGCAATCCAGATGAAAAAATTTTATAGTGGTATTAGAGCTCCTTTATTAGGAATCCCATTAGAAAAAAGTATTGTGTTTGGCTTTTATAATTTAGGAAAACAAAATGGATTAAATAATTTCTGGAGTGGAATTATTGGTGGATTTATGAGCACATTAATTGTAACACCAATTGAGTATGTTAAAGTTAATTTACAAAATAAAACTCCATTATCTGCTCTAAAAATTTCTAATATCTATAAAGGATTTATTCCAACAGTATGTAGAGAAACACCTGGATTTGGAATCTATTTTACTGTGTATAATTATTTGAATAATAATTATAATAAGTCAAAGTCATATATTAATAATTTTACATATGGAGGATTATCTGGTTTATTTGCATGGATCTTCATATATCCAAGTGATTTAGTAAAGACTATTAAACAAGATATTTCAAATACAAAATCATTGCAACAAATTATTTTAGATATTTATAATAAAAATGGCTTGAAAGGATTTTATAAAGGATTTCATTTTGCAGCTGCTAGAGCAGTTCCTCTGCATTCTGGAGTTTTTTTAGGATATGAAATCAGTAAACGTTATATATAAAAAATTGATATTAATACGTTTTATCCACATTCATTTATTGTAGTATTAATTCTAAAGATGTATAGCCGTGAATACAAAATTACGACTACTATCAATAAACGCAATGCTATTATCAAGATTCGTATTGATACTGCAAAAGCCCTCTACGCATCCAAGAAAACTATAAAAATCAAAGATGAACGTGTGTCATCTGATGAGCCTCAAATTACACGAAATGAATCAGCTCTTGAAACTATTAAAAAAACTCCTCGTAAAATTCGTTTTTGTCGAGTTTCTAAAATTGTATTCGTAGATGATCGTCTTAATAGTGTTCGTGAGAAGATTAAAAGTGCAAATATTTCTAAAGGTAGACGTACTAATGAAACTTTTCGTATGGCAGATAAGAAACGAAAGAATATTCGCGATGATGATCGTGCGTGGAAGACTGGTAATCTAAAAAATAAAAAGGATGATGTAGAAATGAAAGAGTAATTTATTAAATAATTTTTAATTTATTAGACCATTCTAGTTGCATCTGTTTTTTAAATTCTTTAAAATCCATATCAGAATCTGGTTCATATTGTTGAATATTTCCATCATCATCTACATAATCAAAATAATCATAATGAGTTAAATTTTCTTGATCATACATATAACATTGAATAGTAATACAAGTTTCAGTACTAGTATCTAAATTTTTAAGTTGATGAGTTTGATTTAGAGTAGGACTAATCCATGTAACATTATCTTTATTAAAATTTAAATTTCCAAAATTTCTAACTCCATCTTTACTCCCACATAAAAATGGAAATAAACTAACATTAATACTACCATGTAATACTCTAATTACAGCTTCTGCGCCAGCATGATTATGAATAGGTGAGTAATGACCAATTGGCCAAATTTCCATTACATAAGGAATACCGGGTGATTCCCCATTATTTTCTCCTAAAGTAATTCTAAGATATGTTTCTAATAGATTTGGTTTATCAGGATTAAATTCTCTGCTTTTATCTTGCAGTTTTTTATAACACCAACCATTTGGATTAATAATACTATATTCAATTGCTTTGGAAAAATCTGGAAAATCATCCGTATCTAATACAAATTTAACTCCACCTATACAATCATATAATTTTTGACTCATTGCAGATAAATTTGGTTTAGGCAGATAATTACCACTTGCTACATCATCCATAGTAAGATCATTTGTATTTTTAACTAGCATTGGAATGGATGTAGTAATAGGATCACGAATTAATCTAATTGGTTTCAAACTAGTACTATTATCATAAACTTTAATATGATCTAGACTTTCTAAAAATAATTTATTATCTTTAGTATTTTCTAATTGATATTCATAAACAACTGTATCTAATCTTGCTTCACCTACTCCAGCATAAAAACGTTTATTTTGTGAATCTAAAGAAAACCAATAAAAAGCTCCATTTAAATTTGATAGTCCTAATTTATTAAGGGGATCAGTGTAAGGATGAAGGTGACCAATTCTATTTACTTTAACACCATCTAATCTAAATTCAACAATTAAACCATCTGTTTTATCAGAATTATAAAATGCAAAAGTACAAGGAATTGAATTATCTTTATTTTCAAACATAAAAATTCCTTGACCAGAAACAATTAAAGGAATTTTAAATTTATCGTTAAACTTAAATAGCTTAATTGCTTTGGGTTGATTGAGTGGATTATTCATTATTTTATAAAAATATATATAAATATCTTTTTATAATTAAGTAAACATATCTTCTAAAAATTGTACATTTAATTCATGCCCCCCTGATTGATAACCATGAAATTTGGCTTTATTACCTTGTTTTGTTAATTGTTCCATAATTTCTTTATTAACATTATATTCAATATCATCGTCATCTACATTCCAACCAATATCAATTTCTAATTCTGGTCTATTAGCTAAAGGTGTGCCTCTGTTAGTTATTCCGGGACAGCAAAATAAAAATCTTTTAACTTCTTTATTCATTCCTGCTAAAAATACAGAAACTCCAGCTCCAGCAGATTTTCCTAAAAGAGTAAAATTAGTCAGATTAACTTCTGGACTACGAATACATTTATCTAAAATTTTTGCTAGATCTTCTCTAAAATCATCATTTAGTTTAAAAGTTTCTTCTTGAGGTAAACCTTTTCCAACTTCTTTAGAATCAGCTTTTATTTTATAACCAAAATTAATCATATATAGATTTCTAAATTTATTTTCAAAAAATTTCATTCCTTCTACCATCTTTGTAAACATAGTTGTAAAAGAATTAAAACTATATCCTGGTATAACTAATAGATCTGTTCCAGAAGAATTCTTTAAAGGGATCTGAAGTAAATTAATTTCTCCATATTTTTCTAAAATTTTATCATGATTAAACATACTAACTTTGTAAGAAGATTCAGAAAAACCTAATCCATTTAATACTGTTTTAATTTCTTCAATTTGTTTACTTTGCATTATATAATATTATAATAAAAAAAATTGATTTATATATTTATTGAGTCTATTTACATACATAATTATATTCAAACAATGCAAATTTTCATCAAAACTCTAACTGGTAAAACCATCACTATTGACGTTGAACCTTCTGATTCAATCGAAGCAGTAAAGGGAAAAATTCAAGAAAAGGAAGGAATTCCTCCTGACCAACAAAGACTAATTTTTGCAGGAAAGCAGCTGGAAGACACATCAACATTAGACCAATATAATATTCAAAAAGAAAGTACTCTTCACCTCGTCTTGAGATTACGTGGTGGTGGAAAAAGAACATCACGAAAATCTAGAAAATCATAATTGAACTCGATTTGCTCGCTTGCAATAAAAATTGAAAAATTTATTTATTATAGTTTAGAAAAGAATTTTATATTTCTTTTTCATAATTAAATGTCTACTCCTGAAGAACTTGCGGAAATTTTTCAATATGATATCATCTGTCTTGGTCACGGGTATCTTCTAAAATATTTTGATGAGCGAGATGCAAAGCGTCTTCTTTTAACATCAAAAGCTTGTGCAGCAATAGTGATCGAATATAAAAAAGTAAAGGAAATTACATCTCCCGAATATCATCAAACAATGAAAGATGGTCGTCCTATTACTAAATTTAAAATAGGAACTAATTGGTTTGAACTACCATTTCATGTAAAATATTTGAAGATTCAATCGTCAACTCCCTCCTTTGCTTCTCTGAGAAAAAAATTAACAGGTATCGAAAAGAAAAGAATTATATGTTTATATGCTAATGAACCACCTAGGTATTTACCATATGATGATTGGTATGACCCCCAGTCATCATGGGAATCGCATCCTGAATTTAGATGTGAATGTTATGTTGAAGAAGCAAAACGATTCAAAAAGGCATTTGATGAAGATGAACCTGCGAGAATCTTCTATACAGAAAAAGAAAGAGTGTGTCTTGAAGAAGTACGAATTGCTAGAGAAAAAGAAAAAGCAGAAGCAATTAAGCGAGAAAAAATTGCTCGAAATACTTTTGTAATTTCTAAACCTAGTGTACCTGCTCCGTGGGCAGTAAAAAAATCAGAAGTTTCATCTTCAAATTCATCTTCAAATTCTTCTTCTGGATCAGAACTATGGCCAGCACTAAAGAAGAAATAGATCTTTATTTTATTAAATTTATCATACTATCAAATATTATTTTATAGAAAATATAGTATACTATTAGAATATTTGGGAATGAAATTATCATAGTAAACTCATTATAATTTCTAAAATAGGTAAATGGTATAAAAAATAATAAGCATGGTAGTGCTAATATTATTGCTAATACATTTAATGGTATGTATAATGAATAAAATAATACATTAGCTGATATTATGTCAAATCTTTCGTCAATATTCATTTATAATAATATTTATAAATATCTTTTTATAAATTAATATATATGGATTACTATTATAAATATATTAAATATCGGCAAAAATATCTTTCTTTGAAATATGCTTTTGTGCAGTCCGATACATCCGATAGAATACTAGGTGGAAAAAGAATATCAAAAAAAAATAAACGGAATATATATAATCAATTAGAAATTACTGTTTTAAAACAAGGAACTAAATCGGATAAAGTATTATCTTGTAGTTATTTTACAATGAAAGAAGCATATAGAATAGTTGAAAAATATCAAAATAATCTTAAAAGATTTATAGAAACAAAAAAACAATTAAAAGGATTTGAAACTAGAATATATACAGATGATAGTGGTAAAGAATATGCTTTAGAAGTAGCAAAAAATGATCCTAGCGTAAGTGTATATTATTTTAATTTTCCTCCTTTAAAAGAAGAAAATGCTCACATAGGAACATTTGGAACATATGTTCGGTTTATGCCATTATTTGAAAAAGGATTAAAAATTGTTTGGGTAAGTGATATAGATATACCAAATCATTATTTAGATCCTTCTATAATATCTAATGCTCAACAATCTAATGCAGATTTTTGTTATCGAACATATGTATGTTATGAAAGAAAACTATATGGACGTATATACAGTATATTGGCGGGAACAATGATGTCATTTATTACATTTCCAGAAGAAATATTTAATAATTTTTTAAATGAATTAGTTTATCCATCAAATAAATTTTTAAATAATTTAGAAGGATTAAATAAAGCAAATCAATTAAAAGGAAAACCTTATTCAAAAATCCCATATGGTTTTGATGAAATATTTACAAATCAAATTATATATAATTATTTGATTAAAAAATCATTAAAATGTTATATCTTAAAAGATTATATAAATGCTGGAAAATATTTACAATATAATAAATTAATATCTCGAGAAGAAGATAAAATATTATTTATTTATTATCATGATCCATCTGATGATTTATTTCAAAAAATAAAAAAAATGTTTAAAGAAAAATTACCTTTATTAACAGAACACGAATGTCTTCAAGATATGTTAAAAATATTTGATTCATTTAAATCATCGTTAGTATTACCTATTATAAGAAAAGGAAAAGAATTAGATGAAAAAATATAATATTTTTATATAATATAGTAAATGGATTATTATGATAAATATTTAAAATATAAACAAAAGTATCTTGCTCTTAAGGAGCAAGATGCTTTTGTGCAATCCAACAGGGTCAAACAAAAGTATCTTGCTCTTAAGGAGCAAGATGCTTTTGTGCAATCCAACAGGGTCAAACAAAAGTATCTTGCTCTTAAGGAGCAAGATGCTTTTGTGCAATCCGAAAATAATACCAGTATAATATTAGGTGGAAAGAGAAGATCCAAAAAAAATAAACGTGAAATTTTTAATGAATTAGAAATAAAAGTTTTAAAACAGGGTATTAAATCAGATAAAGTATTATCATGTAGTTACTTTACTGCATCTGATGCATATAGAAAAGTAGAAAAATATCAAAAAAGTTTAATAAGATTTTTATTTTTTAAAAATCAATTTAAAGATTTTGAAACAAGAATCTATACTGATGATACTACAAAAGATTTTGCATTAGAAATATCTAAAAATGATCCATCAGTTAGTGTATATCATTTTAATTTTCCTCCATTAAGAGAAAAAAATGGAGTCTCAAGCGGTCCGAGAGGTCATATAGGAACATTTGGAACCTTTGTAAGATTCTTACCACTTTTTGAGGTAGGATTAAAAATAGTATGCGTGAGTGATATTGATATTCCGTGGAATTATTTAGAACAATCAATTTTAAGTAATCCAATAAAATCGAATGCTCAATTTTCTTATCGTTCATTTGTTTGTTATGAAAATCGTTTATATGGAAGATCATATAGTATTTTAGCTGGAACTATGTTATCATTTATAACTTTTCCAATAGAAATTTTTAATAAATTTTTAAATGATCTAGTAAATCCTATAGATAAATTAAAAAAGGATATTGAAGAATTAAACAAACAAAATAAATCATTATTTTATAATTATAAAGAAACTAGGATTCCATATGGTATTGATGAAGTATTTACAAATCAAATTTTATATAATTATTTAATATTAAAAAATATTAGATGTTATATTTTAAAAGATTATAGTTATGCAGGTGTATATTTAAGATTAGAAAATTTAATAACACCTGCAGAGCATGAATTAATATATAATTATGAATATAAACCTACTCAAAAAAACTTTAATGAATTAAAGAAAGTATATGAAAAGAAAATTCCAATGATGAAAGAAAAGTATCCATGTCTAATTAAAGATATGTTATCAAATATGGATAAAATGAAAACATCGTTTGTTATTCCATTAATTAAAACTGGCAAAGAATTAGATGAGGAACTTTATAAATGATACATATCTAAGTAATAATTTAAATATTGTCTTTCATAAGTTATATCAATAATTTTATTAAAAAAAGTTATCATAATATCATCAATTGTATTTTTATTTTCAATTGTTAATAAATAATTATCATCTTTTTTATATATAATTTCAATATTATATAAATCATCTGAATTATAACTTAAATATACATTTTTATATTGTTGTAGTAATTCATAAACTGATTGTTTATATTTACTAAAATTTAGAATATTAAAAATATTATTATTTTTTATTGTTTTTCCATTAATAAAATAATAAAAATCTTGTATTACTTGTAATTTTTCAATATTTAATTTAGGATTATTATCTGTTTTATTTATTTTTTTATAAATACCAATATTTTCAGTAATTATTATATTTTTTTTTAAATTTTTAATAATTTCTTTAATATAAATTTTTAGTTCATTAGTAATGTCTGTTTTTTTAATTAAATTTAGTTCAATTCCTTTTTTGTAGGAACAAACAATAGTAAGATAATTATAATATTTTGTAATATCTTTACGAATTATGTCATAATTTGTAAGTGTCTTAATCATATATATTGCATCGTAAAAGGTTTTAATAATAAAAAAATGTTTTTTATTATTTATTATTTTAATATCATTTAATAATTTTTTATCATATATAGTATTTATTGAATAATTATCTTTATAAATATTTATTATCTTATTGTTTTCATTATTATTAATTTTATCAAATTCATTTCCTAATGTTTTATCTAAAATAAATATTTCATTAATTAATTTATCAAATTTTTTTATATTAAAATTATTTTTAAATTTTTTACATATAATATCAGTGCCTGTTTGTTTATATGCTACTTTAGTATCTTGATTATGTACAATAATTTCATCAAAATATGGAATTAGGTTATTTATTATTTGATATGATTGTATTGTTGATATATCTCCATAACCTATATATAAATGTCCATTTTTATTTAATCTTAATAAAGAATAAATTATAAAAATAAATTTTAAATTTAATGATTGCTCTTCTAAAAATAATCTAAATTTAAATAAGAAGTAAACTGATATATTGCAACAAATTAGATCATATTTTTTAATGACATCCATTAAAATTTCTTTATCAATGTATTTATTATATATATCAACTTTATTTGATTTTGATATATTTTTAATATCATTTGTATACACATTCTCAGAATTATAAACTGGTTCAAATGATTCATGTTTATAAGCTGTAAATAAATGAGTATAACAATTTATTGATATTTTTTTATTATTTGCAATATAATTTAAATTATATATTGAAAAATTCATATAATTATTAATTTCTAAGATATCCATATTATTTTTATTAACAAGATTATAAATATATAGGGATTCATAATATCTTTTATTAACTTTATAATCCATATTTAGAATAGAATTTAATTTTTTATTTTTTATATATAAATCATTTCTTCTATCATCTAATAATAAATAAGGATTAAATATATTAAATAATTCTTCTTCAATATCTATGTTATAGAATATTTTTTTTTCATTTTTTAATAATGCATCTTCAAATCGAATGCGTAAATCAATTAGTTTATTTTTATATTCACTAATATATTCTGGATAATATATTTTTTTACCTCCGAATTGTATATTGCGCCTAGTATTTCTAGATTGAATAGAACTAAAAGGGTTGGAAGATTGACCCAATGAAGTACTTCTAGATTGTATAGTACTAAAAGGGTTGGAAGATTGACCCCATGAAGTACTTCTAGGTTGTCCTAAGGAAATATTTCTTGAAGATAATCTTGTTGATTCATTTGAAATTGGTATGCTTGATAATTTACTAAAAGTATTTTCAAAAAATAAATCATTTATATTTTCTTTATTTAATAAAAAATTTGGATCTATCTTAGAATATAAATCTTTATAAGATATATTAAATTGATCATATATATCTTTATCTACTTTATTTATTTCATTATTTAATTCAATTGGAATTTTATATTTTATATTATGAACAAATAAATTAATTAAATCATTATTATTATCTTTATCTTTACAATAATAATATATTGGTTTATTTAGCCATTTATAGATAGTATTAAATTCATCCCATGCTATATTTTTTATAGGAAATATAGTACTAATGTCAATAATTTGTAATCTTTCATCAATTAATACAAAGTGACTGTACTTTCCTTTAATATAATGTATATCTATTTTTTGTTTATCAATATTTTTTAATATAAAAACTCTATAAGATATATCTGTATTTGTTTTTAATTCTTTTCTTTTTATAACAAACATACCTATAAATTTATATTTTAATAAACTAGTAGGAATAATTTGTCTAGTTATTTTATTTAATGATCTTAAATTAGGTTTAAATGGATTTTTTAGAACAAATCTTACAGGAAAAATTAAGTCTGCATTAGATGCACAAAAAGTTACCAATTTATTAAGAAATTGTGAATAATGCACTAAATTTTCATTACAATCTAATGAATCAGGTGGTGGATTTAATACTCTAAAATATTGATTATATTTAACAAACCTTTCAATATCTTTAGAAAATCCATAAATATATTGTCTTTTATATAATGGTAAAAAATTACAAGGATCATTATGATTATCATAATCAATATATCTATATAATATATCATTTTTAACTTCTTCTATATTAATTTCATAATCTTTATCTTCTTCTAAATAACTCCATTGAGAATTATTACATAGGTCAATTGCATGTTTCTTTATTGGATCTTCAATTAGGTGTTCATATCTTTTTTGAGGAGGATAGTAACTCCTTGGATATATTGGTAATTGTATTTTATTTGGCTCTGGTATATTTAACTTTGCTAATTCTGATTCAATAAATTCACTCATTTTTTCAGGTTCTGGACATTTAGATGTATTATGCTGTAATTTTTGTAATTGTTCTTTTCGAAGTTTAAATATTTTATTAACATTATTATATGCATTATTTTCTGTTAAGTAACCTAATTGATCTTCAACACCATGTCTTAATTCATTATCTAATTTATATAAAGTATCCCAAATTTTTTGTTTTAATTTTAAACTAGAATCTTTAATCCAAATATGTTCTGTTTCTTCTAATTCTTTAATTTTTAATATTCTTTCATACATATCTAATTGTTCTTTTTTTCCAATATCTTGAAATCTACCTGGTTTTATTTCTTGTGCAAAATTATTACATTCTATTTCAATATTTTTGAAAATATTTTCTCTCTTTTCCCATAATGAATCATAAAAAGACATTAATTCACAAAAGTCATCTTTTTCAGAATCATTTAATTCATTATAATTAAAACATTCAAATAAATAAATATCAATATCACCATGTTTTGATGACATTACAGTATTCTTTGATCCATCATGTGATTCATTATTTAGTCTAGTTTCTATTTTAGATCTATCATTCTTAATAGCAGTATCGTAATATATATTAATTAATATTTCGTATTGTTTTTTAAAATCATTTAAAAATTCACTAGTTAGATCTTCATATTTTATTTTTTTATCGTCATCAAAATAAACATAACTTGTAATTGGTTTAATATCTAAATTAATACAATCCTTATGAGGTAAAATTCCTTGAAATAATTTATAAGTTTCATCGTCTGTATTATATATATTTTTTAAATTTAAACTAAATAAATTCTTTCTAGGTAATACTTCATTAGATTTATCATATAAACAATCAATTAATTCTTTTTGTTTATTATATATTTCTTCCATATAATTTATATATATAATATATATGGAACATTTATTAAATGAATATTTTAAATTTAATAGTAAAAATAGTAATATTAATCAAGAGATTAAACTAGTTCAACAATTAGATCCAAATAAAATTTTAAAGGAGAATATAGATAAGTATCTTGAAAAAAATTTATTTAAAGATTCAATAAATGAAAATATTTATAATCATAAATTCAATATAGATTATGATTTATATAATAAAATTATTACAAATGAAGTATTTGGTAATTTTATAAATAGTACATTCCTACAAATTAAAATAGTAGAGTTTGTTAACGATATTATGGAAAAAAATAAATTACCAGTTGTAGCACAATTTAATCCTGTAATTTATAAGTTATTTAAAACATATAAAATATATGATGAAAATAATAATGAAATACCCTTTAAAGCTGGTATTAAATTAGATCACGGAATATTTTTATATAATATGATTATTAAAAATAAATTTACAAAGATATTAGAAGTTGGATTTGCTTTTGGAAGCTCAGGATTATTTATAACTGCCGCTCTAAAAAATCTTGAATTATATGGACATAAAACATATCATCGGGCAGTTGATCCAAATCAATCAACACAATGGAAGGGAATTGGTAAATTAAATATAAAAAGATTAGGATATAATAATTCGGAAGTAATAGAGAAACCAGATTATATAGCACTTCCAGATTTATTAAAAGATAGATTAAAAGATAAAAAATGGAATGAAAGTAAATATGATCCAAATTATGAGAGATTTGATTTAGTATTTATAGATGGATGGCATACATTTGATTATACATTATTGGATTTTTTTTATGCTGATTTATTATTAAGAACAGGAGGATATATAGTAACAGATGATGCAAAATTTGATGCATTAAAAGAATTAGATAAATATATAAATAGTAATTATAAATTTTATAGAAAAGAAAGTTTTGAAATGAGATTATGGATGGTTTATAAAAAGTTAAGAGATGATGATAGAAGTTGGGATTATCATGTTAACTTTGTTAATAGACACTAAATAAATTTTTTATTTATTATAATAATATATATGGATTATTATTATAAATACATCAAATATAAAAATAAATATTTAGAATTAAAAGGGGGTGTATCATCAACACAAAAAAGAAGAAATAAAAAAATAAATGAATTACTTGAAAATATACCAATAATTGATAATTTAAAATCACCAACACATATTCTATTTATGTTTTTAGGAGGATTACCATTAAAAAATCAACATTGGAAAAGATTTATGGAAACTTCAAATGAAAAATTAATTTGTGTTGTACATCCAATGGTTTTAGAAGGATACAATGATAAAATTAAAGGAACATTTTGGGAACCATTATTAAGAGATGAAAGATTACTAATTGTTGATACTGATCATCATTTAAAAACTTCATGGGGAACTAAAAGTTTAACAGATGCTCAATTAATGATGATGCAATATGCTATCCTTAGTAAAAAAAGAATATTTAGAAAATATGTTTTAATAAGCGAGAATGATGCCCCATTATATAATTTTAATGTAATTTATAAAGAATTAAATTCTGATAAAAAATCATGGTTTTCATTTTTTGCTAAAGGATTAATAAGACATAATTGGAAAAAAATATATAAACATGAAGGTGGTGTATTTGATTTTGATGAGATTGATGTAGCAAGTCAATGGAATGCAATAGATGATTCTCATTTAGAATTTTATTTTGATCCTATAAAATTATTAGAAAATAAAAAAACATATGAAAAAATAGATAAAGAATTTACATGCAATAATAATAGTATTAATATTGTTAAAACTACTGAAGATACTAATGAAAAATATCAAAAATATTTAGATGCTACAAATGGTTTTATATCAAATAAATTATCAATTGAAAAATTAAATAATATAAATAATGAAGGATTTTGTACAATTACTGATTTAACATTTTTTAATTCTATTTTTAAACATGAATTAAAAGAAAGAAATTTAAAATTATTAGATAATTTAAGATATAATAAAATTAGTTATTTAAATGATACAAAAAATCATAAACAATATATAATTCCATTAGAATGGGAAAATGAATATTTACATGGTGGAATAAAACAAGCATTTATTAGTAATAATACATGGGATTCAGAAGAAGGATGGGATGGAAAATTTAGAGGTGAATTTTCTGATAAAAATAGAATATGGTATGGTAGTGATTTAACATTTAATCAAAATAGATTATCATTAAATTTTATAGAAAATAAAGATTTTGTAGAAGGTTCGTGGCTAAAATCTTCACAAAAAAAATGGTTATTATTTGAAAATGGTATATTAAAACAATATACAGATGCTGAAAAAGAACAAAAAACAAAAGATTTTTGCAAATCTTTAAGAAAATATGATGATATTGAGGGAGCAACAGATTATTATATAATTAGTAACTCATATACTGATTTTTCATTAGTTGGTTTAGATCCAAATAATGTATTAAGATCTTTTAATTATACAAAATTTGTTAAAGATAATCAAAAATTAGATTTATTTGAAGGTAAAAAAATAGGAGATATTTTAAAAGATAATGCAAATGAAAATCTTGAAAAATTACTTAGTGATAAATCTAGTAAGAATATAAAAATTAAAATATTACCAGAAGAATTTACAATTAATTTAAAACGTCATCCATTAGAATATTCTAAATGGAATCTTACACAAATTATTAATGCCTATAATTTTCTAATATTTTTTGAAATTAGTAATAAACCAGATAGAAATGATTTTATAAAAGATAAAGGAATAGATTTATCTCATGATATATATAATAAAATTAAAGAATATGCAGAAAGTAAAGAATATGCTAAGATAGTGATTGAAGAAAAATTAAAATTTATAAGTAAATTAGTATTATTCTTTAAAGATAAGTATAATTTAGATAAAAATATTGAACTATTTAGACTTACAATTCTTGGACTACTTGATGAATATTATACTCACTTAAAATATAAAGGTAAATATGCTTATATAAAAGCTAGATATTATTATGATCGTATGATAAATTTAAATAAAGAATATGTTGAAGAATGTATAGATGATAGTAAAAAATATTATATTTTTAAAAAAGGTATACCAGATTCTATTAAATTTAATAATGATTATGGAGTACCGATGACTTCATTTTTTTTAAATAATGCATTAACAAATGGATCTTTATTTATAAGAAAATCAACAGATACAAGTAATGTAGAAGAATTTACAGAACAATTATTTAAAATAGAAGAATATGCATTAAATAATAAAAAGGAATATGAACAAAGAACATTGATTGATAGCAAAGATGTTCCATATAAGTATGAATTAAATAAATCAGAAGAGGATAAATTAAAAGAAGAAATAGAAAGAATATATAAAGATGAACCAAATGATTTATATATTCTTTATTTAATAAGTATAAATAATTGGAATGGAATAACAGCAGCGAAAGATTTTATGATGAAATATCGTATACCAATAATTTCAAAACCAAAATTAAAACAACAAGAACAATTTGTAAGTTGTAATAAAATGGAATTCTATAAATAAAATTAAAAATTAATATGATAATCCCATGATCTATTATCATCTGATATTTTTTGATAAGCAGCAATTGTTAATGGTGATTGTATTCTTTTAAAATGTTTATAATTTGCATCAATATATTTTATACATTTATTAATTCCTTGATGATATGCATCATCAATCATAATAATACCTCCAACTTTTAATAATAAATTTGAATAGAATAAATCAAGTAATGTATAATCAAAAAATTTCCATCCTTCAATAAATATAAAATCATATACTTCTTTCTTATCAATTAATTCAGGTAATATTTTATATGATTCATCATCATATAATGTATGATATTTATTCATTTTAATTGATTTTACTAAATTTATTCCAAAATTTTTCCATTGTGATAATTGATTTTTATCAACTGAAACTAATTTTTTATCCAAATTAATATTTTTTTTTAATGCTAATAATATATACATACTTGATATACCATAATTCATACCAATTTCCAAACAATGTGAAAAATTATTTTTGATAATAGTATCATAAATAAAATTTCCTTCAGTTGGATTAATTCTACTTGCAGCAATACCATCATCTAATGAAACCGATGTTAATTTAAGATTTTCATATAATTCTTTTTCAAATTCAACATCTATATTTTTGTTTTTATTTAATATTTGAAATTCAATAGTTTCATTAAAATGAACATTATTAGTTATATTAAAATATTCATCTAAATCCTTATCTTTTATAGTTTTAATAATTTTCATATCAATTTCTAAATCATCTAATCGTTGAGCAGATATTTTTGTTAAATTTAATAATGGATCAATTTTAACAAAATCAATATTTGTAAATAAATCAAATAATTTTTCTTTATTGATAATCATATTAAATCCTTGACAAATTATAAAATTTCTATGAAATAATATACGATTAAAAAGTAATAATAATAAATGAATTAATTTTATTGTTCTAGAATCATATCCAAATATATTAAAAAAAAAATATCCACCATCATTTAAATATTCTAAAACTAATTTAATTTTTGTAATTGTTTGATTAAATTGATATTTGATTCGTTCTTCAACATTTAAATTTTTAAGATCTTCTGACAAAAATTTCCGACCAATAATTAGATTAAATTTTTTATTTTTAAAATTTTGATTTAAGTTATCATATTCTAAATTTGAACTATTAATAATATAGGTATTTGGTTCTACTTTTTTTTTAATATATGATAATGTTAATATACTATTCTTTTTTTGATCACCAAATTTTGTAATTACATAATTAAAATTTATTTGATTACCATTTATACCACCAAAAAAATACTTATATAAAATATTATTTTTATAATTTTTACGAATATCATAAAATTTTTGTTGTTTTTCTAAAATTAGATTATTATTAGGAAATTCATAATTCTGAATTGATTTATTTATTTCATATTTAAAATTATATCTATTAATCTCATTAATATTATTATATATTTCCATATAATAATATATATTTTATTTATTTAAAAATTATTATAATAATTAATTGCTCTATTATCTTCTATATTTTTTTTATAAATTACTAATGTATTATCTGTTGTAATTTTTATAAAATTTTTATAATTTGAATCAATATATTTTATACATTTATTTACTCTGCTATTATATTTATTATTTATAATTAAATAACCATCATCGATTAATAACATAGATGCAAATGTAATACATATCATTATATGATCAAACGTATTCCAACCTGATATAAATATTAAATTATATTTATCTGATAATAATCTAGGCAATACTAAGTAAGATGGTTCATTATAAAAAGTTAAATATTTATTAAAATCATTTAATTCAATTAATTTTAAACCAAAATCATGCCATCTAGATTGTTGATATTCATCCATAGATACTAATTTTACATTTTTTTCTAATTTTTCTAATGCAAGTAATATATACGTACTGATTATACCATAATCCATACCAATTTCAATACATTTAATTAATTTATTTTTTATAATTAAATTATAAATAGCATTTCCTACAACTGTATTAATAATGCAATCTATTTTGTTATTATTAATAGATAAATGATTTTTATTTAAAATATTTTTTATGTCATCTTCTAATTGAAAATTAATTGGATCATTATTTTTTGCATATTGTATATTAATATAATGATTCAAATGTATTTTATCAACAATTGAAAAATATTTATTCAAATTATTTTTACTAATACTAATAACAATATCTAATTTAAATAAAATTCTTTGATATACTTTTTCAGAAAGTTCTTTTATATCTATTAGTGGTTCTATTTTAATATTTTCTAGTTTATTTAATAATTTTAAGAATTCATCTTTGAATATTATAGGATTATAATTAAAACATAGTATTAAAAAAGCTGTTTTTGAATTAAATATAATTATTCTTTCAAATAATAATAATAAAAGATTTATTATTTTTATAATATTTGAATCTAATCCAAAAAATGATATAAAAAAATATCCTTCATTATTTATATGATTTAACATATATTTAATTTTTTTAATTGTAGGAATATATTGATATTCGATTCTATCTTTAATATTAAAATTTTTATATTCATTATATGCAAAAATAGTTGCATTAATTAAGTCATATTTTTCATCTTCTTCTATATCTTTATCCATTATGAATGTTTTCTTTTCTAGGCTATAATTTCTTTCTTTATTTTTTGTATCAAATGAAATATATATTTGATTTTTTTGTTTTTGATCACCATATGTAATGAAATATTCGTTTAAAAATAAATTAAAATAATATCTAAATTCTCGAGTATTTTTATATTTCTTTCTTAGATCTAAAAATTTTTGTTCTTCTTTTAAATTTCTATCATTATTAGGAATTATTATATCAACCTTTTCTTTTTCTATAGTATAATTAAATTTATATCTATTAATTTCAAAAATATTTTCATTCATTATATAATATAAATATATTATATTTTAAGT
>Ga0214921_10003902_pt1 | contig 22486 bp, 5 predicted proteins | sample LL1505_MetaG_FD_177992 | JGI IMG/M metagenome (GOLD analysis project Ga0214921, IMG submission 177992) | Freshwater microbial communities from Lake Lanier, Atlanta, Georgia, United States - LL-1505 | ecosystem: Environmental > Aquatic > Freshwater > Lake | place: USA: Georgia | collected 2015-05-28 | reverse complement strand
CACTGCTTTTGCAGTAGCAATAGAATCAAAGTAAATACCTTCTTCCGAAGCTTCAATTACAAATTCTTTGCTGTTTAGCTCCATGCCAGTAGTGAAAGTTACGTTTACTTTGTTGCCTTTTTCTTGTGCAGCATGTTTAATAAATGTAACTGGCACAGGTGCAGAACTCACCACACCGGTGAATCTACTAAACGAGGTTATTCCATTCCAAGAAATAGTATTGGTGGTGGTGTTTAAGTTCCAAGTACCATACATGTAGCCGTAGTTCCAAGGAGATGCCGTAGCAGTAGAGTATTTAGCAGGAGTTAATTTAGTTTCATCGCCCACCACATCAGCATCTTGGTACACATAGCTCACGTTGTAGTTAGGCGATGTAATACCTGTAGGCACTATTTCCCAATATCTTCTTATGAAATCATTGGTTGCAGTAAGGTTAGGGTCTTTGCTGTTTCTTAAATTCACTGCAATGTTGGCACTTGCAGTTAAAGTACCACTATTTAGTTTGAATGAAATAGGGGTATATCTACTAGCATCCCCAATAGGCAAAGTGAAAGTAGTACCAATATTGCCTGCATTTAAGTTTTTAATCAAGGTTCCTACACCGTCAGCCTGAATGTATGAGCTACTGCTACCTCCAGAAATTACCGCAGAGGTACCTAATGTGATATTTCTACCAGACAATGCCACATTACCACTTGTCAGGTTTAGTGTGCCATTTACAGTAATACTTTGTACCAATGTTACTTTACTACCTGCAGTTTTGTTGATAGTTAAGTTATTGAATGTGCTACCATTAGCACCCAAACTATTGGTCAATGTTTGGTTATTGCTACCAGTAAGCGTCATGTTGGCTTCAATTAAATTACCAGCAGCATAAGTGTAACTACCACCCACATAAATGTTATAGAAATTAGCATCTAAATTACCAGCAGATACAGTCAAATTGTTAGTAACAGTTAAGTCGGTATTTAAAGAAATACTGCTGTTGCTAGTTTTGGTCACGTTGTAAAATGCTTTGGTATAACCTGTACCAGCAGTGATACTTTGTGTACCCGATGTGCCAGTGAAATTAACCGAAGCAGTATTAGGGAAAAAGGTACCATTGTTGGTCCAGTTACCTTTAAGTGAAATACTATTGCTAGATGAATTTGCATTCAGCACCCCACCATTTTGGATGGTTACGCTTCCATTTAATATAATTGCATTTGATAATTGATATGTTGCAGATGAACCAATGATGATATTGTTTAATGCAGTGGCATTGGTAGAGATGGTTTTAGTACCTGCTACAGTTCCGTTTAATGTGATGGTAGAAGTACCAGCACTCACAGTACCGTTATCCGACCAGCTGCCACCTACCGTGATAGCTGATGCTCCTGATACATTGAACGTACCATTGTTTGTAAAACTTCCCCCTATGGTAAATGCTTTGGCATCGGCTACATTTAAAGTAGCACCAGCTAAAAGCAATAAGTTATTTACAGATGCATCGCCAGAAGTATTGTTAATTACAGGTGCAAATAATGGAGAAGAAACATTGCCCACAATGGCCGAAATAGCTTGAGTGGCAGGTGCTACGATTTGTGAAGTTGGTACACCATTGGTCCAGTTATTAGGCTCGTTCCAGTTTGCACTTGTAAGACCTAACCATGTAGATGTTGGGGTAGTATAAATCCATCTTAATAAACCTATGCTGGCTCCCATTGAGGTTTCGTCTTTTTCAAACGAGAAGTTACCAGTAGCACCACTTGGGTCAGAGAAGGTAAGTACCCCTGTACCTAATGTACGAGTCACATTGTAAGCAACACCAGAGTTAAATACAACACTATCAGCAGTGTAATCAGCAAAGCTGTTTTCTAATTGTAAGAATGTACCACCAGTAGTTCCGTATGAGAATGAACCTTTTGAGAAATTATTGGTAGCATCAATTGTGGCACCATTTCTTACATAAATACCTGAATTATTGATATATTCTACAATATAGTTTTTAGCATGAATAGAAGCTCCACCGTAAATATTTACTGCATAAGTACCACTTTGAGCAGAAAGTAAAGCTTTTGCTAAGCTAGAACCTACCAATCTGAATGTTCCTCCATTGTTTACATTCAACGAAGCAAGGTTGCCAAATTTAAGGGCAGAATTGCCACCTACTAATAAACTTGCTCCATTGCCCACAGACAATACATCAGATCCAATACCGTCGCCCATGTTGTAGGTTAAACTATTCAAATCTAAAGTACCCGCTTGGATATTTACATTGCCTTGCGTGGTAAGGTTGTTTCCATTTAATCTGTAAATCACACCAGCCGTTGGGTTCAAATCAATCATATTTAATACCGAGCTACCAGCATTGATTGTTTTGGTACCCGATGTAGCATTCAATACCAATTTACCAGCTCTAGCAATAAAGAAACCATTGTTGTAAAAATTACCACCTACTGTCAATTGATAATTTGAGGTAGAAACATCCAATGCTCCTGCTAATAATGAGAAGTCTTTGGTAACTACTGTGTTTGCACCCAATGAAACTGTTGAAGTAGAATTTACAATTAAATTACCAAATGAACCAGTACCATTATTGATATTTTTCACAATTGCAGCGGTAAGTGTTACAGTACCATTTGAGATAGAAACTGTACCAGAAGTAGCTTTTTGCCAGTTACCAGCTACAGAAATACCATCGTTGGCGGTGCTTAAAGCAAGTGTACCATTGATAGTGATATCGCCATTTACTACTAAATCTAGTATGCCTGCATCGGCGGTGGTTACGGTTAATATAGCGTTAGCATTGATAGTAAGGTTTGATGTAGAAGCACCCGTTAAGTTAATTACTGGTTGATTTGTAGAGTTTGCAATTACCACATTTTCAACGCCAGTAGGCACCACTGATGAACCAAAGTTTGCCGACCAGTTGCCAGCATTGAACCAGTCAGTATTTACAGTACCATTCCAAGTAAGAATCACAGGACCAGACCATTTGATTAATCCATTAGGGTCGTTTTCGAATGAAGAACCTGCGAATATCCCAGATGCATTATAGAATTCTATGGTATCGCCAGGTAATCTGGTTTTCATTACGTTTTTAGCACCACCACCCGGATTGATTGAGAATGAAATGTTTACAATCCTGTTGGCTTGTGTTAATTTTTGGTTGTTTTCAATATCTAAATACACCCCACCAGAAACGCCATTGGTAAAGGTACCATTACTGAAGTTGTTGGTTGGGTCAATAGTAGCACCACTATTAATTAAGATACCGCCACTTCCCATGTATTCAATTAAATAATATTGTGCTTTAATAGTACCACCACTATTCACTTGGAAACTAGAATATCTACTTCCTGTACCTCCTAAAGTATTTCTAGTAATTGTAGCACTTGCACCTGATGTACCAATGGCTTCTAAAGTACCATTGATAGCAACGGTACATAAATTACCAAGTGCCATTACACCGCCTGCTCCAATTTGGTAAGTACCATTAATTAAAATTGAATTACCACCAGAGCCTAAGTTGATTACTTTATTATTTCCGTTGAAAGTACCATTCAATAATCTGAAATTACCAGCAACGGTAATATTGTCATTGGCAACAAAATTAGTACCTACACCGTCAAGTGTTAAATTACTTAAAGTTGAGCCATTTGTTTGAATATTGATAATGTTAGCTCCTGTGTAATTTAAGTAGTAAGTACCGCTATTAGCAAATGTACCACTGCTCGCTGTTAAGTTTTTACCCACATACACTGTGTAGCCATTTGGCGAGAAAGTACCAGTAATTACACTCAAGTCGTTTTGAATGGTAGTGTTAATGGTTGCAAATGCAGTAAAGCTTCCTTTCATAATATTTAAATTATAAAAAGGATTGGTTGCAGATGCACCAATGTTGATATTTTGATTGGCAGTAGTACCATCTAAAGTTACTGTTCCTTGACGAGGAATAAATGTACCAGTGCTTGTGTTGTACCAAATACCTTGTAAGTTGATGGCATAATTGTTAGTGGTTACATCCAAAGTAGCATTGTTCATTTGCAATGTACCTTTTACATTAATATCGCCTAATAAAGATTTTACAGTATTGTTATTCAAATATAAGTTGGCGTAGTTTACACCTGCTATGCTTTGATTTCCAGTGCCGTAGTAGAATACTGTACTATTGGTTTGTAAATCATTCACAGCGAAATTAGTAGGGAAACTATTTACACCATAGCAATTCAAGGTTTTGCCTGTGGTAAGTATAAATTTACCTGTTGCAGTTCCATTGTTTACGCTTGCCCCAATATTAATATTTACAGCTCCATTGCTTGCATCTACCAAAAGAGTATCATTGATATTTACTGTACCAGCAAAAACTACTGTTCCACCGCCTGTGTTTAATTTTAAAGTGTTAAAGGTAGCGTTATTGATAGTTTGTGTTTGACCACCTTGTAAGTTAAAGGTAACTGCACCAGTACCAGTATAAGTACCATTGCCTGTCCAAGATTGACCTTTGAAAGTATGTTGATAATCACCATCGTTAAAAGTACCGCCAGTATTTATCACCACATTACCTCTAAAATCAATGCTGCTATATGGATTTGCCAATAACGTTGCTCCTGGATTGATAGTAGTTGCTCCAATAATAGTAATAATACCTGTTGTAGATTTTACTCCTGTTCCAGCAACAGTTAAGTTGTAGAAAGTAGCGTCGGTGATGGCTTGATTTTCTCCATTTAACACCACAGTACCAATAGTAGCAGTACTAAAACTAGCTCCGTTGGCTATTTGACAGTTTACATTTCCACCAATGTTAAGTGTGTAATTAGAATTATTAGGATAAACTTGTCCGTCAATAATGGTGATACTTCCTGCAATATTTATGGTGTTACCCACTAAATAAAACTCTGAAATATCATTGTTAAATTCAACATTAAAGAATGGTGAACTTAAAGGTGTAATAGTAGAAGCCCCAGTTGCGCCTGTGAAAACTACTTTACCTCTACCATGCGTGAAAATACCGTTAGTACCTCTGGTCCAGTTTCCTTTACAGTTAATTACATTTCCTGCAGAAAGCACAGTTAATACCCCAAGGCTAGTGCCGGTTCCTACACTTATGTCTCCTTTGGTATTTAAGGTAAATGTATTTTGTAAGGTTAATTGACCGTTTGATATAATTAAGTTTTTACAGAATGCATCAGCAGTAGAAACAATTGGATTATTATTGGCTAAAACAATTGTTGCATTTTTAGTTATATCTGGCACAAAACTAGGCGACCAGTTGGCTGGATCGTTCCATTCTGTACTCACGGCACCAGTCCAAGTAAGGTTAGTTACCAGTGGCCAAATAATTAAACCTGTTGTAGCACTGTATCCTGCGGCATCATCTTCAAATTTAAAATCGCCTAAGTTACCACCCAATGCAGAAACAAATGTAATAGCTCCTGTTGCTGATGCCGAACGTTTCACGTTATAAGCTCCTGTTGTAATAGCAGTTGGCGAACCAGAATAATTGAATGTTACGTTGGCAATATCAGTACCTGGAGAAGGACAATCCAGTTGTAAGTATCTTCTTGGGGTAGTAGTATTGGTTCTGATATTTGACCAAGTACCATCAGAGAAGTTGTTTGTAGCATCCAAAGTAGAAGCTGCATCAATTTGTAATCCTTGGTCGGCCAAGTCTCTAATTAAATAATACCTGGCAAAAACTCTACCACCAATTACATTTATTTGATGACCGTTTTGGTAAGAGTTATTAGTATTGAATTGAGAAACAGACGCAATTAATGCTGAGCTACCTACAATTCTAAATGTACCGCCATTGAAATTTAATGTACAGAAAGTGAAAGTATTGTCAAATTTCAAAGCACCATTTTGAGTTACATCAAGTGTACCCGCAATATTGAAAATTTTAGGAGAGTAAGTAGGAGACCCCAACACTAAAGTATTGCTTTTTAAACTTAGGTAGGCATTTGCATTTGCATTTGAACTAAGTAAAATAAATGTAGTAGCAGCTGTAAAATGATAGGTAACAGCGGCAGTTGGGGCAAAATTAGCAATATAAAATCTAGATGTATTGTTATTAATAGTATCAATTGGCAATGCACCATTAAATGTTACAGTTGAAGTATTGGGTGTAAAAGCACCACTGTTTTTCCAGTGACCAGCTACATTCAAATTAAAGCTTGATGCACTGGTATTAAGAGTTACACCAGTATTGATGGTTAAGTGATTGATGGTCCATTCGCCAGCCATGGTTTTAGTACCACTATTTGCCAATACAATATTTCTAGCAGTAAACCCTGTAATAGTTTGGTTACCACCATTGAAGTTAAAATTAGCATTGTTACTTACCCAAGTACCAGCAGTAATGGTGGTACTACCCGCAATGTTATGGGTCAATGTACCAAAATCAACACTTAGGCCTGCACCATTTAAAACAAACGAAGCACCAGTGAAAGTAGCACCATTTGTACCAAATATAACTGAGCTAGTACCAGAGAACAATACACTAGCAAAAGTATTTACAGTACCAGGATTGATTGCTAAAGGAGCTGAGTTAGCAAATGTTACCGTGTTGGCTGTGTGGTTCCAAGTACCAAGATTGGTCCAAGAAGTACCAGAGAATGTTAAGTTATTTACTGAATTTACAGTTACTCCAGTTGCAATACTTAAATTACCAGCAACAATAACCACATCACTTGCATCACCAAAAGTTTTGATACCGCTACCATTAAATTCTACAGTTCCTAAACTTAAAGCAGTGTTAAACACACATCTTACCGTTTGATTAGCTCCATTTAAAGTAAGTTTCACTGTAGAAGCTGATGGTGTATAAATACCAAATAACACATCTCCTGTTACGGTTATGTTTTGACCATTGTCAAATAAAGTAGCTGCAGCATTTGGAGAGCCATTGGTAGTAACGGTGAATGCACCTTTTACATCCAAATTACTGCCTGCATTAATAGTTACATTTTTAGTATTGTTAGAAATGGTTAAATTTCCATAACTTATGTCAGATTTAATAATTTGATTGATACCATTACCCGCATTTAAAAGTACTGTACTTGATTGGTCAATTGTGTAAGTATCAAAACCAGTTGCAAAAGCAACATCAGGACTTGCAATAGCGGTGCTCAATGTAGCGCCACTTGCCAAGTTGAAGTTTTTTCCACTTCCTGTGCCAGAAAGTTTAAATGCTGTGCCAGCACTGTTGTTTAATGAAAGTATAACACTGCTGTTTACTATTAAGTTACCTGTAACATTTAAGTTGTTGTTTAATCTTTTAGTTCCAGACCCAGCCAATGACATATTGTTGAAACTAGTAATGTCAGCATCGATATCCCAAGTAGCAGTACCCACTTGATACAAAGTACTAGTACCAGTACCCCAAACAATTTGTTGACCACCTGTAGGCATTGAAATATTTCCAGGAAGAGTTAAATCGGCATTGTTGGCACCAAAATCAATTACAGAATATACATCTGCAATAGTTAAACCACCTTGTAAAATTAAGTTACCTGCACTTACTGTTTTGGTACTTGAGCCGCTAGTTGTTACTTTTTGCACAATTAAATTTCCATAACCTGGCGATGGAACTAATGCAATGGTTTGAGCCAAATCACTGTAATAGTTTACTGTACTGTTGGCAGTTAAAGTAATGCTTTCAAAACCAGTAGGGAAGTTGTTAGCACCTCTTAATTGAATGTTATTAGCACCCGAAACTATGAAAGAGTTGGCTCCACCAGCACCATTGATTGTGAAAATGTTAAAATTAAGTGTTCCAGCACTTGCCGAAACATTGAAGTCTCCGTTTACTGTTGAGTTAGCTGCCCAAGTTTTACCACCAACTCCTTGTAAGGTAATGTTGTTAAAAATAGTGGCAAAGCTACCATTGTCAATTGTTTGAGCAGCAGTACCATTAAAGTTTACAACCCCAGCTCCAGTATTAATTAAAGCAGATGCAGATGAATTATTGGTCCAAGAACCACCTACGAAAACTGAATTTGTACCAGCATCTATTGTAGTATTTGCACCAATTACTATTGTATTTAAGATAGTTAAGTTGCCAGTAATTTGTTTAGTTGCTCCTGCAACTGTTGACGAAGTTGTTAAATTATAGAAAGGACCAGCATTGATTGTTTGTGTTGATGCTCCAACTTTAGAGAATGTAACAGTACCTAATCTTGGATTAAAGTTTCCGTTGTTGCCAACATTCCAATTACCTTTAATGTCAATGGCTAAGTTACCTGCCGAAACATCAAAATTACCATTGGCAACATTGATATCATTATTTACAAAAATTGGAGAAGATAATTGAACCGTAGCACCATTACTAGTATTTACACTAAAGTTATAAAATGCTGAGATGCTAGGGTTGGTTGTTGGGGTAGTGATAAATTTAGTTCCAGTTGTAGGGTTAAAATTCACCTTACCTGCAGTAGCGGTCAGAGTTGCAGTAGCTGCAAAAGTCCAGTTGCCACCAACATTGATTTGATTGTCACTAGTTGAAATAGTTAAATTGTTGCCAGCTAGTACGTTTACATTTTCACCAACTGTTAAAGTAGAGTTATTGCCTAATGTTAAACCAATTGCATTGGCTGATGCTCCTTTGTCAATAATTAATCTATAAGCAGTAGCATTGGTATTTAATGTGCTGATATTTACTGTGTAAGCAGCAGTTACTACTCTGTGGTCTAAATAAACAGTATCAATTGCTGTTGGTACATTACCAGTTGACCAGTTGCTTGCTGTAAACCAATTGTTATCAGTACCACCTTTCCAGAAAATACCTGTATTTCTCCATTTTACTTTACCAGTGTTGGCATTTGCATCATCAGTTTCAAAAGTAGCACCTACCAATGAACCAGTTGCACTTGCAAATATGATTTTAGAATTTGGGTTGGTAGAAGTTAAAAACTTAACATTTTTAGTAGGACCAGCATTGAATACCACATTTTGAGCAATTATTGAATCACCTGCGTATCCATCTAAATTCAAATACTGTGCACTTGAAGCCAAACCATTGATAAATACACCATTACTTAAATTATTAATGGCATCAATTGTTCCACCAGAAATTGACAAACCATTGTCACCCACCACGTTGTTAAGATATTGGAAAGAGTAGTTTTGAGCAGATAATTTACCTGATGTTTGAGAAACGGTATATCCACCTGTTCCTGAACGAGTAATAGTTGCAGGATTTACTGATGTACCAATGATATTCAAATTTCCACCAGCATTTAATAAGATATTGCCATTGGCTAATGCAACAATTGCACCTGCATCCACATTTAAAGTAGTGCTTGGGGCTAAAGTAAGTACATTACCTGTAAAAGTAGTTCCAAATCTAAGTTGTTTACCATTCAAAGTGAAAGTACCACTATTGGCAATAAAACCAGTAGTACCAGTGTTGTTGTTGGTAATATTTAAGTTATTTTGAAGCGTATAAGTGGATGTGCCCGCATTGAAATAAATATCTCTAAATACTGAGCTTACATTTGTTCCCGGATCAAAGTTGTAATTTGCATTGATACTTGGATTAAATGTTAAAGCTGAATTCACAGAGTTGGCATTGTAAAAATCAGCTACTACTAAATTTCCACCTACCCATACATCATAGCCATTGGTAGTGAAAGTACCTGTGGTAATGTTGAAATCATTGGTTATGCTTAGATCACCAAAAGTGCCATTTAATGTATTTAAAGTCAATGTGCTACCAGTAGCTTTGTTTAACACTACATTATAAAATGATTTTCCAGCAGGAATGCTGCTTAAGTTTGGAGTAGATGTAGCAGCTGCAGCGATAGAACCTGTGTAAATATTGGTATTGTTGCCTGTAAATGTTACAGTACCATTTCTTGAGATGAAGGCGGCACCAGCATTTGATTGGTTCCAGTTACCAGAAACCGTGATGGAATAATTATTGGCACTAACGTCTAAAGTGTCATTGGCATTGATGGTTAAATTACCTGCTAAAGTAATAGCACCTGTTAATGTTTTCTTTTTAGTACCACCAATCACTACATGACCAAAATTGGTATTGCTGATGGTTTGCTCGGCACCATTAAAAGTAATTGTACGTCCATTTCCTTGAAAAACACCTGTATTTACCCAATTGCCAAGCACTGTCATATCTACCCCATTGGTAGCCATGTCCACAGTAGAACCATTATTGGTGATATTGCCATTTACAAGAACATTATTGCCATTGTAAGTAATACTATTGGAGAATCTTTTTACACCTGCATTAGAAAATTCTAAATTGTTAAATGCACCAGTACCTTGATAAAGAATAGATTGCACACTGTTCCCATTGAAAAAATAAGTACTACCAGTAGAAGTAAGTGACGTAAGCGGATAGTAGAAAAATGAACCACCTACTGTAACATCAAAACCTGTGGTATTAAAATCAGCATAGCCTACAACTGGTGTAGTTAAGCGGTCGTACTCAAGGGTTAAATTCCCATTTACCACTAAATCAGAAAGGATTTGTACTGTTTTGTTTGCTCCTTGTCTGTTGATGGTAAAGTTTCCAAAATAAGAATCAGCATTAGAAGTTACATTTTGAGCTATTGCTGAATTACCGTTAAATGTGGTAGTACCAGTAGTTTGTTTGAAAACCCCATCGGTAATGTTTAAATTACCTCCAATGTTTACTGCTCTGGTATTGGCATCTAGCACAGGATTTGAGAAGGTAGGAGCTACTGTAAAACTTACATTGCCCAACACATTCAAGGTTCCATTTATAGTTTTGTTGCCAGTATTGGCTAAAATTAAGTTGTTTACATTGGCAGTACCACCACTTGCCAAAATACTTTGGTTGGTACCATCAAGCGTAATGTTGGCAGTTGGAGAAGTATAGTTAGCACTTTGAATTAATAAATCACCTGCCAGTGAATAATTTAAGTTAGCTACACCATCAGTTAATATAGCTGTTCCTGAAGCATTCAAATACCCATTGATATCTAAATCTGCATTTACAGTTTTTGCACCAGCACCTTGTAGTAATAAATTACCATAAGAGAAACCTGTGGCAATTGCCTGGTTACCAGCGAAATTATATGCAAATGTACTTAAAGGGTCAATTTGTTTGGTACCACCAAAAGTAGCCATTGAAGTACCAAAGTTGGCATTAGCAGTTTGGAAAATTACATTAGCCCCTAAAGTAAAGTTACTACTTCCTCCTGAGCCATTTAAAGAATTCGTTCCAAAGTTAATAACCAAAGTATTGTTTGCATCTCCACCAGAGTTTACCGCTTGAAAATAACCTGCTACATTGATAGATGCATTAAAAGTTTTAGTTCTAGAAGCAGTTGGCAAACCTTGGTCTATATTGAAATTATAGAAATTATAGTTACCTGTAGTTGTTGCAATAGTTTGATTGGCATTTTGAGCAGTTAAATTAAAAGTACCTGCACTAGCCGTGATACTTGAATTTAATGTATTAGTCAAATTACCATTCAAATAATGATCATAAGTGCCTAAATCAAAAGTAATTAAATCATAACCAAGAGGTGTGTTATTTGTGGCTCCTAAACTTAAAGTACCATTTACAGTGATGCTTCCATCAGCAGTTTTGGTAACAGGATTAATATTTACAGACGGGGTGTTGGCTCTTATATATAAATTTCCATAAGTTACATTTCCTCTCACCGTTTGGTTGGCATTCATATCATAAATAACCCCAGAATTTACATCTAAATTAAAAGCACTAAAATTGGTAGGGAAGTTATTTGCTCCTCTTACCCATAAGTTTGCACTTGAGCCTTGGTTAAAAGTATTGCTACCAGTACCTTGTAATGAAGTATTGTTGTTCATTATCAAATGTTGGTTGGCAATATTGTTTGGATTTAGGATATAAAAATTACCACCTACAGTAAGTGCACCTGAAGTAGCAGGAGAAGTAAATGATAATGAGATAGAACCTGTAATATTTACAGTGGCTGTACCTAATGAATAAGTATTTGATGCAGCACCTGTGTAAATAGAACCACCCGTCATATTGATAGTTCCTGATAAATTACAAGTACCATCTACCCTTAAACCTGCATTACAATTGATGGTTGAAGCACCTGTAACTGTTGCAGAAGAAGTAATAAAGAATAAACCTAATGTAGAACCTGTTACTCCAGATGTAGTTTTTAAACCAGCACCAGAGAAGGTAACATTAGTAAATGAAGTATTTGTAAAATCAATATTTTGTGGATTGGCACCTCCAAAAGTAGAAGTACCTGCTGATAAGTAAGTAGCACCAGCATCTAATGCAAAGTTTCCATTGTAAGTTACATTTATATTACTTGCCACTACCGTTACGCCATTAGTGGCAAAAAATGCACCATTAATAATTGAAGCTGTGTTTAAGATTACAGTATTTGAAGTACCGTTTAAACTTACGTTATTAAATGTAATTCCGAAATTATAAGGTGCACTACCACCAATTGCTTGCATGCCAGTACCATTGAACTGCACCAAGCCTGTACTTGAAAAGGCAGTTAATGAAGTTTGGTACCAGTTGCCTCCTAGACTGATGGTGTTTCCTCCATCGTTTAAAGTAGCATTGGCATTTAAAGTAACTGAACCAATTAATGTTAAATTGCTAGCAAGGGTGTAAGATACTGAAGAATAAGCTCCTGTATTTAGTGTTAAGTTATTTAATGTAGTATTTGCATTAGGGGTGAATGTTTTAGCTGTTCCTTCTAATGTTAAATTTACTACCGACCAATTGGCTTTGTAAAATTGTAAAGTACCGTTTACGGTTAAATTTCCTTTTACAGTAAATGTATGGGTGGCAACAGTAGAATTGTTAATTACAGAAGCAGTAGCAGGCACCGTAAAATCTCCTTCAATTGAAACCGCAACTGCGGAAGAAGAACTACCCACGATTAAAGTTGAATTAGCACCTAATTGTAAAGAAGTTACTGCAATATTGGCGTCAACTGTTACTGATTGACCACCTTGAATAATAAAGGTGCTAGAGGCATCGGTTAATTTTGCTGCATCGCTTAATGTTGCCCCTGAGCCATTTGCGGCTGTATTCCAATTGTCTAAAACCGAAAAATTACCATTACCTTGGTAGTAATAAGTATTTCCTGTGGTGTTCCAATTAATCAATGAGCCTGGTACAGCATTGTCTTTTTCATTGGTTTGACCAGCCGTTCCATAGCCTAAAGCCCCGGTAGCATCTTGAAAAGTAATAGTTCCTAAACCTGAAGTTCTGGTTACATTGAAGGTTTGTCCTGCCCCCAAATTTACATTTGAAATAGTACGAGCTCCTAAAGTAACTCCTGTTAAATTCAGATAAGTGGAGTTAGTACCACCTTGTCCGTTGGTAAATGAACCGTTTGAGAAATTATTGGTAGTATCTACTTTTCCTGCACTTATAATTACGCCAGTTGTTCTTACATTATCAATCAAATAATTTTGCGCATGAAAAATACCAGTAGTAGCAGTTTGAGAAATCCCCACATTTCCTGAGCCATTGTTAGTTACAGTTGCAGGATTACCATTTGTACCTACTACTTTGAAAGTACCAGCATTTGTAACTGCAATTCCGTTTGCCATTTTCAAAAATCCTCCAGCCCCAATGTCAAGAGTACCTCCGTTTGAAACAGAGATATTTGCCAAAGCAGTAAGAGTTTTTCCATTGATTAATAATGAACCAGCTACTGTACTTGCTCCTGTAACTGTGGTATTTCCTGATGTATTTAAAGTTAAGTTACTTCCTGCACTTATAGTTAATGCACCAGGAATTGTAATATCTGTTGCACCTGTTAAAGTAACTCCACCAACACCTGAAATAGTAAATGCACCAGCCCCTGCAAATATTAATTTGTCACTTGCAAAAGAAAGTGGCAGTGTAGCAGTAAGTGTTCTGTTGCCTGTGGTGTTGAATGTGATATTTGGTGCATTGAAAGTACCTGCGGTGTAGGTTAAACCTCCGTTTACCAATACATTACCAGAACTTAATGCCGATAAATCTAAAGTACCAGCTGTTAATGTTAATATGCCCGTAAAGGTTGATGTAGAAGTATTTTCGTTATCGGTTAAATTTCCTGTGCCTGATATGGTGGTAGTACCTGTTACGGTTAATGCACCACTATGTGCAAATGTAAGGTTACCAGTTACAGCTAAATTATTGGCAAATGTTTCGTTGGCAGTACCTGTGATGGTGGTGCCACCAGCTCCTGCAAAAGTGTAAGCACCTACACCGCTGAATAATACATTGTTTGACGACCAAGAAATTGCATTGGTAGCCGTAATGGTTGACGAACCTACGGTTGCAAAAGGAATATTAAAACTTGTACCTGCATTGGTGATACCTCCGTTAAAAATCAAATTAGCAGAAGTAGTTACTGCCGAGGAATTTACTGTTCCATTGTTGGTAAATAAACCAGTAAATGTAGTAATGCCCGTACTATTAATTGTAAATGATTGACCACTATTTACAGTAAAAGTACCCCCAAATGTAACATTGTTAGTACCGCTTAATGTAACGGTGCCAGAAGTTATCGTAACAGCACCATTGAACGCTGTGAAGTTTGCATTGGCAGTGATGTTTTGTGTTGCATTTAAAGTTACTGCTCCTGTACCAGATTTGTTGAAAGTACCAGCATTGGTAATTCCGCCTGTAAATGTAAATGCAGAAGTATTGGCAGTAGAAAATGTTCCGCCTGCATTGATGGTAACTAAACCTGTAAAGATGTTTGTTCCTGAATTGTTGTTATCGTTAAAAGCACCCCCATTGGAAATCAAAGTAGTACCACCCACTGTGATATTAAAAGCTGCTACATTTAACGTTCCTTCAATTCTTAAATTGACATTGGTGCCAAATACAAAATTGGCTGTGGAGGTTAAACTATGCCCCGCTTGCACAACAAACAAATCATTGGATGTTGTAAAGTTGGATGGTGAGCCGCCAGAACCGTCACTATTCAATGACCAACCTGCTGTGGTTGAAGGACTTTGACCAGATTTTGAATAATAAGTAGCTGCAAAAGCACTAGAAATTGTTAAGGTAATTATCGCTAGTAGCGATACCAAACGAGGATTTAACTGCATGATGTAAATTATAGTGGTTCATGCAAGTTATCGTATTTAAATATAAAACGTATATAAAAAGCGAGCGAAACGCCAAAAATCTTGTACTCAAACTACTTTAATAGTTTACAAGACAAATAAAAAAAGACTAAAAAATATATTGGATATTATATATCAATATGCACCCTACAAATAATGGAAAATAATATTACATCTCCAAATGTTTTCTTAATATTTTTTTGTGAAAGGGGAAATGGTGAACGGTGAGAAGTGAAATGTGAAAAGTTTTCTATAGAGAAGACGCATGCAATGTCTTTACAGAAAACTAAATGTCAAATTATTTATTGGTAAAATTTAGTAATTCTTTTTCTTCAAACAATTAAAATTCTGCATTCAAAATTAAGTATTTTCTCCCCCACTTATCACTTTTCCCCTGTTACTTTTCACTTGATATAAATACGTTCGTTGCCGAAACCCCAACGATAATCCTGAAAAACGCTACGTTCATACATTGGTAAGATATTTCTTTGCCAATTATTTCATAAACTCTTATTTTTCTTATAGATTGCGTCTGAAAATGTTATAATTTCAGAATCAAAATTTTAAGAATATTTCTGAATCAGAATTTTCAGAATAGATCAGAATTTACAGAATTAAAGAATTAGCAAAATTCTGAAAATTCTAAAATTTTGTAAATTCTGATTCTGATTCTAACCATTTGTAACAATTTAACTAAATTAATATTCAACCATTTCAACCCAATTTAATCATTATGAAAAAACTATTTACTCTCGTTTCTCTTATTGCATTGAGCTATTTTGCACAAGCTCGTATCCTTACCGTTTCAAATGTAGCAGGGCAAGCTGCCATGTTTAAAGTAGTACAAACTGCTGTTGATAGTGCCCAAGTGGGTGATACTGTTTTTGTGCATGCAAGTGCAACTGATTATGCCTCTATCTCTATTAAAAAAAGAATAGTTTTATTAGGTGAAGGAGGAAGACCTGATTGGAGTAGCTTAAAAGTTCGTATTAACAATTATATATACGTTGATTCTATCGCTCAAGTTCCTGGTGCTGGTACAATACCAGTTTCTGGAACTGTTATTAATGGTATCCATACAGATTATGTATCTATAATGAATTCTGTTAAAGGATTGATAGTTAAAAATTGTTTTATTGGCGGAAATATAAATACAACAGGAAGTGGGCATATCTTTGTAAATAATTATATTGGATGGTATATAAATGGAGCTTCAACGAATGTTTTATGTATGAATAATTTTTTTGCTAAATTATCAGGTGAAGTTAATATTGCTGATGTTACAAACTGGACAATTTCAAATAATATTTTTTCAGGTGCTTTTTCAGGTACAAGTTGTACTGTTGTGAATAATATATTTTTGGGTGCCAATGCAATTGGTAGTACGAATACAAGTAATTCTTTTTCAAAAAACTTACAAGTTGGTACTGATTTACCAATTGGAAATTATACTGGGCAAGCATTGTTTACTACATTTACTGAAACCATTTCAGCTTCAATGCCTACTAATGAATTTGTTACTAAAAAATTCACTTTCAAAGCTGGTTCTCCAGGTATTGCTGGTGGTACAGATGGTAAAGACGTTGGAATTCGTGGTGGGCAATATCCATGGCCAGCAGGTAAATTTTTAAATGGTGACCCAGGTTTACCCAAAGTACAAAGCATAGAGGTGCAAAATGCTGTTTTGGCACCTGGTGCTACGCTTAAAGTGAATTTAAAAGCAAAATCTGCAAGTACTAAGCAGTAGTCTGAATCAGAATTTAAATCAGAATTTACAGAATTAGAGGATTAACAGAATTTAACAATTTCTGAATCAGAATTTACAGAATTAAAGGATTAGCAGAATTCTGAAAATTCTAAAATTCAGTAAATTCTGATTCTGATTCAAACATTTTATTCACTTTAAAAATAAAATTAATGAAAATATTTAAAACCGTCATAGTTATTTGGCTATGTAGTTTTGTGCATTTAGTATCTGCACAAAAGCTACTCAAAGCCGAATACTTTATTGATACTGACCCCAGTCCTGGAAAAGGGGTATCAATATCTGTTACCAAAAGTGACAGTATTGATTTAAACAGTATCCAAATTCCTACCACAGGTTTAGGGATTGGCACACATACCTTAGGCATCAGAGTTAGGGATAGTCTAGGTTTTTGGAGCCCTAATTATTGTACGCCTTTTAGTATTTTGGCTGGTACAAGTACCAATGCAGGTGCAAACAAAACCAAAATTGTATTAGGAGAATATTTTATTGATACTGACCCAAGTCCGGGTAAAGGAATCTCCATTGTAGGAGCTGCAGGTGATAGTATTGATTTAAATAACATCCAAATTCCAACCACAGGTTTAGGGGTGGGTACACATACTTTGGGTATCAGAGTAAGAGATAGCCTTGGCTTTTGGAGTCCTAATTATTGTACGCCTTTTAGTATTTTGGCTGGTACCAACTCAAATGCTGGCGATAACAAAACCAAAATTGTAAAAGGAGAATACTTTATTGATATTGACCCAAGCCCAGGCAAAGGGATTGCCATTGTAGGTGCTGCGGGTGACAGTATTGATTTAACCAATATACAAATTCCAATCACAGGCTTAGGAGTTGGAACACATACTTTAGGAATTAGGGTAAGAGATAGTCTTGGTTTTTGGAGCCCCAATTATTGCACACCTTTTAGTATTTTGGCAGGTACAAGTACCAATGCAGGCGCAAACAAAACCAAAATTGTATTAGGAGAATATTTTATTGATACTGACCCAAGCCCAGGCAAAGGGATTGCCATTGTAGGTGCAGCTGGTGACAGTATTGATTTAACCAACATACAAATTCCTACCACAGGATTAGGCATTGGTAGCCATACCTTAGGCATCAGAGTAAGAGACAGTCTTGGTTTTTGGAGCCCCAATTATTGTACGCCTTTTAGTATTTTAAATCAGGCTACTCAAAACGACAGTATTGCTCCTCAAATAATTACTGGTGAATATTTTTTCGGAATCATAGACCCTGGTTATGGTAAAGGGATTACATTAAGTAATTTGCCTAAGGCAGATAGCATTTGGGATTTAAGTAATTTGAATATCAAATTAGATGACACCTTAGGTATTGGTACTCATTATGTAACTATTCGTTTTTTACAAAATAATGGTTTATGGTCGGCAAATAATACCATTCCATTTGATGTTTGTTTGTCTGTACCTAGTAGGCCTACCGCAACAGGTGAAGTAGTTTGTGGAGGTTCAGGAACAGCAACCATTAAAGCCACAGGGTCAGCTAGTAAGCAATATGCTTGGTATGCAGACTCTTATGGTGGTACAGCGTTAAAGTCATCGGCAGTAAATGATAGTGTTTATACTTTACCTGCTCCTATAAAAGTAACAACATCTTATTGGGTGGCACAAAAAACAGCCAACTGTAATAGCCCACGTACCAAAGTTACAGTAACAGTTTTTGATGTATTGCCAACACCAAATGCCAAAAATGTAAGCAGATGCGGCAATGGAAAATTTGAATTAACAGCAACTGGTGCTCCTGTTGGGGCTACTTATCGTTGGTTTAGTAGCGATACAAGTAAAACTTGGTTGGCACAAGGATTAACTTATAAAACAGATAGTATATTGGCAACCAGGACATTTACAGTGGCTACAATTTCAGCTGGTGGCGAATGTCAAAGTCCTGTAAAAAAGACTTTAGTTGCTCAAATATTGGCTTGTACGCCACAAGTAATTACATTTCCAGCAGTGCCAGATTTGATTTATGGGTTTGATAATTATTATGTTTTAAAAGCTACATCCGACAAAGGCTTAAAAGTAAAATACCAACTAGTTTCTGGGCCAGCTAGTTTAAGTAATGACACCATTTATCCTTTTGGCATTGGAAATGTTACAGTTTATGCTTACCAAGAAGGCGACAGTAACAGTATTGCAGCAGCTGCGGCGGTGGTGCGTACTTTTAGAATAACAGCAGGTAGTTCTACTTTATTGGTTGATATTCCAAATCCTTTATGTACAGGGGCTGAATTGAAATTTACAGCAACCGCCATAAAAGATGGCAAATACGAATGGACTGGTCCAAATGGGTTTAAATCTTCGTTGCAAAATCCAAGTATTTACAATGTGCAACTTTCAGATTCGGGTGTGTATAGGTTGAATGTATTTGCACCATCTGATACTTTGTTTACAACAGTAATTGTAAAAGTGGCAAAAAGCCCTAGCAAAATAAGTTTATATGCGCAGCAACAGTCATTGTGTACAAAAGAATATACCTTATTTACTTTAGGCGATAGTATAAAAACTTACCAATGGTTTTACAATGCTAAAACCCTTGTGGGCAATACTGATTCTATTCTAACCCCAACATTATCAGGTGTGTATTCTGTAACAGGAGCCAATACAGCAGGTTGTGGTATCAGTTCTTCGCCAATGTATGTAAATGTTGACCCAGATTCATTGCCAACAATTACAAAACTTCGTAACCCATCAAAACTAAAAGCCTCACCAGCTACTAAGTACCAATGGTATGTAAACAATTATTTTATAGCTGGGGGTAATTTACAAGAATTATCTTTATATGTAAATGGGCGTTACAAACTAAAAACCATTGATAACAAAGGTTGCGAGCATTTCAGTTTAGAATACACCATCAATGATGATAATTTATCAGATTTACGTTTGGAGCAAGTGCAAAATAACACCGTTTACTTAACATCATTAAATGAAAACGAAGCTGTTATTTCACCAAACCCAACTACTGATATTTTAAATATTCATTGGGATATAGCACCAAAAGGCAATGTAGAAATACTAGTTTATAATGCTCAAGGTATGTTGGTAAAACAATTATCTATACCCAAAACCAAAGCTGATTTTGATTACACACTCCCACTTACTGATTTCTCAAGTGGCTTGTACAGAATTAAATTAGCTATTGGCGAAAAAGTGTATTTTGAAACTGTAATAAAGGAGTGATGTTTCTGAACAATTTCTGAATCAGAATTTTCAGAATTAAAGAATTAACAAAATTCTGAAAATTCTTTAATTTTGAAAATTCTGATCTATTCTGAAAATTCTATAATCCTGTAAATTCTGATTCTAACAATTTCTGAATCAGAATTCTCAGAATTAAAGAATAAGGAGAATTAAAATTAATTAACAAAATTCTAAAAATTCTAAAATCCTGAAAATTCTGATTCTAACAATTTCAGTAAATTCTGATTCTAACATTCTTAAAATTCTAATTCTAACAATTTGTGTTTTATGATTAAAGACGAACTATCATATAAAATTATAGGCTGTGCAATGAAAGTTCACAACACGCTTGGTCCCGGTTTTCAGGAAGTAATTTATCAACGATGTTTATCAATTGAATTAAACAAAGCTGGTATAAACCATACTAGAGAACAAGAACATATAATTTATTATGAAGGATTAGAAGTAGGCACAAGAAGAGCTGATTTTGTAATCGAAAATAAATTAGTGGTAGAGTTAAAAGCGCTAACTAATTTAGAAGATGTACATTTAGCTCAAGCTAAAAACTATGTGGTAGCTTACGACTTTCCATTAGGACTATTAATAAATTTTGGAAATACGAGCTTACAATATAAGTTACTATTTAATCCTAAATATCAAAATCAATTCCTGAAGCAGAATTTTCAGAATTAACAAAATTCTGTAAATTCTGTAAATTCTGATTATAATTCTGATCAATGATGAAAAAAATCTCATACCTAGCTCTTTTATTTGGAGCACTTGCATTTACTTCGTGCAAACAAACACAAGAAGTAATTTATGACCCAGCCAATGTAGAAATATTGGTATTAAATGATTCATCAAAAGCACAATCTGCAGCTGAAGTGCGTATGTACGACGATTTAGATGCTTATTCAAATAGCAAAGAAAACGGTGTTTACGAGGGCTTTACTGCCAAAGCAACCACCGATGCCAGCGGGAAAGTTACCTTTACTAAATTGAACCCAGATAAAGAGTATTATTTCTTGGTTGAATATAGAGACAGGGCTCGTTTTGTAGATTTAAATAACTACGACAATACATTTAAGTTTACCAAAAACTTATCAAAAGGTTCCAATTCTTTTGCTGAAATTCAATTAAATCAAGCAAAAAGTGTAGTCGGTTTTTATGTGCCAGCAAATATGCAAAGCAATTTACCAGTAAAATTGTACCTCATTAATGATACTTCTGCAATAACTATTACTTCAATCACGAATGGTGTGCCAACTACCCCCACTCAAAGTGGTGTAAAGCCTTATAGATTCAGTGCTGGAACTACCAATTGGTATGCAAAATCATATAAAGGTTGTTTTTGGAGTGGACAAATTAAAGTAGGTACTACTGAAAGTTTTACACCCATTGGCTTAAGTGCCTGCTATGCAGGAAGTGTTGGTTTTAAAGCAGATAGTTTAAATAAAAACAATTTGCCTATCAAAGTTACTTTGAACAATGCTGATGTAATAGGAACTATTTATGCAGTTGCAAAAAATGGGGCTGTAACTTTTGAACCCAATGTGATTTCAGCAGCAAGAGATACAGGCACTTATAACTACACTGCCGAATCGCTAAAAAGCAATTGTGTATGGCAAGGAAAAGTAAAAATCACCAATGGTGCCACTCAAGTTATAGTTTTACCAAAATGTAATTAATTTCAAAATGAAAAAAGTAATATTAATTTCTACATTCATAATCAATTCATTAGTTGGTTATTCACAATTAGAACGCAAGTTGGCAATTACAGCAGCTGTTGCAATGCCATCATTTTCTGCAGCAGGTAATATTCAAAGTGAAAATATCTATAAAGGATACAGCGGATTACCAGGTTTAAGAGTTGGATTACAGTACAATTTCAATCATAACATTGGGGTTGGGCCCATTGTGAGTCAATATTTTGGGAGCAAACCAAATTATAACCTAACCATGACTCAATTTGGATTAGGAGTAAAGTACAATATTTTACCCTTCGACAAAGTAATTTCTCCTTTTATTACCGCCGAAGCTGATTTGAATTATGTTACGGTGAGTCAGAAAGCAAACTCAGTTACAGAAGTACCTGCAAGCAATAGCGACAAGGAAGAAATTGTACTTACTTCACAAGTACGCAATTATCCTGAAATTAAAACAGGTTTTGGTAATACTGGAGTGGTGCTAGGTGCTGGTACAGATTTCACTCTAAAGAAAAAATATACGTTGTTTGTAAGTGCTAGTTATTTGGTAACCAATGCTTTAAAAACATTTACTTCTACATCTTTGTTTACTGAAAATAAATCTGATTTGAGGTTTTTGATTTTGCAACTTGGTATGAGATTCTCATTTGGTCAAAGTAAAAGTTTGTATTAAAAATTATAGGTATAGGCGTTTAGGTCGCACAAATTTATAAATTTTATTACCTTTGTTTTTTATATGACAAGGTATAAATTTACAG
>Ga0214921_10003901_pt1 | contig 22492 bp, 18 predicted proteins | sample LL1505_MetaG_FD_177992 | JGI IMG/M metagenome (GOLD analysis project Ga0214921, IMG submission 177992) | Freshwater microbial communities from Lake Lanier, Atlanta, Georgia, United States - LL-1505 | ecosystem: Environmental > Aquatic > Freshwater > Lake | place: USA: Georgia | collected... | reverse complement strand
AAAATTAAATAAAGATGAAAATAAAGAAGGTTTTGCTTCTTCTTGTTTAGTAGGTTGAATTTGTGCCATTTTAAATAATAATTAGATATATATAATCTAAATATTATAATTTTCCTTCTCTAGAATCCCAATTTAATATATATATTAATTCTCGAGGTTCCATTTTACTAAAATACTCTACAACTGTTCTATAGCGGATTTTTGTAATGGTATTTTTATTCAATAAAGGTAAGTACATATTATGATGTATTTTATAGACATGTGATTCATATTTTTCTAAAATTGATTTTCCATCTTTATATACATATTTCGATAAATAGGCAGAATGAACACTTTTCATAAACTGATCGAGCAAATAACGCATCATATAAAAATCTTTTTTTAATTTCGGAAAGCAATTCAAATATTCTTCTAATTTTTCATCTCCTATTCGATATAAACATAAAAACTGATATTGTATTTCTGGTTTAATTTTTAATATTGTTTTTAAATTTTCATATTGGTCATTTTGAACTCGTGTTCTTTCGCCTGTTTTGGTATTTGTTATCATATATCCCCTTTTTAAACAGTCCATCTTATTTGATAAATCATCATAATTTGAAAAATAGTATTGTTTTGGATATTCAATTAAACCTTCTAAATTATGAAAAAAATTCCATAATTGATATTCTTTGTATGAAATATATTCTACTTCATTTTCATTCAATCTATAAACGCCTATTAAAAATAATCTATTACATTCTAAAGGCAATAGTATATTGTTACTTACATCTTGCATTATAAAATTATAGCAATAATTTTTTGGAAAATATTCTAATGAAACTAAATCATTTAATTCTTGTTCCGAAAACCCACCTAATGCTTTTATAAACATTTCTAAAAATGTATACTGCTTTTCATATTTCTGACTTTTACCGTAAAACCAGTATTTACCACCAATCGAACTCTTTGTTGCTATTAACCATTTTTTAATATTAGTATCATAAAATAAATTGATAGATACTCCCTCTATTGCTTCGTTTATTAAAATATTATCATTTATTTCTGGATATAATTTTATGAAAGTGTTTAATGGAATTGATTTAGGTGTCGAGTAACATACAACATTTTTTGTTGGATAAGAAAACACTACTGACCTATATCGCCCGGTTTTAATATCATCAAAAGTGACATAATTTTTATCATAATTTACTATCACATATGTTGATTGTCTTGTATAATAATATTTTTTTCTGATATTTTTATTAGGTAAATTATCTAAATAGAAGTTCTCTATAACTCCCATACTTTCATATTTAGTAATAATAGTTTTATATTAATTTTTTGTAACAGTATTATATAAGAATGTCGTTAATACATCATGAAAATTTAAATCTCCCTAATATAATTCAAAAATTTAGCGAATCAATATCACGTATTGATCCAAATAATTTTTCAATATTAAAACCCGAAAAAAAACAAGATATTAGGCGTCTTTTTGAACGTATTAAAGATAAAATAATTATAGAAAATAGTAAAACCGATAAGGCTGTTGTTAGTATACTACCTCATTACATAAAAGAATTAAAAAAAAACAAGGGTTTCTCTTTAATATTAGACTTCATAGAAGATTCTAGAAAAAATGAATTAAACGTCGATTTGAGTAAGTATATTAAAAATGCACGAATATTGTCTATGATGCAAAGATTATATGAACAAGTAAATCGTTTATATGATAATCCTCGTTCTAAACATATAAGAGGAGGCGCAATTACTGATATATTTAACATTACAGACCGTACGCATTATAATTACTACACTATTATTGAAGTTGTTACCCCTGATTTTATATATGAAACCAAAAAAAAAATACATATTTATTTTAAAATATCAATTGACGATAGTATAAAAAATATAAATTCTATTTATAAAAATAAGGAAAATAGAGTAAATGCAATAAAGGATAACATAACAAAATTTTATAAATTTGTAGAAGATTTATTTAAAAATAAATTAATTACTGTAACAGATTTTGAAAATTTAGATTTGAATAATTTATTAAATGACATAAACGCTATGCCAGGTGTTGAACAATTAAATAGTGATGCCGAATTACCAACAATTCCCGAAAAAATTCCTGAAATACCAGGTGAAAGCGTAGTTGATAAATTAAACCGTATAAAAGGAATGCTAATGAATAATATTAAACAAATACTACAAATAAATATTGAAGAAATAGAGTTACATGGCAGTATTTATTTTTTTAATATAAACGATGAGAAAGAATTTTTGAATGCATATGGTCCTTTAAAAGCAGTCTTAAAGTATAATTACAATACTAGACAAGTTATTGACCTTAAAACATTGGGGGTCAATTGTAGTAATGTAATAGAGAATATGAATTCAAACAATTTTGATGCCGAAAATTTTTTCATAGGATTAAGAAAATCTTTTCTTAGACCAACATTTACTTTTGTTGATGATGAAACTGATTTAATTAGATCATTTAGATCTTTATATAGTAGATCTTCATATCTTGAACATCATCTTGACGAGGAAAAAGATTTTGCTATATCAATTAGAAATTCTTCTTTATATGGTGAAGTTTTTGATCCGACCCAAATTCCAGAATCAGAATTACTGTTGGGTCCTGGAGAGCAATTGGATTTTGTTATAGTTGATAACAATGATTTATTTGTGACTCAAAGTGATAAAATACATGATACTTTAAAAAACAATGTTAATTTTATATTATTTGATCCAAATAAACGAAAATTTGAAGATAAAAAAGTATGGTATTCTAATTTATCATCGAAATCATTATCTTATATTGGTGCCATTCTTAATAACGATGCAAACGAAATCTCATTGAGTACTTTCTTAAATTCTAGCCTTGCAACATTAGAAGTAAATATAGAAGGAATTAGTAATAAATTTGAACTAGAGAAAACAAAACAAAAACTAGAGAAAAAAGAACAAATTGGAATAATAAAAGGCAAACGAAATATTTTTTCTGTAGAAAAGCAAAAGGTGGATGAGGTAATAAAGAAAGAAAGTAAGTCCCGTGCTCTTATTGTTTTCTCTTTATTTTTGTTAACAATTGTTATTTTAGTTATAATTTGGTATGTAACAATCGCCTCTCTTGTAATAAAGGGAATAATTATTGCTGCAGCTGTAATACTAATTTTTATTGCCAATATATGTAAAGAAGCATTGACTCCTATATTTATGTGGATTGCGGAAGTTTTAAGTGGTTCTTACGATCAGTTAAGAAGATCAAATTTGGTTAAAGATATAAATGATAATGAAATTAGATTAGAAACCGTTCTACAACAAGTAAATCAAGGGGATTTAAGTGAAGATAAAATACAAAGCATATTAACAAGTACTGAATATGATGTTTTAAAAAAAGCTTTACATGAAGCATTAACAGGTGGTTCTACGCGATTTACTAGAAAATCAAAAAACAAATTGAAGAAAACCAAGAAAGCTATTTTTAATAAACAAAACAAAACTATTAAAAAAAATAAAATAACTGGTGGAATGAATAATAATAAATATTTACTAAACGAAATAATTTATGCATGCATAAGTTTTCTAGAATTAATCTTTTTCCCAGAAGATCATAATATGGTTACTCTTAATGATTATTTAACAATGACAATGGGTATTATTGGTAATATTAAATGTTTTAAGTCAGATGTAACCCATCATAAAAAAGGAAAATCAATACGTGCTAGTAGATAAATCTCTATTCGTGCATAAATATATTTATGCATGAATTGAATATGGGTCTAAAGATTATTATCCAACTTAGTGTTTCCTTATATAAAATAATTTATTCACATAATATATAAATGCCTTCAATTTTAGAAGAAAAAAAATTTGAATATTCTGCATTAATAGTTGCATTACTGTATATTGTTAAAACATTAAGAAACAAAGAAATAACTAGAATTGAATTTAGTGAATCTTTAGATTATTATTATTATTTAGATCCAAATTTTAAAAAAACAGATGATTCTTTTGATGAAACAAATGTTTTAGATATATTAGAATTTCGTAATAAATATGAAAACCAATTTATAATAACAATAATATATCTTTGTTTTTTAAACTGTATTCATATTGTTGGTAGTAATACTGATTCAAGTATTTATGAAATTTTTAATAATGCAGAGTTTTTTTTACTATTAATTAGAGTTAGTATTAAAAAAACTCAAGGTTTATTTACCAATCTGCAGGCACCACAACATTCATCTTTATGGAATTCAATATTATCGTTTGTTAATATCAACCAAACATTAACAGGACTATATGCTGATTTAAAAGGTATTATTGTAAAAGTACATAGTATTATTTTCAAAGAGATTTTGTTATCAAAAATAACTGATGACTACATAATTAATTTACTATTTACAAGCAAAACGGCTACCCCAACTGATAATATTACTAATTTTTCAAATCATGTTAATGAAATTATGAAATATTTTGCTATATCTAAAATTAAGAATGAATCGGCAGAGCAAAATAAACCCGTTACAGAAGAAATCAAAAAAACATATAAAAAAATGAATAAATTTTTGTTTCCGATGTTTCCCAATAAAATGAAATTCGTATATGGAAGTTCTGGTGGCAAAATAACTGGTGGAGGATCTAGTGAGATTATAAATATATTTGAATTAACTTGCAATAGATTTAATATAGACCATACAAAAATGTTACCGTTTATTAAAAAATTATATAATGAGTCAATAAGTTATAGGAACAATGGCTTAACATCAAAGCAACCATTAATTACTGGATTAACTAGTAATGAAAGGAAAGCGTTACAACCTAATGTTTTTAATAATTTTTCTACAAGGAGGATTTCTACATATTCCGGTGGAAAAAGAAAAAGCATGAAAAAATATAGAGGTGGTGTAGTTGCCGCAGGTGCTGTAGCTGGATTATCACTAGCAAAGGGAGCGCTTGTATATGTTACTACTGCTTCTTTAGAGGCGTTTACTGCTGCAGGTGGAACCGGATTAGTTGCTACTGCTGGAGGCGTTAGTACTTTAAATGGTGCTTCTGTTACATTAGTAACAGTCGGTACTGCAGGTGCTTCAGCTGTAGCTGCACCACTATTATTAGTTGCAGGTGCTGTAGTTGTAGGCGTAACTTATTATAGTTTAACAGGTACTTCTACAACACAGCAAGAACAAGAGAAAAAGGATGAGGAAGAACAACAAACACAAAGATTACAGCAAGAAGAAAGATTGGAGCAAGAACAACAAAGATTAGAGCAAGAACAACAACTAAGATTAGAGCAACAAAGATTAGAACAACAACAAAGATTAGAGCAAGCACGACAACGAAAACAAAGATTAAATCAACAAAATAAAAAAAGATTAGAGCAAGAACATCAAGAAAAATTAGATGAAATAATAGATAAAGAAATAGAAGAACAGAATGAGAAAAAATTAGATGAAATAATAGATAAAGAACTAGAACAACAGAAAGAGGAAAAAATAGAAAAAGAACGACAAAAACTGAAAGAATTCAATGAGTTTTTAAAAAAAGCTAAAAATGACGCTGAAACAACAAGTGATGCAGTTACACACTGGTCAGAACTTGCTCTTGATCCTAAAATCATAAGAACTATAAAATTTATAAAATCACTTGAAAATCAACAAATCGATGATGGAATTGTTGGAGCTAATCCAAATATAGATTGGGGGCAAAAAGCAATATTAGATACACCCGTAAAAGAAATTTCTAATTTAGATAAATTATCTGGCCCTAATAATAGTAATATGTTTACTTCAAGTTTTGCATTATTAGGATTAATTTTAGTTTCTGCAGCTATTAGAGGCATTGTATATAAATTAAGGAAACCAAAAATAATTAATACCGAAAATGCAAATTATGAATCTCCAGTTAATGAAGGGAATAATGAAGGGAATAATGAAGACCCCGAAAAAATAAAAATGAATCAATTTAATAAAATACAAAAACATGCTTTTAGAACAGCTAGACGACCAGCTGAAGACACAGGTTTATTAGTAAAGTTACCTAATGACAAAACAGAATTTGTCCAACATGATTCACAAACTAATAAAAATGAATCGCGTAAATTAGCCAAGAATGAATTAGCTCAAGAATTAGATGGTGGCTATAGAAGGTATAATAAAACTAAAAAAAATAAACGTAATAAAAAAAGATAAACTATCTATATGGGGTTTGTAAGACATTGCAAATTCAACAATTTTTTGAAAAACTACATTAGGCTAATATTGGACTGGAGTTGTAATAAAAATGGTTACTTATTTACGTAACAATTTTTATTAAAGGAATTACCGAGTTTCCAAATCATATTTATTTAAGTATGATTTGGAGAACTATGGTTAACAAAATATAATTTAGATATATAATATATACATTGTTATATAATATGGAATCTGAAAATGAAAGTGATAAATCAATAAATAATGAATCATTGGATACTGAAAAAAATAGTAGTCAATCCATTAATGAAGATTCGCCTTTATCACAAAGAGAAACAGTAGTTCAGTCATTAGAAAAACGTTCTCTAACACCTGATAAAACAGATAGTTCTATTACTTTAGAATTCGGTGATATTATTGAAATTATAGCTCCTTCAAATCCGGAAATCCATGAAATGAGTGCACTAATTACTTATATCGATAATGAAAAAATCAAACTATTAGATGTTACTAATTATCAACATTATAAAATTAATATTACAGAAGAAGGTGAATTATCAGATGAATCCATTATTCAAATTAATCTATTAAGTAGAAGTGATGAAAAGGGATATGCTAGACAGAATAATCTTCTTCCTCGAACTTGGATTGATGTACATTTTGGAGGTGATATTCCTGCTATTATTACAGGTGAGATTAGTAATTTAGAAGAAGATATGATTGAGATAACTACTTTTCCAGAATTAAAAACTATTTATATTAATTTTGGTTATAAAGGTATTCCTGAAAACATTCCTATTGATAAGATAATTATTCGTTCTAAACCTGCTAGCATAAATGTTCCAACGTTAGCAATGTTAAAAGGTGATTTGGATGAAAGTGATAATTATGATCAAAAAGATTCTGCTACAATTGAATATACAGAAACAGGTGAATCTATTATAACTGTTCCAAAAGGAACAAAGATTGAAAAGAATATACGTGATGAATTACATGCTATGTATGTAGAATCTAGCGGGATTGTTTTTGGTGAAAAACTAGGTGAAATAGCACAGCTTGTTGAAATACCAGAAGGTAACCAGCGTTATGGTATTGATATACAAATAAATGATTTAATGGATGAATTATTATCTAATATACCCAATAGCCAACGTAATAAATTAGTTCTTAATAATATCCATTTATTAATAGAGCGATATAAACAATTGAGAAATTTATACTCTAAATTTGATAAGAATGATAATGTTTATGATATTAAAACATTAGGTCCTACTCATAAACCACTAATAGATCATATAGAAAAAATGGATAAAAAATTACAATGGTTACTTCCTGTTGTAACAAATCGACGTAAATTATATGATATTGATGTCTCTCTAGAAAATCCAGAAATTATTATCGAAAAATCAGGAACAATATTAAGACAAATCGAATTGAAACAAAATGAATACTATAAGAAAAATTCTAAAGATCCTAGTTTGCAATATTCGTCAATGTATAATCAAATCCAAAACGGCTTAACAGCATACGAGCCACCTTTAAATAAGAGTAATTATCTACATAATACTAAAGTTCTCACAGGTATTGATGCAATCATCGGTAATTTGGAAGAATTTTATAGCACTGTTTATAATAATAATAATATTTCTAGAAAAAAATACGTTATTCAACGATATGGATTAGGACTTTCTAATTTAGATGAACAAATTCTTAAAACCGGCAAAAATATTTATGTACGTAAAAACATTACACCTAATGATGAAATTACTATAAAATCCTTAATTATGCTACCTGAACCTATTATTCGGTTTACTTCTATCGAAATGCCAACCAGTAATATTCTTGATAAGGCTACATTTCATCAAAATTATTTTATGCTATTTCGTCTTCTTCGTAAAAACATCGATATAATTCCTCATGTCATTGATGATCTTTCTAAAGAATTAGACTATGAACAAATGGAAAAGGAAACAAAAACCGCATTTTTCTCTGGAATTCACGAATTTATATTAAATGATGATGTTCTCATTGATGATGATGAAAAAATGAAAAAATTTTTAGAAGTTATTATTCCCAAAACTCGTTTTTTAATTCGTCTAGTTCGTAAATACATAAAAGATAAATTATCTTTTGTTGATGTTGTAAAACAATTAGAACCTTATACGATTTATCCATCAGATATTAGTTATAAACAATACATGGAAGTACGTCATATTATAAAAGAACGTATTTCTGAAGTACGCTCGGAAATAGAAAAACGCTCTTTTGAGTTTGCAACATTACGTAATGCAACATATAATATTGAATCAAAACCTAATCCTATATTAAGACTATTAACGGAGAAAAAGGATTTTACTGATGAATTCTTTAAAGCTTATGGATTAACTATTAATGATAATGATAAAAATAATCGCAGTAAATTAAGTTCAGAGATATTACAAAATATTCTTACATCTGATAATGGTAATTTATACACAAACACAATAACATCTATATTAATATCACTTATGACTCCTACACAATTGCTTGATGTATTATCTCAACCAAATATCGATGATATGAGCGAAATCGAAAAAATTAAACCTAGTGATTGTGGACGTAAATATTTGGCAAAACGTTATTCTTCTATTTCAGAAATGCAAAAAGATAATGAAAACGATGAAATTTACTTTGATACTGATTTGGATGATACACCATACGATATAATAAAAAAATACAAAAAAGAAAAGGGTTCTATGATTCCCGAGCTATTTTTGGAATTTTTAGAAAGAAGTCTTATTGATAAACATGATTGTCCCCCACAGCTTGCCAATAGTTTGGCGAAAACTCTTATTTTAGGTAAAAAAATAATTGAAGATGGTCACTATGCTGTTTTAGAAATAAAGCCTGTTCTTCCAAAAGAGGTAGATGAAGATAAATTAACTGAAAAGGAGAAAAAAGAAATAGCTATTGAAGCGGATGCACGTAAAAAAACACAATATTATCATCGCATAAAGGGTACATGGGTAAAGGATAAAGATATAGATGAAGAAGCATTTTTAGATACTAATACTATCTTTTGTAATGTTTCATCGAAATGTTATAAAAATCCTAAAATAGATACATGTGAACCAGTAGATGATGCATATGAGAGAATTAAAATGATTTCCAAAAGGAGAATGATGAATGAATTTGATAAACGTTACGAAATTAATATTGAAGAATTAGAAAATCAAATAGAAAATAATATTCAACATGACCTTAAAATGTTGAGAAAATTATATTTATTAAATGAAATTAAAATATATAAGCATTCAAGGTTAGCATTTGCACTTGGTAATATTGCCGATGTAACCGATATAGTTTTTTCACCATATTTAAATCTACGAAATTTAATTTTGGGGCAGGATGATTTTGTAAAAAAGCAATATGATATTTGCCGATTTATTGAGAATTATTGTAGAGAACCCATGGTTGATAATTTAGATGAAAATCAAAATTGGCTTTATTGCAAGGATACAAATACCAAATTATTTCCTGTTTCTATTTATCAATTAGCAAAAACCTTTATTTCTGGTGGTGATTATTCTCGTAAATTAGATGAATTATGTAATTCAGTTGGAATAATGAGTGACGATGGTGATTCGATTGTAGATAAACATAGTGGATTTGTTATGCGTAAAATAGACTTTAGTTCTGAGGAAGGATTCAATGAAGCTGGATTTCATATTACTACACATGATATAATGGAACAAGATTTAGGTCTAGTTGTAATGGAACAGGTTAAAAAAAAGGAAAAACGGGTATTTGAAAATGAAACTGCCGAAGTAATCTATAATGTTGCATCTACTATTTGCAGAAATATTGATATCCCTTTTGATGCTATTGAAGATTATGTAATGATAACATCTAGGGAAGTTTTTGATAAGGCAATCTACAGTGAAGATAAATATAAAAAACTTTCAGATAAGAATGAAAAGAATAAGGGAAAGGCATTACAACCTTATAAAGACTATCGAAATGAAACCCGGATTTTCATTATATCTTGCTGCATTATTGTTGCTATTCAAACCGCAGTTCCTTCCTTTAAAACTCATAAATCTTTTCCTGGTTGTCTTCGTTCATTCAGTGGTTATCCATTATCAGGTGGTGTTGAAGATATTAGTGCATTACAATATTTGGCATGTGTTTTAGATAAATCCAAAAATAAAGAATCAGAACCATGGTCATCAATCGCTAAATATAAGACCGATTCCCTAGTAAAAAATATTAAAAACATATTTGAAAAATATATTGTGACACGTAGTGATATAAATGAACTCTATGTTAAAAAACGGGAATTTATGATACTTAACCCAGAATTAGTTGCTCCAGAAGAGCATAAAATAACTAAATGGACTCATTTTTTCCCTCCAGTAGTTGATTTTTCTGTATTGAAATCAATACAGAATGTAGCAAGCGATTTTGAATCCGACTTTAAAAAATCACTCCAAACTGGTACTGAATTAAAAAATAGCAGTTTGAATGTTATTAAAAGTAAAATGTTACAATATGGTTATGGTATTATTGAATCAATAAATACTATTGTAAAAACAAAGAGTCTAGTATTAAAAAACTCGGCTGGTATTCCATTTTTAGAAAATGCTTGCTGCAATGATAAGATTCTTTTGATCAATCCAATTTCGTACTTTAATACTGAAGATGAAAAAATCGCTAATTTTATAGTATCAACGAAAAAATTAGCTGAGATGGCAAAATATGCTGTAAATGTAGCAAGACCCTCCTATTTATATCATCCTACTTTTTCTGGTATTCGATATGCAGCTGTTTCTGAAAATAATTTGGATGATAGCGAGCTTATATATTCAGCTATTATTCATTATTGCAATTTCGATAAAAATCGTCCTATTCCTGAAAAATTCAAGGAAATATGTAATGAAAAACCCGGTAAATATGATAATCAATGGAGCATTTATGAAAAAATAGATCATCTAAAAAAGCAAGCACAGCAATATAATGTTGATCATTTATTAAAATTAATGACTATTGTAAATAATGAAAATATAGTTACTATTGATAAACCTATACGCATCACAAAGATAACTATTATTAAGGAACTTCTAAATAGGTTAGAAAGTTCTCATTCTACTGTTATTTCTGAACCATTGCGTCGATTATTATTCAAATTACTTGATACATACAAACCTAAATGTATGTCTTATGAATTATCACCTGAGTTACGCGAGTTAAAAAAATATTTAAATAATACTAATAATGACCTATATAAGCAAATAATCGAGTTTTTTGGTATTTATGGTAATTTATCTGCTGCTAAATATGAAAATTTGCATAAATTTTTAACAAATATTGATAAGTGGAAATTAGATATTCCTATGAAAGAATCTGGATTATATTACGATAATGGCTTATATATGGTAACTCAATTTATAAATAACTCTATAACTGATTTATGTAAAGTTTATCCATCAATTCTGATAAATGATGTTGGATTCTATAAAAAAACACACAAACATTGGTTGTTCTCCGATAAACATTATGATATTATTCAAAATTTTATAAACAAATATTATGATAATATCGAGAAATTTAAGGGGGATCCTATTATATTACGATTACTCATGGATATTGATAATAGATTAACTGATTTACCTATTTTTTTACAAAATCTACCTTTTTTCACTGAAATTATTAAGGATATGGGAGATGAAGTTGAAGGAGAACCTATTCGTTCCTTTCATTGCTTGTTTGATAAAGATTGTATTTATTCATTATATAAATATTGTTATTATTCAGCTATTTATGAATATATTATATGTGCAAATGATCCAGATCTGTTAAGAGCTGATATACAAGAAGTTAAAAATACTTATCGTCAACAAAATAGAGAATTAGCTATCCCGTCCAATCAATTAGAAGGCCAACGTAAAAAAACAGGGTACGACGATAATAATGATGATGAAATAAATGAAATTGAAATAATTACAGGTAATGTAGAGGAATTAAAAAGCCGTGTTGCTGCTTTGTTATTGAGTTTTTTAAATGTCGAAGAAGAAAACAAGGAGGTAATTAATTATTCTTATTCTGAAATAATGCAAAAGGTGAAAAGAGATAAGGATATTGAAAAATATGATATTATTGAAAAATTGGGAAAAATGAGCATTGAAGAGCGTTCTGTAGAAAATGATTTGAAAAATTTTAGAATAGGTAGATGGAATGTAGGAGAGCAAAAGGGTCTTTATCAATATGATAAAGAAACATTTGATAGAGAAATTTTGGAATTGTTAGACAAGAATGAACAGTTTGATAATTCAATACCATTAGATATGGTTGATGCTGAAAATGTAGATATTTTTGAACAAGGAGAAATTCCAGGAATAATATATGACCGTGGTGGTATTGATATTGGAGAACTGGGTGATAATTTCACAGACGGGGCATATTACGAAGAAGATATCGAATACGATGAATAATTTTATTTTAGGAAAAATATAACAATATATTATAATATCATAAAATGGAGCGTGGAATAATAATGTTGTTGCATTCGATATTGATTGGGTTTGTACTATATATATTAATGGTTTATGTATTAAAACAAAACGTAAATGTTGCTGAAGATAGAAGTATATTTTTAGCTGCCTTGGTGCTTTTATATATGCTTTTATTTGGACATAAACTGCCTTATAATGTAAATCGTAACATTGTAAATCTATAAAACCCAAATATCATTTTTAATTGTAAAAATATATTCTCATATTTTAACTATGAATATTAAAGGATTTATACGCTATCATAAATTGAATATTATTATCTTTTTGTTTTTGATATTGTTTACTGCAATTCATTTGCTAAAACCCGGAATTATTTATAATAAAGAGGGTGGATTTAGAGAATTCGGTGTAGGATATAGGCATAAAACAGTAATACCTATTTGGGCAGTTTCTATTATTTTAGCAATTCTCTCTTATATTGCTGTATCTTATTTATTGGTTATTTTATAATTTGAGTTTATAGTTAGGTAATAAAAATCAATAAAATAATTATATTTGTATTAATTATTTTTAAATGGAAAATCCTCGATTAATCGAGAACTCTGCGAAAAATTATTTATTTCAAACCCTGCAAAAATGCCATAATAATCGAGTATCTATCTATTATTATGCTCTTAATTTTGGTGTTTTATTTTTATTTGTAGGTATAATTTGTTTAATATTATATTATTGCAGTAAACAAAAATTAACGGATTATGAAAAACAACAGAAAATGTTAAAAGATCAACAATATATATTATCAAAAATACGATATTATCAAGAAGATAAAAAGGAAAGACAACGTTCTCAAGTTAGTGGCATTACAGATTTGCCATATATAAATGAATAAAATATATTTAGCATATATTTATAATAATTTACATACATATATATATACATGTCAACCTCAGAAATTACAACCGAACAAGTATTAGAAATGTTACACCACAATCCAAAGGATCCAAACGATCCAAATTATGACGTATATGAATTTATAGAGAAGTGTATTGAAGAAGTGAAAACAGAACAGCATAAACTAGAGGATAAAATTAAACAAACGTTTAACAGAACTAAAGAACAAGAACAGGGTATGTATAAAGAAATGTATAAAGAAATTTTGAAAATACTTAGAAGGCAAAGACAAAATTTAAGAAAATTTAAATACGATAAAAATGACGTTGAAAGAAAACATCTAATAGAAGATTTTGGATATCGTCTTGATATGCATATTGATTTTGAATCTAAAAGAGCAGGTGAATCTTATGTTGGACGTTCTTTTAAAAAACTATTTTCTGGAGGAATCCGACGTGGAAAAAAAAGTAGAAAAAGTAGAAAGACTAGCAAGAGTAGAAAAATGAAAAAATAGAAAACCCTTGGAAAAAACAAAAAATATAAATATTATATCATATCTTATATTATATAATACATAAATGGATGAACAACGCGAAGAAATTATTAAAGAAAATAATACTGCCCAGAATCAATTATTAAGTATTTTAGAGAACCTTACAAAAAGTGCAAAGGAAATCAAGATAGATGAAGCCCTTTTTGGAGATATTGATTTTTCTATTTTAAAAGAACGTGGTTATGGTAATATTAAATCTATTATTTTAGCAGATGGTCAAATTACAAATATAGAAGGATTACCTGAAGGACTTTTACATTTTGAATGTCCAAATAACCTATTAATTACTTTAGATGATATTCCTAGTTCTCTAAAAATCCTTAAAATTCCATTTAATCATTTAACAAGCATAGATTTAAAAAACCTGGATAGTTTGGAAAAATTACATATTTCTCATAATAAAATTCGGGAATTTGAGAACCTGCCCAAAACCTTAATTGAATTGGAATGTGATAATAATAAGATTGAACGCGTTGATTTGGTCGGATTATCTGAACTAAAAGTTCTCAATGTTTCAAATAATTCTATTACACTAATTGAGAACCTCCCAACCGGAATAGTGGATTTTAAAATGGATAATACACCTGCCATTGAATTTCGTAATTCGGAATTACCCGAAATGAATTCGGATAAGGGTACTGAAGATGATTTAAAAAATCACGTAAATTATTTAGAAGCATTAAATGAATTTTTTAAACTTAAAAATGATTATGAAAATAAACGTAGTAAAATGATGCATAGTGCATTTAAAAGAGAACCTAGTAAAAGATTAGGTAAATTAGCTGCTTTATCTGTGAAACCTCCGTGTATTAATTGCAAACGCCCTGTTGGTACAATATTTTCTAATAGAGATGATGGAAAATATACAGCCATTTGTGGTGATAAAAGTAGTCCATGCAATTTAAATATTAAAATCTTTAGTGGGAACCTTATCTATTTGCCGTATATTTTAAATATATTTAAAGATGAGATTGCCGATATTAAAGATATCATTATTAGACAGAAATTAGATACTTTATTTAGTTATGTTAGTGAAGAAAAATCTGTTTCTTTATTTAAAAAGGAGCTTGATGCCTATCATAAGAACAGTATTTTATATAATGAATTATTGACCAAATATAATGATTTGTATCATAATAAGGATAATGCTGAATTGACCCAGAAAAAAAATGATCAAATATTTATATTAATAGAAAAAATACGTAATTTATTAACCGAATATGAGAAAACAGAGAACCCAGGAATTTTAAAATTGGCTTTGAATACGCAAATAAATGAATTATACCCTGAAATTCGAAATATGCGACTATTGAAAAATGAGATAAATGAGATGAATGAAAATGATAAGGGAGAATTCTCAGTATTTAATTATCCTGTTCAATTATCTAAAATAGATCATAATCTAGGTGAAAAACCATCTGTAATTAAATTTTCTGTATAAATATTGTTTTTACATTTTCAGTAATAATGCAATAAAAAATTATTGTATTATTTGTAATCTACTTACAACCATTAAAATTGCTATAACCATCCCAATAGATACTATATGTATTTGCCCATGATTTTTTATTGCAATCTGTGTAATAAGGATCACTAAAATTTATTTTATCTAAATTATAACCTGTTATTTTATTAATTTCTGTGTTTAATTTTAAATTTCCAGAATCACTTAAATCAGGAACATAAATACTACCAGTATTTCGTGGTGCTTTTTTAGGTTGTGAAGTATCTAATTCTGGTATTATACATTTCCCAACATTATCTATATTCCAATAATCTGGACAAGTAGCTGCTACCGGTGGCCATGCATCACCAGATCCATTATGATATTTCATGCCAAATCCAATAATAGTTAATACTATTATTAATACTACAATGGCTATTATTAATACTATAATGTAAAATAAATCCATGATATATAGTATTGTGATATATTTTTACTAAATAATATATTTAGTACGTTTAGTAAATAAATTTATTTCTTATGTAAATTTATACAAATTATAATGTCTTATCTTAAAATAAATCCTAGTGATATTAACTCTGAAGGTAGAATAATGGCAAATACTAATTATAATGGAAGAGTAAATATTATTGAACCGGAATCTCCTAATGCTATTTTTAAAATGCAGGAGAAATTAGCTGTAAAAAATAAGGCTTCTGAATACAGGGAGGCTCTAGTTGGTACTTGGGAAAATAATTCATTATCAAATGCCTATTTTTCTGCTGAAAATATGCAAATTATTCAAAATGGATTGCGGGCAGGTGTTTATGCTATGTCCAATAATGAATTTATCATTGCCCCTCAAAACGTGGATACTTTAAAAATAATAATGAGAAGCATATATATGCAATATGCCGAACACTATCCTGATAAAATAACAGAACAAATTGAACGTTTAAATAAGTTAGTTCTTGATTATGCTGTTCCAACTGTGTATAATGAAGCAGTTGGTTATATGAAATACCGTATAGATCAAAGCACATTGGTCTCTCCGTTGCCTATTCCTAAACATCATGATCGTGCTTATAAACAGTTGGTTATGAAAAATTGGATTTAATAAGGGAAACCTACGGTTTCCCTTTAACCCTTCCCTCACTAAAACTACAGTTTCCCTTTAACCCTTCCCTCACTAAAACTACGGTTTCCCTTTAACCATTCCCTCACTAAAACTACCGTTTCCATTATCCCTTCCCTCAATAAAACTACGTTACTCAATAGCATGAAGCTCTATAAGGATGGAAGTCACTTCCCGACTTCTGTACACCTTACCCCCTCCTATAAAATAATTTAATATCCTAGGTTTTCCATTAATTACAAATTGTATTACATTGATTAATAATTGTAATTAAATACTGCATAAATGCAGTCATTTAGAAGAATTAAAATATTTAAGAATATTATTGCCTTTGATAATTATATAGAATGCCTTCCAGCAGGTCATCCAGGTCCTCTAGATCTTCCAGATCTTCCAAGTCTTCCAAGTCTTCCAAGTCTTCCAAGTCAAGCCATAGCAGTAGCAGTAGCAGTAGCAGTAGCAGTAGCAGTAGCAGCAGTCATCACCATAGAAAAAGAAATAAATCTTATTACTATTATGAATATGAATATGGAAATACACGAAATCCCCTTTCTCTTTATTTTTTAGATAGTTCACAATATTTTAATTAAATTTTTATTACAATTTGTAAATTACAAAAGCATATATGCTAATGATTTAGATCAAATAAAATATTCGTAAATTTTATTTGATATGATAATTGTATAGGATGCCTTCAACTGAGAGATCCGATATATCTTCAAGCCGTCATTATAGATGCGGCAACCGGTGCGATCGTAATGGAAGAGGTGACGATTACTATTATTACGAATACGAATATGGTCCAAATCCCCTTGCACTCTATTATTTAAATAGACCATATGGTGGATACTATGGATATCCGGGATATGGGTACCCGGGATTAGGATATCCTGGTTTGGGTGCAGGATATGGTAGATATGGTTTGGGGTTAAGAGGTTATGGTACTTGGTAAAAAATTGAAAACTTTAATACATATACATGATACGAAACAACAGATAATTAATAAAATGATCATTCCTAATGAGATAATTTCAAAGATTATTGGGTATATAAATAATGTAGTCGGATATGATTATAAATACTGTCGCACTAGGAAACAATGGTTATTTTCATACAACAAATACAATAAAAATGCAGTAATTTTAAACAATATGCTTACTAATACATGGATTGTTCGTCGGTTTTATGATATGTCGCTTCCTGAAAATGCCGTATTAATAAATAATCCAAATTTTAGACATGCTAATTTTAATTCAGATAATGGTAAACCCTTGGGTATTCTGTATTACACTACATCATCAAAAAATTTAATTTTAAATAATTTAATAGATAAAATAAGGGTCAATGTATATACTACCATAGAAGGAAACACATTTATTGGTATATATAAAAATGGACATTATCTAATAGATTTGTTTCACAAATTAGTAATTAAAGATAAGAATAAATTTGAATATACCAACTAATCATATTTCTACAAATCATACTTATTTAAGGTATATCCGTGTTTTTGTATCCATTTGGATACAAAAGACTGGATAATCCATATCCTATTCGTGCATAAATGTATTTATGCACGAATAGAATATGAATGTAATAAAAATTGTTACTTGTTAGTAAATATTAAATAAGTCAAAAATAAACCAAAAAAGTTTTTTGAAAATAAATCCAAAACATTATAACATATATTTTTAATTTTATAAGGCAAAACAGCAACTACACCATACAAAGACCAAAAAATAAAAAAATAAAGAAAAATTTTATATCCATCATTACTTAATTTAGCATATTTTTCATAAATAATGTAATAATAAATTAAAAATGGAATAAATCCTAATAAGACTCCTAATAATACATTAATAACAGATATTTCGCTTAAATATCCGAATAAAAGCATTATCCAATTAAGTAATAAAACAGTAATAATAGTATAAAATTCTTCATTAAATAGTTTAAAAAAACTTAGTTTATCACTGATGTTATTATCTTTATATTCTAAAAAAATTAAATAAAAAATTAAATTTATTAGCATTGTTGGTGTTGTAATTATCCAGTCAAAATATCTTTTTGGAGTAATATTTAAAATAGTTTTAAAATTATACAACCAATATACATAAAATAAACTTTCTATGAACTGTACAATTATTTCCAACAACATCATTTGTTTTAAAAAAGCAAATTTAAGTGGCACTTTAATAAAAAGAGAAAATATTTCAATAATTGCTGTTATTAGTTGTATTATAACAGACGTAATCAAGGATGTATAAACATTTAAATTTATCATTTAATATATAATAACATAATATTATGTTCCCTTTCTTTCTAATACCACTTCCTTCAATACATTTTTTAATATTTTATCTTCTTGTTTTTGTGCATCTTCATCACTATATGCTCCTAATGAACTCAAGGATATTTTCATATACTGTTGGTTCTCCGGTGTATCTAATATTTGATAATCTGGATTTTGTTCTTGCCATTCCGGTAACATTTGTAAATTCTTATGAGCTACTTGTTTTAATGCCCTCTTTAATTTTATTTTTTCCTGATTATCCTTTTCCCATGTATCATCATCCTTTACATATACAGTTTCTCGTTTAATATCAGTGCAATGTATTGGTCGCATTTTCACATCCATATCTTTTAATGCATTAACAAAGATACGGGTCATTCCTCCAACATATCCTAATCTTCCTGTTTCTTCTATGTCTTCTACTGTTAATTTCAATCCTCTAACAAAATCCATTATATTCAGAGCATTCTTGCACTCCTCATTTAAAAACATATTAAGGTTAAATTGATTGTTAGTATTGTTATTATTCGAATTAGTAATATTATTATTTGTTATATTATTCGTTATGATCTTTGGTTCCTTGGATAACTCAATAACTTGCTGATGAAGTTCCTTATTCTGTCTTAATAGATCAGTAATTATTTCCATTGATTTAGCTGACCCATCAAATGCTACCATTTTATTTTCTAATGTTTGAACTTCTGTCTGAGTATTATTAATAGTTTCAGTACATTTCTTCATATGATACCATAAACTGTTCTTTGCCTTATATACCTTATTGCAATTACTGCATTTATGAAGTGGTTTGGGCTCGGCGTTTTTTTCATTCAAAAAAGTTCTATTTAGGTGTTTTGCTGTGGATATATGTCTGGACCAATCACATTTTTTACTGCATTTAAAGTTGCATTCTTTGCAAAGAAATTCTTGGCGTTTTTCGGCGTTTTTTTCATTCAAAAAAGTTCTATGCTGCATAAGGTGGGTATCGTAATCTTCCATATTACTGCATTGTTGATTACAAAACATACATAAAAAATCAGTAGCGTTTTTTGGCGTATTATCCATTCTATATTTTAGAATGAGAAAAAACGCCTAAAGTATTCTCCGCAAAACTATTTAAAAAGTTATGCAGTGCACTTTTTTGTTAAAATTTAAGTATTTACTGCAGAATGCTGTAAATTGACTTTTTAAAAGTGTCTTTTTAAAAACTATTTCCAGAAATTTAAAAATGGACATTTATTTTTGTCCATTTTTAAAAACGGTCCCGACTTTTTTCCATGGGTTTTTTATTAATTTTATTAAACAAATTATGTAAAATATGTAAAATTATATAGATCTAAAACGACGGGTACCTCTATTTGATGATGATCGAGAACGACGCAGAGAAGCACTTTTGATTCTTGAACTAGGAGTGGCTGCGTCTAATTCTCTAATAAGTTTCCTCTGTAAACCACCCATTAATGTTTGTTTCATGTCATTAAATTTTCTAAAATTTTCACCTGTTTTATTAAATAAATAATTAATTTCTTCTTCCGTTGATGGTGCAGTTATTGAGTTAAAATCGATTTCATTAGCACGCTTAACTAAAGCAACTCCTTCATTAGATAAATTTTCCATATCACGATTAATTTGCTTTAACAATGTTAGAAAAGTTTTTATAGATGTTTTCGACATTATATATTATAATGATATTATTTGCCTATAATATATCTTCTTCATATTCTACTACCATGCAAAAAGAAATTTCATATCCATTTAAACAGACTGGGTAACCGAACTCATTTAATAATCTAATTTCTAAATCTTCTATTCGAATTTTTTCATAATACCGTCTTGTATCACTTATTAAAAGTCCGTTTAATATGTTTGCAGTTAATATTGAGCCATATGGAAATGAATTATATTCCATTGTTATTCTTGCAATAATATATTTACTTATTCGAGAACATAATGTAGACGATGTAAATGTATTCGTATTTCTATTACATTTTATATGATCAAGTTCTCTAATTTCTAAAAATAAATATCTGGGATTTAAATATCCACAAATGTTTTTGATTCGAATTTCTGAATTTGATTCTATAAAGTAAGAATTTTTATTTAATCCGAGAACATTTCCAAAGTTATTTTTATTAGTTTCTTCTTTATTTTTATTGAAATCAATCAAATGATTTCCACCACTTGATGATAAAACAATATTATTCTTTTTTGTAGCAAATTCTACGCCATTAATATTATTCTGTTGAAGCTGATCATTTATTTCTTCTATTAAAGTTTCATGTGTGTAATGGTTATCAGGAATTACAATTTTAGTTTTTACTGGTTTGCTAGGAATATCGACATTAGATATATTAAAATTATTGTTCTCTAAATCATCACAAATATTATAAAATGATATTGGTATTTCTATGCATGCAATAGATATTGATCGAATGTTATGGATTGTTTCAGGAAGTTCTACTATATAATCCGAAAAAGGAAAACATGTAAATTCATTACTAAATCTTGCATCTATATTTATGTATTTTGTTTTGAGAACCTTTTCTGTCATATAAATAATTTTAATAAATATTTATATGAAAATATTATGTTTATTCGCCTTTGTACATTAGAAAACCATATTAGACTTTTTACATAATACAGTAATACAGTAATCAATGAAAAAAACATGTACACTGTTTTTTTTGTTTTTTTGTTTTGTTTTTGACATACTATTTATTTTTTTAAACTTGAAAAGCTGCAGTTTTTTTCATGCATTGCATCATCTCTAGGGAAAATCCGCCATCGCCGCCTCCAATGTTATCAATAGTACTTCCACCATATACATATGTAAGCTTTTTCCATTTTGCGTCATGAAACCACTTTTCAGGTAGCCCATATGATTTTTGTTCATAGTCAGAGCGTAGACGAATTGTTTCGCAAGTTCTACGAATATCGGTTTCCTCAACCTCTACGAAAAGATGTTGTAGCAAAATCTGAATGAAATTGATAAACGTATTTGTATCGTATAGAATGTACTTAAGATAATCCAAAAGTTCTGCTCGCTTGCTGTCTTCGTCTGTCTTTTTACTTCCAACGTGGCCCTGAAACCCGAAGAGCTTGTATACCTTGACTTGGTCTCCCAATGCAACAAATGCAAGATTAGGGTCAATACGCTCACCCTTTTTAATTGGGACACGTGTCTTTGTAATAGGGTTGAAATAAGCCGTGCTTTTTAAAACATAAAAGAGAGGCTTAATATATTGGTTCCTAACTTCAGCAATAAAATTTGTCAAGCCATAAGGTGTCTTCAAGCTTTCTTTCAAATTGCCCAATGGATGTTCAGCTTTTGGGAATAAAGATTTTGCTACGGTGTTTTTCACACTTGCAATGAAATATGGATATTTGGCATATGGATTGCGTATACCTTTTTTTTGTTTAATTGGTTCGTCGGCTTCGGTATCGCTAGGTATAGGTGATACAGATGCTGTTGTTGCTGGGCTGACTTCTGCGATTGGAACCTT
>Ga0214921_10003900_pt1 | contig 22495 bp, 27 predicted proteins | sample LL1505_MetaG_FD_177992 | JGI IMG/M metagenome (GOLD analysis project Ga0214921, IMG submission 177992) | Freshwater microbial communities from Lake Lanier, Atlanta, Georgia, United States - LL-1505 | ecosystem: Environmental > Aquatic > Freshwater > Lake | place: USA: Georgia | collected... | reverse complement strand
AAGAGCGGTTGCGCTTGGAAACTACTCCTACCAACATGAGCACTCGAATCATTGATTTGGTTGCACCAATTGGTAAGGGTCAGCGCGGACTTATCGTTTCGCCACCTAAAGCTGGTAAGACCATCATCTTGCAGGAAATTGCGAATGCTATTTCTGCGAACAATCCTGAAGTACATTTGATGGTTGTGCTTGTTGACGAGCGTCCTGAAGAAGTTACTGACATGCAGCGTTCGGTTAAGGGTGAAGTTATTGCTTCTACCTTCGACCGTCCGGCTGAAGACCACACAACAATTGCTGAACTAGCGATCGAGCGCGCAAAGCGTTTGGTTGAAATGGGACACGATGTTGTTGTGCTTCTTGACTCTATGACGCGCCTTGGCCGTGCTTACAACTTGGCAGCTCCGCCTTCTGGTCGAATTCTCTCCGGTGGTGTTGACTCTGCTGCTTTGTACCCACCAAAGAAGTTCTTCGGCGCGGCTCGTAACATCGAAGAGGGTGGCTCACTAACTATTTTGGCTACCGCACTTGTTGAAACCGGTTCTCGAATGGACGAAGTTATCTTCGAAGAATTCAAGGGCACTGGCAACATGGAACTTAAGCTTGATCGTCGCTTAGCTGATCGTCGTATTTTCCCGGCTGTGGACATTGAGTCTTCTGGTACCCGTCGTGAAGAAATCTTGATGGCACCAGATGAGTTGAAGATTATCTGGAAACTACGCCGCGTACTTCACGCGCTTGATCAGCAGCAGTCGATTGAACTTCTACTGACCAAATTGCGCGAGACCAAGAGCAATCTTGAGTTCTTGATGCAGGTACAAAAGACTATGCCTGAAGTATCAAATGGTTTGTCTAGCGAAGATAGTTCAAGTAACGACTAAAAGTAAGTTCAAGAAATTGGCGGGACCTTCGGGTCTCGCCAATTTTTTCTGCAAAAGGTAGCGCTGTTTGTATTTACCCAAATTATTTAGTTAGGGATGATCTGAACTGGTTTTCCAGATAGTAATTTCATCGCGCTAAAGTGCCTACGATCTAATGTCATAATCTTGTTTGTTCCAAATCTTGCGGATAGGGCAATTAGTGACGCATCGGTAATCCCAATTCTTAAATCCTGGTATTTTGCTATCACGTCGGTTGCGGCGATGAAATCCACGGTAGTCAATTGCACAAGTTCAAATGGGGCGATTAATAAGTTATTCAAAGCTCGAAGTGAAAATTCTGATGAATTAGCTTTCGAAATCATGTAGTCGAATTCAGCAACTACATAAGGACTGACAATCAACTCCTGCTTCTTGGATTGTGCAATTTTCCGAAGCTCTAAATGGGACTTTTCTCGTGGGTCATGCATCGCAAGTAGAGCGCTGGTATCAACGATTATCACTCTTGGCCGAACCCCTGCATTTCGGCATCAAGATTTGATAAATCCCAGTCGGGCAGTGCAATTTCGAGTTCGGTTACCAAATCAAAATTAGGGGCAGCATTCTCTAGATGCATCACGAATTCCTTCTCAAGTGCAGATCGGATTAACTCGGCTTCCGAGCAATCAAGTATTTTTGCCTGTGTCTTAATAGCGGAAACTATCTCATCTGTGAGGTAAATAGTCGTCTTCTTCATAAACGTATGGTATTACGTATGGCAGCAAAGGTGCAAGGTCTTTTAGCCCGGCTGTGACCAGTTAGTGCTGATATTCGGAATTTAGAAAGGATTAGAACCTCTAATAGACCGAGTGTCCATCATCAACTGGGATCTTCACAAAGGTCAATACTTCTAGAATGAATGTTCGATATTCACGGATCTTTAACGGCAACAAGTACAGTGAAACCATGAATCTATCCCGATTGTCGTTTGTAGCTGCCCGATTGTCGTTTGTAGCTGCAGCTGTTCTCCTTTTGGCAGGTTGTACTAATTCCACATCTGAACCTTCTGGTTCACCTGTTGCTAGTAATTCGGCAAGCCAATCGTCTGGTGAAAACTTGCAGGACAAAGTGTCGAGCGTAACCAAAGCGTTTTACGATGAGTACACAAACTGCATGATTAACCCACCAGCGGAAGCAGTCAACCAGGCTGGCGCCTATTGTGCCAGCCACAATTCGCAGGCGACCGCTGTTTTACCGGCAAATCTAGAGGCCGGTGGTGTGTCCGCCGCTGGCGCTGATCCGATTGTTTGTGCGCAGAATTTCCCAATTAGTTATTCCGTTACCAGTTCCGAATTTGATTCAGCAACCAATGCTGGTGTCGTATCGCTCACCGAAACATTCGGCGCAAGCGATGTTGTAATCACGGTGAAGTTGCGTTACGAATCAAACAAAATGCTCGTAGACAACATCGTTTGCCCAAAGCCTTGATTTATTAAACAAGGGTTGTCCAGATTTTAGCCAGCTGCGTTCTCGTCTTCTTCTAGTTCAGTAGTTTTGGCAGGCACATCTGCCTGCATCTTCGCTACCAATTTGGCGTGCAGCTGATGAGCCCACTCGCGACGTTGCTCGTCCGTCATGTCTTTGAGGCTGGGAAGTTTCACCAGGGAGATTTTTTGAGGTTTTGGTTGGTTTGTCATTCTAATTCCTTTTTATTTATCAGATAGGGGATTGGATTACAGATAAAGACGCAATTGTTCGATAACAGCTTGGCTGTTTGGATCTAGCCCGTACGCGCGAGCGTCATCACGCAAGTAGTCGTCGGTACCATCTCTGGTCTGCTCGGCTGCTTCTGTAATGAGGCCATAGCGGCGAGCTCGGGCAAGCAAGTTTTTATCGGTATCAACCGTGACTTGTTCTTCAACAGGTGGCGTTAGTTGCTCAACCACAGATTTGTAGAGTCCTCTTGCCCATTGCATAATTTCTTCATCAGTCATTGTGCCTAAAGATTTAGGCAAAGAAACTTGCACAAAGTTTTCTTTTTGGGCCAGGCGGGCCTTGTCTGCTTTGGTTCTTGCGGGAACAACTTTGGAGCCAGGTCGTGGTTTTACTACTTTTACCTTTTTGGCAGGTTTTGCCGATTTTTCATCGCTCATGCGACTGTCCTTTCGCTCTTCCAACTGACTTTCAGCTGGCTGATCTTCTCTCGGGGGCACCGTGCGCGTTGCGCGGTTGCCGCGTAGCAAGCCGAGAGGCTTAGCGCTACTTTCTTGATCTGTTATTCAATTATGTATTTAAGTTATCACGCGGTGGTGACAAAAAGTTTCTTAATTTTGGTTCGGCCTATAAGTCAAGCGAGAATCCGATTAGCTCGCCCGTTTTTCGGTTGCGATTACATTCCCAATGGCACACAGTGCAGGCATATTTTGGGTCGTTATCCGTTATGCAACAGCCGCCAAGCACTATGTTTTCATTCTCTATGGCTTCATCGGTCGGGAATCCATAAACAATCCGCCGGATAGTGCCAACAGCGTTACACCCTTTGCATACAGCAGTTGTCATCCACTGCTTAACATCGCTCATGCGATACCTCCGTCAGCTTGATCTTGAATTGGGTCAACCTGCCGAATCAATTCATCAACCTGTTCGGTAATTGGGTCAGATGTGCCAAAAAGCTCGTCGTAGGTGTGGCGATTATCTTCGTAGTCGGCCATCTGGGCAGCGCGCACATCTGGTTCAATAACCGTCTTCTTTGAGATTTGTTGCGCAGAGTGCATATCGCCAACTTCAAGGTAGTAGGCGATGGCCTTCTGAGCAGAAATGGCCGCAGCCCGCGGATCAGTTTCGGCCAGAACCTCTGAACGGATGTGGTGGAATATGGCTTTGCAGTTAGAGTTTGTTTGGCAATGCAAAGTGATGTTCAAGCCATTATTGGCAGCCTCAAGAGCCGAATCCTTGTCTTCCATCATCATGTAAGCCTTAGCTGCGTAGACATAGCGCAAGCCATCTATGAGAGTCCAGGAATCATTCTCCTGTGAAACATCGTTGAGTATGTTCAATACTTGCTCCGGCTCTTCAATGCCTAATAATGAATCAAGGTAGTAGGGCAGCATGCGGTGACGCTCACCAACTAGGCGTTTTGATTCTTGCGAGTGCATGTAAGCCACAGCCAAATGTTCACTAGCTAGTTCGTAATTGCCATCCAACAGAGCCAGGCGACCTAGTCCGAAGTTTGCTCGCATTTTCGTGCGCCAACGCTTAGGGAACATGTTCAGCAGCGTATTTGCCTGCTCGAGGTATTCGCTTGCCTCGTTAGTGAATGGGCTATGTCGAATCTCGGAAAAACCCAACTCAACAAGAACTGTTGCCTGTCGTTTGGTGTCGCTGCGTTCGTAATATATCTTCTTGGCTTTCTTAAGTAGTGGGCCCCCTAAATCATGGTTTCCGGCCAGAACATGAACTTCGCCAACAAGGGCAAGAGATTCAACTTCGCAGGTTGGGCACGGACAGGTTTTAGCCAAGGCCAAGGCTTTTTCAGCAGTATCCAACGCTTCAGCAACACAATTCATTGCCATGTAAACGAAAGTTAGGTTGAAGTAAGCGTTGTAGATGGCGTGCGGATTTTCGGCAGCTTTCGCGTTCTCAATTGAGCGTAAATATGCCTGGACTGCCTCGCGATAGTCGCCCAAACTAGTAAGCGAATCGCCTTTTTCGCGAGCAGACATTGCCGCGCCTCGGAAATCTTCGATTGAATCAAAAATTGTTTCAGACGACTTGTAGTGGTCGGCAGCTTTCTCAAAGTCGTTCATGTACCAATAGACGTCGCCGATGTAGTTTTCAGTGCGAGCTGTGTCAGTATCGGCCCCACAAGACTGCGATAAGTCGGCTGATTCTTTATACGATTCAATCGCGGGCCCATACTCGCGCAAAGCTTTTTGGCTATGGCCCATTAGTTGCTTTGCAATCGCTGCTTCGCGCGCAAACATTGAGTTCTTGTAAAGATCGAAAGCTTGTTCTGCAAACGTCAGAGCAATGCGATATTCGCCTTCATGGGTCCTGCGGTGATGGAGATGAAAAAGGATCTGACCTTTCTCAAAAGTGTTGACGTCGTTGTATTGTTCCCACAACTCGTCATCGGACATTTCGCTGTAATCGTCGCTCAAGGCGGCCTCCATCTGTCATGTTGTCATCAGGCAACCGGGCCAGAGAATCTGGCGGGAGTGTCTAACTTACTCCTGGGGACTGACATTTTCGACAGCACGACGATTGTGGCGTTTCGCAGTTAGTGAACTCAAATTGTGACAAGAAGGTGGGGTCTTTTTTATCAATTATTTCAGGCTAAATTTGGGAAGTTATTTCCAGCTTTAGCGCAGATGCAAGCAGGATGAAAAGTGAACTTTAATCAAACTCGCCAAAAAGCGCTTGCTCAGATTCAAATCTTTCCCGCAGGTTTCGCTTTATTCGGCTGATGGTTTGCGAGACGGATCTGGCTGAAGAGTATCCATAAATTTCGGCTAAATAGTTCAAGGGAACGCCTTCTATGTAATCAATAAACAGGTCTCTATGGTTTTCTGGGACTTCAGCCAAAATGTAGACAAGAACATCATTGGAAGCGAGTTCATTGGATAAATCTTGGGGTTTGGCCACGGAAATCGGCGCCCGCATAACCGTTCTTGCCACTCGCCATGCATATGCGCCGGGCTCAGGTAACCCACCAGATTCCGAAGTTTTCCAGGTGAAACTTCGCTTTATGTCGATAGATCGATTTTTAACCATTGTGTTTACGTATCCGTGCCAATGGCGAATACTGAAGTTTTTCGTGAATAGTTTTTTGATTAAAGATTGAGCTACATCCTCTGCATCTGCTTTAGATAGGCCCTGTCGTTGGCCGCATTCAACTGCATACTCAAATACATCCTGCCAATCTGGCTCAACACCGGTTGGCTCTAGATGCATGTTGGGATCAGTTTCCCAAAGCGATTTAAGCAGTTCATCTTCAGCTTCGATAAATTCTGTTGGTGCAAATTCGAATGAAGAATCTTCCAAATCTTCTAAATTCTGCTCCGGAGTACTTTCTGTTGCCATTTAGTAAGGCTACAACGAACGCCATTTTCTCGGTGGATTAAGGGAAATAAGCCGCTTTCTAAAAAACTTTGAAATCGATGTTGACATTCATGCACTCTCATTCGTCTTATCTATGTGGGGAAAATTTCCACCACAGAAATGGAGAAACATGAACGAATCAATCAACCCGCAAGACACCCCAGATGTGGTGATTGTGCATAGCCCAGATTACGAAAACTGGGTTTTCAGCTCATCGCACCCAACCCAGGGTCGCCGCTTCATAAACGGCTACAACCAAGTGCTGGCCGCCCTTAGCCATGCCGAGGTTGAGACAATCGCTCCTCGCCAGGCAACTCGTGAGGAGCTAGCTCTAGTGCACACGCAGGAATACATCAGCGAGGTGCTAGATCAGCATTCATGTGAGGAGTGGGATGGCAAGCGACCAGATCTTTCCACGTTAGCAAGCACCTTTGTCGGTGGAACTTTGACTGCGCTCGATTGCTTATTGGATGGGGAAGTTGCTTTGGCAGTTCATCTTCCTGGTGCCAAACATCATGCGCAGGCAGATACATCTTCAGGATTCTGCGTGTTCGCTGACTTCGCTATTGCAGCGAAGATAGCAGTGGCTCGCGGGTACAAGGTGGCGATCTTCGACTACGACGCACACCATGGAGATGGCACAGAGAACCTTTGCGCTGACGATCCAAACATCCTGACCTACTCAGTGCACGAGCAAGGCATTTTCCCTGGAACCGGAAACAGCAGCGACCCAGATCGCCATGTTTACAATCGTCCGTTGGATGTTAGTGAGTTGAATGCGAAGGCTGATCAATGGAGTGGATCGAATTTTGAACATGAAGAGGCTCTACTCGAGGCAGGCCGTGAATTTGCCGAGCTAGCAGCAGAATTTGGTGCCGACATCATATTCATTGCCGCTGGGGCTGACGGTCACAGAGATGATCCGTTAAGTCATTTGCAGTACTCCAGTGACATACTAATCAAATTGTTTTGCGGAATTTTACATATCGAAAAATTAGCCGAACTTCCAGTGCTAATTGGCGGCGCCGGCGGATATCGCCCAGACGACGCAACTCCGCAAATGTGGGCTGCCGCAGTAGCTGGGGTCTACGCTCACACAGAACTCATCGAGACAGCTGCAATGAAGGCCCGTCAGGCAGGTGGGAATGCCTAGGCTCCATCCCGATGAGGTGCCAGATTGCACCGACCAAACCCCAGAAATGGTGGCCGAATTAGCCGAGTACCTAACTTGGTACGAGCAGGAGTTCATGTTGATGCGAAGTCTTGTTGCGCAGGACATGACTACTCCGATGCGGGTGCTTGAGCTGCTGGCGCATGATCCAAAACGGATCGTGCGCCACAGCGTGGCCCATAACCCAATGGCAACTGATGAGATTGCAGACAAAGCAATGCGATTCATGAGCGCAGAAGTTCTGGCACAAGAAGGCCATGCGTGGCGACAGATGCGCTATGAATACAAGAAGCTGCCGCTGGACCGGGTGCTTGCATTGTTCGACTACAAGTCGGTGATTCCTTTCTATCCGGCTCGATATCGTCCTGCAATAATTCGGGCGCTGCCAGTTGGAACCAAAATTCCTGATTGGAACATGAACGAAATGGTTGTGTCTGGGCCAACTCGAGTGCACCTTGCGCTGCTCAAACGTGTGGACCTTATCCAAACCGAACGTGATTGGTGGACGTTGTGTCAGGCAGAAGATCCAGATATCCGGCAAGCCATTCAGGAATTCGAGGCCGTTCCAGAAAAATGGAAACGGTTCGCTCGGCATCGTGGTGGGCGCTTTTAGCAACACGCCGAAACGGTGGGAATAAAAATCGAGCTGGGGCTGTTATGCGTATGATTGCGGACAAATTTGGACGGGTTCGCAATGTATCCAATTTGCTAATCACGCTGGCTTGCACTCGTTGTAAAAGGGGAGTAGAAATATAGTCCTATTCCTTTTAGAACATCTGTTCGAATCGGATTTCAAACCTAGATCTGGAGGCACAAACTATGGAAAGTCGTTATAAATCAAGGAATATTTTGTGCCGAACTAGGTCGGCGATCATCTCATAATCTGTAGCTTTCCCAATAACGCAAGATGAAATCGAACTGAGTTAGACCCAAAAAATTTATTGATGAGAGCACAGACAGGACGAATAATGAAGCCAGAACACAACGATTTAATCTCAGAATTGGCCGCCGCTATGAAGTGGCCAGAATTTCTAAAACAGGGTGCCTGCGTAGGTACGCCCGACCCTAGGCTGTTTGACGACGAGGATCACAAGAAGACCACGGTTGCGAAAAAGATTTGCGGTAAGTGTCCAGTTCAGCAGCAATGCGCGCAATGGGGAATTGAAAATGAAGACTCAGGCGTTTGGGGCGGACTGGACGGCAAGGACCGAGCAAAAGCCCGTCGCGGAAAGCGCAAGTTCGTCACTATGGAAAAGCGTCGGGAAGATTTGGAGTGGCTTCAAGATATCTGGAGCGACAAGCCTGCTGCCGACTTAGCAATCAAGTACGGCAAAACCGAGCGCACCATTTACCGTTGGCGCGATAAAGAACGCAAGCGGGTAGAAAAGCTAGGTTGGTCACCGTTTTCGACCTAACTAAGTCGGTCGAAAGCCCACTCTGAAAGGTGGGGCTGCAGCTTCTTGCGAACCCGTGAAAGTGTTTGGGTTACCGTTGCAGCACTTGCGTAACCTAGTACATCGGCAATTTCTTGATGGCTTAGTCCTTCATACGATGCCAGCAAGAGTTCCCATTCCTTGTCCGATACTTGGTCGCGCATCTTTCGAACAGCCGAGCGCAGGAACACCAGCTCGCTTGTTCGTCTTGACTCCATCAGTTCCGCAACCAACGACTCGAAATCAATGTTTGCATCGCTGGTCTCTCCGGCGTTAATCGGGAATGGAAGTTGGGCTCTGTCGGCCTCGAACTTTAGGCGCGATCTGTCGATAATGATGTGTCGAACCGCAGTCGTAATCCAGCTTTGAGGGTTGTCCGGCCAGTAATCCAAAGCGGAGAGTCGGGCGAATGCTTCAGCAACAGCATCTTCGGCCCAGTCAACATTTCTTGTTTGTTGTCGAGCCCGCTTGTTGGCGTAGTCCATCAACTCTTTGATTTCGAGTGAATTGGGCATGTGTTCGGGTCTTTGGGCGCTCATGCGAGTAATTGTGGCAGTAGTGGGTGACAAATCCCTTGAGATTTAGGGATATCCGTAAGAAAAAAAGTTTTTTAAATTTGTTGTTGATGTTTGGGGCTTCTCATACGTCTAAGTAAGTAGAGACCTTTGAAAGGGGAATCAGATGAGTAAAGAATCATCAGAAAACTTAATAGCACCACGTTGGCACGAAGAGTCGGATTATCCAAGCGAGCTTTACTCAGAGATCCTGCCTGGTCTCTTCATGGGCGGAACAGCAGATGACGACACCGTTGACTTTGCGGTTCATGCACCAGGACTCGAATACTGTCCGCCGTTTGATGCTGCAGTAACTCTTTACGCATGGGCTAATCCGTTTAGTTGGGGCGTTGAAGAGTTACGTTACGGATTTGGCGATGGCAACATGTACGACGTTGATATCGAGCGGGTACTCCGAATTGCAAAGTGGGCACTTGATCGTTGGTCGGATGGCGAGCGCGTACTAATTCGCTGCCAGGCCGGTCTGAACCGCTCGGGCTTGATTACTGCGCTCACATTGATGATGGCTGGGTACGAAGCAGATGAGGCCATCGACATGATTCGTGCGCGTCGTTCGCAACATGCACTTTTCAATAATCACTTCGTTAGCTGGTTACGTGAAGAGGCGCCGGAACACATAGATCGGTTAAGTAGCCCATCGGCTGCTTAACCGACAGACCAAACAATTAACAACAATTCACAAGACAAAACTAACTACAGAAAAGGAGAAAAATGACAGGAAAAAGTGAAGGAATCGGAACTTACGCCGAGCTGATGCCCAAAGAGGTTTGGACAGAGGTTTATCCAAACCTTTGGATGGGTGGGACTGATGACGATGACACAATTGGCCGTTCAGAATTACTTGAACCGCGAATCACGAAGCAGAACTTCGATACCGTCGTGAGTTTGCATGCGTGGAGCAATCCAGTGGATTGGTTTGTCCGCGAAATCCGGCAACCATTTCAGGACGGCGAAGTCAGCGAGTTCAATGAAGAGGATCTTAACTTCTTGGTTCGTCTGATTTGTTATGAATTAGAACTTGGGAAAAATGTTCTGGTTCGCTGTCTATCGGGTCTAAATCGCTCAGGACTGCTAGTCACGATGGTTCTAATGAATTACGGGTATTCGGCTAAAGAAACAATCGATCACCTTCGCAAAACCCGAAGCTCGTTGGTGCTGTGTAACAAAGATTATGTCGAATGGCTTCTGGCCAAAGACTTGGAAACTAGTAAAGAACCGGAGGAACTAAATGCCTAAGAACACGGATGCTGATGACATGAGCGGGGCATCAAATCTGCCACTGCCAAATTACGGCTGGCAAAAGAACAAAAACGGTCGTACCGCCACAGATGTAATCATTGATTTTGGTTTGCGGATGCAGGTAAATAATGTGCTAACGCCCAGGATTCCATCGCACCTTCGAGATCGAGTTCTAGCTAACTCAAAGCGACTTGGCATTTCAACGGAATCTTGCGCAGATCCAAGGGATACGTATCTAATGCCGTACTGGGATTGGGTGCCACCGATTGCCGAGCAGACCCCGTACGACTTCATGCTCTTTGCACATGACGGCCACGGGATTAATTCGTTCGCCATGGGACTCGTTGCTCGGCTTGGAAACATAACAATTTTTCAGCAGAGTCATTGGGGAGGGGTTTATCAAGATGCCGATCGCCAAGTTGCAGAGTTGAATGCTCATCTTGAGGTTTGGAACGAGATGAGTGATTTCTTAGCGGCAATTGAAACAGTGGGCGAGTATGAATATGCGATTTTATTTTCCCCATTTCGGAAAGTGGCAAGTATTGTGCGACGACGCTGGCAATCTCCATGGATTCTAGAGACAGATGCCAAGCCTCTTTCTGCTCAGAATCGAAAATGGGAGATTGATGTTGATTTAATTCGTAATTCGACAGATGCCCAAACGTGCTTGGACTGGCTAGCTGGAAAGCCCGATGAAACTTACACTCGAGACCAATTCATCCAAGAAATCGGGCGTGAGTATTTGTATCGACTAATCGCTACTAACGAGAAAATGTCTTCTCTGGTTAGGGGCCGAGCGCAGAAAGCTATGGCTTCATAGCTGACTCAAGAAGGTTTGAAAGCTTCCCGAGTTTCAGTTAGAGATCGTCGCGTCCAGTTAGTTTGCGTTCCAGTGAATCGGCACGCTTCACGATTAGCTTCAACGGTTCGTCTAATTCATTTGCATCGAGGTTCGCAATCGGCATCGAATGGACGAGCCCGTAGAAATTGCCAACAGTCCAAACTCCAAACAGAGCAGTTTCTGCCTCAATAAGAACTTTCTCTGCTGGTACTTCATCTAGCGTGCAGATTGGGGAAAACATTGAGAGCCAAGATCCTTCCGGACCCTCGAGATGGGTAACTACGACAGTCTGTGCACGGCTTCCGTTTGCAATTTCAATTTCAAGCATGTTTTCAGACTTGCCTAATAATGCGAATCGATCCTCTAGATCTGCCGAAACTTTAGCCCAGTTAGCCATTACTTCTCCTACAAAGTTAGTTACCTAATCCTAGGGCACTCTGGTATTTGAAGTGGGACTACCTTTAATAAATAGCAACATTTCGGCTACATAAAATCATCGGTAGCAATCATTCGAGCTGAAAGCATTCGACTAGTGCGAACTGTGCTTTCTCGGCGATCTTTGCGGCGATACATCATTGGGGGTTTTCCAACTGAGCCTTCGGCTCGGTGACCAGTAGCTTTTAAGTTCGGTAACATCTCTCGGCGGAATGTGTCTGGGGCTATCTCAGTATCTTGAATTGCTTCGTGGATTTCGCGTAGTTGAGAAAGGGTGAACTCGTCGTCAAGGATTAGACCTGGATCGGGCAATAGTGAATAACGACGCCGTAATTCCTTCACTGCCTCACGCAAAATCTGGCGTTGCTCGTATGGAAGGTCGGATTGATTGTTCGGAAAATGGTAGTCGCCATTGGTAATGAAGATTGCTGCCACATCGGGGCTGTCGATAGCTCGTTCAGCAACCTGGGCTGACACTGTTGCCATGTGGGCAACGGACAAAACCCATCCCCGCGGATCCCTATCTGGTTCATCAAAAACACGAAGTTGATCAAGGTTTAATTCATTAATACCGAGTTTCAACTTAACCGCATCGTTAGCAGTCTTTTCCAAAGTCTCATGTTCGCGAAGCATGCGGCCAGGAAGTGCCCAAGTACCTTCCTCGTGGCCCGGGCCCCTGCGCGTAGCTAGTGCCACCAAACTTGGTCGGCCTTCTAGGTCAATAACGGAAAGCACAGCAACATCGGCAGCGACACTAGGGCGGGGGAATTGGGTGAGGTCAGAATCTAGATCGGATTGCGGCCAAGCAAAATCTGCCGTACCTGCCGATTTCTCCTCGGCAAAACGCTTGAAGAAATTGCGCGTGGTTGCCTCGAAAGTTACAGATTTCATCTCAATTTCCGAGGTAACTTGAAATGCGCTTTCTTCAAATTCTCCCGCTGGAAAGTCCTTGTTTTCAGCCATATTTCTACATTAACTCATTTCTGCGCAAACGTGTGCTACAATTAACGCAACATTGCGCTAATTACTCGAAAGGTTGGTAAAGATGCCTGCATTAGCAACTAGGTTCCATGTTGGAGCCGGAACACACATTGGTCCGATTACGGTTTTCCCGGTTTGGTCTGAAGCTCGCACGGACGAGCAATACATCACTTCTGCACCTGCTGGTTTAGAAATCAGTGAACTTGAATCAGCAAGTGTCGGCACACTGGCTGTGACTAACCAGTCAGATAAAACGGTACTTATTCCTGAAGGCACCATTTTGTATGGCGGTTTACAAACCCGAGTCCTAACCGCCGATGTGCTACTTGGCGCCGGCAGTGAAGACCGTCTTGAAGTTCGCTGTGTAGAGCAGGGTCGCTGGGGGAGCAAAGTCCCGACTGCGTTTGCTGGCCGCGCACCGATCACAGTTGTCGGCGCGCTACGCGGGCTACGACGTGGCACTCGCACCCGCGATCGTGCGAATCAACAAGATGTTTGGCAGCGAGTTAATTTTTACGAAAAGACTTACGGGTCTCGAATGTCCTCATCGCTCGAAAGCATTACTAATCTTCGTACCAATGACATGATGCATCTCAACGACCACTTTGAAACCGCACGCATTCGAACCAATGCACAGCTAGCCGATAGCGTTAAGCGTGATTTGCAGCAACTTGCTTTGCATCCGTTGCCAGGACAAAACGGCGTGATGATCGGTTTATCCGGGCAGCCAGTTTTGCTAGAAATATTCAGTGACGAGCTTGCCTTCCGCGAGCAGCTAAGTGCAATTCTGGATGCCGTAGCAATTGACGCTCCGCATGCAACAGGCGAGAAGACACCAGGCCGACGCGCTGTTCGATTTGCAGACTTCATTATGGATCAGCCGCTGATTGAATCTGATATTGCGCCAAACCTTTTCAGCGGTTCCAGTGAACGCCTCGACATGCGCAGTTTGCTCGGTGCAAGTCAGCGCGGCCTGTTGCACACCGCTGTAGTTAATGCACGGCACGAATTGGTCTTGGCCGCATAAGCAAACTCTGAAGCGTCGCCTGTATTCCGGGTGACGCTTCAGTTTCCGCGTCATTTTGTATCCAATTTTAAGTATTTTAGTGAGGTATGTATGTGGGTTTTTACTCAAAATGGTTTTATTTCAGCGGTTCGAACTGCTAGCGGTTCCGGCGATTTCAAGGTCAGAGCGCGCGATCGTAAGTCACTATTGGCTTTGTCAGAATTTGCAGAGGTAGAAATTATTGCCACGGCGTTTGCGGATTACCCGTATCGAGTAATCGTAGGCGAGTTAGTGCTTGGCGCGTACTTGATGAACGAAATAGCAGCAGCCGATTACACAAATTACAAGAGCAGAGTTTCCATTACTCGGGGCACCAAATTTGCACACACTTGTGGTTCAGTTTGGTCAACGATGCATGAAATCGAAGATGGTCAAGCTCGAAATGTTTAGTTGCTAGTTTGAACTTTCTTCGGCGCCAATGTGTTTGTAGACAGCCTCAGTAAGTGAATGGACCTGCTAGGTGAGTTCGGCTATCTGCTTTGCCACATCAAGTGTTTCTTGATCAAGTGCGGGCTTTAGCCACCTCAGATATCGAGTTAATCTTGCAAGCTAGCGTCAGCGGCAACGAGTTCGTGGCGGAACTAAACTTGTTCAATAATCCGATTAAAGTCACCGTTAAGTAGGCAGAGAGCCGTTAGCCTAATCGGCAGATGATGGGTTTCCAGCCCGCTTGTAATGCCCATGGTAATGTTCGCGTTTAAACTGCTCGATTTCGAAACGTAATTTCTCAAGTTCTAAATCTTTGCGTTCAACATCCAATTCAAATGCAGTTCGTTTGTCCGCAATGAAATCCATCAGTGCGAAAAGTACACCCGATACTACGAATGTTAGATGGATGCCTATTCGCCATTTTTCGGTTTCTCCAACGATGTATTCTGCATTCATAAAGTCATGCAGTAATTCAATAACGGAAATTGCAACCAAAGATCCGATTAGCTTGATTTTTAAGCCCGAATAGTCAACCTTGCCCATCCATGCAGGTCGATCTTCTGCGTCTTCTGCAATGTTAATTTTGGATACAAAATTTTCGTAACCACTGAAAATGATGATTACTACTAAGTTGCCAAGCAATGTTATGTCTAGTAACTGAAGTACTTCGAGTGTTGCGCCGTGTAGATCCATCTCGGTTAGGTGGCGGACTGTTTCAGAAAAAGTGGTAACGAATTTGTACACAACGAAGAATAGGCTCGCGGCAAGTCCTAGATAAAGGGGGAGCAGTAGCCACCTTGCACCGAAGAGGGCACGTTCGGCAAGTACTTCAAATTTGTTAAGAACTCGACTGCCTAAAGCCTCTGCTGACTTCTCCACGAGTTTGAAATCTTTCTCCAACTCTTCTTCAATCTTCGTCACTTCAGAATTACTGTCGCTCATTATTTGCCATTTCTTATTGTGGTTTAGCAACATTCTGGCAGATGGGCGTAGAAAAATCTGGCAGATTTAATTGAATTATTTCGCTCTATTTGGGTTCAATCTCTTCGGCGCCAATGTGTTTGTAGACAGCCTCAGTAAGTGAATGGACCTGCTGGGTGAGTTCGGCAATCTGCTTTGCCACAGCAAGCGTTTCCTGATCAATCTGATATGTGTGTTGAGCCAGTTCAGCAGAAATAGCGTCAGCCCGCTTTGCTGCGATAAGCAAAATTGCGCCCTGCAGAGCAGCTAGGCACGATAGAACCAAGTTGAGCAAAATGAAGGGGTAGTTATCAAAGCTCGATTTGCCCAAAAGCGCATTCAAGGTCATCCAAGCGCCGAGAAATGCGAGCGCACCAAACACAAAGGGCCAAGATCCCATACCGTTTCTCATGGTGTCTGCAGCTCGTTCACCGCGAGTTAGTTCCGAGCCGCTGCGAACTTTAGGGTGAGAGTGCCATATGTTGTTGACCATCTTGGGGACTCCTTTTGACAGAGTGTTTTGTACTCATGCTAATTGGTTGCAGTGATAAAGTCTGGATTGTCAGCAACTTAGCGATTTAATGACTTAATAAATTGTGAGTTGTTGCAGATAAGGTTCTCTCGAAGTCGTGAGGATTTAACAGCCCACAGATCGAGGAACTCAGATGTCAAAGCGAATAATACTTGCCACGTTATTGGTTCTCGGTTTGGTTGGTTGTGGTGCAAAGGCAACGGCTAGCGCCCCTGCAGAATTGTCTACCTACCAAACTCAAGCTTTCGCTTGGGGCGAATGTGCAACCGAATACTTCCTGCCAGCGGACCAATTCGGTCCGACTTTTAGAAAATCGGCAGCTAGTTGCGCAACGGTTACAGTTCCAGCGCTTTATTCAGGGGACCAAACCTTGCCAGATTTCAAAATTGCCATGATGCGCCAACCAGCAACTGGCAAGAAAAAATTGGGAACTTTATTTATTAATCCTGGTGGCCCCGGGGAGTCGGGAATTAAAGAATTGCAATGGACGAATTTTCCAGCGCAAATTCGAAATAGATACGACATCGTTGGCTTTGATCCTCGAGGAGTAAACCTTTCGGCACCAGCAGAAGGCAATCAAATTAAGTGCAGCACACAATCAGATTTTGAAACTTATTGGACTGGCGATTCAACTCCAGCCAATGACCAGCAATTTCTTGCAAATTTGGACACCAACGATGCCTATTACAAGCTATGTAGCAAAGACAATCCCACTTGGTGGACATTAAGTACTAAAAATGTTGTTGATGATTTGGAACTCATGCGACAAGTGGTCACTGGAGATGAGCCATTGAACTTCCTTGGCTCCTCGTATGGCACCACAATCGCAGCTGAATACATCACCCGATATCCAGAACATGTTGGACACATTGCTTTAGACAGTCCGACAACAAACGACCCAACTAAACCGGCCGATCAAATTATTGAAGCTAAAGCGGTAGAAGCCAACGTACTGAGGTTTGTCAAAGGATATGCCAAAGCTAAACGCAAAACCGTTTCCGCAGTTAAAAAGTTGATGCTCAAAGTTCGCCAAGACGGAGACGACGACAAACTGCGCGGATTTGCTGGGATGACCGTGCTTGATGCTGAAAACGAAGTTCACTTGAGCACTGAATACATGTTCACTCACGGGATCCGGGTACTGACTTACTACGACCAGGCAACTGCGCAGAAATACTTTAATCAGGGCCTAGATGAAGTGAGTGGCAAAGATAAGTGGAACGGTATGTTCGAATACTTTGCACTACAAATGGATGGTTACGATCCAGATACATTGGGTGGGAAATCGTACCAACCAGAAAAAATTAAACGCGATAACAGTTACGAAATCATGACAATCGTAAATTCAATGGACCTTGACTATGCCGATAAAAGTTCGAAATCCGACAAAAAGAAGTTGGCAGCCAAGATTAAAAAAGTGTCTCCATTCTGGACGGCGCTAAATTCAGATGCCTCTAAGTATGAGTACGACGGTGATCGCGAAGGTATCGATTGGATTTCTCTTGCTAAAGAAGATGATTCAATTCCAGATCCGCCGACAATGAAACCAGTTCGGACAAATAAGTCGGGCAAAAAGGTCTTGGTTGTTGGGGCTAAGTTTGAATCAACCACGCCATATGCATTTGCGGTAAAAACAGCAGCGGACTTGAAATCGCCGTTAATCACCTTTAATGGCACGGGCCATGCCCCGCTAGCCGGATTTGATAAGAAGTGCTTAAACGCCATATTCATTAGGTACTTCGTGCACAACAAGCTGCCGTCGGGGCCAGTCACCTGTAAGAAATAGCCGCATTTGCTGAAAAACCCCTAATGGTGGCACACTTATCTAGCACCTCGGTTCACGCCAACTAAGACATTCGGGCGACCCGAGGGCACGAAAAGGAGATAGTAATGCAGGCCGACATCCATCCAGAATATGTTCTAACTAATGTCACATGTTCATGTGGTAATTCATTCGTAACCCGCAGCACCGCAAAGAGTGGTCAAATCCACGCAGACGTGTGCAGCGAATGTCATCCGTTCTACACCGGCAAGCAGAAGATTCTTGATACCGGCGGTCGCGTGGCTAAATTCGAAAAGCGTTTCGGTAAGCAGGCTTAGCTTTATAAATAGGTGTCCGCGTTGTCCAAGTGGCAACGCTGGCACCTTTTTATTTGCCCAAACAAAAATCCACTATCCGCCAAAAGTTCCATAAAACAAAGTAGGTCAAAATGAGTCAAGATTTCGTGAAAGCCGAAACACTCTCGATCGAGTACGCCGAACTCGAAGCAAAACTCAGTGACCCAGCAACTCACTCAGATCAAAATGAAGCACGGCGAATTGGTAAGCGTCATGCCGAACTAAAACCAGTAGTTGCAAAATATCGCGAATGGAAACAGTTACAAGAAGACGAACAAGTTGCTCGTGAAATGGGCGCCGAAGATGCAGCGATGCTCGCTGAAGCGGACGAACTCGCTATCGCACGCGAAGATGCTGCCGAAAAATTGCAGGCGCTGCTTATTCCACGTGATCCATTAGATGGCAATGACGTGATTTTGGAAATTAAAGCAGGCGCAGGTGGCGAAGAGTCGGCACTATTTGCTGGGGATCTTATGCGCATGTATTTGAAATATGCGGAAAAACGTGGCTGGGTTACCCAGCTACTTGAAGCTGAAGAATCTGACATGGGTGGCTACAAAGACATAGCAATCAGCGTGAAAGCAAGGGGAGTAGTTGCCCCTGAAGATGCGCCTTACGCAAACCTGAAATATGAAGGTGGCGTCCATCGAGTACAGCGCGTGCCAGTAACCGAGTCGCAAGGTCGCATCCACACTTCTGCTGCTGGAGTTCTGGTACTACCTGAAGCTGAAGAAATCGATGTATCCATCGACCCTAACGATCTGCGCATTGACGTTTATCGCTCAAGTGGTCCCGGTGGCCAAAGTGTTAACACCACCGACTCTGCTGTGCGCATCACGCACGTGCCAACAGGTGTAGTTGTTTCATGTCAGAACGAAAAGAGTCAGTTGCAAAATAAAGAATCTGCAATGCGCATCCTGCGGGCACGTTTGCTTGCACTTGCTGAGGAAGAAGCGGCTGCAGCTGCTAGCGATGTGCGTAAGAGCCAAGTTCGGACAGTCGATCGTTCAGAACGCATTCGTACATACAATTTCCCAGAAAACCGAATTGCTGATCATCGCGTTGGTTTCAAAGCCAACAACCTCGATGCTGTTCTAGCTGGCGATCTTGAGCCAGTAGTTGCTGCCTGCATTGAAGCTGATATGCAAGCCAAACTTGCAGACGTTGGCGCAAAGTAACCAGGAAAGAACATGATTCTTAACCGAGTGCTTGTAGTTTCTGCCGCCCAGAAATTGCAAGATGCTGGCGTTGATAGTGCAGAAAATGATGCAACACTTTTGTTGGCTCATGCGGCCACCGAAGAAGAGTTTCACCAGTTAGTCGCAAAGCGCGCTACGCGGATACCGCTACAACATCTAACGGGCCGCGCGTATTTTCGCCATTTAGAACTGGCAGTCGGACCTGGTGTTTTTGTTCCTAGACCCGAAACCGAATTACTGGCTCAGGTAGCAGTTGATTCCTTGCCTATGTTATTGAAGCAGCAACTAGAACAAGCAGAGGTGAAAGCCAATGTTAGTAAACCAGTTGTTATTGATTTATGTGCAGGAAGTGGGGCAGTTGGCTTAAGTGTTGCAACCGAAGTCGCAAACGTTGTGGTCCATGTTGTTGAAGTCTCTGCGGATGCAATTGCGTGGTTGATTGAGAATGTTGATTCATATGCAAGTGAATGTGACGCCAATAACTCTCGCGTAACCGTTCATGCACTCGATGCAACTGATGCCGCAAAGTTTGCCGAATGGTTCAACAAAGCTGATGTGGTGCTTTCAAACCCGCCGTACATTCCAGATGAAATGATTCCGCGCGATCCTGAAGTGCGCGAACACGATCCGCAGTTAGCGCTTTATGGCGGACCAGATGGGCTTGATGTGCCAATCAAAGTTGCAGCAACAGCAGCTTTGCTTTTAAAAAGTGGTGGAGTTTTTGCCATGGAACATGCTGATGTTCAAGGTGAAGGCGAATCCGGATTGCCGGCGGCGTTGCGAGCAATGACCGATGCAAGTGGCAACTTTGTTTGGCGAGAAGTTATTGATCACAAAGACTACAACGGCCTACCACGTTTTACTTCAGCAATTAGAGCCGAGCGTCCGAGCGAAGTGCAAGGATAGAAACCATGTCGCAGATCTTCGATTTAACTAATTCGGCCTCGGAAGCTGATTTAGCAGCGGCGGTAAGCGCGGCCGTGGCAGCAGTTGGAAACGGTGGTCTAGTCGTAATTCCAACAGATACAAGTTACGCATTAATTTGTGATGCATTTAATCCAGACGCGGTTGCTGCGTTGCGCTCGGCAAAATCGCAAGATCAGAGTGTCACAATTCCTGTGGGTGCTGGAAATCGCGCCACTATAGATGGCATTGCAACATTTTCAGAACTCGCTCATGATTTAGCATCAGCGTTTTGGCCGGGCCCACTCACTGTAATCACGCACACCCAACCTAGTGTCTCGTTGGCGGTCAAAGCTGAAGATGCAGCATCAGCTGTGCGCATTCCAAATCATCCAATCGCAATCGCTGTGCTAAACGCTATTGGCCCAGTTGCCATGACCGGCGCGCAAAAAGTTGGGGGACTGCCAGTATTAACCATCGAACAAGCCAAGGCAGAAATTGGCGACGATGCGACTATTTATATAGACAACGGAAAACTAACTGGTTCGCAATCGAGTGTGGTTGTGGCTACCGGTGAGAATCTACGTTTAGTCCGGGCTGGAACGCTCTCAATCGAACAACTTCGTACGGTGGTTCCAACTATTATCAACGCCACGGCTTCCAAGAAAAACTGATTAATAGTGTGGCAAAAGTCATCTCAGATGCCATCAATCACCTGGAAATGAAACCCCTTAGACTTGACTTGAACAACTCCCATACCTGAGGTGAATAATGAGCGATATTTTCTACGGTTCCGATTTCAGCGCATTGCAAAGTACTGATCCAGAGATTGCCAAAGTACTGCTTGACGAACTTGCTCGCCTACGTGGTGGATTGCAACTAATCGCTAGTGAAAACTTCTCTTCGCCTGCAGTGCTTACTGCACTTGGCTCAACTCTGAGCAACAAGTATGCCGAAGGTTACCCTGGCAAGCGTTATTACGGCGGTTGTGAAGTTGTCGACATCGCCGAGACTCTAGGTATCGAACGGGCGAAGGCGCTCTTCGGAGCTGATCATGCAAACTTGCAACCACATTCAGGCGCCAGTGCGAACATTGCCGTGTACGGTGCATTTCTTGCACCAGGTGACACAGTGTTAGCCATGAGCTTGCCGCATGGTGGTCACTTAACTCATGGAACCAAGGTTTCATTCAGTGGCAAGTGGTTCAATGCTGTGCACTACGGCGTTGCTGAAGGCACTGAAGATATTGATTACGATCAAGTTCGGACATTGGCTCGTGAACACAAGCCAAAAATGATTATTTGTGGCGGCTCTGCTATTCCTCGACTAATCAACTTTGCCGCATTCCGCGAAATCGCTGATGAAGTTGGTGCGATTTTGATGGTGGATGCAGCGCACTTCATTGGCTTGGTTGCCGGTAAAGCAATTCCGTCCCCAGTTCCTTATGCAGACGTAGTTACCTTCACAACTCATAAAGTTTTACGTGGCCCACGCGGCGGCATGATCTTGTGCAAGGCCGAGCACGCCGCGGCAATTGACAAAGCTGTTTTCCCAATGATGCAGGGTGGCCCAATGATGCACGCTGTTGCTGCTAAAGCTGTTGTATTGAAAGAGTGTGCAACGCCTGAGTATCAGCAGTATGCAAAAGATGTAATCGCAAACGCACAGGCACTAACTGCAGGCTTGGTTGAAGAAGGCATGCGCGCAGTAACTGGCGGCACTGATACCCACCTTGCACTTTTGGATTTGCAGGGCATCAATGTAACCGGCAGAGACGCTGAAGATCGATGCAGTGCATCTGGCATCACATTAAACAAGAATGCCATTCCATACGATCCGGCTCCGCCAAGTGTTGCAAGTGGTATTCGTGTTGGCACACCAGCCACAACAACCCAGGGCATGGGTCTTGCACAGATGAAACAGATAGCCTCGTTAATCGGTCGCGCTGTTAAAAGTGATTCAGCTGAAGTTCATGCGCAGGTTAAGGCTGATGTATTCGACCTTGTTAGCGCATTCCCTGCCTACCCGCGTCCATAATTCATGCGCGAGTATCTACTGTGCCTTCTAGCGGCTGCAGCGGTGACATATTTGTTGACACCGCTTGTGCGCGCTACGGCCATTAGATATGGCGTTATGGCTATTGCACGCGATCGTGATGTGCACTTGCTCCCGACTCCGCGATGGGGTGGGCTTGCCATGTTTGGCGGTTTTATTGTTGCCGTGATTTTGGCCAGTAACCTGCCCCTAATGAGCACGATTTTTCAAGATAGTAAACAAATCACCGCATTATTTTTGAGTGCAGGCATCATTGTCGTACTTGGGTTGCTTGACGACCGTTTTGGTTTAGATGCTCCGACCAAATTAGTTGGCCAGGTGTTGGCTGCTGCAGTACTAGCGCTTAAAGGCGTGACTATGGTGTGGCTTCCAGTAAAGGGAATCTTTATTTTGGACCCTTCAACATCAGTATTGGCAACGGTACTAGTTGTGTTGGTGAGTATTAACGCCGTAAACATGGTGGACGGTCTAGATGGTCTGGCTGCCAGCATCGGCGGAATTGGCGCTGCCGCATTCTTCGCCTATTCCTATTTTTTGAGCGTTCAAAACGGATATCAACGTGCGACTTTAGCCACCTTGGTCTCGGCTGCACTGGTTGGAATGT
>Ga0214921_10003899_pt1 | contig 22497 bp, 16 predicted proteins | sample LL1505_MetaG_FD_177992 | JGI IMG/M metagenome (GOLD analysis project Ga0214921, IMG submission 177992) | Freshwater microbial communities from Lake Lanier, Atlanta, Georgia, United States - LL-1505 | ecosystem: Environmental > Aquatic > Freshwater > Lake | place: USA: Georgia | collected... | reverse complement strand
CTGTCAAAACCTGAACAATGTTGGCGCAGGAAATCGCGATCATGCCGATCGAGCCGAATGACCTCAAACGCCAGGGCCAGCATAACTGCCGCATCGGTCCCGGGCCGCAACGGTATCCACTCCACTGCATCGGCGCTGACTTCAAGGTCGGCGCGCACCGGACTGAAATTGACAAAGCGACAACCCGCGTCGGCCACACCCTGCAGCCCACTGCGCAGCCGGTGCTCGAAGGCACCACCAGCCCCCACCTGCGCGTTTTTCCAGGGCATGCCGCCGAAGGTGACGACCAGGCTCGTGTGGCGTGCGAGAACGTCCCAACTGGTGTGAAACACCTCAAGTTCGGTCATCGGGGCCACAACATGCGGCAGCAGCACCTCGGCTGCGGCATAGCTGTAGGTCTGGCTGTGTACCGTGCAGCCACCTATCGCGTGCATGAAGCGGCGCAATTGGCTCTGCGCATGGTGAAAACGCCCGGCACTGGCCCAGCCATAGGAGCCGGCATACACCGCTTCATTGCCGTGGCGGGCAATCACCCGTTGCAACTCCTGCGCTACCAGGGTGTGGGCCTCCTCCCAGGACACCTCCACGAATGGATCTTGACTCCGTAAATCGGTGCGTGTGCCGGGGCCATGCGTGAGCCAGCTTCTACGCACTGCCGGTCGCATCACGCGCGTGCCGCTGCGGTAGGCGTCCAACATCGACAGACCAATGGGTGACGGGTCTGGGTCTGCGCGGTAGGGCCGTAATAGGTGGGCCCCGGCGGCATCCAGCGACCATTCGTAGGCGCCCCAATGGCTTGCAGTGAGTTCTGTCATGTGCAGATTCGAATCCAATTGACCAACGCCATTGTCGCGGCTTATACTGACTATAAGCAAGCTATTATTTACTTTTTAGAGGACGACTATGGTTGCACAGGCTTTTGCGAGCACCCGCAATCCGGCAGACTACCACCCCCTGGAGCAGGCCGAACAGCTGCTTGGCAAGCAGCTGTTCCAGACTGACTGGATGCAGGCCAAGCGCAAGCACATGATGCTTTTTCATGATGCGATAGAAACGAATCCCGAAGACAGCGACGTCACCATCTGCCTGAGCAACCCGGAGGCCGATAACATCATGGACGGCATGTGGACCATGTCGATGGTGGTGAACTTCCACTTCAACCACAATCCGATTTGGAGCCCCGGCATGTGGGCGCTGTTTCACGGCATCGAGAAAGCGCGCTTTCCCCAGCCGCTGTTCGTCGGTCAGAGCATCCGCTGCACCGCGACCTTGAACGAGGTGCGCGAACATCGTTACGGCAGGATTGTTGTCAGCGAAAACCTCGTCGAGATTCAGGGCGAGGATCGTCCGGCGCTGATCGCCACCACGTCCGCGCTGTTTCGCATCGGCGCCATGCCGGGCCAGAGCGCGGCGGGACCGACATGATGGGCTCGCAACGCCGGAATCAGGTGTTTGCGCAAAGGTCAGCAGCTCTGCGATGACAAGCTTCGTTCCACTGGATGACGCCCCGCGTTGGGTGGGCCGCCAGCTCTTCGAGTCCCCTTGGATGACGGTCACCCAGCAGCACATGGACCTGTTCCACGCATCCACGGATCTGAACCCGTCGGTCACCGACATGGCTGTGTGCGAGGCCAACCCCGCCCCAGACCTGGTCGATGGATTCTGGCTGTCGTCCATGCTCGCAGCCATGCATTTCAACCACAACCCGATCCGATCTCCGGGCATGTGGGGCCTGAACCTGGGTTCGGACCAGGTGCGTTACATCTCGCCGGTCTTTGTGGGCAACCGCATCCGCTACCGATGCACCCTCGATGCGGTGGTTCCGCATTCCCACGGCACCATCCTGGTGACCACCAACACCGCCGAGATCGAGGGGGGCACGCGTCCGGCCATGGTGGCCGTGATCCGAACGCTGTCATCCACCGAGCCGCAGCTGCCACGAGGGAGGGCCGGGCCATGACGCTGGCATTGCCGGTTCTGCCGCGCATCAGCGACTACCTCGATCTGTACGCCCAAAGGACGCCTGAAGCGTCCGCCTGCTGGTTCGAAGGCGTATTCACCTCGTACGCCGAGTTGGCGCAGCGTGTGGACGCGCTGGCACGTGCATTCCTCGGTCTGGGTCTGCAGCACGGTGACCGGGTGGCCGTCCTCTCCACGCCCCGCCCGGAGTTCCTGGTCAGCATGCTGGCCGCGGTGCAGGTCGGCCTGGTCTGGGTCGGCCTCAACCCGCGCTACACCTGGCGCGAGTTGGCCTACGTGATATCGGATGCACAGCCACGGGTGCTGCTGTCACTCACCGACTTTGAAGGTCGCGACTTCAGCGGCATGGTCGCCCGGATGCGCAGCGAGTTCGAGTTCATCGAACACAGTTTCAGGCTCGATGGGGGTCCAGCAGTTGGCGCATTGGAGGACATTGCGTTGATGCAGAGGGTCGCAGAGGCAACGCTGCCGGCCCGGCATCTGGCACAGCGCGATGCGGTGCAGGGCGGGGACGCAGCGGTCATCGTCTACACCTCGGGCTCCAGCGGATCGCCGAAAGGCGCAGTGCTGCCCCACCGCAGCTTGGTGTACGGCCCAGGGGTAGAGGCCGAACAAACCGACATCCGACAACCGCGCGTTTTATGCAACTTTCCGATCAACCATGTGGCCTGCGTGGGCGACACCTGCTGCGCTAACCTGATCGCCGGCGGCATGCTGGCATTTGATGAGCGTTTCGACCCGGCGCACTACCTGGTGCTGGTGGAGAAACTGCGCCTCACGCAACTCGCGCATGTGCCCACGGTCGTGCAACTGGTACTGGAGCACCCGGACTTTCAGACCCGCGACTTGTCCAGCCTCCAGCTGGTCGCCTGGGGTGGTGCAGCACTGCCGATTGACGTTGTGCGTGCGGTGCGGGCACGGGGGCTGCGAATGCTGGCGGTCTATGGCATGACCGAAACCGTCTGTAACGTGACCTGGGCCGACGATAGTTTCAGCGACGAAGCCTTAGCCACCACGATCGGAAAACCGGACCCCAATGTGGAACTCAAGCTGATTGACGACAACTGCGTGGAATCGTCCGACGGGCAGGAAGGCGAGATCGCGGTTCGCCATGGCGCCATGATGCTAGGCTACTTCAACCGCCCCGAGGCCACTGCCACCGCGATGACGCCGGACGGGTTTCTGCGCACCGGCGATATTGCGCAGCGCTTGTCAGACGGCAGCTACCGCCTTGTCGGGCGGCGCAGCGAGATGTACAAGTCGGGCGGCTACAACATTTACCCGCGCGAAATCGAACAATGTCTGGAAGAGCACCCCGGCGTGGCGCTGGCCGCCGTGGTGGGTGTCCCAGACCCTGTGTACCAGGAGGTCGGCGTGGCCTGGCTCATGCGCCAACCCGGCGCCTCGGCACTGCCCGACCAGGAGATACGTGACTGGTGTCGCGAGCGCCTCGCCAACTACAAGATTCCAAAGCGATTCAAATGGCTGGATGAGCTGCCCATGCTCCCCGTCGGCAAAGTCGACAAGCTACGGCTCAAGCGCAACTCGCAAGATGGCAGCGCGGCAGCTCAGACTGCGACGGGCAGGACGGCCTGGTGATGCCCAAGCACTCGCCACATCCAGGCCCGGTTGAGCGCAGACTGCGGTTTGGCGACCAATCGCTCGTTCAGCAGAGCGCGGGCCAGCGCCGTCTGACCACTTCTCTCGGCTGCGGTAATCAACGTCTGCGCCAGCAGGTCGCGCTGCGCGTGCGACCCGCCGGCACGGGCGGCGATCGCCTTCACAGGCGCCAGCATATCCGCCGACGTCCCGTAGTGACCCTGGGCAAATGCCCACAACGCACGCGCGACCGGCAGGCCTACGCTGCGCGTCACGACAGCGTTGTCGGCCTCGCCGCCGGTGGCGCGCTCCATGGCGGCCAGCAATCTTTGCGCCAAGTCTTCGCGCCCAGCGCCAGCGAACGCCATCATCGCGTGGCAGTCATTGAAGGCATACCAGGCGTCGTCAATACGCGGCTCCCAAACCTCCACCATGCGCTGCCAGCGCTGGCCAACGTCCACTCCGTGCAAGGTCAGGCGCCACAGCAAGGCGCTGGCGTCGAGCATATCCAGAACGACCGACGAATCGGCACCGCGGACACGCTCATCGTAGAGGCGCAGCACTTCGGGCCATCGCTGCTGATCCATGTGGTAGAGCGCCAAATGCCACCAGTTGTGCACCGCGAAAAAGTTGTCGGTCGCCCAGCCCGACGCCGTGGCGGTGAGCCAAGAGACACCGTCCTCAATGCGGTTCGTCATCTCCAACACATGGGCCACGGCGTGAGTGGCCCAAGCATCCTGAGCATCACGCTGCACCGCATTGCGACCCAACGCTTCGGCACGGGCGTAGTCACCCATTTCCTCCAGCCCGAAGGCATACATCCCGAGGTAGTAGCCCTCCAGGGAACTGCCCGTTTCAATGTCTGGCAGCCGGCGCGCCACGCGGTCGCGCAGTTCGCTCGACTGCCCGAGGAAGAAGTCGCCCTGGTGCGCGGCGAACATGGCCAAGGCATCGTCCGGCTGTGCCACCAGCACCCGCTCCCAGCAGGCACAGGCCTCGTGCAGCCGGCCTCCGACCCAGGCCGACAGCGCCGCGAGGTGGCCTTGCTCTCGCGGGCTTGCTCCGTGCGCGACAGCCAGCCCCGCCTGCAGCGCCGAGCGCGCGTCCGCCAGCAAAGACTTCTCGGTACCCAGGACACACAGGAGTCCCTTGAGCACATGACCCATGACCATGCCAGGGTCGATGCGCAGAGCGGCATCGACCTCCGCTACAGGGTCGTTGCGCAACACCAGCAACTTGCGCAGTGCCAAATCGTAATGCCGCACTGCGGCCGCATCGCCCGCCGTCAACGGCAGGCCAAAACAGTCATGCATCATGGTGTACCGCCCGGAATCAAAGATTTGAACAGATGAACATCATAATAAAGTATGTGCTTTCTTTTAAGGGCTGGTCCAGTTAAAATTGACGTAACCGCCTTCTGAAGGGACTGACATGACATCCGAACTCTGGCAACTCGACGCGACCGAGCTGGCCTCTCACATCCGCGCCGGCAAGGTCTCTGCGCGTGAGGCGACGCAGGCGCACCTGCAACGACTTGACGCCGTGAACCCCAAACTCAACGCGGTGGTGCATCAGTTCCCCGAACAGGCCCTCGCCGATGCTGACGCGGCCGACCGGGTCCAGCGCAGCGGTGCAGCGCTGGGGCCACTGCACGGTGTACCCATCACCATCAAGATCACAGCCGACCAAAAAGGGCAAGCTGCCGACAATGGTCTGCGCATGCTCAAGAACCATCTCGCCGAGCATGATGCGCCTGTCGTGCGCAATCTCAAGGAGGCTGGTGCCATTGTCATTGGCCGCACCAACGCGCCGGCATTTGCCATGCGTCTCGTGACCAACAACATGCTGCACGGCAGGACGCTCAACCCGTGGGACCGAAACGTCACCTGCGGTGGGTCTAGCGGCGGAGCAGGCGCTGCCACTGCTGCTGGCGTTGGCACCTTCGCGCATGGAACAGACATTGGCGGCTCGATCCGCTGGCCGGCCTATTGCAACGGTATCGTCGGGCTGCGCACGACGCCTGGACGTATCCCGATGTACAACCGTTCAGCAACGACCCCCACGCGCATGGCCGCGCAGCTGATGGCAGTTCCCGGGCCGATGGCGCGCAGTGTGCGCGACGCACGCCTGGGCTTCGAAGTCATGGCTGGCCGCGGTCATCCCGGAGATCCCCTGTGGTTGCCGGTGCCGCTCCGAGGCAGTCCGTTGTCGCGTCCAACCCGCGTGGCGCTGGTCACTGAGCGCTTGGGCACCGATGTGGATCCGTCGGCGCTGGCTGCAGTGCGTCAGGCTGGCAGTTACCTGCGGGAGGCTGGTTATGTCGTGGATGAAGCCACGCCACCAGGCTTTGTTCGGGCATTCGAGCTCTGGGACGATATTGGCATGCATGAGATTCGGGCAGCGCTCGAACCGATGTTGCCGGTCGTCGACGACGATGAATTGACCCGCACCATGACAGCGTGGTGGGCCACACGCAAACCCGTCACGGTAACCGACTACTGGGCTGCACTGGCCGAGCGCCATACGCTGATGCGGCAATGGAACGAGTTCATGGAAACCTACCCCCTGATCATTACACCGGTGAGTGCGGCGCACACGATGTTGCCTGACCATGATGCACGGGATATGGGCTATGTGATCGACAAGGGGTTTCGATACTTGCTTCAGGCCCCATTGCTGGGCTTGCCTGTGCTGGCAGTGCCAATCGGACAGCACAATGGCCAGCCCCAGGGGGTTCAGATCTACGGGCCCAAGTTCCGGGAGGATATTTGCCTCGACGCAGGCGAGGTGATCGAGGCCCATGAAGGCGTTCGTTCACCCATCGACCCGCGTTGGTAAACCCTCGGAGACCATTGCGCCATGACCGCCACGATTTACAGTGCTCGACGCATCCACACCCTTGACGAGAGTTGCCCCGAGGCCACCCATGTGGCAGTTGTTGAGGGCCGAATCGCGGGAGTGGGGTCTCTGGATACCCTGAAGGCTCTGGGTCCCGCCACCCTCGACTCACGCTTTGCCGACAAAGTCCTCCTCCCCGGCTTCGTGGAAGGCCACGCCCATGCCGATGCCTGTGTCGCCTGGCGCTATGCCTATTGCGGGCAATTTGAGCGGCGCGATCCTGCCGGCCGCCTTTGGCCACCTGTTCACAGCATCAGCGCCATCCTGGAGCGACTGCGCGGAGGCATGTCCAGCAGCCGGGTTGGTGAGACTGTATTTGCTTGGGGTATCGACCCGATCCACCTGGAGCGCCCACCCACTCGCCACGACCTAGACCAGGTCAGCAGGACTGAGCCCGTGGCGATGATCAACGCCAGTTACCACATCCTGTACCTCAACACCGAGGCCTTACGCCGCGTCAAACTGCTCGCACCAGACCAGGCCCACGCTGGCCTGCCGCTTGACAGCGATGGCATGGCTGTGGGCGAATTGCGCGGCTCCACACTGATTGGCCCGGCGGCGCAACTGCTGGGTTTCGCCGAGGCCTTGCAGGGCTCTGACCGCGCTGCTTTCCGGGATTTCGCCCGCCTGTGCGTGCAAACCGGCGTGACAACGGTCACTGACCTGGCCAATTCACTGACCGACGCGACCTTGGCCGCCATCCAGGAGGTCACCGGGATGCCACATTGGCCAGTCCGGCTCATTCCTGCGATGCTTGGCCAGGGTAAACCCGTGCAAGACCTGTTCGCGCGACTTCAATATTTGCGCACCCACTCGCACGAGTTGCTTCGCATGGGGCAATTCAAGCTGGTCATGGACGGTTCCATACAGGGTTTTACAGCCCGGCTGCGCGCGGGGGCCTATGTTCAGGGTGCACCCAACGGTCTCTGGTACGTGGCACCTGAATGGGTTCGCGATGTCATGGTCGCCGCCCTGAAGCTGGCCGTACCACTGCACATCCATACCAACGGCGACGAAGCGTCGGAACTCGCACTGAATCTCTTGGAACAGGCCTTGGCCATCGCGCCTTCCAGCGGGCATAGGGTCACCTTGCAACATGCGCAGCTGATGGACGAAGGCCTGATGTGTCGAGCACGCGACTTGGGTGCCAGTGTGAACCTGTTCTCCAACCACATCTACTATTGGGGCGACGCCCATGCATCCCTGACGGTTGGGCCGGCGCAGGCGGCCCGGATGAATGCGGCAGCGACGGCGCAGCGCCTGGGCCTGCCCTTCGGCATCCACAGCGATGTGCCGGTCACGCCAATGGCGCCTTTGTTCACGGCCTGGTGCGCCGTCAATCGCCTCACCAGCAGCGGGCAAGTACTGGGCCCACAAGAACGCCTGAGCGTACCCCAGGCGCTGCAAGCCATCACGCTGGGGAGCGCCTACACCTTGGGACTGGAGCGCGAGATTGGCTCCATCAGCGTGGGCAAAAGCGCGGATTTCGCGGTGCTTGAAGACGATCCGCTGGAGGTGCCACCGGAACGCCTCAAGGATGTCGGCGTCTGGGGCACTGTGTGCCATGGGCGGGTCTCTCCTGCCTGAGAGTCAGCGTCCGGTGAATTGGGGCTTGCGCTTTTGCGCAAAAGCCAGTTTGGCTTCGCGCGCGTCCTCGCTGTCTCGCACCATGGCCAAGTCCCGGTTGGCGCGGGCCATGCGTTCCGAAGGGCCCTGTGCCATCACGCCGTCGTTCACGAAACGCTTGAGCGTGCGCAGAACCATGGGTGAGAACGCCGTCATCTCCCTGGCCAATGCCAGCGCCCGGGTCACCTGCTGGCCCACCGGCACCACCTCATTGGCAAAACCCACCTCATAGGCGCGTTGAGCGCCCAGCGTACGACACAGCAAGAGCATCTCCATGGCGACCTTGTGCGGAATGCGGGCCGCCAGGCTCGCAATCAGGCCCCCCGTGAATCCAAGCGCAGCCTCGGGGTATGAGAACTTGGCGTTGTCCGCCGCCACCAACAAGTCGCACATCATGGTCATGACCAGCGCACCGCCAACGCAATGGCCGGCCACAGCGGCGATCACCGGCTTCTCGGTCGTGATGCCAAGGGTGGGAATGCAGCGCCACAACTCAGGCAGCTTGCTAACGTCAGCCCCAGACGAAAATGCGTCGTCACCAGTGCCAGTGACGACGGCCACCTTCTGTGCGCTGCGGTCGAATTCCGCGAAAGCCTGCTGCAGTTCGATCGCGGTTTGCGCGCAAATCGCATTGCGCCGCTCAGGTCGGTTGATCGTGATCAGCGTGGTGCCGTCGTCATGGTGGGTCAGCAGTACCATCTCCATACAACGTCCTATCGATCGTTGACCGGTCAGGGCATCAGGCCGGCCTTGCGTGCATCTGCGTGCGCGAGATCGAGCGACTGCCACAGTTTGTCGAACAACTCGTCGATCTGATTTTCCGTGATGATCAAAGGTGGACAGATGGCCACAATATCGCGCAAGGAGCGGCAAATCAGCCCAAGCTCAAGGCCTGCGCTTTGAACCCGGGCCTGAATGCCGCTGGCGGGGTCGAAGGTTTTGCGCGTTGCCTTGTCCTGAACCAGTTCCAGCGCGCCGATCAGGCCCACGCCCCGGGTCGAATGCACCATCGGATGGGCCTCCAAGGCGCTCAGTCGATGCAAAAACTGCGGTGACAGCCCGCGCGCCCGGGCAGCGAGGTCGCGTTCTTCGTAGATCTTCAGTGCTTCAATCGCCACTGCGGCGCAGACCGGGTGGCCGGCATAGGTCACGCCGTGCGAGAAGACGCCATTTTTGGTGCTGCCCGCAGTCAGGCCTTCGTAGAGCCGCGCGCTAACCAAGGTCGCAGAAATCGGCAGGTAGGAACTCGACAAGGCTTTGGCCACCGTCATCATGTCCGGCTGGATTTGGTAGGTGTCGCAGCCGAACCACTGCCCAGTACGGCCGAAACCGGTGATGACTTCATCGGCCACCAGGAGAATGTCGTTCTTGCGCAGCACCGCCTGCACTTTTGCCCAATAACCGGCGGGTGGAACGATCACACCGCCAGCCCCTTGGACAGGCTCTGCGAAGAAGGCAGCGATCGTGTCTGCGCCCTCCCGCGCGATCAGCGCTTCAAGTTCGGTCACGATGCGGTCCACAAATTCGGCTTCAGTCTCTCCTGGCTTGCCGTAGTGGTAGTGGCTCGGACATGCTGTGCGCAACACGCGGTCACCAAAAGGCAGGTCAAAATCCATGTGGTTGCCGGCCAGTCCCGTCAAACTGCCGGACATCACCGTGACGCCGTGGTAGCCGCGTTCCCGCGCAATCAATTTCTTCTTTGCAGGTTTACCTACTGAGTTGAAGTAGTACCACACCATCTTGACCGCTTGGTCGTTGGCCTCGGAGCCGGAATTGGCGAACATCGCCTTGGCCATGCCAAGGTGTTTCGTCTTTTCAATCAGACGGTGCGACAACTCGATCGACGGCTCAGTGGATCGTCCATTGAACAGCTGGTAGTAAGGCAACTGCTGGAACTGTCGGGTTGCCGCGTCTATGAGTCTCTGCTCGGAAAAGCCCAGCGACGTGCACCACAAACCCGACATGGCCTCGAGGTAGCGTTTGCCCTGGTCGTCTTCCACATACACACCGTCTCCGCGTTTGATGACGAGCGGGCCGGTTTCACGCTGCTTGGCCAATGGGGTGTAGGGATGAAACAGCGATTCAACGTCCTGCGCGACGTTCAGGTCATGGGTGCGGAGCATGGTGAGGTTCCTTGTATTTAGTCCATCTGTGTCACGAACTTGGTGGTCAGGTAGGCGTCGAAAGTTTCGCTGCCACCTTCGCTGCCTATGCCGCTGTCTTTCACGCCGCCTACCGGCATTTCGGCGATGCCACCTGCGAAATGGTTGATGTTCACCATGCCGGCCTGAATCCCGTTCTGGATCTTGAGCGCGTTTTTGGTCGAACTGGTAAAAGCGTACGACGACAGGCCGTAGGGCAAGCTGTTGGCACGACGGATGGTGTCGTCCAGGTCGGTGAAGGGGACACAGGGTGCAATCGGGCCGAAGGGCTCGATCGTCATGACTTTGCTGGTCTCGGGCACGTGGGTGAGCACTGTGGGCTGCCAGAAATTCCCCACTGTGCCGATGCGTTCACCACCCAGCGCCAGTGTGGCACCTTGTTCGGTGGCATCCTGGATGAAATCAGCCATCACCGGCAGCCGGCGCGCATGCGCCAGCGGCCCCATTTTGGTGTCTGGCTCCAAGCCATGGCCGACCTTGATCTTTTTCGCGTTGTCAATGAAGCGCGTCATGAAGCGATCGAACACCTTCGCATGAATGAACAGTCGGTTTGGTGAGACACAGACTTGCCCCGCGTTGGAAAACTTGAGTGTCGCGAGCATATCCGCCGCCCGCTCCACATCGGTGTCGTCACAGACGATCACGGGTGAATGCCCCCCCAACTCCATCGTCACGCGCTTCATGTGCAGTCCTGCCAGAGCAGCCAGTTGCTTGCCCACTGGCACAGAGCCAGTGAATGACACCTTGCGCACGATCGGTGAGGTGATCAGGTGCTGCGACACTTCGGAAGGCACACCCCAGACGATGTTGAGTACACCGGGCGGCAGACCAGCCTCGTGGAACATTCGGGCGATCGCCACGACGGCACTTGGCGTGTCTTCAGGCCCCTTGAGCACAATGGTGCAACCCGCACCCACGGCAGCAGCGATTTTGCGAATCGCCTGGTTGTAGGGAAAGTTCCAGGGCGTGAACGCCGCCACCACGCCCACTGGCTCGCGGAGCACGAACTGGCGTACGTTGGGCAAACGGGGGGGGATCACCCGACCGTAGATCCGGCGGCATTCCTCAGCGTGCCAGTCGCAATGGTCGGCGCAGCGTGTGAGCTCCGCCACAGCGTCGGCCAGTGGTTTGCCCTGGTCGCGGGTCATGTTGCGGCCTACTTCCCGGGCGCGCTCACGCGTGAGTTCGCCGACACGGCGCAACACCCGGCTCTTTTCCATCGGTGAGACCAGTCGCCAGGTTTCGAATGCACGTTCGGCGGCAGCCAGGGCACGATCCAAGTCCGCAGGGGTCGCGTGCGGCAAGTGTCCCAGAAGCTGACCGTTGGCGGGGTCCACGACATCCTGTTCATGGCGCCCACCTCCGTGGATGAACTCTCCGTCAATGTAAAGACACAGTGTCTCGTAAGGCTGCTTGTCGGACGAAATCATGCTCATCGGGTTACACCTTTGGGTTCGTTGTCCGCTGCAAGTGCGACAACCGGGGGGGTGTCTGAAGATTAGCCAAAACCCGCTCGGTGTGTTCACCCAGCGCCGGAGGGCGCGTGTTCACGTTGATCACCTGTCCGTTGATTTTCACCGGGCAGCCTACCGTTTGGGTCGACACGCCGTTCGGCAGCTGCATGGGTTGCACCAGTTGCAGGTGCTTGGCCTGCGGATCAGCCAGCGCCTCTGCGTAGCCATTGATGGGCGCACAGGGCACACCGGCCGATGCGTACAGGTCGAGCCACTGTTGGACCGGCCGGTGCACGAACCGTTCTTCGAGCAGCACTTTCAATGCCGCCTGGTTGGCCGCACGCAGGAGCGGGGTCGCGAAGCGTGGGTCATCCAGAAGCTCCATGGCCGGTGTCAGCTGACATACCTGCTGCCAGAGCTTGTTGTTGCCCGCCGCCATCGCGAACCAGCCGTCGCTGGCACGGTAGGCCTGATAGGGCGCATTGCGTGGATGCGCCGAGCCCAGCTTGCGCGGATTGCGCCCAGTGCCGAAATATTCGCTGGTCTGCAGCGCAGAGATGGCAATGGTGGTCGAGAACATTGGTATGTCCACCTGACCGCCAGGCTCACCATGGCGTACGCGGGTGAGCAGTGCGGCGATGGTGTACGCCGCATACAGTCCAGACGCAAAATCCACCAGTGGGACACCGGCCTTGACCGGGGCACCGTCGGGCTCGCCGGTCACGCTCATCACACCGGCGCTGGCCTGGATGGTCAGGTCAAAGCCGCCCTCCGGGCCGCGCGGTCCATCTTGGCCGAACGCTGAAATGGAGCAATAAATGAGTGAGGGCTTGCGAGGCCCGAACCAGTCCCAACCCAGTCCCAACCGTGTCATCGCGCCTGGGCGGCTGTTCTCTATCAGCACATCGGCACCCAGCACCAGTTGGCGCGCCAAGTCACGTTGTTCTGGGTTCTTCAAGTCGAGCATCACCGACTGTTTGCCACGGTTGATAGATGCAAAATTTTCGCTGAAACCCTGACTCAAGGGAGGCCATTGGCGCATCACGTCGCCCTCAGGTGGCTCGACCTTCACCACCTCAGCCCCGAAATCAGCCAGCAACATGCCGCAAAACGGCCCAGCCGCCACATGGCAGAACTCGATGACCTTGACACCGTGCAGGGGTTGAAGCGAAATCGGCATGCGGGTTATCTGCGATGGAGAAATAAGCAAAATTCCATAAAATGGAATGGACGTATTGAATTATCGAATATGATAACACGGCCTATTCAACAAAAATGAGGAGTCTGCCATGCTCACCACACCGATTGGGAAAGACCTTGCCACCTCCCATTGGGGCGCTTATGACGTGGTTCGCAAAAACGGGGAGGTGGTCGGACTGACCTCTCGTGCCGACGACCCCGATCCTTCTCCGATAGGCCCGGCCATGTGGGACGCCTATCGCTCCCCGCTTCGCATTCAACGGCCTGCCGTGCGCAGGGGCTGGCTGCATCGCCATGGTGTGGAAACCAGCGGTTCGGGCCGAGGCAAGGATCCCTTTGTCGAGGTCAGCTGGGAGCACGCGCTGAACCTGGTGGCCGGCGAACTCCAACGCGTGATCGCGCAGCACGGTAATGCGTCTATCTTCGGCGGCTCCTACGGTTGGGCCAGCGCCGGCCGGTTCCACCACGCGCAAAGTCAGGTGCACCGATTCCTCAACACCTTGGGCGGCTACGTACGTCACATGGACAGTTACAGCCTGGGGGCCGGGCGCGTGTTGATGCCGCACATCGTCGCACCCATGGAGCAGCTGATGGTCCAGCACCACAGCTGGGACGTGCTGGCGGCCCACACGCGCCTGTTTGTGACCTTTGGTGGCGTGCCCCAAAAGAACGCCCAGGTTGGCCTGGGGTCGGCCTCTGAGCACCGGGTCAGCAAGGGCCTGGCGAGCATGGCGAGCGCCGGTTGCCATTTTGTGAACTTCAGCCCTGTGCGCAGCAACCTGGACGTGCCCGACAACGCCACGGAGTGGATACCGATTCGGCCCAACACCGACGTCAGTGTCATGCTCGCCCTGGCCACCGAGGTGATCCTGGCTGGTCGTCACGACCTCCCCTTCCTGGCACGCTACTGCGTGGGTTTCGAGCGTTGGCAAGACTACCTGCTGGGCAAGGTCGACGGCGTCGTGAAGAATGCGGACTGGGCTGCACCCATCGCCGACGTGCCTGCGCAGCGCCTGCGCGAGCTTGCCCTGCAACTCGCCGGCAACCGCAGCATGGTGAATGTGGCATGGTCGCTGCAGCGTGCGGACCACGGCGAACAGGCCTTCTGGTCCACCGTGGGGCTGGCCGCAGTGCTGGGGCAGATCGGCCTGCCCGGCGGGGGTTTCGGAATGGCCTATGGCCCCACCAACAACATCGGAAGTCCCGACCGCCTGCTGCCCGGCCCCACGCTTCCTCAGGGTGTCAACCCGGTGAAAGCCTTTATTCCGGTAGCCCGTATCACCGACATGCTGTTGTCACCTGGAAAGAGTTTCGATTACAACGGCGAGCGCCATGTGTACCCCGATATCCGGCTGGTGTACTGGGCCGGCGGCAACCCATTTCATCACCACCAGGATTTGACCCGTCTGGCCCAAGCATGGGCGCGCCCAGAGACCATCGTCGTGCACGAACAGGTCTGGAACGCGCATGCCCGCATGGCAGACATCGTGCTGCCGGCCACGTCGACGCTTGAACGCAACGATATCGGCCACGGCACCCGCGACCCCTTGTTGATCGCGATGAAACCATTGATGAACCCTGCGGGCGTGTCGCGCGACGACTACGACATCTTTGCCGACATTGCGCAGCGCATGGGCCTGCGCGACGCATTTACCGAAGGCCGCAGCACCATGCAGTGGCTGGAGTTTCTTTACGCCCACGCTGCGCGCGGCGCCAAGACAGCCGGTGTCGAATACCCCGCGTTCACGGATTTTTGGGCCACCTCTGGCGTGCGCTTGCCACCCAGCGACGGTGGCGTGGTGATGCTGGCGCAGTTTCGGGCCGACCCAGTGGGCCACCCGCTGGAGACGCCGAGTGGCCGCATCGAGCTTTTCTCGGAACGCATTGCCTCTTTCGGCTACGCGGACTGCCCTGGCCACCCGACCTGGTTCGAGCCGGCTGAGTGGCTTGGCGGCGCAGCCGCAAGAAAGCATCCGCTGCACATGCTGTCTGACCAGCCCCATACCAAGCTGCATAGTCAGCTGGACCATTCGTCCTATAGCCTGGCCAACAAAGTGGCCGGGCGAGAACCGATTCACATACACCCCGACGATGCTGCCCGGCGTGGTGTTCGCCATGGCGATGTGGTTCGGGTCTTCAATGACCGGGGGGCTTGCCTGGCCGGCGCCGTGTTGGACGTCAATTTGCGGCCAGGGGTGGTCAAACTGAGCACCGGCGCCTGGTGGGACCCGCAAATGCCAGGTGACCGCGATTCATTGGACCGACACGGCAATCCGAATTCATTAACACGCGACGTCGGCGCATCACGACTGTCTCAGGGTTGCACGGCCCAGACTTGCCTGGTCGAGATCGAAAAATTCATCGGCACGCCGCCGCCAGTTCAAGTCTTCACGCCGCCTTTGTTTGCAGACGCCTGAAACGCCTCATCGGGTCTTGCTCTTGCTCAGGCCCGGACCCGCAATTTCAGTGCCGATACCTGTGGCCGCCTTGATCAGTTCAACCGACATGGCCTTGAACTGCGAGGGGCGCAAGCGCTCGATCGGGCCCGACACACCAATGGCGGCGATCACGCCGCCGGCGGGATCGAAGATCGGCGCCGCGCAGCCGCCCACGCTTTCGCGCCACTCCCCCCGATTGACCGCATAGCCCTGCCGCCGCACGGCGTCCATTTCGCTCAGGAACTCCGCCGCCTTGGTGATGGTGCGCGGTGAGTGGCGCTGTAACCGGGTGGACATTGCTTCCAGGAAGGCGGCACTTTGAAACGCCAGCATCGATTTTCCGGTGGCCACGCAATAGGCCGGCGCCCGCCCGCCGACCTGGCTGTAGGCACGAACCGGCTCGGGGCTGTCGAGCTTGTGGATGTAAACGACCTCGTCGCCCTCGAGCACCGACAGGTGCACCGTCTCGCGAAACCGGTTCAACAGGGAAGCCATGAACGGTTCAGCCATCTGCGTGAGCCCGATCTTGGCCATGACGGCAGAACCCAACTCCCATGCCTTGATCGTCGTGGTGTAGTCCCCGGATGACGGGTCCTGGCGTACGTACCCAGCCTCAACCAGGCCTTGCAACAGCCGGTGGGCGTTGCTTTTGCCCAGGCCAGTCTTGGCCGATACCTCGGTGACACCCAGCGCTCCCTCCGAATGCGCCAGCATCTCCAGCAAGGCCAGCCCCTTGATCAGCGTGTTGTTCATTCAGCCTTCCGATGTTGGACAAGGTCGTACTTTACCCCGAGCGATGCCCTGGAGCAGGCCACGACGCACTGAAGGCGTCAATCACATCGTGTTGGCCTGAAAAATCCTTCCGCCCTGAACCACGCCCCATACGCCAACGTCGCGCAAGGCCTCTGGTGCAACCGCAAGCGGGTCACCATCGAGCACCGCAAAGTCGGCGCGTTTGCCGGTCTCAATCGAGCCGACCTCGCCGTCAAGCTTGAGGGTGTAGGCTGCACCCAGGGTCACCGCCCGCAGCGCATCCAACACGCCAATGCACTCGTAGGTCCCCAACTGGCGTCCTCCAGAGGTCATGCGATTGACCGCACACCAAGCCGTAAACAATGGGCCCATGGGTGTCACCGGTGCATCTGAATGGATTGCAAATGGCACACCGCTCTCCATGGCGGTTCGACAGGGGTTCATGCGCTCAGCGCGGTCGGGGCCCATGGTCAGCTTGTAGTGCGCGTCGCCCCAATAATAATGGTGATTTGCAAACAGATTGACGCACATGCCCAGCGCCTTCATTCGTCTGAATTGCGCCGCGTCGGCCAACTGGCAGTGCTGCAGCACGAATCGGTGGTCACGTTGGGGATTGGTTGCTAAGCTTTGTTCTAGATTGTCAAGCGCTAATTCGGTGGCCATGTCGCCATTGGTATGCGTATGCACCTGCAGGCCCGTGCGCAAGGCTTCGCCGTACAGTGAGCGCATCCATTCCGGAGTCAGGTACCAAAGACCTTGCGGCGCGCCATTGAAATACCCAGGAGGCTTGATTCGTGCTGAGAAGCCTTGGATCGATCCGTCGGCTACGATCTTGATGCCACCTAGGCGCAGCATATCGGTCGACCGCTCCCGGTAAGCGAGAGCCGTTTGCACAAGTTCGGTCACATGGCGGCCATTGCCTCGCAGCACGGTGACCAGGCGAGTAGGGAAAGAAGTTTCCGCGCTGATCGCTAGCATGAGCTCGAGTGTCGCCGGCGTCAGGGGGTTGGCGAGATCAGTCGCAGTCGTTACCCCCTTGCGCACACACAGACGAGAAAAAGACCACATGGCCTGCGCATCCACCTCCCCTTTGTATAAACCCTGTCGTTGCAGTATTGGCGTCATCGCGTCTGGCCCTTTCATCTCGCCAGATGGAAACCCATCTGTACCCAGCGGGATACCCGGGTGATCGATACCCTGGCGCATGAAATCGGCCGCAGCGAGCGCGGGTGTATTGCCATTGATGATGTGGCCGCTGGCATGCAGCAACAGCACCGGCCGCGTGACGCTTACCGTGTCCAGATCATGCCGGGTGCAGCGTGCTGCACCGAGGAAATAAATCGGGTCGAAACTCCAGCCAATCAATGGCTTGCCGCCGTCATCGTCCGAGGGCAGCGCTTCACGCAGTCGCCGCAGCACGGCACGCAGATCACGCGCGCCGGACCAGGTGCGCCCATCTGGATCCATGCGGTCGTGATAGCCGCAATACACATGGCGCCAGTTCATGCCCTCAGAAAGGTGCGTGTGACCCTCCACGAAGCCCGGCATCAGCACCTTGTCAGCGAAGCGCTCGTCCAGAATGCTAGGCCCCCAAAGGGCCAACTCTGCCATGCTCCCTGTCCCGAGCACTCGGCCATCACGAACCGCCACATGAGTAGCGTCCGGTCGAGCCAGGTTCATGGTGATGATGCGCCGAGCTCGGTAGATCGTGATCGTCATGGCTACCCTCTCCTAAACCTCGAGAAAGCGGGCGAGGTAGGCGGCACGCAGCGTGATGGCCTCCTCAACAATGGCAGATCCGCGGCGCGGGTTCAGACTGGCCAGATCGAGTAGTGCCACAACTGCCTGGACCGATACCAGAGCCGCCATACGTGCTCGTGCTTGCGATAACTTAGGGTTCCGTTGGCACATGGCTGCTGCCAATCCCATTGCTATGGACTCGTTCTGCTCCTGGTCCCATCGCCATAACTCAGGTGACGTTTGCAGTGCTCTGCGTGCCGAATAGGCGCCAGGTTGGGCGCGCCGCAGACGCCAGCTGTTGCGCGTTGAGTCAGCCAAAGGGGCTCGCCAGTCCGGAGCCGTCGCCATGGCTGTGAAAAATGGCGCTACCGCTTGGGCCCGCTCGGTTTGTTCATGGACGATCAGCGCATGGAGCACCGCATGCTTGTCTGGGAAATGGCGGTACATCGTTGCCGTGCTCACCCCGGCACGCTGCGCTACAGCGGTCGTACTCAGTCCTTCATAGCCGCACTCTTGCAGCACCTCTCCGGCCGCCCGCAGCAGACGTGCGAGCGTTGTTCGACCTGGTCCTCGGCTCTGCGATGGTGTTTTCGGAGAGCTTTCGGTCGATGCTATTTTTTTTGACATTGCAGGATATTAAACGAAAAATTATTTTTTTGACAAGGCAATTTGGTTGCCCTAATATGCAGTCCGTTTTGCTTCACCCAAACACAGAGTACGCCATGCAAAAAGCAGTCACCTTGGCCCCCGCAAACGACGCCACGGCTTTCATCAGCAACTTAGCCCAGCGGCGGGCGCGCTGCATGAGCGCATCGCTTGGGACCACCATGATCTATCCGCACCAGCCACTCACTCTAGTGCGAGGTCAGGGTCAATACGTCTTTGACGAAACCGGTAAAAGATACCTGGACTGCACGGCGCAGAATCTGTGCATTAGCCTTGGTTTCGCGCATCCGGTCACCATGGCTATGGCCGGTGAGCAAATGCAGCTGATGCAGCATTGCACATCGCTGTTCTTTAACGAGCAACCCATTCTGTATGCCGAGGAGCTGTTGGCGCGCATGCCGAAGGGTTCCGACTGGGTGGTTCAGCTTGTTAACAGTGGCTCGGAGGCCATCGACTTGGCGTACATGATGGCACGAGCTTATACCGGATACTTTGAGTTAGTCTCACTGCGCAACGCCTACCACGGGCTTCAATTTGGTGCATCTGGCAGCACGGCTTTCAGCTTCAACCGCTGGTCATCGGCCGCGATGCAGGGCTTCGTGCATGCGATGCATCCTGATCAGTACAAAGGTGCATTCGGGGCGGTTCTCGAACCCTATCTTTCAGAACTGCGGAGAAGCATCTTTTCCTCCACTTGCGGACGGATCGCCGGCATGATCATCGAGCCCATTCAGGGCTCCGGCGGCGTGGTGCCCATGCCGCCGGGCTATATGCGTGAGGCTTTCAAGATCACCCGGGAGGCGGGCGGGTTGTGCATCAGCGACGAAGTTCAGACGGGATTTGGTCGTTTGGGTTCACACTACTGGGGATTCGAGGCGCACGACGCCATGCCCGACATTGTGGTCCTGGGCAAAGGCATGGGCAATGGGTTTCCGATTGCCGCAGTGGTCTGCCGCCGCGACATTGCAGAATCCTTTGCGAAAGTTCGTTTCTTCAACACCTACGCTGGAAATCCGGTGGCTAGCGCTGCGGCCCGGTCAGTTCTCAAGGTGATTGACGATGAAGGTTTACAAGCCCATGCCTTAAGCTGCGGTGAGCGCTTGCTAACAGGACTTCGCAAGCTGCAGGGCCGGCATGCGCTGATTGGCGACGTGCGCGGTGCGGGCTTGATGCTGGGTATCGAAATGGTACGCGACCGTTCGACCCGTGAACCCGCGGTAGACGAGGGCGAGCGGGTCATGGCTCGCATGCGCGATGCAGGCTTCATCATGGTCAAGGGGAGTCCCACCCGCAATACCTTTCGGATCAACCCGCCGATGTGCATCACGCCGGACGACATTGATGCCCTGCTGGACGCGTTTGACCGGGCACTGGCCGCCGAATAAGACGGCATTAAATCATGGTCTCCTTGATCGAATCCACTACGCTGCGCGCTTGGCTTGGCGATGGCGCCGAGATTGCGCTCATCGACGTACGTGATGGTGGGCCGTTTTCCCGCTCCCATCTTCTGCTTGCCAGCAACATTCCGCTCGCCCAGTTGGAGGTCCGGATACCTGCCTTGCTGCCACGACGTGATGTGCGGCTGGTCTTAGTGGACGATGGCGACGGAACGTGCGAGCGCGCTGCCTTAAAGCTCTCAAGCCATGGCTACACGGGTGTGCATATTCTCTCCGGCGGCGTAGCCGCTTGGCTGGCTGCAGGTTACGAACTCTTCTCAGGAACCAATGTGCCATCTAAGGCGTTCGGCGAGTTGGTCGAACACACGCACGACACGCCGCGCATTGAGCCGCAGGAGCTCAGGCTTTGGCAGGAGGAGGGTCGCGACATCGTCGTGGTGGATGCGCGTCCGCTGGAGGAGTATCGAATGGTCAGCATTCCTGGAGCCGCAGATTGCCCGGGCGCCGAATTGGTGCTGCGAATTCCGGGCCTGCTGAGGTCTCCTGCGACCACGGTGGTGGTCAATTGCGCTGGTCGCACTCGCTCAATCATCGGCTGCCAAAGCCTGCGAAATGCAGGTCTCCCCAACCCGGTCGTTGCGCTGAAAAATGGCACCATGGGATGGGAGCTGGCGGGCTTTCCTGCCGAACACGGTCGGGACAATATGGTATCCGAACCAGTAGGGTCAGCTTTGGAGGCGGCGCTTGCGTTGGCGGATGTAGTTGCTAAGCGCCATCTGGTGTCCTTCGTTACCTTGGCACAGGTCAGAGCCATGCAGGCACAAGCAGACAGGACAACCTATGTCTTTGATGTGCGTTTGGCAGATGCCTTTGTGGCCGGTCATCTGCCCGGCAGTCTGAACGCGCCCGGTGGTCAGCTGGTGCAAGCTACCGATACGTTTGCGCCCGTGCGTGGCGCCCGGATCGTGCTGGTCGACCAGCATGCCGTGCAGTCTGTCATGACCGCGCACTGGATGCGACAAATGGGCTGGCTGGACGTCCACGTACTGCGAGACGGTCTGGCCGGACCACTTGAGGTAGGTCCAGTAGCGATTCCCTGCTTGGGTGAGTCGGGATTGACTGCCCCCATGCTCGAGGCGTCAGCACTCCGACCACTGTTGGATGCAGGCGCGTCCGGCACCCGGGTGATCGATGTCGGCGAGAGTTACTGGTACCGTGCCGGCAGGATCCCGGGGTCTTTCTATGCGATGCGCTCACGTTTGCTGGATGCACTGGGCCGATTCGAGGTACACACGCCCCTGGTTTTTGTGTGCGCCGATGGCCGCGTTTCTCGGTATGCCGCACAGGATGCGATGGATGCAGGCTGGTCGAATGTACGGGTTCTGGCCGGCGGACGTGCAGCCTGGCGCGCTGCTGGTCTGCCGGTGGAGCGATGCACCGGTGACGACGACCCCCTGCTCCTTACGCCCACCGATGACATGTGGTATCCCCCCTATGCCCGCAGGACGGGCGTGCAGGAGGCGATGCAGCAATACCTCACCTGGGAAGTCAACCTGCTGCAACAACTTGAACGGGAACCCTATCTGAGATTCAACCTGAACACCTGAACTGAGAAGGGGGGAACGCGACAACTTAATATGAAAGCTTAAGCTTTGCAAAAAATTAAAATACTTTATAATTGAACACACGTTCTAATATGCAGAACAATTTTTGTGACCCGGAACGGGGTCAATGAATGGCGTAGATCAACTAGGAGACTTCACGATGACACTCAACGGTTTATCCAGGCTGACCCTGGGCCTTACCCTGGCGCTCGGCGCCACGCTGTGCGCAGCGCAGAGCAAAACGCTGGTCTATTGCGCGCCGTCAGACCCGCAAGGTTTCGACATGCCGCGATGGACAACGACCCAGACCATCGATGCCGCCGGCCTGACCATTTACGATCGGCTGGTGGAGTTTGAGCCCGGCACGCTTAAGTTGCTCCCCGGACTGGCAGAAAAATGGACCGTTAGCGCTGATGGAAAGGCTTACACCTTCACCATTCGCAAAGGGGTGAAGTTTCACAGCACCGACTATTTCAAGCCTACGCGTGACCTGACCGTGGACGACGTGGTGTTTTCGATGGAGCGCTACCGCGACACCGACAGTGCCTTCAACAAAGCCTACGGCGTGAGCAACTACCCTTATAACAGCTGGGCCAAGAACCTTGCCTCGGTTGAGAAAGTCGACGCCAACACCATGCGACTGAACCTGAAGGTCGCAGATGCCACCACCATGGCCAACCTGGGTATGGTCACATCGATCGTGACATCGCTGGAGTACGCCGAACAGCTGCAAAAGGCCGGGAAACTGGCCAACCTTGACAGCGAACCAATTGGCACGGGCCCCTGGATCATGCGCCGCTACGACAAGGATGCACAGGTCCGCTACGATGCCAACGCCCAATACTGGGGCGGCAAGCCCAAGGTCGACCGCTTGGTCATTCAGACCGTGAAGGATGCAGCGGTCCGCCTGCAGAAGATCAAGGTTGGCGAATGCCACATTGGATCAAACCCGCGCCCACAGGACCTCGCCACGATTCGTG
>Ga0214921_10003898_pt1 | contig 22497 bp, 17 predicted proteins | sample LL1505_MetaG_FD_177992 | JGI IMG/M metagenome (GOLD analysis project Ga0214921, IMG submission 177992) | Freshwater microbial communities from Lake Lanier, Atlanta, Georgia, United States - LL-1505 | ecosystem: Environmental > Aquatic > Freshwater > Lake | place: USA: Georgia | collected... | reverse complement strand
ATCTTTGCCTGGTAATGGTAAGTTTATTTCTTTGCGTGGTAGGATCGGTATTATTTATACTGTTATAATCTGGAATATACATTTTCTCACCCCTGACTGATGTCACTTCATAGTTTCGGTCATCCAGTGATCCACCAAATGTTAAGGTTGCTTTGAAATCACCAAACGTTTTCTTTGCCGTTGTCAGAAGATTCCCATTCATCAAAATGGAATTCTCATTAAATGATTCAATGACTCCTTTACCTGTAATACCATAAATTGATTCAGGATGTAAAAGGGTATTTCCAATCGTAGAATAAGCATCAATTCCAAACCTACCAGTTACATTTAACCATTTGAATGGGTCATACATGACACTAAAATTACCAATGGTTCTTTTGTTTCTGGTTTGGTTTTTATTTGCGTAAACATTAAATAATGGGTTATCCTGTTCCGATGTACTTTGAATTAATTGTCTTCTTGTTCCATCCGGATTTAAAAATACACTTGCATCATCATAAAAAGGCCAGGACAATAAACTAATAAGGTAGCCGTTTGCACCTCTTTGGGGTGCGGTTGTGTTTGAATTCACAAAATTTAGGGAACTACTGGTACTTAATTTATCGGATATTTTTGCCGTAGTACTTAACCGCACAGAAATTCTGTTAAAATCGTTGGTTGGTACCACACCCTTTTGGTCAGTGTAGGCAGTAGATAAACGATAACTTAATCCAGCGGTACCTCCTTCAAATCCTAAGTTGTGGGTTTGTGTGAATCCATCTCTAAAAAATGCATCTATATTATCAAATTTTGGAGTAGAAGCAGGTAATTTAGGTCCAAAGAAAAAGGAGGTGGTTGGATCTGCTGACCCATTAAATCCTCTTGCATAATCACTGTTGTATTGAGGAAACCGGTATAGGTGCTCATTTCTAAATAAGTTATCGTAACTAATTTTACCTTTTCCTGAACTTCCTTTTTTAGTTGTAATGATAATTGCTCCTGAAGAGGCATCAATCCCGTAAAGAGCGGCTGCTTCTGGACCTTTTAAAACAGTAATAGATTCAATATCCGCAGGATTTATATCTCCAGCTCTGTTTTGATAATCATTTGCTCTGTTAGGTTGATCTGAAACCAAGGCACCCTGGTTAAAAGTACGGTTATCAATAGGTAAACCGTCAACAACGAAAAGAGGCTGATTATTTCCATCAATAGAACTGGGTCCTCTGAGTTGAACGGCAACGGAAGAACCCGCTTGTCCACTGGTAGGAGTCATGTTTAATCCTGCAACTCTTCCTTGAAGGGATACGATAAAATTATCTCTTCCTGTGTTTTGAAGCGCCTCGCCTTTAACTTCCTGAATGGAATAGGCTAGCTTCTTTTTTTCTTCCTTGATTCCAAGGGCTGTAACAACTATTTCGCCTAATGCTGTAGCTTCGGCTGTAAGTTGAACATTTAATTGAGTCTCATTGTTGATTTTGACTTCTTTTGGTTTGTAGCCAGTGTAAGAAAACCGAAGCGATTGACCCGTCGCCACCTCAATATTATAGGTGCCATCCAGATCAGAAACTGTTCCAACACTCGTTCCAATGACTAAGATAGTAACTCCAATCATTGGGCTGTTGTCTTCTGCATCAGTAATAGTTCCCTTTAATTGTCGGTTTTGGGCGGATAAACCAAAATGGCTAAGGACAAGAACCAGGATAGTAAAGACTGATTTCAGTAATGTACTTTTCATTCTGCAAGATAAAAGGTTAGTAAATAAATTTGACCCATCAAATAAAATTTGAAAGGTAGGAATAATCCGTTTCAGTTGAGTAAATTTCCAACTTTTTAAGTGTTGAATATTTACCGGGTTTTATGGGTGTTTTAAAATTTATCGCTTAATTCCATTCTTTTCATATAGTTCTTCAGGCTTTCCATAGGCCGGGTAATGGCAACTCTTCCTGAACGAACGAACTCAAAGATACCATATTTTTTAAATTCTTCTAATAATGCTTCTGTTTCAATTGCAGTACCTGTTTTTTCAAAGACTATAAATTCAGGATCAATTTCCAATATACGAACATTATATTCTCGGACAAATTTTTCAACTTTTAAGGATTCTTTAAAAATGGAAGAAGGAATTTTGTATAAGGCTATTTCCTGATAAATTATTTCATGTTTTTCATAATAAAAAGCCTTTAATATATCTACTTGCTTATCGAGCTGAGCAACCAGTTTTTTAACCATTTCCTCTGTCGTTAAAACAACAATGGTAAACCGATGAATACCCGGTAAGGACGATTTTGAGGTATTTAAACTTTCGATATTTATGTGTCTTCGGGTAAAAATGGAAACAACTCTGGATACCATCCCAGTTTGGTTTTCTGAAAAAACCGAAAGCGTATATTCTTTTTTTTCCATTTTATTTGTTCTGATTTGGTTCAAGTACAATTTCACCTACACCCGCTCCACTTGGTACCATTGGAAATACATTATCTTCTGTTTCAACAGTAACATGCAATAAATAAGGACCAGGATAATCCAGCATTTCGCGCACGGCATCTTTTAAAGATTCGACTTTATCTATTTTTTTACCTTTGATACCGAACCCTTCAGCTATTTTCAAAAAATCAGGATTTTGTAAAGCAACAGAAGAGTACCGTTTATCGTAAAATAATTGTTGCCACTGACGCACCATGCCAAGAAAATTATTATCGAGAATAACAATTTTGACAGGCATATTCCATTGATTAATCATACCTAATTCCTGAATGGTCATTTGAAAGCCGCCATCTCCTATAAAAGCTACCACCGTTTTATCTGGTTGAGCATATTGAGCCCCAAAAGCTGCTGGCAAACCATATCCCATTGTCCCTGCACCGCCAGAGGAAACCCATTGGTTGGTAGATCTGTATGTATAATATCTTGCGGCTGCCATTTGATGTTGTCCAACATCAGTGGCTATAATTGCCATACCATTGGTTTGATCTGAAATTTCCTTAACGACCATACCCATTCTCATTTTACCCTCCTTGGTAGGTGATAAATCTCTTTCAATTACTTTTTCCCACTCAATTTTTTTACATTCCTCAAATTCCTGAAGCCAGTCTTCATATTTTTTTTCCTGAATTAATGGTAATAATTCCTGAAGAACTATTTTAGCATCTCCAAGCACAGGAATAGTTGCTTTAACGTTTTTATTAATTTCGGAAGGATCTATTTCTATATGAATTACTTTGGCTTGTTTAGCATATTTCATTAAATTTCCAGTAACTCTGTCATCAAAGCGCATACCAATAGCAATCAGGACATCGCATTCATTTTGTTTGATATTAGCTCCATAATTTCCATGCATCCCTAACATTCCAACATGAAGAGGGTGGTCGTCAGGCAGTGATGATAATCCATGTAGGGTGCAGGCTACGGGTATTCCTGATTTTTCAACGAAGTTTTTGAATTCCTTTTGTGCATCAGCTATTTGAATTCCATGTCCTGCCAGAATCATTGGTTTTTTAGATTCATTTATCATTTTAGCGGCAGCCTTTACATCCTCAAAATTTATCTTAGGCAGAGGGTGGTAGCTCCCGATCTGTGTGCATTTAGTATATTCAAATTCAAAAATTTCATTCTGTGCATCTTTGGTTACATCAATGACCACTGGGCCAGGTCTGCCTGAATTGGCAATAAAGAAAGCCTTTGCAAAAATTCCAGGAATTTCAGATGCATGAGTAATCTGATAGTTCCACTTTGTAACTGGCATCGTACAATTGATAACATCAGTTTCTTGAAAGGCGTCTGACCCCAACAAAGTAGAAGCTACTTGACCTGTTATACATACCAGCGGAGTGGAATCTAACATTGCGTCAGCAAGACCTGTCATTAAATTCATTGCACCTGGCCCAGAAGTTGCCATGGCAACGCCTGTTTTTCGGGTTACCCTGGAAAAACCCTCAGCGGCATGAATTGCTCCTTGTTCATGTCTTGGTAATATATGATTAATACGGTCTGTGTAGTGAAATAAAGCATCGTAAACAGGCATAATTGCTCCACCAGGATATCCAAATATGGTATCTACTGATTCAGCTATTAAACATTTTAAAATGGCTTCGGCGCCTGTAATTCTTACCTTTTCTGCACTGCCCATCGTTGAATGGTTTACAATGTCCTTTGATGTAACTTTTTCCATACGTTTAAATAACTTTTTCATCTGTTACACAACCTTCAGATGCGGAAGAAACTAATTGTGCATATTTTCTGAGATATCCAGTGCTTGCAGGAAGTGGTCTCGGTTTCAAGTTTGCTTTTCTTACTTCAAATTCTTCATCACTTACATTAGCTTCTAAAATATTATTAATGGCATCTATTGTGATTATGTCTCCATTTTTTAGAAAAGCAATATTGCCACCCACCTGAGCCTCAGGGGTTATATGGCCGACAACAAAGCCGTGGGTACCTCCTGAAAATCTTCCATCTGTGATAAGGGCAACTTTATTGCCAAATCCTTCACCCATTAGCGCTGAGGTTGGTTTGAGCATTTCTGGCATGCCCGGACCTCCTTTCGGGCCACAATACCGGATAACTATGACCGAACCTTCTTTAATTTCTTTATTTGAAATGGCGGCATTAACAGCTTCCTCACCATCAAATACTTGTGCAGGTCCCTTAAAATATTCCCCTTCTTTTCCCGTAATCTTTGCTACTGAGCCTTGTTTAGCAATGTTCCCATATAAGATTTGAATATGTCCGGTTGTTTTTATGGCTTCACTCACTGGATGAATAATTTTTTGTCCTGCCTCCAAAGGTTTGGCATTTTCCAGATTTTCACCCAGTGTTTTACCAGTTACTGTAAGGCAGTCTCCATGTAACATTCCCTCGCCAAGCATCCATTTTAAAACACCTGGTACCCCGCCTACCTGAAATAAATCCTCCATAACATATTTACCGCTTGGCTTTAAATCAGCTAAAAATGGCGTCGTATCGCTAATTTTTTGAAAATCGTCAATCGTTAAAGGAACCCTCATTGCTTTAGCTATGGCGATTAAATGCATCACTGCATTGGTCGAACCTCCTAAAACGGTAATTAACCGCATGGCATTTTCAAATGCCTTGGCAGTCATTATTTTAGAAGGAGTTAAATCGAGCTTTATCAGTTCCTTAATTGCCGAACCAACACTGAGACTGTCCTTAATTTTGTCAGGATGATCGGCAGGTAAAGATGAATTTCCGGGTAAACTCATACCCATTGCTTCAATCGCAGAAGCCATGGTATTTGCTGTGTACATTCCTCCGCAGGCACCCGGTCCTGGACATGCTTTCTGGACTATCTGTTTAAAATCTGATTCAGAAATTGTACCAGCTATTTTTTGTCCCAATGCTTCAAATGCCGAAACAACATCTAATTTTTTACTGGCATGACAACCAGGGGCTATGGTTCCACCATAAACCAATATAGAAGGTCTGTTCAATCGTGCCATGGCAATCATAGCACCCGGCATATTTTTATCGCAACCCGTTACTGCAACAATGGCGTCGTACCATTGAGCACCTGCTACTGTTTCAATAGAATCAGCAATTAAATCTCTGCTTGGTAAGGAATATCTCATGCCGGATGTACCCATTGAGATGCCATCACTTATGCCAATGGTATTAAAAATTAGTCCATAAAGTTCTTGATGCACCTGAACTCCTTCTTTTATTTTTTTTGCCAGATCATTCAAATGCATGTTGCAGGGATTTCCTTCCCATCCTGTACTTACGATACCTACTTGTGCCTTCTTCATGTCCTCTTCAGTCATTCCGATAGCAAATAACATAGCCTGAGCTGCTGGTTGGCTGACATCCTGAGTAATTGTTTTGCTGAATTTATTCCAAACCGTAGTATTCATATATTTTAATGATTTTTCTTAATGACGCAATTTAACAGCAGGGTCACTTAAGTCTTTCCAAAGTTAAGATATGCTTTGGGATTTATGAATACTAAAATAATGATACTTACGATATGGCAAAAGGTTAATTTATATAATAAGTAATTGAAAATTAGTTGTTTAAATACATTTTACTTACAATTGACAGCTATTATTTCAGCGCTTAAAAATGGTATCTTAACACAGCACCTGTTTGTATCTGTTCCAAAGAGGTTAAAGAGTTTGCTCTTCTGTTTCCCGAGGAGGGCAATGCCAGTAAACTTGTTAAGCCATCCCATTTTAAGGAAGGAAAATAATAGCCATTGACAAAGGTAGTTAGGGTTAAATTTTTATTGATGCCTATGTCATAACCTATACCAACTCCTATATTTGCAAAGAAATACTGATTTTTTTCAGCAAAGGAACTAGAAGATATATTGTTTTCAAGAAATCCTGCGCCAGGTGAAATATTTAAGTATAATCCTTTTTTTAAAGGACTTCCTTTTTTAGAAAAAGTTGGACAATGGCAATCTCCTTTAAAATCGAGAAAGTAAATATGGGTGTTTAATTGAAATCGGAACATTCTGGAAGAAAATTGTCCTAAGTCAGTTGTTTCCTTTCGGTAAAAAGAAAAATTTAATTCCGGGACAAAAGCTATCCGATAGGCACCGTAATTTAATTCAAAATCAATACCACCATAAAAAGCTTTTCCCACCAAATCAATTTTACTATTATTGTTCAAATCTGTAATAATCCAGCCAGGTGCCTGATTAAATTTACCTCCAAATATTAATCCAATTTGCGATTTTCCCGTCACTGGAAATAAAATAAATAGACTTAGAATTATTTTGTTGGAAAATGACATAGCCTTTTGTTTACATCTTTTAAACGAAATTGTTTTCATTGTCGTATCCTTTTAGGTTAAATATTATATTTGCCTCACTTTTCCTACTCGTCCGAAAATTTATGAAAACAAAAACAATACGAACCGATAAAGTTAATGTTATTACTTTAGGTTGTTCAAAAAATAAAGTAGATTCAGAAAACCTCATTACCCAACTTATTGGTAATGATTTCGATGTATCACATGAAACGGAGCAAAAATCTGATATCGTTATTATTAATACCTGTGGATTTATCGATTTAGCAAAAGAAGAATCCATACAAACTATTCTGGATTATGCTGAAAGGAAAAAAGAAGGAGAAATAAAAAAATTGTTTGTCACAGGGTGTCTTTCACAGCGATACAAAGATGATTTAGAGGTTGAAATACCTGAAGTTGATGCTTTTTTTGGTACTTTGGAAATGCCGGCACTGCTCTCCAGATTGAATGCAAATTTCAAACATGAGCTGGTTGGGGAGAGATGGATCAGCACTCCAGGTCATTTTGCTTACCTTAAAATTGCCGAAGGCTGCAATAGGACTTGTTCTTTCTGTGCCATTCCACTTATGCGAGGTACACACGTGTCGAGAAATATTGAGGAAATTTTGGTGGAGGCAAAAAGTTTAGCCAGGAGAGGTGTGAAGGAGTTAATGCTTATTTCTCAGGAATTAACTTACTATGGGCTGGATACTTATAAGAAAAGAATGCTCACAGAATTGTTATCCCAGTTAGTAAAGATAGATGGCATTGAATGGATCCGGCTTCATTATGCTTATCCCAGTAAATTTCCTATTGAAATTTTTGAGATAATGGCAGCTGAACCAAAAATTTGTAATTACCTAGATATGCCTTTGCAACATGCTCAAAATGGGGTCTTAAACAGAATGAGAAGGCAGATTACCGTTGAGGAAACCAGAGATCTGCTTCGTACGGCGCGGAGGATAGTGCCAGATATTACATTGAGAAGTACCTTTTTAGTGGGTTTTCCCGGAGAAACTGAAGAGGAATTTCAAGAACTGTGCGATTTTATAGAGGAAGAAAGTTTAGACAGGGTAGGGGTATTTACCTATTCTCATGAAGAATCTACCAGAGCTCACGAACTGGAGGATGATGTCCCAGAAGAAATTAAAATGGAAAGGGCTAACCGGATTATGGAAATCCAAAGTGCAATTTCTTTTGAAAAAAATAAAACTAAAATAGGAAAAACGTTCAAGGTTTTATTTGATAAAATTGAAAACGGTCATTTTGTTGGAAGAACAGAGGGCGATTCTCCAGAAGTTGATAATGAAGTACTTGTTCCCATAAAAGGCAATTATGCCAGAATTGGAGACTTTGCAGATGTTTATATCACTGAAGCCTCTGAATACGATTTATTTGGTGTGATTCAAACTGTAAATTAATTAAACTTTGTTAACATCCTTTTGTTACCCTGTAAAAATGAGATTCTTAGAAAATTTATTGCTGCATACAGAAAAACCTTTCGTTCAGGCTAGCTTAGTTATTATGACGGTCTTTTTAGTAAATATTATTTCATTAATAGTTAAGTCTACGGGTCTTATTGAAGTTTCAAACCGATTCGCCTGGTTAAATGCTGCCTCCTTTATGTTGTTTTTTGCTGTTTTAAATAGTATTTATTCATTAACCGCTAAGAGTGTACCTCATTATTGGGGGCTCTCTATGTACAGTTTTATGATTGTTGCCAGTTTGTCTGGTTTGCAAGCATATTTGTTCTCGGGTATTTCAATAGCAAATGCTGGCTCTTATATGTGGATTTATGTGGTGGTGACTTTTGGTTATCTTGTCTTTTTATCCCTCATGTCTATTTTGAAGAAAGTCGTATCCTTTGCTGAAAAAGAAGAATGGAATAGTCCCAAAATGAGACCTAGGCGATAAAACTAATTTTTAAATAATTGAGATATGAAATATTTTGGCTTTACATTACTAACTGCTTTTGCATTTATTTTTGCTTTTAACAATACAAACAATGAATTTTATGAAACCAAAATCCTAAATTATAAAAACGAAACCGTTTTAGCAGATACGATAAAACCTATTAGAAAATCTGATAAGGAGTGGAAGGAAATCTTATCTCCTCAAGCTTACTATATTTTAAGAAAGGCCGGAACCGAGAGAGCTTTTACAGGCAAACTATATGCTACGAAAGCAAAGGGTACATATATATGTGGAGGGTGTAAATTACCCCTTTTTTCATCAGAGACAAAATTCAACTCTGGAACCGGATGGCCGAGTTTTTGGCAGCCAATAAGCAAAAAAAATGTAAAAGAAATAGAAGATTATGAACTTGGGATGGTAAGAACTGAAATTAGGTGCGCGCGCTGTGACGGACACATAGGGCATGTATTCAATGATGGCCCAAGGCCTACGGGTTTGAGATATTGTATGAATTCTGAAGCGATGCTTTTTCTTCCTTCGGAAACAAAATAATAAGACTAATGAATTCTATTTCCATCTAAAGAAAGCCTTTTCATGATTTCGGCTTCTTCATTTAAATAAGATTGCCATCTGTTTTTCACTTTTTCTTCAGGAAAATACTCTCTGGCTAAATCAAGGAATAAAACATAGTGACCTGCTTCAGAGATCATAAATTGATAATAAAACGCTTTAAGATGGGGATCTTCCAGATATTCAGATAATAATCGAAATCTTTCACAACTCCTTGCTTCAATAAGTCCACAAAAAAGGAGTTTATCTAAGAGCCTTTCTTCCCTGCTTCCTCCTTTTTGTTGAAAATTTAGCAGTTGATTGACATATTCATCTTTTCTCTGTTTACCTAAAATAAAATTACGTCGTTCGATTTCTGCCAGTACCATCCGAAAATGGCCCCATTCCTCCGTTACTATGGGTGAAAGTTCTTTCACCAGAGTCGTTTTATCAGGAAATCCTTGTATAAGAGAAATGCAGCTTATTGCTGCTTTTTGTTCACAATAAGCATGATCTGTAAGTATTTCCTCTAAAGCAATTTCTGCTAAATTTACCCATCTGGGATCAGTGGGTAATTTTAATCCGAGCATCATAAAAGCAACTTTCTCTTTCTCCATTTTTTCAGCCCTCCTCATTTTAATCCAAGCATTTTAACTGGCGAGAAAAAAAATCAATATTATAAACTGGATAAACTTCAAATCCGGCGCTCCAATACATTCTTACTTCCTCCAATTCCTGTTTTCTCAATAAGTTAAGTTGTTGATTATCAATTTTATAAATCATTTTATATGTTAATATTTCCTTTTCTGTATCATATTTACCCAAGTCTAATTCTCCAGCTTTAAGTTGTAGGATTTGGCCGTCAAAAAGTTTCAGGGCTAACAAACTATTTTGCTCAATTACCCCATAAGCCTCTCTGGCATTAGGATATGCAAAACGGAATTCCATCGTCAACTGTTTTTCCCTTTTTCCTACAGTTGATAAAAAGGCTTCACAACGGAGATATTCTTTATCGGGAAAAAACAATCGCAACCTTTCATCTGTAAAAGTGAATAATAATTCTTTTTCACCATCTCTTCGCCAGTCAATACCTTTTGCATCAAGGCCTTCATAACTATAATGGCATATACTTTCTGTATTTTGGGAGAAAGGAGGAGAGAATGGATGGTTGTTTTCTTCGTAAAAGGAAACGGGTGAATTATTTTCAAAAAAACGAATAGTTAAATCTTCTGATTCTTCAAAAACCTGATTTGAACTTATTCTTCCAACCCTTATTTCTGGTTTAAACAAGCTGAGGATATCCCCCTTCATTCTTAATTCTTCGGTAACCTGTATATCGGTTTTTGCTTCTTTAATGGTACCTTTTGAAGAAGCTGCCAGTTGCTGAGTATAGTCAAGTTGATTATATAACAATTTTAATTCTAAAGGAGAAAGCAATGAATGTTGGTTAGCAATTTTATTTTTTAGCTCATTTTCTTGTTCCTCCATTGCCTTTGCTCTCAAATCGGCATAATAAATAGCATCTTTAGCTTGCTGAATTCTACGGTTTACCAATTGATGAATTTCTTCCTTTGTGATTTCTATTGGGTTATCTAATGGAGTAATTTCATTATTTACCACAGGATAGTTTCCACCAGACAGCTGTCTTTTATGAAAATATCTCCAAGACCCGTCAGGAAAAACAATGATTCTTTCTCCTTTTTCATTTTGCCTGATTTCTTGTGCATAACCACAAGTTGGTAAAATCACCCAAAAAAAGTATGGAAGAAATTTCAATTTATACATTTGTTTGAGGCAATTTTTTGATTTAAGCAATAACAAATATAAGGAAATGTCCCTTTTTTTTATTATATTGCGACCATGTATATTTCATTTCTGTTATCTCTGCTATCCTCTTTTAACGTTGGTTCATTGACAATTAGTCTTTTGGATCTCATTGATTTTTTGATTTTTGCTTTCATCATTTACCAGATTTATACCCTTTTAAGAGGTAATTTTGGTTACGGTTTATTCATTGGAATTCTCCTATTGTTTATAATTTGGTGGACAGTAAATGCTCTTGACATGCAATTGATGTCCAGTTTACTGAACCAGTTTATCAACGTTGGAGTCATCATTTTAGTGATTATTTTTCAACCTGAAATTCGAAGGTTTTTGTTGTTTTTAGGAAACACTACGCTTAGAAAAAAATCTAATTTCTTATCGCGAATGTTTATGCCAAAGCCTGGTGTAAGAACTGACAGAGAAAGGCAGATTATGTCATTAAGCAGTGCTTTGCTCAGAATGAGCAGAGATAAAACGGGTTGTATTTTAGTTTTAGCAGGGGACACAAGCGTTGACTCATTGATTGGAACTGGAACTTTACTGGATGCTGTGGTGACACGCAGACTCATTGAGAGTATTTTTAATAAAAAATCTCCACTTCATGATGGCGCTTTGCTCATAAGTAAAGGCAGAGCTGCTGCAGCTTCCTGTATTTTACCCTTGTCAGAAAATGGAAATTTGCCAGCTGACGTGGGTCTTCGTCATCGCGCAGCATTAGGTGTGACAGAGCGATTTGCCGTGGCTGCCATTGTTGTTTCGGAAGAAAATGGATTAATTTCATCCTTTTTTCAGGGCTTCATGAAATATCAACTTTCAAATGAAGAACTCTTAACTTTTTTACAAGAACATATTTAATTTTAATATTTCAAAAAAATATTATGAAAACCGTTCAAGATTATTTGGAACAACATAAGGATAGATTCATTTCAGAGCTTATTGATTTTTTGCGGATACCTTCAGTTAGTGCAAATCCTAATCATGATGAAGATGTAGTAAAAGCAGCTTCTTTTGTGGCTGATAAATTGAAAGCGGCTGGTGCTGATAATGTTGAAGTGATACCGACTTCAGGTCATCCTGTGGTTTTTGGTGAAAAAATAATAAATGCCTCTTTACCAACGATTATGGTTTATGGTCATTATGATGTCCAGCCAGCCGATCCATTGGAACTTTGGGATTCCCCACCTTTTGAACCTGTTATTCGCAAAACGGCATTACACCCAGAGGGAGCTATTTTTGCCAGAGGATCTTGTGACGATAAGGGTCAGGTTTATATGCATATCAAAGCTTTTGAAGCAATGATGGCATGTAATGATCTTCCTTGTAATGTAAAATTTATGATTGAAGGAGAAGAAGAAGTTGGATCTTCTAATTTAGCATCTTTCCTCGAACAAAATAAATCAAAGCTTACTGCAGATGTTATATTGATTTCTGATACAGCCCTTATTGCTCAGCATATACCAAGTATTACTGTAGGACTTAGAGGTCTTAGTTATGTTGAGGTATCAGTGCTTGGGCCAAATAGGGACCTTCATTCAGGTGTTTATGGGGGAGCAGTTGGAAACCCTATCAATATATTAGCAAAAATGATAGCATCCATGCATGATGAAAATAATCATGTGACTATTCCTGGATTTTACGATGCCGTTCTACCCGTTTCTTCATTGGATCGTCAGAAAATGAATGAGGCTCCATTTTCCTTAGAAGATTATCAGTCTGATTTGAAAATAGATTCCGTACACGGTGAAGCTGGTTATACGGTATTGGAGCGTACTTCTATTCGTCCCACCCTCGATGTCAATGGAATATGGGGTGGATATACTGGTGAAGGAGCTAAAACAGTTTTACCATCAAAAGCTTTTGCTAAAATAAGTATGCGTTTAGTTCCAGATCAGGATCCTGATTTTATTACTGAATTGTTTAAAAATTATTTTGAAAGCATCGCACCTCCCGCAGTTAAAGTAACGGTTACTCCACATCATGGTGGTCATCCCGTGGTGACTTCTACCGATACAGCAGAATACAAAGCGGCTGAATTAGCGATGAAACAAACTTTTGGAAAAGATCCTATCCCTCAAAGGGGAGGTGGAAGTATTCCCATTGTTGCTTTATTTGAAAAAGAATTAGGGGTTAAATCAGTTTTAATGGGTTTTGGCTTAGATAGCGATGACATTCATTCACCTAATGAACACTATGGCATTTATAATTATTTAAAAGGCATGGAAACAATTCCTTATTATTTTAAATTTTATGCATCATTGAAAAAGTAAAATTTTGACAAATTGATTGGTGTATTAGGGTTGAAAGTTATTCAACAAATAATAAATGGTCAAACCTATATAATTACCAATTGCATACCCTCCTAAACCTGCTAATACTCCAGGCATAAGCAATGTTCTGTTTTTTAATAAAGTAGCTATTTGTGTAACAAATGGTGGTCCATAGATTGCTGCAGTTGAGCTTATTAAAAATGTGTCCCTGTCAACGCCAATAATTTTGCTTAATAGGAGATGAAGAGCAATACTCCCATACATGCTGAGGGAAGTTATGATAATTAAGGTATTACTTCCATTTAATATTTCTGACCATTTACCTTGGAAACTTAAAGATAAAGCAAAAACCAAAAGGAGATATTCACCAAATTTAAAACTGGTCATGTTTCTCTTTAGGATAAAATTAAAGAAAGAACTTCCGATACTTATACCCGTTATAAAAAATAAAACAAGGGCAGTATTGAAAATAAGGTTTACCCAATAAAGCAATCCTAAAAGTAGAGCTAGCCAGCTAATTGTAAAAATTAAAAGGAGAATGAGATCCTTATTTTCCTGTCTAAAGTCTACATTATAATTATTTTCAGCATATAGTTCTGGGTCGATTGATTTTGAGGTTTCATAAGGTGGTAAAATCTTTGAAACAAAAAAAGGAATGATACTTGTAAGGATAATTAAATAACTTCCTCCTATCAATGCATCTGCCGCTGTAAGTTGTACAATTAAGTTAGGGTTACTTTTCAAAGCATATCCAATCGCTTGTAAATTTGGCGTTCCACCGATATACAAACCCGTGAGCATAGATCCAACCTGGGCATAAGATGTTAGCTCATTTTTAAAACAAAAGGCTATAAAAAAGCACATTATAGCTGAACTAAATGCAGCAACCAAAAAGGAAATTCCCAGTTTTCTGAATCCCCTAAGCCTTTTTATTGAGGCACTTCCATAGAGGAGCATCGGAATTGCAACCAGTATAGATATTTGACTAATATAGGATGAGATTTCAAAATATTCATTGCTTTGTTCCTTATTTAAAATACTCATTAAAATACCTAAAGCATAACAAATGACTATTGGACTTAGGTAATTAGAAATGAATCCTATTTTATATTTTTGAACCAAATAGGGGATGACAAACAATATTATCCCAAAAAGTATGCTTAGCATATCCTGGTAATTTATTCAACAAATAAAACCAATCCCTTTAAATAACCACTTTCTGGATGAAAAATGCTGCTTGGGTGATCTGGACCTTGTGATAAATGATGCATTATACTTGTTTTTCTCCCTGCCTCAATGGAAGCAGATAATAAGGCATTTTGAAATAAATTTCTATCTACGACTTGTGAACAGGAGAAAGTAAACAGGAGTCCACCAGGTTTTAATTGCTTCATCGCCAGTGCATTCAATCTTATATATGCCTGGATGGCATTATGCCTTTTATCCATACTTTTAGCAAAAGCAGGAGGATCAACCACCAATAGGTCATATAACCTGGTTTGTTGCCTCAAAAAGTTGGGTACATCTGATAAATAAGCGGGATGTTTTTCAATATCTATGAGGTTAGATTTAAGATTTTCTTTTAATTTTTCAATGGCAATAGCAGAAGAATCAACACTTTCAACATAATTTGCGCCTCCTTTAATAGCGTATATGGAAAAACCTCCTGTGTAGCAGTAACAATTTAAAACCTCCTTTTTAGCTGATAATTGTCCTAAAAGATATCGGTTTTCCCTTTGATCCAGAAAAAAACCTGTTTTTTGCCCCTTTTCCCAATCAACATTGAATTGATATCCATTCTCTAAAATGGGTGCATCTGGTGAATTACTTTCCTTCCAATATCCGTTTTTTTCTTGTATTCCCTCATTTTTATATAGTGTTTCTTCACTTTTATCATAAATAGAAGTAATATTTAGACCGTCTAATGCTTCAAAGGCCTTAATTATTTGTTTCTTATCTTTATAGATTCCAGTGCTATGGCATTGCACAACGGCTGTTTCACCATAAATATCAACAATCAAGCCAGACAAACCGTCTCCTTCTCCATTGATAAATCTGAAACAATTGGTTTTACCATTCTTACTTAATGTACTTTTCTCCCTTAAACTTAAGGCATTTTTAAATTTATTTAAATAAAAATCTTGATCTGGCGCTGTATAGGAAAAATGGTTCAATCTAATCCTGATACTTCCTTCCTGGTAATGTCCGAAAGCTAATGGGTTTTCTTTGCAATCACAAACCATTACCCAGTCCCCTGAAGTTATACCTGCTTCATAACGATCTACAGCACCTGAAAATACCCAAGGATGAAATCTTTTAACAGGTGTTTCCTTTCCGGGTTTTAGAAAAATTTTCTTCATGATGGTTTTACTTAATACCTCTTACTTTTCCACAATAAATAACAGATTATTGGTATTTTTCCGCAATATAAATCGATATTCCAAATAAAAAGCAATATGAATAAAGTTTACCTTTTCGTTTTATCCTTCTTATATGTACATTACCTTCTAGGTCAGCTCATTGTTACTAATCCAGCATTTCCAAAAGAAAATGAACCCGTCATTATTTATTTTGATGCATCTCAAGGTACAGCGGGTTTAAAGGACTGTGCCTGTATTATTTATATCCATACGGGGGTCATTACAGACAAATCAACTTCCCCCTCCGATTGGAAATATGTTCCCACTTCATGGGGAGTGGTAAATCCTTTATGGGAAATGAAGCCTGTTCCTGGAAAATCAAATATTTATTCATTCGAAATTACACCTAGCATAAGATCTTTCTATAAGGTGCCCGCTGGAGAAAAAATTTTAAAACTGGCCTTTGTTTTTAGAAACGCAAATGGTAGTAAAGAAGGTAAAGAAGTGGGAGCAAAAGATATTTTTTATCCTGTTTTTCAAAGTTCTGGGCTTACTGGTATTCTTGAGGAGCCGTCAGCGCCTGGTAAATTGCTGAGTCCTTCCTTTCCCTTTCTTGTAAAAGCATTATTTTCTGAGCAGGTTGATATTTCTCTTTATGATAATGATCGTTTGATTTACAATAAGAATGGATTGGATTTGACATTCCAATGGATACCAGATAAGGTTGGTTTACATGAGGTAGTTATATTGGCAAAATCAGGTAATGGGGATACCATAAAATTGGAAACTCATTTTCTGGTAGTGCCTGAACCTAAAAGAATGGAAGCTCCGCCCAATACTGTTCCAGGTTTCCAAAGAATTTCACCCACAAAAATCTCCATTTCAGTTGAGGCTCCAGGAAAGAAACACCTCTTTTTATTGGGAGAATTTAATGACTGGAAAATTAATACCGCTTTTTTATTTAATTTAAATGAAGAGGGCTCCTTGCACTGGATTGTATTGGATAGTATTCCATTAAACAAACCATTCTTGTACCAAATTGCTTTAAATGATAACCAGCGATTTGCTGACCCTTATGCTCCATTGGTCTTAGATCCAGTTCATGATAAATTTATTACACCTGCAACATTTCCGGCTATTCCTGCTTATCCAACAGGAAAAACTTCAGGCATTGTAACTTGTATTGATTCATCTCTGCATAAATATGATTGGAAGTATAAAAGGTCAAACAAAATAAAATCATCAGATTTAATCATTTATGAGCTTCATCTTCGTGATTTTTTTGATACACCCAATTATAAAAAATTAAAGGATACGCTGGCTTATCTTGTTCGATTAGGAATTAATACCATAGAATTAATGCCTGTAAATGAATTTGAAGGTAATAATTCATGGGGCTATAATCCTTCTTATCATCTGGCCTTAGATAAATACTATGGATCACCTGTTTTTTTTAAGTCATTCATTGATGAATGCCATAAAAATGGAATTGCAGTAATTATTGATATTGTGCTAAATCATGCATTCAGCCAAAGTCCATTATGCCGATTATTTTGGGATGAAATAAATGCCAGACCCTCAGTCGAAAGCCCATGGTTTAATCAAATAGCCAAGCATGACTTTAACGTTGGGTACGATTTTAATCATGAAAGTAAATATACCAGAGATTTTTCAAAAAGAGTTATAACATATTGGTTGAATGAATATCAGATTGATGGGTTTAGATTTGATCTTTCTAAAGGTTTTACCCAGAAAAACACGCTAGGAAATACGAGCGCCTGGGGTAATTACGATGCCTCAAGAATTGCTATTTGGCAAGATTATGCAGATCATATTCGAAAGATAAATCCTGATGCTTATATAATTCTTGAACATTTTGCTGATAATGCTGAAGAGCTTGAACTGGCAAAAAGAGGTATGTTGCTTTGGGGAAATATGAATTATCAATTCAATGAAGCTACCATGGGATATCCCTCAAATCTTTCCGGATTAGACTATAAAAAAAGAAATTTTTCAAGTCCATCTCTCATTCAATATATGGAAAGTCACGATGAGGAAAGATTAATGGTGAGGAATATTTTATATGGCAAAAAATCAGATATTTATGATACCCGAAAACTTAATACTGCATTGCAAAGAATGGAAATGGCCTATTCCATCTTTTCCCTTAGTCCTGGACCAAAAATGATCTGGCAATTTGGAGAATTAGGTTATGATTATTCCATTAATACTTGTGAAGATGGAAGTGTGAATAATAATTGCAGGCTTTCTCCAAAACCATTACCATGGTCTTTCCTAAATCACCCTGGCAGAAAAAAATTGTTAGATGTAGTCAGTTCTTTGAATAAATTAAGATCTAATTATGAAGTCTTTAAAGAAATACCCTTTGCTTATGACCTGAATTCTTTTTTGAAGTTTATGCACTACAAGGATGAAATATTTGATGCTTTGGTTGTAGCCAATACAAATGTAGATCAAGGAAGTTTGAAAATTCAAAATGTTAAAACTGGCTGGTGGTATAAATATTTTTCAGGCGATAGCATTCAGGTTACCCAAAATAATTTTGATATCTTGCTAAAACCCGGAGAATATGAATTATATACAACACTCAGATTACCTGCTCCTGCTTCTGGATATTTAACTACAGCAACTAAAGAATTATTAGGAGAAAATGTAAATGTTACTTTATTCCCAAATCCCACAGATAGATTTATAAATTTTAATTATAAGGGTCCAAAACTCAATAAAGCCAGTTTAATATTATATGATGCGATGGGAAAGCAACTTTTTTCTTTCTTTAATCAAGAAACGCTTGAAAATGGAAATTCTTATCAGTTTGATTTAAAAGATTACCCAATAGGTATCTATTTTTTAAATTTTCTTTCTAATGAAGGCCATAAAACTTTTTTATTGTCTAAAAACAATTAGTTTTTATGTAAAAGCAATGTGATTCAATCTATTAAAAATATAGAAAAAATATTATATAATAGAATTGCAAAGTTCTGTATGTAATTGATTCTCAAAGGTTTTGAACCTTGCTAATTCTTTTGTAAATTTGCCTAATTGGTTATGGGGAAATTTTACTAAATGAAAAAAATCTTTGTTTTTTGCCTTTTTCTTATTGGTTATCGTTCGATTTCAATAGCACAATCGGTTACTATAAACATGGGTACATCTCCTGCACATCCCTCTGCTATTTTAGAAATATTTTCAGAAAACAAAGGGGTATTGGTCCCTCGGATGACATCAGTTCAAAGACAAGCCATAGCATCTCCGGCAGTCGGTTTAGTTGTGTTCCAAATAGATGATATTAAAGGTTTATGGTATTTCGATGGCGTTAAGTGGAGAAATGAGTTTCCAGGAAATCAAGCTGGGGAACTTAAATATTGGAATGGTGAATCATGGGTTTTAATTCCACCAGGCCAAAATGGTCAAAACTTAACTTTTTGTAATGGAGTCCCTCAATGGGGTCCCTGCCAAAATCAACCGGTTTCTGTTACAACGAATGCCATAACAGCAATTAATGACACCTCTGTTTCGATTAATATTCAGGTAAATGTCCCTTTAAATTTGATTGTTGAAAGTGGCGTCTGTTATGGTCTTTTGCAAAATCCTACGGTTGCATCGTCCATTGTTAAAGCTACAGGTTCACTAACAGGTTCTTTAACTCTGAGGGTTCTTTCTTTATTGCGAAAAACTACTTATCATTTCAGAGCTTATGCTAAGTTAAGCAATGGAAGTATCGTTTACGGAAATAATATTTCTTTTACAACTTTGGGTAGTTCAAACGCATTGGTTTCAACAGATCCCGCCACAAATATTTCAGCTAACGGTTTTACCCTAAACGGTGAAGTAATTCAGGAAGGAAATTCTCCGGTTACTGCAAGAGGTTTCGTCTGGAGCAGATCTCCAAACCCAATTTTAACAAATAATTTAACCACAAATGGCAGTGGAAAAGGTAAATTTCAAGCGCTTATTAGTGGTTTAATACCCAATACAACCTATTATATTAGTGCTTATTGTATTAATAATCAAGTGGTTACATATGGAAATAGTATTGAAGTTAAAACCTTGCCAAGTACCACGGGTGAATTTGGGAATTTTATTAAAGTTAACGGAGGTACTTTTAACAGAGGAAGTGATTATGGAAATAATATTGAGAAACCCATTCATCAAGTAACCCTTAAATCTTTTTTTATAGGTGAAACTGAAGTTACTCAAGGTGTTTGGGAACAAGTCATGGGTTCAGACCCATCATTTAATTATGATTGTGATAATTGTCCGGTAGAAAATGTAAGTTGGTTGGATATACAGGATTTTCTTAAAAAAATTAATGAAAAACAAACCATTCATGTCTATAGATTGCCTACTGAAGCAGAATGGGAATATGCAGCCAGAGGGGGCTCAAATGCACCTGATTTGCTTTATGCTGGTTCTTCAGATGTCAATGCTGTAGCTTGGTACAGAGAAAATTCAGGAAGGAAATCACAACCCGTTAAGTCAAAAAGTCCAAATGCTCTTGGTCTTTATGATATGTCTGGAAATGTTTGGGAATGGGTACAAGACTGGTTTAATTTTTATAAAGCCGATCCTTTAACTAATCCTTCTGGGCCAGCCAATGGTTCAAGTAAACTTTATAGGGGTGGCAGTTATGATGATATTGCTGAAGATTGTAGAAGTACCTATCGCTTTGGAAATCCTCCCGCAAGTCGTTTTAATAATTTAGGATTTAGGCTTGCTCATGATTAATCAATTATTTAAATATCTTCTATTTGTTTATTTATTATTTACTAACATTGTTGTTTTATTGGGACAACTTGTGGTAAACGGAACATCACTGACCGTTTCCTCAAATACGAGTTTGAGAGTAGACGGTCATTTGATGGTTGATATAAATAGTTATATTAACGTGCAAGGTAGTCTAAGTATTTCTGGTAACTTTACAGGTAAAGGGCTTTTCCAGGATATCAAAAAATTATCCTTTTATGGAAGTCAACCCTCTCATCTTCTGATGCAAAACGGATTTTTAGATACGCTTGATATATCTAAATTACCTTTTGCTAAAATATTTATAGATGGGGATTCCGTCGGAGTAAATTATTTACAGTTTTCAAAAGATTATAATACACTTGAAATAAATGATGCCAGCATTGCTATCAAATCGGATATATCGGGATTTAAACAAAATAGTTATATTCTAACGACAGGAAATGGATTAATTGAGAGGAAACTCTCAAGTTTTCCATCTGTATTCCCTGTTGGTGATGATAAAAATGGTTTTCAACCTTTATTTATTTCTACATCTTCACAGTTAGGATCAGAAGTGGCAAAAGTAGGGTTTATACTTTCTGATATTGAAATAGGTAACAACTTGAATAGGCAAGGTATTTGGCGAGTTGAAAATAACTGCCCAATTCAGATTCATTATCTTTGGGGACCGCAAAATAATATCAATACTGATGTCTTTAATATCAAAGACCTAAGATTAAAAGGCTGGAATGGTATAGATTGGGAGTTGATTGAGTTAGATACTTTAGTCGGTGGTGTTGAAGAAGGGCGCTTAATAACAAGAATTATATTTCCAGATGAATTCCAATTTTACAAATTTGAGTCTGTCTCAAATTTGAATGAAAGGGATGTTAAAAAAGGCAGAAATATTGAATTATTGCCTTCATTTCCCAATCCCTTTTCAGATGGAACAATGGTAAATTTTAAATTAAAGGAAGAATCTCTTGTAACCATTCAGTTATATAGTCCCAATGGATATTTGTTGAAGGAATCTAAACAAAAATATACTCCAGGTTACCATTTTGAAAAATTTAATGAGCATCTCTTTCATGTTTCTGGTAATTACTTGTTGATAATAAAAAACGAAGGAGATATTTTTCAAACTAAATTACTAAAAATTAATTATTAAGTTGATCCATCAAAGGCTTTTAAACCAATTTAATGTAGTTTGAGCCAAACTCTCTTCTGTGGGGAAAGGACTTTTTAATATATTAACCACCCCAGAATTTTTCAGTTCTGAGGCAGTAGCGTTACCTATCGCCAGGCAATTTTTGTTTTTAAGCAGATATTTTTGTGAGAAAGATATTACATTTAAAGGGCTGGTAAAAATATAGAGATCTGATTCTTCGATATGAAAATTTTGTTTTGGCAGATTATTATAAATAGGCATTGTGATAATATTCAGGGCATTTTGTTTAACGATCTTTTGAATACTTTCTCTGGAATTTTTAGCTGATGGAAAAAGAATAACCTTGTTTTTTGAAAAAGGTAGAAACCCCAGACCAACATTTTCAGGATGCCCATTCCCTGAAAAATCGGCATTTATTTGATTTTTTAGCAATTCTTTGGATGTTCCGAGGCCAATAGCGCCCCATTTTATTTCACTTGGAACTTTTAACTTAATTAATTTTATCTGTTGGAAAAAAAAGGAAACAGCATTTTTACTTGTAAAAAAAATCCAGTCGCAAGGTTCAATATGACTAAAAGGAATGGGAATTAATTCAATTAAAGGTTCATCATGAATAGTTAAATACTCGATAGTAGACAGCATTTCTCGGAAAATACTGGATGAGTTAAGTTCTCTGCTAATGAATAAACGCGGCATACCAATATTTTATAAGCACAATTTTTCTACAACTTTTTCTGCTAATTGAAAATGTGTGGTTGATGAAACGGATACTCTTACCATAGGGTCATTAAATCTTTTAGCATATGCTGCATGAACATGGTAATTTCCAATTTTATCTTTATAGCAATAGACGCCAAGAGGCATCTGGCAGCCGCCATTCATTAAATTTAAGACTTTCCGTTCCACATTGGTAACATCTGCAACTTCATTATGATGGATA
>Ga0214921_10003897_pt1 | contig 22498 bp, 16 predicted proteins | sample LL1505_MetaG_FD_177992 | JGI IMG/M metagenome (GOLD analysis project Ga0214921, IMG submission 177992) | Freshwater microbial communities from Lake Lanier, Atlanta, Georgia, United States - LL-1505 | ecosystem: Environmental > Aquatic > Freshwater > Lake | place: USA: Georgia | collected... | reverse complement strand
GGAAATAGGAATAGGTACTTTTGAGGGATGTTTTGGAAATCCGCCGCGGAAGGTTTTCCCAATGATGTTCCGAATTGGGGAAAGTAGTTTCGTGGAAATAGGAATAGGTACTTTTGAGGGATGTTTTGGAAATCCGCCGCGGAAGGTTTTCCCAATGATGTTCCGAATTGGGGAAAGTAGTTTCGTGGAAATAGGAATAGGTACTTTTGAGGGATGTTTTATAAATATGGGGATGAGCCGCGGAGGGTTTTCCCAATGATGTCCCAAAATGGGGAAAGTAGTTTATAGACTTATGACTCTCTTAAAAACATGAGGTTTTATAGATATGGTGAGAAATGCGGAAATTCATTGCTCTATAATTCAAAATTCAAAATCAAACAAATATGTTTTGTTATGAAAACATGTTCATATCATATCATATTATATATCATACATATTGTATGTTATATAATGAAAATAATGTAAAAACAACAGCAAAAATAATTAACACAATTCTATATTAACGACGATGGACGATTTATCCGACATATCATACATATTTTTTGCATTTATGGTCGGTATTCCAAAACCACGTAATACATATGTCTGGTTATTTTTTATATACAATGCCGCAGCACTTATCGTGAAATTTTTACCACCTATCTCAAATTCAATACACTGTTTCTCTAATAAATCCGCAATCTTCATGCGAATATCAATATAAATATCATTATTGGTGTCGATATAAATGTGCGACGGAGTTACAGGAATACAGCGAACGATTAGGTCAACTGACGTGTTATCCATTTTACTCAAACTATAGTACAATTCCGTATGCCAAAGAGGAACATAAAATGTCTTGTCCTCGTGTTCTAATACATATATGTTGTTATCTCCCATCAAGTCGTCAAGAGATACGGAAATTACGACGAGATTATCGAGCGCCATTTTACTTCTCATAATCTTCTCAAATAATGCCAACTTCTCGACACTTATATGAAAAGCTTTATGATATGTCGTTATAATCTCGTATATATTATACGCCGTTTCCTTATCCAAGTCTTCAAACATCTTTATTGATAACTCTTGACAATCTTCTACAATTATTTTTATTAATGTGCTTATCGTCAAAGATGTATTCTCCTTAGAGATAACCGTCATTTTTTGCAACAAGGATTGAATAAAGGTACGAAAGATTGACATATAACTATCTGAACCTGCATCGTCGCATCCTGCTTCATGTGTATCTCCCCCATTAAACATATGAGATGCATGAGATTCGTGAGAAATATCGAAATTCAATAAATATAAATATTCGCTATTTATCTTCTTGAAAAATTCACAAGATTCTTCGCTATTTTCATTTTTATCTGGATGATGCTTAAGCGCTAACAATCTATAATTCTTTTTCAGTTCGTCTAGTGTATAATTATATTTTAGATTTAATAATTCACGAGCTTCCTGTACTCTTTTTATATCCATTTACTATTGTTATTAGATTATACATGTAATTTTCTAAGTGATAAATTGGTCTATAATTATTATTATAATATTGTAAAAATATATTCGTTTTTAATAAAATATCAGAAATATTATTCTCGTTTATTAAGTTAACATGTATTAGTGCTTTCAATATATACCATATACACTCATTTATTTCCAACTCGTATATTAATATGTCGTACAATATATCGCGAAATGCTAAGAAATCTATTTTATCAGGATTCTTTATATTATCTATTATTGCATTACAAATACACTCATGTGGATCCGTTAAGGATGTTATATGCGTAATTACATTTTTTATATTAGATATATTCTGAATATTTGTACATTTTAACTGTCCATTTATTGCGTTTTTTACAGAAAAACATTTATTATAATTCGAAATCTTAGGACGAGGGATGCTTATGATTTGAGAATTGTTAATTATATTATCCGGTATAAAACTTATATTCTCTGTTATAATTATAAAAATAAGTTTAATTTTGTTCAAATACTGAGACTGCATATAACTATAAAATATATCGAGCAACTCACTATGTATTTTATGGAAATATTTGCACAATATTATACCATGTGTATTCGTCCTCGTAGATACAACATCATTTATTTGATTATAGATATCATTCCACAAAATCTTAGAATTACACCCTAGTAATGACATGTCCACTTCGAAATGTATGTCGCTCATCTTTATTATAAAATTATCCTTGTTTGAGTTTATAGTAAGACGTTTCTCGTACTTTAACTCGCTTGCACTGTATCTTTTTATACAAGATAATGCCTGTGTATATTTTCCAATACCTTTTGGACCATAAAAAATAATATTTTTCAAATTTTCGACTTTCGAAGGGAAAGTATCATACAACTTGTTTAATTTCGGATGAAGCGAACATTTTGTATTAGACGAAATATAATCATCAAAATGCGTTTCGAGGAATTTCATCATTTAACTAATATGGATATGTAATGTGTAATATGTAATACAAATGAATACTATTTTAATTTTAGATTTTAGATTTAAATTGTATTTTGGGTAAATGTATTTTATTAAAATACAATACTCGGAAATACTTAAATATATAATAAGAATTACACTAGAGTAAATACTATTACAAATTAAAAACCGTGTAATTTATAAAATGAAACTTATTGACACAAAACCGGAAAATTTCAATTCAAATTATATATATTTTAATGAACCAATTCAGAATACAATTATAAATGAAAGTCGATTTATAAGAATATTATATTCTACTCCTAATATTATATTTAATGGTATAAATATTTTATTAAAAATAAATATAGACTGCATAGATAAGCAGTACAATAAAAATATTATATACTACAATATCGATAAAAATACCGAAACTATAAATAATATAAAAACCATAGAAAATATTATTCTGAAAAAATACTTATCGGATAAAGCACCGGCACATAATTTAGAAGCACAAGTGAATACAGGAGTACTAAAATTATTTTCCGATTCAAATGAGAAGAGAAAAAATATAGATGTTATTCTAAAAATATCGGGGTTATGGGAAGATAATAACTCTTATGGTATAACTTATAAATTTTTATCTGTTTTGTAATATGTAGGTATTATGATGTAGTATATAAATATATGCAAATTACTATATGCAAAACTACAATATAAATATAATAAGTAATAAACTATTATTTATTATATTCAAAAATAGTAAATGAGAAATTTGCTAATAACAGGCGGTTGTGGTTTCATTGGTTCAAATTACATAAATTATATTTTCAATAAATATAATGATTTTAATATTATAAACATAGATGCAATGTACTATTGTGCTTCTGAAACGAATATAGACGAAGATATTAGAAATTCGGAACGTTACAGACTAATTAAGGGGAACTTGTGTTCGTATGACCTAGTATACCACATTATTACAAATTATAAAGTAGACTATATTATACATTTTGCGGCACAAAGCCATGTTCAGAATTCATTCGAAGATGCTCTTCAATATACGAAAGACAATATTGTAGGGACACACAATCTATTAGAAGCGGCTAGAAAATATGGCAAAATTAAAAAATTCATACACGTTTCTACCGATGAAGTATACGGTGAGTCAATGATACAACAAAATGAAAGTAAAAAAACGGAAGAAAGTATATTATGCCCTACAAATCCGTATGCCGCAACAAAAGCAAGTGCAGAACTTATTGCGCAATCTTACTATTACTCTTTTAATATGCCTATTATCATTACAAGAGGTAATAATGTGTATGGACCGAATCAGTATCCTGAAAAAATAATACCAAAGTTTATAAAGCTTTTATGTGAAGATAAAAAGGTAACAATACAGGGAGATGGTTCTAATGTGCGTGCTTTTATCCATGTGGCGGATGTAGTAAAAGCGTTTGATATAATACTTGAAAAAGGTATTATTGGGGAAATTTATAATATAGGGTCAGACGATAATGAAGAATATACGGTAAAATATGTTGCTGAAATGTTGATTAAGAAAATAAAAAAGACAGACAACTACGGGGAATATATTGAGTATATTACCGACCGCCCATTTAATGACAAACGGTACTATATAAGTAATGAAAAAATTAAGAAACTTGGTTGGGACATAACAGAAAATTTTGAGGAAGGGATTGACAATCTTATTAGAATGTACAATACAAGTTAGTAAAACAAATTAGTAAAATACAAATTGGTAAATACAAATTAAAAACAAAATTATAAACTATACAATAGAACGGTGATGAAGGTTTTATTGTATGGTGCAAATGGATGGATTGGACAAAAGGTACATGATTTATTACTCAGCGGTGGACACACTATTATAGTAGGTAATATGAGAGCTGAGAATAGCAGAGACCTTGAAGAAGAAATAAAACAAGTCAATCCTACAAATATAATTTCCACAATTGGAAGAACACACGGAACAATAGATGAAGTTAAATATACTACAATAGATTACCTAGAACAGAAGGGGAAACTACGTGAAAATGTTAGAGATAACCTGTATTCTCCGACGGTGATTGCTATTATTAGTAATAAATATGGAATACATTATGCGTATTTGGGAACGGGATGTATATTCACGTATGATGGCGATGAACATCCGTATGAAAAAGAACAGGGTGGTTTTGCGGAATGTTCTAAACCGAATTTTTTTGGGTCGTCGTATTCTATTGTAAAAGGGTATACGGATATGATTATGAAAATGTTTGATAATGTGTTAAATGTGCGGATTCGAATGCCGATTACTGATGAAATAAACGGTCGAAATTTCATAACGAAAATTACGACATATAATAAAATATGTTCGATAAGTAATTCGATGACGGTTCTTCCCGAATTATTGCCGATTATGATAGACATGTGCGAAAAAAATGTGACAGGAACTGTGAACCTTACGAACCCTGGGTTAATAAGTCACAATGAGATATTGGAAATGTATAGGGAAATAGTGGATAAAGACTTTACATGGAATAATTTTAGTATAGAAGAACAACGACAAATATTGGCGAGTGAAAGGTCGAATAATTTTCTAGATACGTCGCGACTTGAATCGCTTTATAACGTGAAAGGCATCAAAGAATCTGTGCGAGACGTTCTATATAAAATGAAAGAGGTGGTTGAGAAGCGTGAGATTTGAGTTAATTCAATTCATGTAAATAATATATCAAAACTAAAATATCAAAACTTTACGCGTTTCTCTAAAAACAGGTTGAAAAAAGACGTAATATTACTTCCATAATACCGACAGTTAAAATATTAAGAATAAATAATACGATACTCAAATATAATGTTCCTATAGACGGCTTACTTAGAGTGCCTACTGTAGGACTAATGCAGTTTAAGTTTCCTTGTAAGTAACTATAAATAAGAGCTAACTGAAAGAAAATGAGAATACCCGAGTAGTCGGAGAATTTGTAATATTCAGGGTCCACTTGATATGTGTTGATCATTTTAGAAAATGAAATAGACTGGCGAATAATAACGAACAATATAATAAACAAAGCAAATATTTGGAAAAAACTAGGATATAAACTAGAACAAGATGGGGAATTTTTAACTTTAAAATAGTAGGAAATAACAGCAAGTAAAAGACCAAAAAGAGCAACACTTGTAAAAATATATCCAACGAATGTTGCAAAAGCCGGACCTTGGTCATCGCCCATACTGAGAGATGTAAATACCATCTTAATAATAATTCCAACAAATGCTAAAAGAATACAAATATTAATCAAATAATAAATCGTCTTAAATCTATAACTAACTTTGTCAATTGGTGAAAAATTTGCAGTTGGACTAGTATTTTGCATTTTATAAATTATGGATAGAGTATACTATAAAATATATTATTATTTTTTTTAACAGAATTAATAATTATATGGTATATAACAAATAAATCTAATATATAACAAATAAAATCTAATATATAACAAATAAATCTAATATATAACAAATAAAATCTAATATAAAATAAATTCTATATACTATATTATATATAACAATATATTTTACTATATAAATGAATGGACAAAATAAAAATACATTTACCGAACACCCTCTAATACCACGTGAGCAGACGTATTGTTTGGATAGAAAGCTATTAACGATTCATTCCGAGGATAGAGACGTTTGCGCATATCCTAATTCAGCCTTTTTCGAAATTACTCTTCCACAGTCGTTAAGGAATGTACAATCCATACGATTGATTGAGTCAAACTTTCCGTCAATTAATGATGTTTTTACTACGATAAAACAAAATACAAAGATGTCATTTAGTGTTACAATATCAGGAAATATATATTTATTGCAAATTACAATTGAAGAAGGGTTATACTCCCCGGTACAAATGGCGAACGAACTCACAAACCTTATGAATAAAGCAGTATCCAATTTGGTTATTCCGGGGTATACTAATTTTGTAGTTATATATAACGAAGTAAGTCAAAAATTATTTTTTGGTAATAAACAAGACCGGTTTAGATTATTATGTGATAAAATAGAAGACTATAATAATCCTAGCAATAGTCAATCTGTAAACTGTCAAGTTAGCCCTCCAAATGAAATAAGTTATTGTAGAAATACAAAATGGGGTCTTCCATATTTTTTAGGGTTTAATAAAGAAGCATATGATGCTACACAAACGCCGATTACCGTACCTCTTAATAATGAATACAAAAATGCAACATTTGACATTTTTTACAACTGGTTACCGGGAGGCGGATACTATATAATACCTCCAAATGTTATAAACACTTTAGGAGATAATGTTTTTTATATGGATATGTTCGAATATAACCAAATGGACGAGCTTCAGCCTTACCCAAGAGGAACAAACTCAGCTAAAATTAATACTTATGGAGGTATTGTGAATTCATCATTTGCCAAAATACCGATTTTAGGTGTGCCTGTTTCTCAGTTTTTTGATTCCAGAAACTCTCAGCTTCAAAATTTCTCACATTTTTTTCCACCCCTTGAAAGGGTATCTAAATTAAAATTCAAATTTCGTTATCATAATGGGACTTTGGTTAATTTTAGTAATAACGATTTTAGTTTCACATTACAGTTTGATTGCTATCGGGATGAAATAGCGCGTGATTTGAAACTGCGCGTTCCTGCTCAGTATAGGATGTAAGAGTATAACAAACATAAATAGCATTATATGCGGAACACAATAATTTTGTATTATTCTAAAGAATACAAAATTATTTTATGTAACAAGTGGATAGTTAGATTTGTGCTTGTGCCTGTCCTTGTGCTTGTGCTTGTCCTTGTGCTTGTGTTTGTGCTTGTGCTTGTCCTTGTGCTTGTGCTTGTGCTTGTGTTTGTGCTTGTGCTTGTCCTTGTGCTTGTGCTTGTCCTTGTGCTTGTGCTTGTCCTTGTGCTTGTGCTGTATTATCATAATGTTTAATATTTTTCTTTTTTGTTACTCTTTTTGATTTTTTATACTTTTTATGTTTTGTTTGTCTTTGTTTTCTTGATTTTTTTATTTTTTTTCCACCTCCTAATTCTGGGGTTTTTACTTCATATTTTGGTGCAGGTTGCTCTAGGTTGGTTGGTGAGTCTAATAATTTGGAAGGTAACGCAGCTGGTGTAAGTGGCTGAGGTAACTTTATATCGGTTGACGAATCTGATAAATTTGTAGTTGACGCAGCTGGTTCAGGTAACTTTATACCGGTTGACGAATCTGATAAATTTGTAGTTGACGCAACTGGTTCAGGTGACTCTATAACGGATGATATAGGTGACACAGATGCAGGTGACGCAGCTGGTTCAGGTGACTCTATAACGGATGACATAGGTGACCCAAATGCAGGTGACGCAAGTGAACCAGAATCGGCTGACAATTCATCAGCGTGTGGTATGGGTTGTGTAGCATCTTGTGTAGCATCTTGTGTAGCATCTTGTGTAGCATCTTGTGTAGCATCTTGTGTAGCATCTTGTGTAGCATCTTGTGTAGCATCTTGTGTAGCATCTTGTGTATTATCTGGTGTGTCATCTTTTTTCTTTTCATTTGAACCGAATAAACCTGAAAACCACCCTGTTTTTTTTTCTTCAGGTTTTTCAGATGCATCACTTTCTTCTGTCTGTGATTCTGATTGTGACTTAGCATATTTTTCCTTTAATTCATTTAGTCTCTTTGCCTTTTCGGATAGGTCTATAATACCACTTGTCAACTCTTCGCATAAAGTTGATATATCATTCTGTATTTTTTTATCGGCTACTTTTTTGCTTTGTTCGAATAATGGTGAAAGTAAAGAACCGAAATTCATATTATATATATGACGGTATAAAATATTATGAAAAAAATATAAATAAAAATACAAATAAAAATATAAATAAAAATATTATTTATATTTCATTGCCAATATACCATAATATACCATAATATACCATAATATACCACGATAAACTATAATTTATAAGTTGTATGTATCCATTCCACAATATTCGCTACAGGGCACACTTTATAATCTTCTGTAAATCCCTTAATTTTTAAAAATGTCGGATTTTTCATCAACGATGTTTTATAAAATATATAGTCTCCATATTTTCCATTCCTTATACTTATTTCATCCGTTATTGCTCTAACCATTCCTTTTACTGCTATTTTATTTCCTATAGTTTCATTTGTACCGCCAACATCTCCACCGCCACCCACTACACTATTCACACCTCCTTGTTGAGATGAATCAATTATTTTAATAATATCGTGGTACATAATCGTACTCGGGTTTTTATTCTTTGGAAATAACCCCGATAAAGACTTCTTCTGTTCGCCCCATACAAAATATAATCCATATTTACCTCTTTTTAATATAATCTGTTCTCCTTCATATATACCAAGCTTGATTCCCCCCATGTCAATATTCCCTTTTTCATCTACTACATCCCCTAGTTCATATTCCCCCCTTTTAAGTTTTGCTACATCTATATCCTTCTTAACACTTTTATATTCTATCTTTTTTTTACCTGCTTCGTCAAGCGTTGTATGTTTAATTACCGGACCCTTACTCCCCACCATATATACATGACTTTCATCAATCGTAACAGTATCTTTTTGTATATTCTTATCTTTTAATGCGGTAGTTAGTTGCTTGACATTATCCAAACAAAACCGGCATGTTTCGGTATATAAAATATCACCCTTTGCTACTTTGTCTAAATCATCTTCCATTTTTTTCGTAAAATTATATTCAAATAGAGGTTCAAAATGCTGGATTATAAATTCCATCACAATAACACCCAACGGCTGTATGATTAGTTTATTTCGTTCATTACCAAACTCTCGTTCTGTCGGCATTTCAAGTAACTCATCGGGTAGAAGCTCGAAATCCGTACATTTCACCTTTTTACCAACTACATCTCCCTTCTCCACATACCCTCTCTTCTGTATCTTTTCTATAAGGGATGAAAACGTAGATGGGCGACCAATACCTTTTTCTTCTAGTAATTTAATAAGACCTGCCTCAGTATAATGTGATTTAAGCTCATTCATTGTAACGGTAGCTTTAATTTTATTATAAGGAATAGTACAATTTTTTTTAATATTTTGTAAGTAGTTGTAGTTTGGATTTTCTTTGTCATAACCATCCACCGCTTTCCATCCAGGGAACTCGATTAACTCGGTTGTATATTTATATTCGTTGCTTTTTGGGGCAGTTAAATGGGCGGTTATTGTAACACCCGTTGCGTGCGACATACAGCTTTCAACTGCATTTGTCCATATCAGTTTATATAATTTTTGTTCCCGTGATGTAAATGTATCCGGAATCTTCAGTGTAGAGATATTTGTTGGGCGAATCGCTTCATGTGCTTCCTGGGCTTTAACACCCTTGTCGTCCGAACCCGAACCCGAACCTTTATTCGCTTTTCCTGTTTTACCTTGTTTTGCGGATGTACCCGAACCGTCGCCACCACCACCAAAACCTAGAGCAAGGTATTGTATATCCGGATTGATATACTTGTCGCTCCATTTTTCGGATATATACCTCTTGGCATTCTCAATAAATTCCGGGCTATATGTTCGCGAATCGGTTCTCATATACGTAATAAACGAACCTTCGTATAGTTTCTGACAGATTGACATTGTCTCCGATGGAGAATAATTATGTTCACTACTCGCTTTCTGTTGTAGCGCGCTCGTTGTAAAAGGACAAGGTGGAGCCTTTGACACCTTTTTTGGCGGCGACAATGTAAACACGTGGTCATGATTTACACTTTCTTCCAAAAATTCCTCTGCATCTTTCGGGGTTTCGTACTGACGGCTAAGATTAAAAGGCAAATTCAGTTTTGTAAAATACCCCACAGTATTATATACCATTTTTCCTGGGGAGGAGTCGATATCTTTTTGGTTATCGAATACCAATCGCAACGCTGGTGTTTGACACCGTCCAGCGGATAAACTATTTTTAACACTCGATGCAATGTGTGTCCATAGCTGTGGGGAAATATGATATCCGACCAATAAATCCAATATTTGTCTAGCAAACTGGGCATACACCATATTCATGTTCAAAGTTCCAGGTGTACTTACTGCACGGTCAATCGCCGTCTTTGTAATTTCATGGAAAATAATACGGGGTGTCGTCTCAACTGGCAACTTGAACATGTCGCAAACATGCCACCCAATCGCCTCACCCTCGCGGTCATCATCCGTCGCAATAATTACATTACCCATACACAATTCTATTTCGCTTTTAATACGGGAAATCTGTTTTGATTTTTCCTCCATAGATGAAAATTTGAGAGTGAAGTTATCCATATGAATTGATTTTAAACCGTCTAGTGTGCGGAAGTGCCCGAATGTTGCGATGCATTTATAGCCGGGACCAAGATATGATTCTATTTTGCTACATTTTGCAGGAGACTCTACGATAACGAGGGTTGTCATGCTAGGTGCGTTTGCTTTTGAGCGTTTAGACATTATGGTGTCTGATTATGATATGATGCTATAGAAGGAAATGTTTATGTATTTATAGTGTAATATTAATTATTTCAATTTTAGAAAATATAATTAATATTGCGGAATGCAAGATATTGAATTCACTATACCGAAGATGAAGAAGATGACGAAGACGGTATAGTAGTAGTAGTAGTAGTAGTAGTAGTAGGAACCGGATTCTTTGCTTTAAATTCTGACCATGAAATCTTTTTCACAACTGGCGGTGTTGCGTGGTCTTTATTTCCGTTTCCATGCGAATGGTCGTGTGCCTTATTTATATTGTCAGCCTTTTTAATAGCACTGTCGATGTAAATCGATTTCAATAACTTACCTACTTCATATGAACCATTATGCTGGTCTAACTTTCCATCCTCAATTTGCTTAAGAATATGAAGTAACTGGAAAAGAACATTTAAATCGATTTCATCCTTTTTTACCTTATTGAAAATATCGGTGTAGTTATTAAAAAGAAAGGGGCACCTAGATACACAAATATTATCAAACTGCACAGGGTTACTTTTAGACAGTCTTTGATACTCTTTCTTAATTTTAAGAAGAGTCATAATGTCATCGGTAAGAGGCTTGCTATGTTTTAGTTCGCGAATATTGTTTGTGTTATCTGCTACATCATTGGCGCGTATTAGTTTATCTAATTGTAAACGTTCTTGAGGATTCATAGTTATACGTAAATATATTATGTATTATATATTCTGTATTATAGATTTATTTTTAAGTTATAACGAATGCAATTTATAATACTGATAAAATAAAAAATAAAATATATAAAATATATATAGAATATACATAGTAGATAAATGAGTTCAATAGGTGGTATAACACCCGCAAAATTTTCAATGCCAGCCATGCCGGCTGTAAATAGCGGTGGAGAAAATTATGCCATTAGAATGGCATCAACACAGGCTTTTACACAGGTTGGAAATGGTAACTTATCAGGAGGCGGTAAGCGGCGACACCGTAACAATGTGACAAAAGTAATGAAAGGTTGCAACAGTAAAAAGACAAGAAGACATAATAAAAATAAACGACACGGTAAGAGAATATTTAGAGGAGGAAGTAGTATTACACCCGCAGTTACAGGTGGTGGTAAAATCGAGCTTACTATGCCCGGTGGTTCATCTCCTACTCAAATTGGCACACTGCAAACTTTAACCGAAGGACTATTTGACGCACAAACATCTGGTGGAAATATTGCACCAGCTATTCCTCCTCTAGCTACGTCAAATTTTTCAGGTGGAGGAGTAAGTAGACGAAGACGTAGAAATACAAAATATAGAAGATTAAGGTATAAGAAAAGCATCGGGCGTAAAAGTAGGTGTTTTAGACGCAGTGGTCGACGTTAAAAGAAACACGAAACGTAAAACGTAAAATGTGAATTACGAAATGTAAAATATAAATGTAAAATATAATAATCTAAAATAATATATTATTATTATATTTTAATATGAAGACCAGCGATTTATTAAATTCAATATTTATTATAGCAGTATTTATAGGTTTATATATTGCAAATATTTTAGCAATAGGAAAAAAGAATATAGAAAAGAACTGGCCAATTTACAGATGTAGTCCTTTAGTAATGCCTTTTGCGAATATGTTTGGACACGATACTATGAAAAATTTTACATACTGTATTCAGACAATGCAAACCGACTTTATGGGACCATTCTTAGCCCCTTCAAACTATACAAATGCTGTTGTTGCTGAAAATATAAAGACGACAAATAAGACCAACATGAATACAATGGGAATGTTTGCATACATCCGAAATACCGTCATGAACAACTTTTCAGGTTTATATAATGTATTTGGTAATTTGGGGGTGATACTACAATATATGGTGAACAAAATAAAAGATATGATAAGCAAAGTTACAGGTATATACATGGCTACATTTTCTATATTGCAGGCTTCTGGTATTACTGCCGAATCAACATGGAAAGCATTGCCAGGCAAGTTATTAAGAGCTTTACCATCTTAGTATGTAACTTTTAACTATATTTTTATATTCAAGATATAATAATTCATTATACGATAAAAATGAATTATTATAGGTTATGTATATAGTAATACTAATTTATATATTTAGTATATATGGATTCTAAGGCTATACCAACACCTATAACACAAATAACGCCAATAACGCCAGTAACACCAATAATACCAATATTCAAAAAAATAAATGATATATATGTTAAATCATCATATTTAGAAAAATATGGAGGTTCCGTAATATTCACAATATTCGCGATACTAATTGTTTTCTTTTATTTCATTTATCTGAATATTCAAAATAATAAAGAAATCGTAAAAAAAGATTGGGCAAATAATAAATGCAGCCCGGCATATTTGCCATTTGCTGGTGTCATCATGGAACCCAAAGATATGAGCAATATGGAGTATACAATAAAGAATTTTTCCGAATGTTCGGAAGTAATATTGAAGGACATCATACAAGTTGCCCTTGCACCACTTGAAGCTGCGTCCATTTTAATTAGTGCAAGTGTAACTATATTAACCGGTGTTACAACTAACATAATGGGGGCAATCGCCGGTTTTAGAAGTAATACGATTCAAAAAGGATCAAAAGATGCAGCTGAAAAACAAACCGTATTTTCATCTATATTGGCAAAAGTCATAGGCAAGGTTAGATCGGCATTAAGTAAAGGAGAAGGTATTTTAACTGTTATTTTTTATGTATTTTTTTCAGCATATAAAGCAGCGGCATCTGTTTTTTATGTTATTTTATTCGGAGAGGCAATCATATTATTAATTATGTTTGCCGTTTTGTATATTGCATGGGGAATATATTTATTTCTTATGGCAGTTATTTTTACTATACCTGTAGCAGGACTTTATTTATGGGTACCAATTGGGCTTACTGTAATATATGTTGCATTTATGATTATGATTTTAGTTTTAGTCATTTTTACAGCTTCCGTTATTGCGAAAACAAGATAATAAAATTTTTTTACTATACTTTAAAAATATAACATTTTAATTAATGGAATACAATGGAATATATTATAAAAAATAATTATTTATTTAGGAAATAAATACAATATTATAACAATAAAAAAACAATATTATACAATAAATAATTATTTTTATCTAAGATTTATGTATAAGAAATAATAAATATGAAAAATATATTTAAATCCAGATTTTCATTAATTGCTATTTGTATTGTACTCGGTATTTTGATTGGTTCATTCGCGTTATGCGGGTGCAGAATGAATCGTGGGTTACTAGAGGGTATGGACCCGAATCAAGAAGGGACAACAGGAGGGGAAACCAAAGAAGAAAAAAAAAAAGAAGAACCTCTTCAATCTAGTCTGAGCCCGGCAGAATATTCAAGTTCTGCTGAAAACCCCGTAGGAGTTGGAGGGATTGCAAGTGGTTTGGCAAATATTGGAGCAAATTTAGAATCCGGTGGTGACGGGAATGCGATAACTAGTTCAATTGCAAAAGCATTACAAACCGCTATTCCTCTTCCAGGTCTTGTGTCTAGCAACACCGAAAATTTTCAAGTTTCAAAACCTCTTGGATGGAAATCTATGGAAGAGAATCAGAGCGATGATGTGAACTTATCTACCTGGGTTTCTGATGCAATAAAATACTCCAAGGGAATGGGAACCGAAGATCGTCTCAATAGTCTTCAATATAATAGCGGTCCTCCTATCCCTCTTCCTGAAGGACAGATGTTTTTCTTTAAAGACACAAAATTCAGCCCATCATGTTGCCCCAGTACATACACTAGTGGTATCGGATGTGCCTGCATGTCAAAGAAACAGTTCCAGCATTTAACAGAGCGCGGAGGAAACCACACAATTCCCAATAATAGGACCTCATACTTTAATGAATTTTAAGTAAGAAAAAATGTATCTTCATATTTGTAATATTCACAATATTATTTCATATTCATAAAAAAATATAAAATAATATATTCGGCATAGGGTATAGGGTTCTAGTCTAGTCTACCACTAAATAATTTTCGAATTACAAATACATATTAATTGCCGACTTATTTATGTTACTTTCATCCTTCTTGATAAGATTATTAATAACATCGCTTGTAACAGTAAACGGAAACTCTACTACCAGTGTATTCTCCTTTTCGAACAAAGTCGTTCCCGGCTTCACTAGACGATACAAATTCAGTTTCTTATATACAATTTCAATACAGCGTTTCAGATTTCGAACACCATCCTCCTTATCCGTATAATTCTCAATGATATAGTTCAGTGTTGTATCGGGAATAATAATATCACCCTCTTTGAAATTTACTTCATAGCGAATCTTGGGAATCAAATACTGTTTCGCAATAACAATCTTGTCCTTCACTTGGTACCCCGTCGTCTTGATTTTATACATGCGGTCAAGCAGAATCGGATTTACTTTAAGAGGATCATTGTAACTAAATATAAACAGACACTTGCTCAGGTCAAAATCAATCTCCGCAAAATACTTATCGTGAAACTGCGAATTCTGTGTTGTATCCGTCAAGTGTGTCAAAATTCCAATAATCTCCTCTCCCTTCGGCGTTTCACTAATTTTATCCAACTCATCAAAGTAAATCACCGGATTCATCGACTTTGAACGTATCAAAATATCCACGATTTTACCCCACGTACTTCCCTCATACGTATACGAATGTCCCTCCAAATAACTACTATCCGTCGCACCCCCTAGTGGAATAAACGCAAACTCGCGATTCAAAATCTTACTGATTCCCTCCTTCACAAGACTCGTATTATGTGTTACCGTAAAGTCACCCAACAAATATTTGTGATTATTGTCCAATTCGAATCCATAGTATTTGCCCCATCCACGCGGCTCTATCGTAATACCCATAACCATACTATCCTTATTGATAACTCTTTCACTTATCGCCATTTTTCGAGGACACTTTACTGGAATGGCGGACAAGTTATCACCCGATATATGTATTCTATGATATGTCCCCGTCCTTTTTTCGTTCATATACATGCATGATTTTTCGCACTCTTTCATATTCGCTGAAAATCCGAGAGACCTAGCTACAAACAATATATCATCTGCTAAAACTTTGTTTTTTTGAATAACGTCGTACCCCTTGGATTTCTGACAATAAGAACCGTCCGTGTCAATAATTCCAGCAAGAAGTTCCAGCCGCGTTTTTCTGTCATTGATTTTGTAATCGTCGGGAATATGTTTTTTGCCAATCAACTTGTAATCTTTCAACACTTCTAAGAATTTGTTTTTGTTATTTCTGGTATCATGTTTGTGCATATCATATGAAATACCATACGTATATTCGGCTCTATGGACCATATTCAAGTTATACTTTCGAAGTTCTGTCCTCAAGTAGTGCAAAACCGCGGCATCCTGATTCGTAATTTCGGATTTTTTCGAAGTACCGTCACCCAGCCAAGCACCAATAATGTAAGGGTCAAATGGTACAGTTTTGCTAGAGAACTCTGCGCCACGTTTATATCCCTTCAAATTTGTTCGAATATATTTAGGCAACTTTAATAACGTTTTTACGGGAATTTCAATATAATCGTGCTCAAGTTTCATTTCGTCTAGATATTTTGTCGCATCTTCCATATTGTCGAAACGTCTGCTGTGTTGTTTATAATCATTCTTATCAAAATAAAACACTTTGTATCTAGTTTCTCCCGACGTCGTCTTTACATTCTTTATAAAATTCATTCCCGACTGCTTCAAACACATTATGTGTTCAGAATTTACACCATATTTTTCCCCATTTGTATGAACAATATCAAACATGTCATCTTCGCCTCTGCCAAGCGAAACTACATTTCTACACTTTGAATCGTCTCCCATAACTTTATCACCTACTACAATATCTTGCACCATTTTTACCGAGCCGTCATACATCAAAATGGGTGTATCAACCGCGTGACATTTACCTGTGCCCATCGGACCATTGATGGCAATCGCTGTGCCCATAGCGGCAGGGTTTGAAATCCACTGTCCCAACATTTGCATAATTTGCATTTTTGCATCATTTAGACCGTACACGGCGCCATCAAGTGTAGACTTCGCGGTTTCCATAAATTCGTGACACTTTTCAATTCCATCCGAAATCGTGAGAGGAAGGTTGCAATGTTTTCCAAATGGTATCTGCATAAACGTATCAACCCAGTTTTTAATTTTATAGTATTCACCAGCGCCCGGCTCCATATAGCGCAAATTCGTAATCTTCTTTAATGCAATCGCCTTGAATGCTTGAGGGATATTGGATTGCAGGAGCGACAGACGATAGGGCTTGTCTGTAATCGTCAATTTATTCAAGTCTTCCAGTTCTTTCAACACTGCCGTCTGCTCGGTTGTAGTCAAATTATCTTTAAAATATTTCAAATCATTTGTGGAATTCTTCTTTCGCAACATTTTTTTGAAGGTTTTCACATACTTCTTTTGCTGGCTCTTTACCTTCTTCTCCTCCCTGTCCTTGTATTCCTTCTCTTTTTTTACCATACTTGCCAATGTTTCGCGTGCAATACTGTCATTTTTATTATGTTTCAAAATTTCCTCCATCTGTGCCTTGATTTTCTGAATTGTTTCGAGTGACTCACTCTCATTCGTCAGTATCTCGCGCGAACCTTTGGTTTTAGAATCTTTCGAATTATCTTCACGTTTCGTTTTCTTAGAATTATATTTGTAACCCTTAATATCGCCACCAGTAGCATCTTCATCCTCGTCGGGATGATAATCTGGGTCATCTTCGTCGTCATCGTCGTCATCGTCATCAGAATCATATTCCGAGTCTTCATCGTCATCGTATTCGTCATCATCATCGTATTCGTCTTCGTCATCATCATAATCAGATTCCCACTCTTCTTCAGAGTCATAATCAGAGTCGTCTTCATCGCTGTGACCACCTTTTTTATCATTCATCAAATTAATTACAATATTGAATTTACCACTCTGTAACTGCTCTTTCGCAAATTCCTCAAAACCAGCAGAATACTGATCATCACCTGTGTCGCTATCAGTATCCGAACAAGTTGTGCTCGTACTCGAAGTGTCATCTTCATCCTGAGGAGGCGGCGGCGGATTATGTGAACCCTTTTTTTTACCTTTTTCGATAGGCTTATTTTCTTTTGATTTTGTTGCCTGTTCCAATGCAGCCTTTGCAGCACTCCTTGTCACTTTTTTATTTTCACCGACATCAACTGATTTCTTATTAGAAGAATTAGTAGTGGAGTTTCTAGATGTTTTAGCGGGTTCGCGTGCGCCTCCACCTCCACCTGCACCTGCAGACGAACCTTGTTCAAGCTTCAAAATACGATTATTAATATACTTGGATGGAAACATTTCAGCCAACATTTTTCTATACTCGACGATATCAAATTTTTCCTTGCTATTATCAACGTGACCATCATCGTCTACTTCATTTTCACTGTCATTGCTATTACCACCTTCACTATCAGAATCTTTTCCTTTTTTATAATTTTTTTCATCTCCCTTTTTCAAATCTTTTGACGTATTGTCTCCTTTTTTAGAATTTTTCTTCATATTTGTTATAACAGGCATGACAGGATTAACGCTTTGAGTTGTATATATATAGATTAATGTTTTTAGATAGCTTCAATTTAATATATTAAATAATAAAAGTAAATAAAATATAAAATATGAAATAGTTGCATGATACAAGACGTAATAATATTGATAAATAGTTATATATTTGTGCATAGTATAATATAGTAGTTAAAGTATAAAAGTTATTGCAAGAAAAGTTAGAACCATATTATATTTCATATTTATTTAAGGAATCATAATTAATTATTATTTTGTAATTAAGAAAATTGATAAACAATCTAAATATTATTCTATTAATATAAGAAGGAAATGTTTTCTCAAAAAGGTCAATCAAAATTAGCAGTTCAGAATGTATCTTCAATTATTGGAATTCAGTTTAGTATAATGTCGCCCGAAGAGATCAGAAAGTCTTCGGTTGCTCATATTACGGACAGAAATACATATGATAATAATAGACCGGTGGTCGGCGGACCATTTGATTCTCGCATGGGTGTACTTGAACCTGGTCTGATTTGCCCCACGGACGGATTAGACTACATGCAGACGCCGGGATATTTTGGTCATATTGAATTGGCACGACCTGTATTTTATATTCAATATTTGACAACTGTTAGAAAAATTCTGAGTTGTGTTTGCATAAAGTGTAGCAAACTTCTTATTAGCAAAGAAACAAATAGTAGATTTATGGAAATGAAGTCGGACCAACGATGGAATAATGTCTTTCAATATTGCAGCAAAGTTAAGCGTTGTGGCGAGGATACACACGATGGTTGTGGTTGTCTTCAGCCGAAGCGAATCAAAAAACAGGATATGGCAACATTGGTCGCCGAGTGGGAAAATACGGAAGCAGATGAAGGTGCAGAAGGTGAGGCAAAGAAGAATTTGACAATGCATTTGACCCCTGAGGTCGTCATTAAGATTTTCCGGCGAATTTCCGACGAGGATGTGTCGTTTATGGGATTCAGTCCGCAATTTTCACGCCCTGATTGGATGATTTGTCAAGTGTTGGCTGTCCCTCCTCCGGCAGTTCGACCCTCAATCAAAATGGATGGTCAGCAAAGAAGCGAAGACGATATTAGTCACATTTTGGTAAATATTATTAAGATGAATAAAACACTTCAGGAAAAAATAAATGACAAGTCGCCGCAAAAAGTCATTGATGGATGGCACGACGTGCTCCAGTACTATGTTGCTACTCAAATAAATAATAATATACCGGGTGTTGGTCAAGTCGCGCAACGGTCAGGACGTCCTCTTAAGTCGATTATGGACCGCCTGAACGGGAAGGGCGGACGCGTGAGAGGCAATTTGATGGGAAAACGTGTTGACTTTTCTGCGCGTTCAGTGATTACACCTGACCCTAACTTGTCGATTCGCGAACTGGGAATTCCTTTAAAAATTGCGAAAAATATTACGAAACCGATTACGGTAAATGATTTGAATAAGAGTTTCTTAATGAAGTTGGTGCGGAATGGTCCGGATGAGTATCCAGGTGCGAAGATTCTGGAGAAGAAAAACGGAGAGAATATTTCGCTGCGTTATGCTGACCGCGAGAATATACATATTGAAAATGGGGATATTGTTCATCGGCATATCATGGATGGCGATGGTGTTTTATTTAATCGTCAACCTACACTGCATAGAATGAGTATGATGTGTCACATCGCGAAGGTGATGTTTCAAGGAGATACATTTAGAATGAATGTCGGTGATACGAAACCATATAATGCGGACTTCGATAAACTCTCTGTCGAAAACAGGAGGCGTTAAAAGCGTGCTACCTCCTAGTTGAATTTACGTGTATATATATGTTCACGTGATTCAGCAAAACACCTTGATGCGGGAAACTCCTTAGAGTCTTTGACTACCACCTTGTAGTAGAAATATTACAAGGGAACTCGGTTAATAGCCGAAACCAATGGTAATAATGTCAAAGAATTGGACAATCCGCAGTGTTACTTCCTAAGGTCGCTTGGTAGACTATGGAAGGCACTCAGAGACTGAACGGGTGTTGGTGAGTAATGAAGGACTAGCCATCCTGAACTTGCTTAAGATACAGTCCACCCCCTTTGGAAACACTGGGGATTCATCGGGAGATGAAATGAATTTACACATGCCACAAGACGAGGAGTCGGAGGCAGAATTAAAGAATTTGGCAGCGGTACCATTTCAGATAATTAGTCCAGCAAACAATCAGTCAATTATTGGTATTTTCCAGGATTCGTTGCTCGGGTCGTATCAGTTTACACGTGTAGGCGTGAAATTTGACAGTCGTGCAGCGATGAATCTTCTCATGGCGCTAGACACAGTGAATGAGTCGATGTTTAGTAATATAGACGGTAACTTGTCCAATTTTCAAATCCTTTCGCAAATTATGCCGCCGATTACATTGAAATACAAGAAGAAACAATTTGGCGAAAAGGAAGACTACAGCACGTCAAACAATGTACTCGAAATTCGCGATGGACAATACTTGAGAGGACAACTCGACAAGGCTGTTTTGGGTTCGGGGACAAACGGTCTAATCCATCGTACGTGCAATGACTTCAGCAATATGACCTCGGCAAAATTTATCGACGACCTTCAAAATATTATTACGGAATACATGAAAGTAAGTTCATATAGTGTGGGGATTAGCGACTTGATTGCAAATGCGGAGACAAATAATAAAATTGCGGAGGTTATTGTATCCAAGAAAACGGAAGTAAAGGGACTAATCGACCAGTTACATATTGGTGTATTTGATAACAAGACCGGAAAATCGAATGACATTGAATTTGAGAACCAGGTTTCCAATATTCTTAATAAAGCTATCAATGATGCCGGTAAAATCGGTCTGGAAAGTTTGAGCAAGGATAATCGGTTTGTTACAATGGTAAACGCTGGGTCGAAGGGTTCCGAAATTAATATTTCACAGATGACGTCGTGCTTGGGACAACAGGCGATTGATGGGAAACGAATTCCGTATGGTTTTGAAAGCAGAACATTGCCGCATTTTACGAAATATGATGACTCGCCGGATGCTCGTGGGTTTGTAGAGAGCTCGTTCATTAGTGGGTTGCGACCGGAGGAGTTATTCTTTCATGCGATGGCTGGTCGTATTGGTCTGATTGATACGGCGGTTAAGACGTCTACCACAGGATATATTCAGAGACGATTAATCAAGGGGCTAGAAGATTTGAAAGTTGGATATGATATGACGGTGCGAAATAACAAGGAGAGAATTGTGCAATTTGCGTATGGCGATGATGGAGTAGACACGGTAAGAGTAGAGAACCAGTTTATTCCTATTGTAAGAATGACACTTGATGAAATATATGCACATTATTATGTTTCGACAAATGATGACAAGGATGGTGTACTAATGACTGTATTTACGAAAACGGCTGTTACGAGAATGAAGAAAAGTGTAAAGGAGTTGGAAATGAAGACAAAATACTATACGGATATGATGATAGATAAGCGCGACGAAATAGTTAAGAATGTGTTTAAGATGCGCGACAACAATAATGTTTACATGCCGGTGTGTTTTACGCATATTATCAATAACGTGCAGGGAATGCAACATATAACGAAGAACTCTATGGTCGACATTACGCCCCTTGATGTATATGACATGATTGAGGATAATTATAAAATACTCGAAGGATTGTATTATGCTCCTCCTACACAGTTATTTAAAGCAATGTACTACTACTACTTGTCTCCAAAAGAGTTATTGGTTATTAAACGTTTCAACAAAAAGGCGCTTACTGTTTTATTGGAGACGATTACTCTAATGTATAAGCGTGCCCTCGTCGCGCCAGGCGAGATGGTGGGTATGATTGCAGCACAGAGTATTGGAGAACCGACTACACAGCTTACTTTAAATACATTTCATAGTGCCGGTGTTGCGTCGAAGTCGAATGTTACTCGTGGTGTGCCGCGTATCGAGGAAATTCTATCATTGTCGGAAAATCCGAAGAATCCGTCGCTGACGATTTATATGAAAAAGG
>Ga0214921_10003896_pt1 | contig 22500 bp, 21 predicted proteins | sample LL1505_MetaG_FD_177992 | JGI IMG/M metagenome (GOLD analysis project Ga0214921, IMG submission 177992) | Freshwater microbial communities from Lake Lanier, Atlanta, Georgia, United States - LL-1505 | ecosystem: Environmental > Aquatic > Freshwater > Lake | place: USA: Georgia | collected... | reverse complement strand
GTAACGTCCTCTTTCTTAGGCGCATTTCAAAAAGAAGCCAAGAAAAACGAGTTTTTGAGGTATATAGAGCTGTAGGTCGAGTAACCTAAAAAATAAATGAAGCCATCAATGGATGGCTTTTTCGCTGCATCCCGCACATGCGGGACTCTAACCAACGGTGATTTCTACTTTTTGACCGCACCCTTCGATACGTCCTTTGGACTACTCAGGGTGCGGAAATCTTACAAAAAAAGCCATCGTTTGATGGCTTTTTCGCTCCCCCTTCAGGACTTGAACCTGAGACCCTCTGATTAACAGTCAGATGCTCTAACCGACTGAGCTAAGGAGGAATGTCCTATTATGTTGCTACCTTATATTCAGTTGTCCAACTGAGTGCCGACGCTTCCGGTCGGCATCATGACAAGCTATGCTTCGTCATGACTAAGGAGGAATGTCCTATTATGTTGCTACCTTATATTCAGTTGTCCAACTGAGTGCCGACGCTTCCGGTCGGCATCATGACAAGCTATGCTTCGTCATGACTAAGGAGGAATGTCCTATTATGTTGCTACCTTATATTCAGTTGTCCAACTGAGTGCCGACGCTTCCGGTCGGCATCATGACAAGCAGCGCTTCGTCATGACTAAGGAGGAATTTTGTGACTGCAAAGATAGGAGTTTTTCTAAAAATGAAAACGGATTTTAAGCTTTTTTTCAGAAATCCTCCTCGTGTATTGTGAAATCCTCGAAGGAGCCCTCGTTAAACGCTGACAACGCCTCGTGATCCACGATATCCTCTTGGAAATCTTCCGTTCGGTGTACGGCACGTAAAATGTTGATGCCGGTTACATTCAGTCGAATTTCACTCTTGATGGTACCGTCCTCCGCAGCAAATCCTTTAGCGTAGGGAGTACCTATTAATTCTACCAAGGTTCCCCGAAGCAAAAAATCGACAATACGAAGGTTGCTCCCTTCACGCTTCCATAGCGTGCAATTGATCCAGGTTGTTTTGGTTTTATTACTTCCTGTTTTTTTATCGCGCCAATTCTTATTGTGTGCCACAGGAAAATTGATCGCAATGATGCCACGATCCATGGGTTTTATTACCGCATCTTTTCCAATATTTCCTATTATTCTTGTTTCGAAAACAGAAGCCATTATCTATTATTTACGTAGTGTGAATAGATAAAGGTAGGTAATTTAAGTTTAGATTACCAAATTGTTAACATTTTAATGCGAATGCCCGTGAGGACCATGTGCATGACCGTGATCGATTTCCTCCGGTGTTGCTTCACGCACCTCGAGGATCGTGCCTTCGAATCGTAAATCCGTTCCAGCCAAGGGATGGTTGAAATCCATCGTAACTTCTTCTTCCTTAATTTCCAATATCCTTCCCCGAAGCTGGTGTCCTTGACCATCCGACATGGGTACCAAGGTGCCGACTTGGAAATGAGTATCATCAAAGGTTCCGTTCTCATCGTAGAAGACATTTTTGGGAATCATGACGATTTCATCTTCTGATGGAATCCCGTAGGCTCGATCTGCCGCTATCGAAAAATCAAAGTTGCTTCCAGCGCTTAACGCATGCAGATTTGCTTCAAAATCGGGAAGCATGCTCCCGACTCCGTATAAAAACACCAAAGGGTTATTTTCGTTGGTTTCTTCAATGTGTTCGCCCGTAAGGAGATTGGTTAAACGGTAGCTAAGCGTAACCACCTTGTTGGTTTCAATGTGCATCATCCGTGTTTTTTTGTAAAAGTAGCCTTTTTATTTCGTCAGCAAACTTTTGACAAAATTCGGTAAGGCAAAACTACCGACATGCAGCGCCCCGTTGTAATAGCGGAGTCCTTGTTCCTCCACAAAACTGGCAATTTTTTCATGGTCAAGATCCTGAATTCGGGTTATGTCGCCCTTGAATCCGTATTGAAAACTCCACATTCCCGTGGGGTAGGTAGGGACAAAAAACAAGGATACGCCCGTTTCCTCTTTTCCGAAGATGTCTTGCAAGGTGAAATTCAATTCACAAAAAGCTTTTTCGTTGAATTTGGGCGATTCCCCTTGGGCAACAAGAATCCCATCGCTTTTGAGTGCGTTATAACAATTTTGGTAAAACGAAACCGAAAACAATCCTTCTGCGGGTCCCACAGGATCGGAACCATCCACTAAAATAATGTCATACGTTTCGGGTGCTGCGTTTTTGATAAAGGCTATGCCGTCGTCCACCAACAAGGTCAGTTTAGGGTCATTGAAAGAGGAGGCGATTTGCGGTAAATGTTCTTTACATGCTTCAATGACTGCGCCATCGATTTCTACCATCGTAACTTTTTCCACGAATGGATGCCTCAATACTTCTCGAATAGTACCTCCGTCACCACCCCCTATCACTAAAACGTTTTTAGGATTCGGATGCATGAACATTGCTGGATGGGAAATCATTTCATGGTAGTGGAATTCATCGTTTTCCGTAGTCATGACCATATCGTCCAAGGCCAACATCTTACCGTATTTATACGATTCCAAAATGCGTACACGCTGAAAGGGGGATTTCTGATCAAAAAATACTTCCCCGGTGAACCGCAGCGATAAAGCTTGATTCTCATCTTTGTCGGTAAACCAAACGTTGCGTGTATAAAAATCCGGATTCACCCATTCCTTTGCTTTTTGGCGCATAGTGCTGATGTCGAAATCGTTGCGCGTCAGCAAATTTACCGAACCGCGCTTCATTTCAAGGGCGGAGTACGATTTGGCCTTGAAGCTTTCTTTCAAGTAATCAAAAGCGATCCAAGCATTCATTTCGCCGCACGTGAACACATCCACTGCCGCATAACCGTATTCCGGCCACGTATGAATGGCCAAGTGGCTTTCTTGTATCACCACAACGCCCGATACGCCATAAGGGGAGAAATGATGGAAGGTTGAATTAATCACCGTGGCCTCAGCCTTTTTTGCGGCATCCACCATGTCACGTTCAATCGCGGCCACATCGTTCATGATGTGCGGATCACAATTCATAAATTCAACAAGGATGTGGTTTCCAAGGGCTGTACTCATGTTCTTATTTTTAAGGCGCAAATTTAGGAGATTTCTCCACACCTTTAATAATGGAGGGTTTAATTATTCCCTCGAATTAATGTAAAATAAACCGCACAACCCTTCCTTTGGCAGCGAGGTGATATACGCCGGGTGCCATGGTCAATGGCAAAGCACTTTCGGGTTGATATTGGGATACGTGAAGAACGCTCCTTCCCGTTGCATCGTAGATTTCCAAATCGGTAGGTTCCGAAATGCCTTGCAAGTGCAGCGTTCCATCCGTAGGATTGGGATACAAGCCCCAATTCCATCCCAAAGCATCAATACCATTTGGATCCACAACCTCAATGATGGAGGAATCGCTGAATACACAGCCATGAACGTCCGTAACACTATACGTTATCGTAAAAGAACCTGGTCCTGACAAGGTAGGATGAAAGCTTGTACCAATGATTCCTGTTCCGGTGTAGGTGCCTCCCGCCGGGGACCCCGGGGTAACGTTGAACGGAGCAGAACCTTGCATTACCGTAGTGATGAGTTCATCATACACAACCGTTAGCTGGTTGTATAAGTTCACCGTAAGCGAATCGCTCGCTTGGCATCCATTGGCACCAGTCCCTGTAACATAATACGTGGCAGCTGTCAAGGGGATAAAAGGATGGTTATTCAAAATGCCATTTTGCCATTGATACGATACCGCATTTCCTGTACCCAAAAGGGTAATTGGGACACCGGGGCAGCTCGTAAAGGAAGCACCAGCGTCCACGAAAGGAGGCGTAAGATACCCCAACGTTACAGGATTTGAACGCGTGTAGCATCCGGCACTATCCAATACCCGGACGCTGTAGGTGCCTACGATAGCTGTAGTGGTAGTTAATCCGGTGGAACCGTTGCTCCAAAGCACCCCGTAGAGCGTATTCGGACTCGTTACAGCGAGCGTAGCGGTACCGCCAATGCAAATACCTACGATAGAATCCACATGAACATTGATGTTTTTGGAAGTCATGAGCATTTGTGCGTCTGCCTTGCCAAAACCATAGGCAAAATTGGGGGTGGCGCCCGTAACTTGATCCACCGTGGCCGTATTATGTAAGTCGGCAATGAATTGTTGATAGGTGGCATTCGGGCATTTTTGTAAATACAGCGCCGCCATTCCTGCAATCACGGGCGAAGCCATGGAGGTGCCTCCGTTCCGTACATGAAATCCACCTTGATCGATCGTGCTGTTGTTGGCGGGATTGCTCAAATAGGCCAGGGGCCCTGCTGCTAAGGCAACGTCGCCCGCTGCGGTGATATCGGGTTTGGTGGTGCCGTTGCGAGCCGGACCTTTGCTGCTGTTCTCGCTCAACTTACCCACAGGGGTCGTTGATGCCGGTTGGTAATACGTGTTGTTTTTGGTGATGTGCCCTTTTCGATTGCGCATGTTGGCGACTGAAACGACTTTTTCAGAACAATTCCAAGCACTTACGATGGTTTGAAGCGTGTCCGCCATGATATAGTGTTGAATCGCCGGAAGTTGCACCGATGTAGGTAATGGCGTGGTCACAAAATTGCTCATTTGCTGCCATGTGCCTCCCCAGGCATCGTATTTTCCAGCGCCGGTGGTCATGAAACGGTAGCGGTAATTGATCGAATCAATGGTGCTGAATACCACCAACATGTGAAAGTTTGGTCCTACAATTTCGCGGTAACTGTCAATGATGGCCATTCGTTGTCCCACGGCATTGTACAACGTATCGGTCACAGGTACTTGATTCATGTTGCTGGTGGCATAACGAAAATTGGTGTGCCCTCTAAAGGAATAATTTGGCGTGACTTTGTCTGCGCCGTAGGCAAAATAATAATGGGCATCGGCGGTATCGGACCAAAGATCAAAAACGATTTTTCCAGGTCCTGCGATGGTGGTCCCAGCATTTCGAACACTCCAGAAAAACGTAGTATCCGCACCGATGATCGGGTTTCGTACATGGTATTTTCCTTGCATTCCTGAATTTCCTGCTGCACACACCACAATTCTTCCCGGGGATAAATCCAAGAGCGACTCAATAAGGTCGGAAGCCGGATCGTTGCCGTCGTGGCTTCCAAGATAATCGCCCAGGGATAAATTAATCACCGCCGGTTTTCCTAGCGAGTCCGCGACCTTAAATATGTAATCGCAGGCATCGGCGATGGTCAAGGTCCAGTTGGGTAAACTGAAATTGGTTTCTACGACGATGATATCCGCATCGGGAGCAGCGCCCTTGTTTTTAAGGTTGGCTCGGGCATTACCCGCAGCCATTCCTGCCACCGTAGATCCGTGGGCCGTGCCTACTTCCAAGCTGGTGCAGGTTCCCGCATTGATGGATGAGCTGTCCCAGGCCACGCCGTAGTTGTAGGGCTGTGGAGGATTCGCTCCGCTGATGGTGTGATCCCAATACCTTAAAACCCGGGTTTTGCCACTGGGTAAGCGAAAATCTTGATGGTTAAAATCGATGCCTTGATCCACCACGCCAATGATAACGCCCTTTCCGGTGTAACTGGTGTCTACGCCGTTAAGTCCTTGTTGCACCAGGTTGATTTTGTGTTTGACCATCGCGCTGTCGGCTAGGGCTTGGGGGTTGCTGACGGAAAAATAGATTCCCGAGAGTTTCGCGGAACCGTCGCTGTTGAGTAATTGGGATGGATTCGCGTTGAAGTAAAGATAATTTTGAGTCGAATTTTTTAAGGGGATCCCTAAATCGTGAAGCAATTGCTTATTTTCCCAAGTATTGTGGGCGCTCAAGCAAATGGAAGTATGCGGGTGTGTTTGTGCGTATTGTTGCAGCGTAAACGAAGGCTTATTGGTTTCTTGCGCTGAGCAATGAAATGCCAAAAACATGAACAAGGTAGTAATAACCAATACCCGAAAACCTAAAGATGTTGACATAACTTTAACGGATTGAAACAACTTTAGTAAAAATAACTATTTTTGAAGAGCAATTCGAAACATTTATTTTTTTACCACATGAAAATCACTAAAACTCTTTGCTTTTTTGTTGCTTGGTCACTTTCTTTTTCATTCCTTGCTCAAGCCATCCCGGGAACGCTGAATTGGTACAATGGAATCGGTACAGGGATGTACACCGACGTAGCCTACAAGAAAATTTTAAACAAAAAAAAGGCAACTCCTGTGATAGTAGCAGTGATTGACTCAGGAGTGGATTTGGAACACGAAGACTTGCAAGGAAAAATTTGGACCAATACCAAAGAAATTCCCAACAACAATAAAGACGATGATGGAAACGGCTATGTAGACGATGTTCATGGTTGGAATTTCCTGGGCAATGCCAAAGGGGAAAACCAAGAAAAAGCGCGTCTTGAAAAAGCACGAATCGTAAAAAAATACCGTGACAAGTTTGAAGGAATTGACCCTCAAAGTCTAGCCTATGATCCTATTCAAGAGATGTTTCAAAATGCAAAAAATTCCCTTGATGAGGATGTAGCTCAGTATGAAGAATATCGTGGCATGATTGGTAAAGGTGTATTCGATAAAGAAACGGAGGAATATCTCAAGGACCAACTTTACTACAATTTAAACCCGGATTATGACGATCGTTCCTTAATCGGTGACAACCCGGATGATTTTTCCAATAAGTATTACGGAAATGGAAATGCTGAAGGTCCGGAAGCGTTGCATGGAACGCATGTTGCCGGAATTATTGCGGCTATCAGGGGTAATAAAAAAGGCGGCGATGGTGTAGCCGATGCGGCGGTCATTATGTCGGTAAGAACGGTTCCTAACGGGGATGAAAACGATAAGGATGTGGCTTTGGCCATTCGCTACGCTGTGGACAACGGTGCAAAAGTGATTAATATGTCCTTCGGTAAAAGTTTTTCTCCGTACCACGATAAAGTGCAAGAAGCCATTGCCTATGCAGCTTCGAAGGATGTGCTTATGATTCATGCTGCAGGGAACGATGCCGCAGATATCGATTACACCGAGAACTTTCCGAAAAAACCCATCTTCGATTATCAAGATTCAACCCTGCGTAAAATGTTCTTGAATATCGGAGCAAGTACCCGAAATCCTGGGGATAAGCTCGTTGCCTCTTTTTCCAACTTCGGCGTTTCGGAAGTTGATGTTTTTGCTCCGGGACTGGAAATTTACAACAGTGTCCCGCAAAGCGATTACAAAAACTTGCAAGGAACCTCCATGGCTTCTCCAATGGTGGCAGGCGTGGCGGCTTTGTTGAAATCTCGTTTTCCTCAAGCAAGTATGCTGGAAATTAGCGATGCCATAACGCGCACTACCCAAAAATACGACGAGTTGTCGGATAAGTGCATTAAAGGAGGTGTAGTTAATGTGTTGAATGCCGCAACTTACCTCAACAACCTATACAAGTAAGGTGCGCCTCGTTGTTTGGGGTCTTCTAAGTTTGTTCGTTCTTCCGGGATATACCCAAAATGTTGGGTCATCGATTAAATATGCTAAAGCAAAAGAATCCCTGAATTCCCTCATGGATACTTGGCATAAAAATGCCACCTTAGCGAAATTTGAGTCCTACTTTGAGGCAACCTCCGAGGATTTTGTTTTTTACGGCACCGCTCCCGCCGAAAAATGGGATAAAAAAGGGTTTATGGCTTTTGCAAAACCGTACTTCGACAGCACGAAAACGTGGCGTTTTACCCCAAGCAATCGGGTGTGGTATTTTTCAGAAAATGGAAAAACAGCTTGGTTCGATGAGGATCTTGAAACCTGGATGCTCGACTGCCGAGGTAGTGGTATTTGTACGAAAACACGGCAGGGTTGGAAGCTAAGTTATTACAACCTGAGCGTGGTAATTGAGAACGAAAAAATCAAGGAATTCATTGAGTTACGAAAACACTAAATGACCGTCCACGAGTTTCAATCATTCGTTAACACCTCCCTGTCCAAGAACTATGAAGTGAATGAACTTCGCAGCATTTTTAAAGAGCTGGTGTCGGTTAGGTTAGGTTGGGACTCCGTTGATTTTATCCTTGCTAAAGACACCCTCATTCATGAGGCAACACGTCAACAATTAAGCAACGATGTACAACGTTTGGAAGCAGGTGAACCCTTACAATATATCCTAGGAAAAACTGTTTTCTGCGGCTTGGAAATAACCTGCGCTCCAAGTGCCTTGATTCCACGGCCTGAAACCGAAGAATTGGTCGGGTGGATACTAAGTAATCACGGGTTAGATGCTCTGAGTGTCCTTGATGTAGGGACCGGAACCGGGTGCATTGCGTTAGCACTGAAAAACGCCCGTCCAACTTGGAAGGTAAGCGCTTTGGATTGCTCGGAGGAGGCATTGGGCTTGGCCCGTGTAAATGCCAAAAATCTTGGGCTGAATTGCGACTTTTTTTACTATGATTTATTCGGTGTGCAAGGTAATGCTCCCTTGAATTCGATGTGCCATATCTTCGTATCGAATCCTCCCTATATTCCCGTTAACGAAAAACCGCATATGGATTCAAGCGTGAAAGATTTTGAACCTGAAATCGCTTTGTTTGTTCCCGATGAAGATCCGCTCATTTTTTACCGTAAAATCTTGGAAAAATTTAGGAAATACGGAAATGAAAATGGATGGTTGTACCTGGAAATTCACGAAAACTACGCTGCTGATCTTTGCGGTTTACTGCAATATGAAGGCTTTACTAACATTGAATTAAGGAAAGATTTACAAGGAAAAGAGCGCATGATACGAGTTCAAAATGTATCTTTATGGAGTGAAACCTGAGGACGCCAAAGAACGCATTTCCTTGCTTACCAAGGAATTGAACCATCATAATCGCTTGTATTATGTGGAGGCCAATCCCCAAATTACTGACCAAGCCTTTGATGCCTTGCTCAAGGAATTAGAACAACTGGAAGCAGCTTTCCCACAATTTGCCTCCGACAACAGTCCGTCAAAGCGTGTTGGAGGGGATATTACCAAACGATTCCAGACGGTAACTCATGAATATCCAATGCTCTCGTTATCCAATACCTATTCGGAAGAAGAACTGGTGGAATGGATCGAACGCATCGAAAAAACAGGGTTGGATGCTATTGAAATTGTGGCTGAATTGAAGTATGATGGCGTTGCTATTGGGCTGCGCTACGAAGAAGGACAATTGGTTCGTGCAGTAACCCGCGGCGACGGTGAACAAGGAGAAGATATTACGATGAATGTGCGTACTATCAAAACGGTTCCTTTGGTGCTCTCGGGGGATTACCCGGAAAAGTTTGAAATTCGTGGCGAAGTATTTATGCCAATCGACGCATTTAATCGTTTAAATGAAGATCGTGAATCTTCTGGTGATGAACGCTTTGCGAATCCTCGAAATACCGCGGCCGGCACCTTGAAATTACAAGATTCCTCCGTAGTGGCCACCCGTGGATTAGACACCTTTCTTTACGGTGTTTATGGTCATAACCTCCCTTTTGAATCCCATGCAGATGCGGTGCGTGCGGCGGGAACTTGGGGTTTTAAAACGCCTGATGAATCGCAACGCTACCTTCAGGTATGCACTTCCGTGAACGAAGTAATGGCGTTTATTCACTATTGGGAGGAACAGCGGCATTTTCTTCCATTCGAAATCGATGGTATTGTACTCAAAATAAATGCTTATGACCATCAACGGAAGTTAGGATTCACGGCGAAATCGCCGCGTTGGGCAACAGCCTTTAAATTTAAAGCAAAACAAGTAGTTACGCCGTTGCTTTCGGTGGATTTTCAAGTAGGAAGAACAGGGGCCCTAACCCCCGTAGCCAACCTCCTGCCCGTTCAACTTGGAGGGACTACGGTGAAACGCGCTTCCCTGCACAATGCCGACCAAATGGAAAAATTGGATTTGCATGCGGGAGACCATGTTTTCGTGGAAAAAGGGGGGGAGATTATTCCAAAAATTGTCGGAGTTGATTTATCGAAAAGAAATCAAGAGGCCACCCGGATATCCTTTTTAGCGAACTGTCCCGAATGTCATGCTACGCTGGTGCGTCGCGAGGGAGAAGCCCAGCATTTTTGTCCTAACGATAAAGCTTGCCCGCCTCAGGTAATCGGAAGAATTCAACATTTCGTGAGCCGGAAGGCTATGAATATCGACGGACTCGGTGAAGAAACCGTACAACAACTTTATGAAGCAGGCTTGGTGAAAAACGTGGCAGATTTATATGCTTTAACCCATGAAGGATTAATTTCCTTGGAACGCATGGCAGATAAATCGGCGGAAAATTTGCTCACGGGACTACAAAAGAGCCGCGAAATGCCTTTTGACCGGGTGCTTTTTGCCTTAGGAATTCGCTTTGTAGGAGAAACGGTGGCTAAAAAACTGACCGAGGCTTTTGGTTCGTTGGATCAATTGCAACAGGCGAGCCTTGAAGCGCTGTTGGAGGTACATGAAATTGGCGAGCGCATTGCTCACTCCGTACTCGAGTTTTTTAAGGACGAAGACCAACAAGCGATTGTGCATGCGTTAGTCCAAGCGGGCTTAAGGTTTGAAAGCGAAGCGAAAGTATTGGTTTCAAATGTATTAGAGGGAAAAGTTTTGGTGGTAAGTGGTGTTTTTGAGCAAGTTTCACGTGAGCAAATAAAAGAACTCATTACCTCGAACGGTGGGAAAAATGCGAGTTCCGTGTCTTCAAAAACGGATTATTTGATTGCAGGGGAAGGAATGGGACCTTCGAAATTAAAAAAAGCTACGGATCTCGGTGTTCAACTAATGAATGAAAACGATTTTTTAACGTTAATCGGCTATGGTAAATAAAAACCTCTGGGAAAGCACCAAATCCTTGTTATTGGTGCTGAATTACACGAACGAATCTTCATTGAAGGAATACCGAAAGTCCCTGGATCAGGTGCTCGACAAAAGCCACGTGAAAAAATTAACCGTTGTAGTAATTCTTCCTAAAGAGGTTAATAAAGACGCCTTACCTCCTCATTTTTTAATTTACTACCATAGTCCAAATGACTTTTCTATGTGGGGAAAATTAAAAGACGTTTTATTGCTTCAGGAATTGGAAAATAAATTCGATATGCTTTTATGGATTGGCTCTAAGGAGCACAAGATTCTCGATACGATTAGCCAAACAGCTTGTTCCAAAAAAATAGGGGTAAATTGTTCGGATAATTCCTTTTTCGATGTAACGATTTCCTCTCAAAACGAACAGCCCAACGAGTTATTGAATTATGTAATAACGACCATTAATAAAATTGAACGCTATGAATAATGAATTTTTAGGAAGCGGGGTAGCCTTGGTTACGCCTTTTGATGCTTCAATGCAAGTGGATTTCGACGCTTTGAAACGGCTGGTTGAATTTCAAGTCGATAACGGAACCGATTTCTTGGTCGTTCAAGGAACCACGGGCGAATCTCCAACGTTATCAATGACCGAAAAACAAGCGGTTTTGGCCACGGTATTAGAGGTTAATGACGGCAGATTAAGCGTGGTTTATGGTTTAGGAGGCAATAATACCGCTAATATCGCAGAATTGTTGGAGGCCGGATTGGACGAGGTCGATGGTATTTTGTCGGTTACACCCTATTACAATAAACCCACCCAACAAGGATTGCTGGCCCATTACAGAATCCTTGCGGATTCCACGGATTTACCGATTATTTTGTACAACGTTCCCGGTAGGACAGGCACCAATCTAAGTGCTGAAACCACCTTGGAATTGTCGGAAATCAACAACATTGTCGCGGTAAAAGAAGCGTCAGGGAACATGGAGCAAATCATGCAAATTATAAAACACCGTCCTGAAGGTTTCGGGGTGCTTTCCGGCGATGACAACCTGACCCTGCCACTCATTGCTGCGGGAGCGGACGGGGTGATATCCGTGGTGGCCAATGCATTTCCCGCTTTGTTTTCGTCCATGGTGCACAACGCATTGGAAGGGAAATTTGAGCTTGCGCGAAAGGCTCATTATGCCCTGTTCGAAATTACTAAAATGTTATTTGAGCAAGGAAATCCGGGAGGAGTAAAGGCAGCTTTGGCACATCTTGAAATTATGGAGGATTTCATGCGTCTGCCCCTTTATCCCATCAGCGAAGAGCTAAAACAACGCATTGAAAAGGAAGTCGATCGTATTTTGGGGTGAATCCCTCGGTGTTTTGGTTTTTTTAATGGGGGTTGGTTCGTGTAATGCACCGAAAAAACCATCCAATAAACCTAAAATGCCTTCTGTAATCATTCCTCAAGATTCCACTGGTCAAAAGAGCATGGTGCCTGCTAAAGACTCCTTGATGTTCGATTTGGTGCTGGTGGAAGACGTTGTTCCGGGTATACGTTCGGACTTGAAATATGCGTCAGCGGACAACTTTATGGGAATGAAACTCTACCAATATTGGAATAAACCCATGCTTCAACGCTTTGTAGCTTTAAAATTATTACGTGCCCAGAATAGGCTCAAGACCTTGGATTCCAGTTTGAATTTGTTCGTGTACGATGCTGCTCGGCCTGTTGCAGTGCAACGAAGGATGTGGCTCGCTTTGGACAGTATTCCGCCTAAAGAACGCGGGAAATTCGTATCCTCACCCTATAATAAGAGTTTACATAATTTCGGCTGCGCTGTGGATATTACGCTTTGTGATTCGCACGGAATTCCGGTGGACATGGGCGCGAAATTCGACGATATACGAACGATTGCCTACCCATCGATGGAGGCTTATTTTCTTGAAATTGGTTTGCTTACGGTAAAACAAGTTGAAAACCGCCGCTTGTTGAGAAAAGTAATGCATGCCGCGGGTTTCACTGGAATTCCCACCGAATGGTGGCATTTCAACGGGTGCACCAAAGAATATGCCCTAAAACATGTTATGTTAATCAACGAAGAGGCTCCTTTCAGTAAGTAAGGTACAGCGTGGTGGTATCGAATGGAAGGGTGATTTCGCTCAGTATTCCGGTATTGCTGGTATTGTACACCGCATATTCAATGGAATAAGGAAAATTTCCATCATTGATACAGTAAATCGAAGTGTCAACGGCGCCGTAGAAATGTTGCATTCCCCCAATACAACAAGCATCGCAACCGCTTTTTCCCAATTGACGTATGAACTGCATTTGGTCACTTACATTTGGATTCGTGTTTACGATACGTAGCCTTATCCACGATTTTGCCGTGGTATGCACATCGGCAAGGTTGGGTTGATTTAGTTGAAGCTGACTGTAATTGATGGTAATGCTTTGGTCGAAATATTGGGGTTTAAACACCTTAAGGATGTACTTTTCGGTGCGTGTTCTAGGAAATGTAAAGTGGTATTTCCCGTCGTTTCCTGTGAGAAACGTTCCTTCCAAACTGGACTGATTCGTACCGGAATAAATGCGGTGCAATTGCACCGTGGCTCCTGCTAAGGCAGTCCCAAAACTGTCGTCCGTAATTTGTCCCTCCAGGGTAAAGGAACCCGCCCCTTTTTTACACGAGGTAAGAAGTATCAGTAAAACGAGGAAATAAAAGGAGTTTTTCATGGATTAAATTTAGCAATTATCGAGGCTACTTTTTCTTGAGGGATAAAAATAAAGTCTGAAGTTTCCCGCTGGAAACCTTGTTCTTCCATCAATCTACCTCCGTAAAGTCCGAACTGAACATACTCCAAGCGCTTAAAAAAAGCACAGAATTCCTCAATGAATCGCTCGGAAATTTCGATTTGTATCACGGGACGCAATCGATTGAGTTCGATTTCGAGGGTGGAAAACACGGTCCATTCGTAGCCTTCGATGTCGCATTTAAGATAATCCAAGCGCGATATAGTTCTTAAAAACGAGCGTGCTTCCAGTACCTCAACCCGAACCACCGATGGGTGAGATTTTGCCTCATCCTCTGAGATGATATGGGGCAAACCGGTGCGTAATACGCCACGCTGAACCGGCATAACCATCGGTAAAACCCCCGTTTTTGCTCCCAACGCCGCATGAACGACCTCCACCTGAGGGTATTTTTTAAGCAAAGCCCTTAACCGTTGATGAAAATCGGGAATCGGTTCCACTGCATACAGCTTACCTTTTCGGTTTTTTCGGGCAAAAAGCTTTGAAAAATAACCCAGGTTCGCCCCGATGTCCAATACAACATCCGTTTCTTGGATCAATTTTTTTACCGCATAATGAAATTTGAACCGAGTATCCTGCTTTAACAAACCTAAGTCAAACAATACGAAAAATCCATATTGCATACTGGCCAAATACCATCGGGTAGGGAGGATGCGGTAGAGTACCTTTTTTATACGGTAAATCATTCCAACGAAATTACGGCATTTGTGGCTATTTTTACACAAAACTATCCATGAAACATTACCTCGTCGGTTGCCTCGTGCTGGTGGTACGAATGGCATTTAGTCAATCGCAATTGGACTTGAAAACCCTCATGAAGGGACAAGATTTTATTGGACATTGGCCCGAGGAAGCTGTTTGGAACATCGACGGATCAAAGTGCATGTTTCGCTGGAACAAGGACGGAAAAGACGAGGCAGAACCCTTTGAATACACGGTTAATTCTGGAACCTTACAACAAATCAGTGAACCCAATGCCCGCGACTTCATTCCCTACGATCGCACCCAGTCTGTTTACCCGAATCAACTAACCCTCGTGCAACAGTCGTTGGTGCTAACTGATCGAAAATCCTTGAATTCGTCGATTTTATTTCAAAGTAACCGCTTCCTGTCGGACTTAACCCGTTGGTCGGCCACCGAAGCCACCGTGCGCATCGATGGGGATTTTTATCGCATGAAATTCAACAGCCAAGGATGCCTGAGCCTGATACAAGCTACTGCGTACGCTGAGCCAAAAAAAAGTATACAAAAGGATTCCACCTTGTTAGAGAAACAGCAAATAGAATTATTTCAGTTCATTCGCGATCAATCAAGCGCGCAGGAGAAAGAAGAAAAATCGCGCTTTGAAACAGTAAAAGAAACGCATTTACCGGTTGATTTTAAAGATATTACCGGGCGTTATTTTAACCATCTATTTGATGTAGTGTTGTTACGGGAAGATGCTCCAAGCAACGAAAAAGCGACGGAATTCATGCAGTACATTACCGCCGATGGTTTTACGAATACCCAAAAGGCCCGTAGCAAAGTGGGTGCCGAAGAAAACAACCAGAAAATGTACCTCCACGACCTAAAAAAAGACACCCTATTTGCCTTAGATTTCTCGAAACTCTCCAGAATTCGTAAGAAACCCCCGTACATGGATACCGTTGGCGGAACCCTTTTTCCAAACGATCGAAACTTGTTCCTGCACGATCCCGTGTTCGCAAAGCATAAACCTTTGGCCCTGCTGGATGTTCGTGCGGCGGATAACAAAGACCGTTGGATTGTCTTGGTGGATTTATCCAACGGTAAAATCACCGAAATTGAACATCAACAGGATAGTGCATGGATTGGTGGCCCGGGTATTTCAGAATGGAATGGGATGAATGTTCCGCTCGGATTCCTGGACAAGGACGAAGTAGTGTACTTTCAATCGGAAGAATCCGGATATGCACAACTGTACGAATTAAATTTGGCGCAACACCGAAAATACCTCGCGTATCCTGGCGGTGAGGGGTTTGAAATTCAATCCGTAGAACTTAGCTCGGATGGTGCCAAATATTTCGTTATTCACAATGCGAAGGATCCACGAACTCGAAAATTTGCTTGTATTGATCGCATTCACCGTAAAATGGTGGATTTAATCGGTAATGTTGATGGAGGAATGAGGGAAGTGGCCATTGCGCCTAATGAGCAAACGTGGGTGTATGTGTATTCCCAGGCAAATCATCCCTGGGAATTATATATTTCCACTTTAGGAGGAAAACCTAAGCCGATCACGGCGTCCACTACGCCACAATTTAACGCTTATCCTTGGCGCATACCCGCGTATGTGCAGTATACGGCGAGCGATGGGCAAAAGGTGTATGCAAGGTTGTACGAACCCACAGCAGCCCGAAAAAGCGGAGCAGCAGTATTGTTTGTGCATGGAGCAGGTTACTTGCAAAATGCGCATGGTTGGTGGAGTCAATATTATCGAGAATACCTGTTTCATAATTACTTGGTCGATTGCGGGTATACCGTGCTCGATGTAGATTATAGGGCCAGTGCAGGTTACGGACGAAATTACCGCACCGCGATTTATCGACACATGGGAGGCAGGGATGTGCAAGATTTTTTAGATTCAAAAAAATACCTTGCCACCTTATCCCTTGATACGAATAGGGTGGGGATTTACGGCGGATCCTACGGGGGCTTTGTAACACTGATGAGTTTGTTTCAACATCCGGAGGCCTTTGCTTGTGGTGCCGCTCTTCGCTCCGTAACAGATTGGGCGCATTACAATCACGAGTATACCAGCAATATCTTGAATTACCCCGATACCGATCCGCAAGCTTATCGCAAAAGTTCCCCAATTTATTTTGCCGAAGGACTTACCAAGCCCTTGCTGATGCTCCATGGTATGGTGGACGACAATGTGCAATTTCAGGACATTGTCCGCTTGCAGCAACGCTTGATAGAATTAGGTAAAACTACTTGGGAATTAGCTGCTTACCCTGTGGAAGCACACGGGTTTACTGAAGCATATTCGTGGTACGATGAGTATAGAAGAATTTTTGAGCTTTTTGAGCGGCATTTAAAACGTAAGTAATGGAAATCCTAGAATTGACCACTTTAGAGGATATGTTAGGGACGTATGAGGTGTTAACCGAACTTTATCCATCCCTCAGTTTGGAACAATACCGCGAAGAATTAAGGTTCATGATCCAGCATAATTACTCACAAATCGCCGTGCTAGAACAGCAGGTTTTTGTTGGCGTTTCAGGTCTTTGGTTGGGGAATAAATTATGGTGTGGAAAGTATTTGGAAATCGATAATATCGTGGTTTCGGAAAAAACCCGCAGTAAAGGCGTAGGGAAAATGATGGTGGATTTTATAGAAAAAAAAGCTCGAGAACTGGGGTGCAACATGGTGGCTTTAGATTCTTATACCACCAATTTCAAAGCCCACAAGTTCTTTTATAATCAGGGATTTACTCCCAAAGGGTTTCATTTTATCCAAGTGTTAAAACAAGAAAATATTCGATAGATGTACAAGAAAATTGGGCTATTCATTTTCATCGCAATCGTTGGTATCCTTACTTACGGGTATTGCTCGATGGGAAAGAAGAACGTACCCGCAATCCGAGAATCTAAGGAATTCCTAAATCCTCCCGATTCGTTGGATCCTTTAGAGGTAGAAATTCCAAAAATCGCACAAAAATTGCCCGTAATTCGGCATATAGGATACGCTTTTCAATATGCTGAAGCCCACGAACAAGCCTATTGGATCGGTTATGAGCTCACCAAACTCGAGACCGAAAAGGCTTACGATCGCACCGATAACTTCATCCCTGACCCCATGGTAAGTACAGGTTCCGCTACGCAAGCTGATTATTCCGCATCAGGGTACGACCGCGGGCATTTGGCTCCTGCAGCAGACATGGGATGGTCCCAAAAAGCAATGGAGGAATCCTTCTATTTTAGCAACATGAGCCCTCAAGTTCCCAGTTTTAATCGAGGTATTTGGAAGCGATTAGAAGAACAAGTGCGAAGTTGGGCTATTGTTTACGATAGCATTTATGTAGTTACCGGGCCTGTGCTTACCCAAGGACTTCCAACCATCGGTCCCAACAAAGTTTCTGTACCTAAGTATTATTATAAAGTCATACTCGACAATACCGGAAAAGATAAAAAAGCCATTGGATTTTTAATGGAAAATGCAGCTGGAAAAGGAGCGCTTTCCACCTATGCCGTAACCGTGGATCGTGTAGAACAAGCGACGGGCATTGACTTTTTCAATAAACTTCCCGATGGATTCGAAACTAAAATCGAGCAGGAAATATGTCTTCCCTGCTGGACCTGGGAAATTACAAAACCCGCAAATGGCGTTGCGGAGGAGGAGGACCATGAGGAAAATTCGCCTTCTTCAGAAGGAATCAAAACGCAGTGTAAAGGTATAACCAAGGCTGGAAATCGTTGTTCTCGCATGTGTTCGGACGGAAGCGGCTATTGTTACCAACACCAACCCTAATAGGATCGCAATTCCAGGAATTTTAAGATGCTGTAACCTCAGGCAAGCTATTACGTAAGACCCCTCAAAATAAACAACATGCACATGGGGAAATATCAACACGATTTACGGGCGAAAATTGCCAAAGAAGCTAAACTTAAATTATCTGCGCACCGAGAAAAAGGAACCAATACCTCGATGAGTGTTTTCGAGGTGGCTAAGTTATTGGATAGCATTCGAACCACTGAAACAAATGAGTCGTTCGATAATTCTATCTTTTTTTCGGTGAGCATGAATTAAGCCGCAATGACCCCCGAACCGATCAGTTCGTCGCCGATATACCATGCGGCAAACTGCCCTGGGGTGATTCCGCGTTGCGCTTGTTCAAATAGCACGAAAAAGGTACCGTTTTTGAATACTAAAATGCCTTCTTGAAGTGTTTGCCGGTAGCGAATTCTAACACGACATTTAACTCCTTGGAGCAGCGATGCTTCAGGGATTTTTTGTATCCAATTCATTTCTTCGCTTTCTAATGCCAGGGCATAGCGATAAAGTCCCGGGTGTTCATCCGTTTGACCTGAATATATAACGTTCGCTTGGGTGTCCGTTGCGATAACGAAACTGGGTTCAGGTCTTCCCCCAATGTGCAATCCTTTCCGTTGTCCGATCGTATAATAATGCGCTCCTTGATGGTGAGCTACCACCAATCCTTGTTCCGGTTGATAGCTGTAGGGTTGCGCGAGTAACGCCACGTTTTCGGTGTTTTTGGGAATCGCCGAATAGGCCTCGAATTGCGCGAGATGGTTAGGAATCTCAATGATAACCCCTTCTTTCGGAGCCAGTTGTTGTTGCAAAAACGTGGGTAAACTTACCTTACCAATAAAACATAAGCCTTGCGAATCTTTTTTATTCGCTGTAATGAGTCCTTCCTTTTCCGCTAAAGCGCGAACCTGAACCTTCGTTAATTCCCCAATGGGAAAAAGCGCCTTTTGCAATTGCGATTGACTCACCTGGCACAGAAAATAACTTTGATCTTTGGTTCGGTCTAACCCGCTGAGCAAGCCATGGGTTCCGTCCTCATGAATTATTTTCCGACAGTAATGACCGGTAGCAACAAAATCGGCGCCCAAGGCTAAGGCTTCGCGGAGAAAAACATCGAATTTGATTTCGCGGTTGCAAAGCACATCCGGGTTGGGTGTTCTACCTGCTTCATACTCGCGAAACATGTAATCCACGATACGATCTTTGTATTGAGCACTTAAATCCACGACTTGAAAAGGGATACCGAGGTGTTGTGCTACGAGCAGGGCGTCGTTGGCGTCGTCAATCCAAGGGCATTCGTTGGAAAGTGTGACGCTCTCGTCGTGCCAGTTGCGCATGAACATCCCAATCACTTCATAACCTTGTTGGAGTAATAAAAAGGCAGCAACGCTCGAATCGACACCTCCAGAAAGTCCAACTACCACGCGTTTCATAGAGTAAAGGTAACGAAAATGCCTTTTCTTTGAAGTATAAAAACCATAAGTATCCTTAGCAAGGTTCAATATATCTAATCGATGATTTTTCGAAAACCAAAAGCTATTTTTTATATTTATTCCTTCTAATTACCGTAAAGTTGGGTAAATTGCGCTTTGTATATGTCGAATTTCGATTAACCTAAAAAAATCAACAAATAATGAACTTGTCTAACAATAAAATACTAATCACAGGGGGCGCCAGCGGAATTGGTCTCGGACTTACCGAGCGTTTTTTACAAGAAAATAATACGGTAATTATTTGTGGCAGAAGGACCGATGCATTGCAGAGAGTTCAGGAAAAATTCCCTGAAGTGATTACTCGAGTATGCGATTTATCCATCGAACAAGAAAGGACAGAGCTCTTCCATTGGGTAGCGGAAAACCATTCGGACTTAAATGTACTTGTGAACAATGCTGGAATTCAACATTGGATGAACTTAGAGGATGTAGAATTTTACGAGAAGACGATTCAAGAAATTCAGACCAACGCCATCGCACCGGTGCACTTGATTTCGCTGTTTACGCAATTAAACGCTTTAAATACCATTATCAATGTAACTTCAGGTTTAGCGTTTGTTCAGCTTTCCAAGGTCCCTGTGTATTGTGCAACAAAGGCCTTTTTTCATTCCTTTACGCTTTCGTTAAGGCATTTACTCAAATCAAAGAACATCGAGGTGATAGAAATGATTCCGCCGGCGTTGAACACCGACTTAGGTGGGAAAGGATTGCACGATGGGCAACCGCCTGTTTCCGCGTTTGTTGAAGCGGTTTTTGAACAAATGCGTGAAGGAAAAACCGAATTAACCTTTGGTTTTAGCGAAGTAATGGCCAAAGCATCTCCAGACGCTATAGCTACAGCCTTTCATCGGATGAATCCATAAATCATTGGTTCCTTCTCCGTTGGCGTTCTTGCTGTATTAACCCCAACTCTCGACCAGTTTGCCCTGCTACCGAGGTATTTTCATCGGCGCGCCGCAACAAATAGGGGAGCACCTCTTTTACTGGTCCAAAGGGAACGTACTTGGCAACCCTGTACCCTGCATTGGCTAGATTGTATGAAATATGGTCGCTCATCCCCAGCAATTGCGCAAAATAAAATCGAGGGTCCTCCGCTGGGATGTTAGCTTCCTGCATCAAAGCGGTTAACAACCGTGAACTTTCCTCGTTGTGCGAACCTGCGCATACCGCGAAGTGTTTTGCATGCTCCACGGTAAAACGCAACGCCGCATCGTAGTCGCGATCGGTGGCTGTTTTATCCGGCTGGATGGGGGAGGGGTAGCCTAATTTTAATGCCCGTTCCCGCTCTTTTTCCATGTACGCCCCGCGCACTAATTTTACACCATATACAAAACCCTCGGCACGCGCCGTCTTTAATTGTTCGTGAAGAAAGGCCAAACGGTCATGGCGGTACATCTGAACCGTGTTATAAATGATCGCTTCTTGGTGGTTGTAGTTGCGCATCATTTCCAGAGTCCAAGTATCTAAAACCGGTTGAATCCACGTTTCTTCCGCATCAATGAACAGGCGTACGCTATGCTTCGCGGCTGCTTCACATATGCGCTCAAATCGCCGTTTCACTCCGTTAATTTCTTCCATGCTTTGAGTATCCGGTGAACACGAAAAATCGGAGGCTTTTTCCAACAAATCGAACCGCCCAATGCCCGAAACCTTAAAAACGGCAAAAGGAATATTTGGCGCGTTTTTCGCTTTTTCAATCGTCGATAAAATGATGCGCGTAGTTTCTTCGAAGTCGTCGTCCGAGGTTTTTCCTTCTACTGAATAATCCAAAATGGTTCCCACCCCAAACTTCCCAAGTTCTTCTATACGGACGCTGCACTCATCAATGGTTTCTCCTCCGCAAAATTGCTTGAAGATGGTGGCTTTAATGATACCTTTAATGGGCAGTCCCATTCGCAGCATCCAAGGAGTTATGCGTTTTCCGAGTTTAACAATCCAAGGGTAACTAACTACTTTGAAAAGCCAATATGCGCGGGTTAAATCGTTTGGCTGCTTTGAGCTGAAGGCTATTTCCGTATTGGAGAAATCGAGCATGCACAAAATTAACGATTTTTGAGGGGTTACCGCGCTATTTCTTTAATACCTTTGATCGTATGAAAATTGATTTCAACGGAATTCCTGTAGAGATTGCCCCCTTGGAAAACAGTTCTATGGGCGCCCTGCTGAACGAATACCGAGACCATCGAAAGGTAATCATCGTGGATGAAAACACGCACGACGCCTGTTTGGAACGGTTGCTTTATGCCTTTCCAGAATTGCAACAAGCCGAAGTAATGTTGCTTCCGGTAGGCGAAGAAAATAAATCACTGGAAATTGTGTATCAAGTATGGTCGGCATTGCTCGATTATCGCATACAGCGCAATGATCTTATCCTGAACCTCGGTGGAGGCATGGTTACGGATTTGGGCGGTTTCGTAGCGGCTACCTTTAAAAGAGGACTCGACTTTATTCACATTCCCACCTCGCTTATGGCAATGGTAGATGCGGCCCTAGGATCGAAAACCGGTATCAATGTGAATGAGGTTAAAAATGCTGTTGGCACGTTTACCGCACCTCGTGCCATCTATGTAGATCTTGGGTTTTTGGAAACGCTACCAGCACAAGAAATCTTCAACGGCCTGGCAGAAATGATGAAACATGCTTTGATTTTAGATGGCAACTATTGGGATCTTCTCAAAGGTATTCGAAACGAGGCGGAATTAACCACACCCGAAAATATTCTCCGCTCCATTGAACTTAAACGGGATGTAGTTACTTCGGATCCTCAAGAAACAGGAAGACGTAAATTGTTGAATTTTGGCCACACCTTTGGACACGGTATTGAATCGTATTTCTTATCTCGAAAAGCCATCGACCATGGACACGCAGTTGCCTTAGGCATGATTGCGGAGGCTTATGTGGCGTTCAAGCGCAACGTGCTTTCACCCAAGGATTACGCAGAAATTGAATGGGTTTTAAGTGATATATTTCCCATGCCTCC
>Ga0214921_10003895_pt1 | contig 22501 bp, 27 predicted proteins | sample LL1505_MetaG_FD_177992 | JGI IMG/M metagenome (GOLD analysis project Ga0214921, IMG submission 177992) | Freshwater microbial communities from Lake Lanier, Atlanta, Georgia, United States - LL-1505 | ecosystem: Environmental > Aquatic > Freshwater > Lake | place: USA: Georgia | collected... | reverse complement strand
GAGCAGAAGAACTCGGCCTTTCCGCCCTATTGGAGCTAAGCGGGTCGCCAGAGCCCGCCCTGTCGAGGAACCGCCGATGACGCCGCGCCGCGCCTTGCCCCTGCTTGCCCTGTTGCCCACCGCCGTGCGGGCGCAGGCGGCTTTCCCGGATCGGCCGATCCGTTTCATCGTGCCCTTCGCCGCAGGCGGCAATAGCGATGTCACGGCCCGGCTATTTGGTGCGCGCATGGCGGCCCGCCTCGGCCAGCCGGTGGTGGTGGAAAACCGCTCCGGCGCCACGGGCGCCATCGGCACCGAGGCGGTGATCCGTGCCCGGCCGGATGGCTATACCCTGCTGATCGGCAGCCCGGGCTCTATCGTGAACGGCCCGCTGCTGATGGCCAATCCGCGCTACAACACCATGACCGATTTGGTGCCGGTGGCGCTGCTGGGCCAGGTGCCGATGATGATCATCGTGCGGCCGCAAATCCCGGTGCGGAACCTGGCTGAATTGGTGGCCTATTCGCGCGCGCGCCCTGAGGGTGTGAGCATTGGCACCTCCGGCGTGGGCGGTGCCAATCACCTGCCGCTGGAACTCTTCAAGGCTGCCACCGGCGCCAATATCCTGCATGTGCCCTTCCGCGGCGGCGGTTCCACCCTGTCGGATTTCCTCGCCGGCAATGTCGATGGGCTGCTGATCGAATTGCCCACCGTTTTGGAGATCCATCGCGAGGGGCGCGGGCGCATTTTGGGCGTCTCCGCCGCCCGCCGCTCGCCTCAGGTGCCGGAAATACCGACCTTTATCGAGCAGGGGATTGAGGGCTTCCTCGCCTCCTCCTTCGTCGGTCTTTTCGCCCCGGCCAGCACGCCCGCGCCGGTGCTGGAAACCCTGCAGGCCGCCCTGGCCGAGGCAGCGGCGGACCCTGATGTCGCCGCTCGCCTGCTTTCCTTCGGCGCGGATGTGCCCATGCCGGCCGAACTCACCACGCCGGGCTTCCGCGCCCTGCTGGAGGGCGAATTCATCAAGGCCCGCCGGGCTATATCGATCGCCGGCCTCCGCCCCGAATGATCAGAGGTGGATGAGGCCGGGGGCGAAAAACCCTAAACCCGCCAGCGCCATTCCCAGCACCCCCAGCCCCACCCCAGCCCAAAGCAGCAGCGCCACGCCCGTGATAATGCTGGCCGAGGCGACGACGATGCCAACCTGGAAGCCGGCCGAGGCGAACTCGAACATATGGTAGCGCTCCATGTTTAGGTCGCGCTTGGCCTCGGCAGCGCGGGCGCGGGCCATGAGTTCGCGCCGTCCCTCGCCGGTCTCGGGCTCGCTTTCCCAGCGCGCTGCCGTGTCGCGCCAGCGCTGCACCTGCGCCGCCGTGCCCTCGGCGGGGGCCAGCAGGGCCGCCTCGGCGGCGGTGCGCACCGTGGTCTGGCGGATGGTGCGGGCCTGGAAGAAGGACCAGAGATTGGCGGCCTCGACATTGGCGTTCAGCGCCTCCGTCTGCGCCGATTTCGCGCCGGTTTCGGCGATGGCCAGAAACAGCGCCAGCACCGCGATCAGCAGCGCCACGCCCTTGTTTTCCGTGCCATGCGCCGCGCCATGTCCAGCCATGAAAAATCCTCCACAATGTTGCTGGCGGGGGATGCCATGGCGGTGCCCGTCGCGCTAGCCTCCCGTCATGGTACATGCCCCCAATCGCCCCGCCGCGGGCGCGCCCCCCGTCCGCATCAACCTCTATTCGGACACGCAAACAAAACCCACGCCGGCCATGAAGGCGGCGATGATGGAGGCCGAGCTTGGCGACGAGCAGCATGGCGACGATCCGACCGTGCATGCCCTCTGCGACAAGATGGCCGCGCTCATGGGCAAGGAGGCGGCGATGTTTCTGCCGTCGGGCACCATGTGCAACGTCATCGCCATCCTCACCCATTGCAAGAAGGGCGATGAGGTGCTGGCGCATGAAACCAGCCACATCCTGCACAGCGAGGGCGGCACCCATGCGGCGCTGACCGGCGTGCAGATTCTGCCGCTGCAAGGGGCCCGCGGCCAATTCACCGCCGATGCGGTGCGCGCTGCCATTCGCGCCAAGACCCGCTACGCGCCGCCGCAGCAATTGCTGGAGGTGGAGCAGACCGCCAATATTGGTGGCGGCACCGTCTGGTCGCTGCAGCAATTGACCGAGGTCACCGATGTGGCGCGCGAGCAGGGCTGGAACACCCATATGGATGGCGCGCGGCTGATGAATGCCTGCGTCGCCTCTGGCGTGGCGCCGGCCGATATGGTGGCGGGTTTCGACAGTGTTTGGCTCGATTTCACCAAGGGCATGGGCGCGCCGCTGGGTGCTGTGCTCTGTGGCTCCAATGAATTCATCGGCCAGGCCTGGCGCTGGAAGCAGCGCCTGGGTGGCTCCATGCGTCAGGCCGGCATGTGCGCGGCGGCGGCAATTTATTCACTGGACCACCATGTCGAGCGCCTGGCGGATGACCATGCCAATGCCAAGGCGCTGGCCCGCGGCCTGCGGCAAATCCCCGGCCTCATCGTCGAGGAGCCGGAGACCAATCTGGTGTTCTTCGACATCGCCGCCACCGGCATCTCGCTCGATGGTTTTCAGGACCAGATGCGCGCCCAGGGCATCATGATCTCGGGCCTGGGCGGCCGGGTGCGGGCCTGCACCCATCTCGATGTCACCGCGCCAATGATCGACGAGGCGCTGGGCGCCATTCGCACTGTCCTCGCCGCCGCCTGAACGCGGTTTCCGGGCCGAGGCCGCCGGCCGCGCCGCCGAGGCGCTGGCCGAGGCGGCCTTGGTCGCCGATGGCTGGGTGGTGCTGGGCCGGCGGGTGCGCACCCCGGGCGGCGAGCTTGATCTGGTGGTGGAATGCGAGGGCGTGCTGGCCTTTGTTGAGGTGAAGGCCCGGGCATCCCTGCGCGAGGCCGCCTTCGCCCTGCAACCCCGGCAGCGCGCCCGGCTGGTGATGGCGGCGGAATATTGGCTGGCGGAACACCCTGATCATGGCGCGGCGGGGATGCGCTTTGATGTGCTGCTGGTGGCCGCCGATGGCAGTGTGCGGCGGATCAAGGATGCGTTTCGGCCGGGGGATTAAAGCATTTTCCAGCCTTGCCGCTTCGCAAGGCGGTTCGGAACATGCGGCAAAACAAAAGCTAAATCCCGATCCAGCCCCGAACGGCCTCAGCATCGCGCTCCAACTCCGCCGTGGAGCCGGCCCAGACGGTGCGGCCCTTCTCCAGCACATAATGCCGGTCCGCCAGGCGCTTCAGCGCGGCGAGGTTCTTATCGATCACCAGGATCGACAGCCCCTCGCGCTTCAGCGCCGCCAGTGTGTGCCAGATTTCCGCCCGGATGACCGGCGCCAGCCCCTCCGTCGCCTCGTCCAGAATCAGCAGATGCGGGTTGGTCATCAGCGCGCGGCCAATGGCCAGCATCTGTTGCTCGCCGCCCGAGAGGGTTTTGGCGGATTGGCCCTGGCGCTCCTGCAGCCGCGGAAACAGGGCAAAAATCCGCGCCAGATTCCATGGATTGCCGCGGGCAAAACGATTGGCAGCCGTGGCCAGCAAATTCTCCCGCACACTGAGCATGGGGAAGATCATCCGCCCCTCCGGCACCAGCCCAATGCCGGCCTGGGCGATTTTTTCCGGCGCCAGCCCGGCCATCGCCGCACCCCGCAGCGCCACCCGCCCGCCGCGCGGCGCATTCAGCCCCATAATCGCTCGCACCGTCGTGGTCTTGCCCATGCCATTGCGGCCGAGCAGCGTGGCCACCTCGCCCTCGCCCACCCGCAGCGACACATCGAACAGCACCGGCGAGGCGCCATAGCCCGCCTGCAGACCGATCACCTCCAGCATCATGGCGACAAATCTTCCGCCAGATAGGCATCCTGCACGGCGGGGTTGGCGCGGATCTCCTCGGCCGTGCCGGTGGCGATGGCGCGGCCATAGACCAGCACGGTGATCCGATCCGCCAGGGCGAAGACCGCCTCCATGTCATGCTCGATGAGCAGGATGGCGATTCCGCCCTTCAGCGCCCGCAGCGTCTCGGTCATGCGCAGGCTTTCGGCGGCGCCAAGCCCCGCCATCGGCTCATCCAGCAGCAGCAATTTGGGCTGCGCGGCCAGCGCCATGGCCAGTTCCAGCAGTTTTCGCTCGCCATGGCTGAGATCCGCCACGCTTGTGTCGTGGCGCGCCAGCCCCACCTGGTCCAGCAGCGCGCGGGCCGGTTCCAGCAGGCGCGCATCCCGCCCCGCCGCCCGCCAGAAGCGAAAGGAATGCCCGGCCCGGGCCTGCACCGCCAGCGCCACATTGGCCAGCGCCGTGTCATCATCCAGCAGCTGCACGATCTGAAAACTGCGGGCCAGGCCACGCTTCACCCGCGCCGCCACCGAAAGCCCTGTGATATCCTCGCCGCAGAACACCACGCGGCCCGAATCGGGGGTGATCTCGCCGGTCAATTGGCCGATCAGCGTGGTTTTGCCGGCGCCATTGGGGCCGATCAGCGCGTGCAATTCGCCCGGCCGCACATCCAGCGAGACATCATCAGTGGCGGCGAGCCCACCGAAGCGCTTGCGCAAACCCCGCACCTGCAGCACCGGCTCAACCACGCCGCGCCCCCCGGCCCAGCAGCCCCATAATGCCGCCGGGCGCCCAGAGCACCACGGCCAGCAGGATCGGCCCGAGGAAAAACTGCCAATTCTCGGTGATGCCGCCCAGCACATATTCCATGCCCACCAACGCCGCCGCCCCCACCACCGGCCCCAGCAGCGTACCCACGCCACCCAAAATGACCATGACCATGATCTCGCCGGATTTCTGCCAGGCCATCAGGTCGGGCGAGACGAAGCGCAGGTAATTCGCGGTCAGGGCGCCGGCCAGGCCGCAGCCCATGCCGGCAATGACAAAACTCACCAGCTTGTAGCGATAGGTGGCAATGCCGATGGCGGCCATCCGGCGCTCATTCTGCCGAATGCCCTCCAGCACGCGGCCAAAGCGGCTTTCCACAATGCGCCATTGCAGCAAAAGCCACGCCACCAGAAAGCCCAGGCAGAGCCAATAGAGTTGGTTCTGATCGCGCAGATCAAGGCCGGGTGCGATGTTGCGCCGCCGGATCAGCAGCCCGTCATCACCGCCATAGGCCTTGAGGCCGACAAAGAGGAAAAACCCCATCTGGGCAAAGGCCAAGGTGATCATGATGAATTGCACGCCGCTTGTGCGCAGCGACAGCGCGCCGATCACCGCCGCGGCCACACCGGCCACCGCCATGGCGGCGGGCAGGGTGACCAGCAATGCATTGCTGCCAGGGATCAGGCCAAAAATCGGCTCGGCCAGGCGAAAATGCTCCCATAAAATCCCCACCGTATAGGCGCCCAGGCCGTAATACAGCGCATGGCCAAAGCTCACCATGCCGCCATGGCCGAGGATGAGGTTGAGCGAGGCGGCGGCAATCCCCAGGCACAGGATGCGGGTGGCCAGGCCAATGGTGGCGGGCTGGCCCAAAGCCTCGGCCGCCCAGGGCAGGGCGATGGCGGCGGCCAGCAACGCCGCAAGCAGCAAAGCGTTACGCATGGGCCGGAAACAGCCCCCGGGGCTTCACCAGCAGCACGCCGGCCATCAGCACATAAACCCCCATGGAGGAGAGCGCGGCCCCCAGCGCATCGGCCTCGCTGCCCGCCATCATTTGGCGCAGCCAGCCGGGCACGAAGCCGCTCAACAGGGTTTGCGTGACGCCCACCAGCAGCGCGCCGAACAGCGCGCCCCGCACCGAACCAATGCCGCCGATCACCACCACCACGAAGGTGAGGATGAGAATCTGCTCCCCATGCCCACCTGCACATTGCTGACCGGCCCGGCCATCACCCCCGCCAGCCCCGCCAGCAGCGCCCCCAGCCCGAAGACCACGGTGTAGAGCGCGCGGATATCCACCCCCAAGGCGCGCACCATCTCCCGATGTGTCGCACCCGCGCGCACCAGCATGCCGATGCGCGTGTGTTGGATCAGCCAATAGAGGCCCAGCGCCACCAGCAGCCCCACCGCGATGATCAGCAGCCGAAAGCTGGGATAGGGCAGGCCGGGCATGATCTCGATGGCGCCGGCAAACCCTTGCGGCAATTGCACCATCAGCGGCTGCCGGCCGAAGAGCATGGTGATGCCCTGGTTGAAAAACAGGATCAGCCCAAACGTGGCCAACACCTGGTCCAGATGGTCACGGGCATAAAGCCGGCGCAGCACCACCACCTCCACCACCATGCCGGTGGCCGCCGCTGCCGCCATGCCGGCCAGCAAGCCCAGCCACCATTGCCCCGAGGCCTGCGCCACCAGTGCGGCGGCGAAGGCCCCCACCATGAACAGCGAGCCATGGGCGAGGTTGATCACCCCCATAATGCCAAAAACCAGCGTCAGCCCCGCGGCCAGCAGGAACAGCATAATGCCCAATTGCAGCCCATTGAGCAGTTGCTCGGCGAGGAGGGCACTCACGCGATGAGATAGGGCATGGCGCGGCGAAGAATTCGGCCCGGGCCCATCCCTGCCCCGGAAAGCCCGGCCGTGACTGCGTGATGCTGGTTCATCATGATGTCCTTCATGCGAGAAGCATGTTCGGCCTGCAAGAATTTTGTAAACACTAGGTCAATCCGGCAGCGACACCCAGCCCGCGCCCATTATGCGTATAAGCCCGCGCTGCGCCAATGCAGCCCTGATTGCCAGCAAGCCAGCCCCCGCCGCAATATGGCGCGCAGGGAGAAACACCATGGCCTATGACGACATCCTCAAGCTCACCCGCGTCTCGCCGCATGTCGGCGCCGAGGTGGCCGACATCGACATCACCCGCCCCTTGAGCGAGCGCCAGGTGAGCGCATTGCAGCGCGCGCTGGCGGAATTCGGCGTGCTGTTCTTCCACGAGCAGAATTTCGACCATGACAGCCAAAAACGCTTCGGCCGGTATTTCGGCGAGTTGGACATCCACCCCAATACCCCAGGCCCGCCCGGCCATCCGGAAATCCTGCCGATCCATGGCGATGCCAATTCCAAGGTGGTGGCGGGCGAGGGCTGGCATTCCGATGTCTCCTGCACCGCCAATCCGCCGCTCGGCTCCATCCTGCACATGCATGTGCTGCCCGAGAGCGGCGGCGACACGCTCTTCGCCTCGGCCGGCGCGGTGTATGACAGCCTGTCGCCGCGGATGCAGGCCTATCTGGAGGGGCTGACGGCGTTTCATTCCGGCGATCGTTACTATCGCTGGCGCAATGCCAAGGAGGGCATTGACGATAGCGGCCGGCGCTACCCCTCGGCCCATCACCCGGTGGTGCTGCGCCACCCGGTTTCGGGGCGCAAATCCATCTATGTCAACAGCTTCTTCACTTATGCCATCAATGAATTGCCCGAGGAGGAGAGCGAGGCGATCCTCAATTTCCTCTATTCCCGCTTCGCCGACCCGATGTTTCAGACGCGGTTTCGCTGGCGGAAAAATTCGGTGGCCTTCTGGGACAATCGGGCGGTGCAGCATTTGGCGATTTGGGATTATTTCCCGCATACCCGCACCGGCAGCCGGGTGACGGTGAAAGCGGCGCTCTAGCCCGCAAAGCCGCGCCCCGTCAGTCGTCGCGCTCCAGCCTGTCGATATCGGCATCACTCAGCCCGAAGTGATGGCCGATCTCATGGATCAGCACATTGCGCACCAGCCGGAACAATTCCTCGCCGGTCTCGATCCATTCCAGCAGGATGGGTTCGCGATAGAGAAAAATCGTGTCGGGCTGCAGCGCCACATCCAGCACCGATTTTTGCGTCAGCGGCGTGCCGCTGTAGAGGCCAGTGAGGTCCCAGGGGTTTTCCAGCCCCATCGCCGCCAGGGTCTCATCATTGGCCACATCCTCGACCATGATGGCCACGCCGCGCACCATGGCGCGCAGTTCCGCCGGAATGGCATCGAGCGCATGCTCGGCCATCTGAATGATGTCATCAGTGCTGGGGGGCGTGGTATGGCGCATGGCTGAAACACCCCCAAGCCGGCGCCGAAGTCAAGGATGCGCATGATGATCAAACCACTCGACACTGCTGCCCGTGCCGCCCTGGCGCAGGACCTGCCGCAATGGCGGCTGGTGGAGGGGCGCGACGCCATTCAGCGCAGCTTCCGCTTCCGTGATTTCTCTGAGGCCTGGGGTTTTATGACCCGCGCCGCCCTCTTGGCCGAAAAGGCCGACCACCACCCGGAATGGTTCAATGTCTATAACCGCGTCGATGTGGTGCTGACCACGCATGATGCGGGCGGGCTCTCGGCGCGCGATGTGGCGCTGGCGGCCGCGATGGACCGGCTGCTGGCTTGAGCATCACCCGCGCCGCCATTCGCCATTGCCTGGCCCAGGCCTGGTCGCCGCTGGTGGAAATGCCGCTGCCCGATGGCCGCCGGGCCGATATTATGGCCATCACCGGCCGGGGTGATGTGGTGATCATCGAGGCGAAATCCGGCCCGCGCGATTTCCTCACCGACCAGAAATGGCCGAGCTACCGCGCCTGGTGCGACAGGCTCTATTTCGCCGTGGATCTGGATTTCCCCCAGGCCCTATTGCCCGAGCCGGTGGGCCTGCTGGTGGTCGATGGCCGCGAGGCCACGCTGTGCCGTGAGGCGCCCGCCCATCCGCTGGCCCCGGCGCGCCGCCGGGTTTTGCTGTTGCGCTTTGCCATGCTGGCCGGAAGAAGGCTGGCCGCCGAGCAGGACCCATGGGGGGCGGAGGAGCTGCGCCTGGCGCTGCGGCCGGAGTGAGTGCCGGCTACCAGCTCATCGGGATGCGCAAATGCGCGCCGGGTGCCGGGCGGAACAACCTATCCTGCAATGAGCCGGGCGAGACGCTATCCTGCGCCGAGCCGCGGCCGGGCATTTGCGGCGCGATGACGCCCGGGGTGAGGCGGGCCACTTCGGCCCGCTGCTGGCGCGGCGCTTCAAGGTTGGAATTGGGCATGGGCGCAAGTTCCACCGAGGGCCGCGCGGCGGGTGCCGCGCTGAAGGGCGCTTGCTGCACCATGCCGCCGCCCATATAGGCGCTGTTCAAATCCTCGCCGCGGGGCCGCCGTGCCGCCGGCCGGCGCTGAACCGCCACATCCTGGCGCTGCGGCTCCGCGTCCTGAGGCTGAGCCTCCTGACGCAAAGCATCCTGCCGCAAAACCTCACCATCCTGAGCCAAAGCAGGAGCTGCGGCGAGAAGAAGCATGCAAATTAACAGCTGGCGATAAACCATGGCTGTTGATATAGTAATTTTCGGGTGTTAAAGCAAGATATTAATTGCCGCCCGGCAGCAGCAGCCGCACCGCCAGCCCGGGCGGATCGGCCCCAGGCATGGCATCGGCCAATTCCAATTCACCGCCATGCAATTGCGCCACCGCCCGCGCCAGTGACAGACCAAGCCCCGAGCCCGGCGTATTGCGCGACTGGTCGGCGCGGAAAAACCGCTCTCCCGCCCGGCTTTGGTCCTGCTGCGGCAGGCCAGGGCCGCTATCGGTCACCAAAATCTCGATGGCGCCATCCTCCAGCCGCCGTGCCGCCAGCAGCACCGTGCCACCATCGGGGGTGAATTTGACCGCATTGTCCAGCAGATTGGCCACCGCCTGCAGCAGCAAATCCCGGTCGCCCACCATGGGCAGGCTGGCGGGCAGGTCGGTCTCCAAATGCTGGTCGCGCGCCTCGGCCGCGGCCTGATAGAATTCGGCCGCATCCGCCAGCACTGCAGGCAGGTCAAAAGCCGCGAAGGCGGCGCGGCGCGCACCTGCTTCGGCCTCGGCAATGCGCAGCAGGGCGCGGAAGATGCGGCTGATATTGTCGAGGTCGGCGATGCCCTGCTCCACCGCGCCGCGCAGCTCCTCCTCGGTGCTGGCCTGGCCCAGGCTCTCCTCCAGCTTGGAGCGGGCGCGGGCGATGGGCGTGCGCAGGTCATGGGCGATGGCATCGGAGACGCCGCGCACCCCCTGCATCAGCGTCTCGATACGGTCGAGCATGGAATTCATGCCCTGGCCCAGCCGGTCGAACTCATCACCCCGGCCGGAAATCGGCACGCGGCGGGACATGTCGCCCCCGGCAATGCCGGTGGCGGTGCGAAAGGCGGGCTCCAGCCGGCGCTCCAGCGCCCGGCGGATCAGCGCGGCCCCGGCAAAGGCGATCAGCATCGAGGCACCGAGCGACCAGACCACGCCCTCGGTTAGCACCAGGCGCAGTTGCAGCCGCTCGCTCTCATCGCGGCCGACCAGCAGGCGCCAGGTCTCGCCCCGCGCGGTCAGGTCGCGGCGGAGAAACCGGGCATCGGCGGGCACGCCATCGCGCGCCACGCTGGCGCGGCTGAAAATGCCATCCGAATTGGCCGAGACCGGCCAGGCCTCCAGATTGCCCGCCAGTCGCCGGCCCTGGCGGTCCAGCAGAAGGTAAATCGCGTCATTGGAAACATCGAGGGCGATGCGCTCGGCGATGGCCTCGGCCAGACCATCCACGCCGGCATCGCGCCAACGCTCAGTCAGCGCCACGGTATCGGCACGGATGGCGGCGGCCAATTGGCGGTCCAGCGCGCCGGCCGTTGCCCACCACAGCACGGCCACCAGCGCCAGAGAGGATGCCGCGAAGACCACGGTGAAGAGTGCGGCAAAGCGCAGCCCTGCACTTTGCAGCAGGCGCGGATGCGCCCCACCGCGCATGGCCGTGGGCCGGCCGCTCAGGGCTCGGCGCGGATCATATAGCCCGCATTGCGCACAGTGTGGATGAGCGGCTTGTCAAAGCCCTTGTCCAGCTTCTGCCGCAGCCGGCTGACATGGACGTCGATCACATTGGTTTGCGGGTCGAAATGATAATCCCAGACCTTCTCCAGCAGCATGGTGCGGGTAACGACCTGGCCGGCATGGCGCATCAGATGCTCCAGCAGGCGGAATTCGCGCGGCTGCACATCGATCTTCTTGGCGCTGCGGGTGACGGTGCGGCTGAGCAGATCAAGCTCCAGATCGGCCACCCGCAGCCGGGTGGCGGGGGCATCCACGCTCGGCCGGCGGGCCAGCGCCTCAACCCGCGCCAGCAATTCGGCAAAGGCGAAAGGCTTCACCAGATAATCATCACCGCCGGCCTTGAGGCCCTTCACCCGCTCATCCACCGCACCCAGCGCCGAGAGGAAGAGCACCGGCGTGCGGTTGCCCTGGCCGCGCAGGGTCTCCACCAGGCGAACGCCATCCACGCCGCCGGGCAGCATGCGGTCGAGCACCAGGAGATCGAATTGCTCGGAGGCGGCGAGGAATAGCCCATCACGGCCATTGGCGGCGTGCTCGACGGTGTGGCCCGCCTCCTGCAGGCCTTTTTTGACGAAGCGGGCGACCTCGACATCGTCCTCAACCAGCAGAATACGCATTGTTTTCAGCCCTTCCTCATCCGCTGCCGGTCAGCCCGGACCGGGCGGGCGGCGGCCCACCAGCACGGTCAATTCCTGTGTCCGGCCCTCGCGCTGCACCGAAAGCCGCACCGGCTGCCCGGGCGTGATGGCGGCAACGTAGCGCACAAGTGCCCGCGATGTCTCGGTGCGCTCGCCATTGACCGCGACCACGACATCGCCAGGGCGCAGACCACCGCGTTGTGATGGCCCGCCGCGCACCACATCGGTGACCACCACCGCCCGGCGGGTGGCGCGGCTATCCTCGGGCGCCATGTCCTGAACCGAGACGCCAAGCCAGCCACGCTCAACCCGGCCATCGCGGCGCAGCTGGTCGATCACCGGCCGCGCCAGGTCGGAAGGCGTGGCGAAGCCAATGCCGGCGGAGGCGCCGCTGGGCGAGTAGATGGCGGTGGAAATGCCGATCACCTCGCCCGCCAGATTGAACACCGGCCCGCCGGAATTGCCCGGGTTGATGGCAGCATCGGTCTGAATGAAGTCATCAAACGGCCCGGCACCGATTTCCCGGCCGCGGGCCGAGACGATGCCGGAGGTGACGGTGCCGCCCAGGCCAAAGGGATTGCCGGCCGCCAGCACCCATTGCCCCACCCGCATGGCACCGGAAGCCCCCCAGGCCACGGCGATCATCGCCCCGCGCGGCTCGACCCGCAGCAGGGCCAGATCGGTCAGTTCATCAGTGCCGACGACGCGCGCGGCCAATTCGGTGCCATCCTGCAGCGCCACCGTCACCCGCGTGGCGGTGCCCACCACGTGGTTGTTGGTGACGATAAAGCCGGTGGGGTCGATCACGAAGCCCGAGCCCTGGCCCTGGGTGCGCTCGCGGCGGCCACGGAAATACCGCTCGAACGGTGTGCCGCGGAATTCCGGCGGCGCCTGGGCGATGGTTTCGCCCTGCACGGCGATATTGACCACGGCCGGCAACACACGCTCCGCCAGATCGGCGAAATCAGGCAGGGCGGCGCGCTGCGCCACGGCGGAGGTGCCGCAGCCCAGCAAAGATATCGAAGGCGCCGCGACGGCCAATGCCAGCAGGGCGCGGCGGCACGGCGCGGAGGCGGCGGTGGGCGGGGTTCTGGTCACATTGTACCCTGGCATGCTGGCCTCGGATCCTGGCCCTGTTGCGTGAATAAGTTCCCGCAATATGGTATACCCCACAAGCCATGCCAGGGGCTTGGGAGCCATGCGGGCCTTGGGTGGCTGGAGGTTTTCTACGGCACTTGCGGCCGGCCCGATACTGCGTGGGGGGCTGGCGTCAGATCACATATCCGCAGGCGCCGAGATTTATGTCTAAAAATTCATATTAAACCCTATTTCGTTTCGTAAGCAAAACCATCAAGCTCCGCCCCGTCGTCCCACCTTGGCCGGCTTCGGCAGGGCCGAGGGGGCGGACGACGTTCGGTGGAGGCCAATTCCCGGCAGGCCTCCGCCATACTGGCTGTCTCCCGGCGGCCACGCCCTGACCGCGCTTGCGCGGTCAGGGCGTCTCTTTTTGCCAGATCTCAGCGCAACTGCGGATTGTCGAAGCGAGGCTCGCGATAGCGCGCCAGCGCGGCCGATAGCGCGCGCGCCAGGTCGCGCTTCTCATCCTCGTTCAGATAAAGGCCGATCTCGCTCTCCTGCCCGCGCTGGCCGATGAGCAGGCGGGGCGCGGGGCCTTCCTCCACTCGCAGCCGTGCCCAATAGGGCTCCAGCACCGCCTCATAGGCCCGGCCACGCCCGTCGATCCGCATAATCCGAAGGCCAGTATCGCTGAGCGAAATCCGCTCAATGCAGCGCCCAGCCCAGCGCCGATGCAGCAGAAAAAGCCCCAAGACAATCGCCAATTCCGCCCCGGCAAAGCCTAGCACCGGCCAGGCCCCCAGCAGGGTGAAAAGCACCCCCGACAGCCCAAAGCCCAGCACCAGCACCACCGCAACCACGCGCATGCCGGTGCGGTTCAGGCTTTGCTGCGGCCGGCTGATGGCTTCGAAGAGGAGAGGACTCGCGTGTTCTGTCATGACTTGCCATAGATGACCGCGCCCATGCCCCGCACAAGCCCCGCCAAACCCGCCCTGCACGGCACCGCCACCCAGCCCCGCCGCGCCCGGCTGATGAACCGCGACCAGGCCGCTGGCTTCATCGCCGCCATCGCCCAGCACAACCCCACCCCCGAGACCGAGCTGCTCTTCACCGACCCTTTCTCCCTGCTCGTGGCGGTGGTGATGTCGGCGCAGACCACCGATGCGGCGGTGAACAAGGTCACCCCCGCGCTTTTCGCCGCCGCCCCCACCCCCGCCGCCATGGCCGCCCTGGGCGCCGAGGGCGTGGGCCAGCATATCCGCCGCATCGGCTTGTGGCAGGCCAAGGCGAAAAACGTGGCGGCGCTTTCGCAAAAATTGGTCGATGCGCATGGCGGCGAAGTGCCTGAGGACCGCGCAGCACTCGAGGCCCTGCCCGGCGTGGGCCGCAAGACCGCCAATGTGGTGCTCAATGTGGTCTTCGGCCAGGCAACCATGGCGGTGGACACGCATATCTTCCGGCTGGGCAACCGCACCGGCCTCGCCCCCGGCCGCACCACCCGGGCGGTGGAGGATGGGCTGGTCAAGCGCTGCCCGCCGGCGATGCTGCGCGATGCGCATCACTGGCTCATCCTGCATGGCCGCTACATCTGCAAGGCGCGCCGGCCGGAATGCTGGCGCTGCCCGGCGGCGGCGCTGTGCAACTACAAGGACAAGGTGGCAGGCCCTGAGCGGGTGAGCACAACCCTGCCTTGACCCCCAGCCGCCATACTGCCATTCAGCGCCCGCCCCCGCCCGGGGGCGCGAGGCCGGCTTCTGCCCGGTAACCCAGCGACAAGAGGCCGAACCAAGCCATGCGCGATACAGGCGAATATCTCTTCACGTCGGAATCCGTCTCCGAAGGGCATCCGGACAAGGTGGCGGATCGCATCAGCGACACCGTGCTCGACACCTTCCTCGAAGCCGACCCCTATGCCCGCGTGGCCTGCGAGACGCTGGTGACCACCAACCGCGTCGTCATCGCCGGTGAAGTGCGCGGCCCGGGCTCGATCACGCCCGAATTGCTGATGCACAAGGCCCGCCTGGCCATCCAGGATATCGGCTATGAGCAGGAAGGCTTCCATTGGCAGCACGCCAAGGTCGAATGCCACCTGCATGCCCAATCCGCCCATATCGCCCAGGGCGTGGACGCGGCCGGCAACAAGGATGAAGGCGCTGGCGACCAGGGCATCATGTTCGGCTATGCCTGCACCGAGACGCCCGATCTGATGCCGGCGCCGCTCTACTACGCCCACCTGATCCTGCGCCGGATCAACGAATTGCGCAAAAGCCACGACATCTCGGTCAAGGGCCTGCTGCCCGACGCCAAGAGCCAGGTCACGCTGCGCTACATCAATGGCAAGCCGGTTGGCGCCACCTCCATCGTGCTCTCCACCCAGCATGAGGAAGGCCTCGAAGCCGCGCAGATCAAGGCGATGCTCCGGCCGCTCATCGAGAGCAGCCTGCCCGCCGGCTGGATGTGCCCCGATGCCGAGCTTTATGTGAACCCCACCGGCACCTTCGTCATCGGCGGCCCCGATGGCGATTGCGGCCTGACCGGCCGTAAGATCATCGTTGACACCTATGGTGGTGCCGCCCCGCATGGCGGCGGCGCCTTCTCGGGCAAGGACCCGACCAAGGTTGACCGCTCGGCCGCCTATGCCGCGCGCTATGTGGCGAAGAACGTGGTCGCGGCCGGCCTCGCTGAAAAATGCACCATCCAGGTCTCCTACGCGATTGGCGTCGCCAAGCCGCTCAGCGTCTATTTCGACCTGCATGGCACCGGCGCCGATATCGATGAGGTGAAGCTCGCGCATGTGGTGCAGGAGATGGTCAATCTCTCGCCCCGCGGCATTCGCGAGATGCTGCACATGAACCGGCCGATCTATGTCCCCACCTCCAGCTATGGCCATTTCGGCCGCACGCCGGATGAGGAAAAGGGCACCTTCACCTGGGAGCGCACCGACCTGGCCGCCGCCCTGAAGAGCGCCTTCAACCGCTAAACCCGCACCGGGTTTGGAACATGGGCGGCGCCGGTCTCCGGTGCCGCCTTTTTTCGTAAGGGCGCGTGATGACCGAATGGCCCGATGGCGTGCCGCAACGCCTTTATGGACGCAGGCGCGGCCACAAGCTGCGCCCCCGCCAGGAGCGCCTGCTGGCGGAAACCCTGCCGGCCTGGCGCTTTGCCGACCCCAGCTTCGCCGCTGGCCTGCCGCTCTGGCTGGAGGTGGGCTTTGGCGGTGGCGAGCACACGCTGGAATTGCTGCGCGCCCACCCCAACACCGCCATCATCGCCTCCGAGGTCTATGAGACCGGGCTATGCTCGCTGCTGACCGAATTGGTGCCCGAAGGCGCCGAGGCCAGCACGCCGCCCCCCGCCCGCCTGCGCCTCTGGCCTGAGGATGCGCGGGAATTGCTGCTCGCTTTGCCGGAAGCGAGCCTGGAGCGGCTCTTCCTGATGTTCCCGGACCCCTGGCCCAAGGCCCGCCACGCCAAGCGCCGCTTCGTCCATGCCGAGATGCTGCCCATCGTCGCCCGCGCGCTGAAACCCGGCTGCGAATGGCGCATCGCCTCCGATGACCCGACCTATCAGGCCTGGGTGGAGGAAACCCTGCGCCCCAGCCCGCTCTTCTCGGCCGATGAACCCGCCCGCGACAGGCCGCCCGGCTGGCCGCCCACCCGCTATGAGGCCAAGGCCATCGCCGCGGGGCGGCAACCGCTCTACTGGGTCTGGCGGCGGGCCTGAGCGCCCGATAGGCTGCGGGTGATAAGAGGACGCGCAGTGCACCAGCCCTTCACCACCCCAAGCCTTCCGCCCGCCGCGCCGCGCGGATTATGCACCGATTGCGGCATCTCCCGCATGGAAAACGCCAAGGCCTGCGGCACTGCCTGCCAATTCATCGCCCCCGATTACCCCAGCCTGGAGGCCCAGGTGCATGGCCGCGCGCGGGATGCGGGCCGCAACCCGGATGAGCTGCATTTCGGCCCCTTCCGCAGCATGCTCCGCGCCCGGCTGAAAACCCCGGCCCCGGGCGCGCAATGGACCGGCATCACCACCCGCCTGGCGGAAAAGCTGCTCGAGGCCGGCGCCGTGGACGCCGTGCTGACCATGGCGCCCGACCCGGATGACAAGTGGAAACCCATGCCCGTGCTGGTCACCCGCGCCGAGGGCATGGCTGCCTGCCGCGGCATGCGCATGGGCTATGCACCGCTGCTGGCGCTGCTGGAGCCCGCCGCCGCTGCCGGCCATAAGCGCATCGCCATCATCGGCATTCCCTGTCAGGTCTATGCCCTTCGCAGCATCGAAAAGAGCCTGGGCTTCGAGCAGATTTTCGTCATCGGCACGCCTTGTTCCGACAACACGACCACCGAGAATTTCCATCATTTTCTGTCGCTGCTCGACGAAAAGCCCGACAGCATCACCTATCTGGAATTCCGCGCCGATTATCAGGTGGAGCTGCGCTTCGCTGACGGAAGCAGCCGCACCATCCCCTTCCTGGCGCTGCCCATCAGCCAGCTCCCCGCCGATTTCTTCCCGCTCACCTGCCGCAGCTGCGTGGACTACACCAATGTCCTGGCCGATATCACCGTGGGCTATATGGCCGGCCGCGGTGAGCAATGGCTGCTGGTGCGCAACCAGCGCGGCGCCGAACTCCTGGCCATGCTAGGCGATGAACTGCACACCGAGGCACCAAGCAGCGCCGGCAAGCGCGCCAGCGCCGTGCAGGGTTTTCTGGCCAATACCCAGCGCGCCGCCGGCGGCCTGCCGCTGCGCCGCATGCCCAATTGGCTGCGCCCGATCGTGAGCTGGCTGATGCCCAAGATCGGCCCGCGCGGCCTGGAATTCGGCCGCACCAGGGTGGAGATGAAGGCCTGCGAATCAGTCGTGCATTTGCGCCGCGAACACCCAGCCCGGCTAAAAAACATGCTGCCGGAGCATATCTGGAAGCTGGTCGCCCCCTATGGCCTCACCCCGGGCCCGGAGGAGCGTCCCGCCCCCAGATCCGGCGCAACACCGGCACACCATGCCAGTGATGCCACAGCGCCAGCCCGGCATGGCACGCCGCCAGGCTGACCAACACCCAGGCCGCCGCCTGATGCAGCGGCCGCACCCAGGCAAATAGCACCGGGTCCGGCGCCAGCAGATGCGGCACCGGGATCACCAGGAAGATCGTGGTCGGCACCGGCCCCGGCGCCAGTTGCGCGGTGAAATAGCCCAGCACCGGCACCGCCAGCAGCAGCGCATAAAGCACCGCCTGGCCCAGCCGCGCCCCCGCCAGGCCCAGGGCGGGCGGCGCGGGCCGCCGCCCACGCAGCACCAGCCGGGCCAGCACCATGCCGAAGACCAGTAGCCCTAGCGTCTTGTGCAGCTGATAGGCCAGGAATTTCTCCAGCAGCCGGGTGAAGGGCAGGGCGGTCATCAGCATGGCCAGCCCCAGCGTGGCCAACACCAGCGCCGCACTCCACCCATGCAGCCGCCGCTGCGCCTTCGACCAGCGCTCAGAGCCCGACCCAACAGGGGCTGCGGCGCGATCCGGCGGCGCTTTTCCGCCCCTGCCGCGTTGCCGGACTTGCCGATGCAACCAGCATCGGCGGCGTCCGGCGCCTTGCAGGGACAAAAAATCCCTCTCCGGCTCATCGCCGGTCCCCTGTTGGGTCGGGCTCTCAGACAAGAATTGTCACATCCACCGCGATGGTGATCACGTCCGAGATCAGCGCGCGGTCGGCCGTCATGCCGAATTCGCTGCGGCGGATTTCACCCTCGGCGGTAAATCGCGCCACCTCGCCGCGTGGCTCGCGCCGGCGCTCGGCCAGGCGGGCGCGCAGCAGCAAAGGCCGCTCAATGCCGCGCAGCATGATCACGCCGCGCACGGCGAAGGCGCCCTGGTCGGCCACACCCTCGGCACGGCCGGTGAAGCGGGCCTGGGGGAAGCGTTCCACGTCGAAATAGGTCGGGCTGCGTAGCAGGTCTGTCGCACCCGGCCATGGCAGGGTGACGAAACCGGTCTCGATCTGGACATCCACATCGGCCTCGGCCGGCCGCGCCGGGTCGAGCATCAGCTCGGCTCGAAAACGATCAAACCGGCCATGGGAGGAGAACATCCCCAAATGCCGGGCGGAAAACCCCAGCTGGCCGACCTCCTGGTCAAAGCCATAGCGCGCGCGTTGCGCCCGGGCGGGCAAAGCCGCCGCGGCACTCAGCAGGGCCGCGGCGCGTCGGGTGATGCTGGGGTTCATATGCCCCATATGGGGCGAAACCCCGGCAATTCAGGCCCTGACAGGGTTGGAAAGCCGGCCGATGCCCTCGATCTCAATATCGACCACATCGCCATCCTTGAGCACCTGCGGCGGCTGCATGGCATAGCCCACGCCCTCGGGCGTGCCGGTCAGAATCACATCGCCCGGCAGCAGGGTGAAGCCCAGGCTGAGCTGATGGATGATTTCCTTCACGTCGAAGATCATCTTCGAGGTGCGGCTGGACTGCCGCTGCTCACCATTCACCCAAAGCTGGATGGCGAGGTCGGCGGCATCCAGCTCATCGGCCGGCACGATCCAGGGGCCGAGCGGGCAGGAGCGGTCCAGCGACTTGCCCTTGAACCACTGGCCATGCCGGCGCTGCAGGTCGCGGCCCGTCACGTCATTGCCGATGGTCCAGCCGAAGACATGGCTCAGCGCGTCTTCCTTGCTGATATTGGCGCCGGGCTTGCCGATGATCAGCGTCAGCTCCGCCTCATAATCCAGCCACTTGGTCACGCCGGTGGCGGTGTGGTCAGGGATGGCAGCGCCGGGGGCGATGACGGTGTCGGGCGCTTTGGTGAAGAATTGCGGGAATTTCGGCAATTCCGATTCGGTGATGCCGCGGGTGCGGTCACCCTCGGCCACATGGTCCATATAGTTGCGGCCGACGCAGAACAGGTTGCGATGCGGCCGGGGGATCGGCGCCATCAGGGTCACCTGTTCGAGCGGCAGCAGCGCTGCGGGCGCGGGGTGGGCGAGGGCTGCGCGGGTGGCGGCCAGGGCCGGCGCGCCGCTGGCGATGATGCCCTGCATGTCGGTCACGCCCGCCGGCAGGCCGCCCGCGGCGATCAGATCAAGCACCTGGCCGACGCCGGCCATGGCACCCGGGCGCGGGCCCTTGGCATCGGTGAAGGTGACGAGTTGCAGTGGCATGGTGGGATCTCCCTGTGTGATGGGCGGACGTTGAACAGGGAGAGGCACTCTGGCAAGCCATGCGCCGTGCGATGAGGGGGCGACCGCAACGCCCCCTTCATTTTATCAATCGGCGGCGAGGGCCGTGCGGCTGCGATTGAGCACGCTCAGCACATGGTCTTCCGCCATATCGACCACGGTTTCGACCTGCGGCGGGGTGAAGACATGGCCGGCGCCGGGCAGGGTGCGATAATCGATCTTCACGCCCTTTTGGGTGTTCAGCTTGTCCACCAGGCGGCCGACGCTGGCCACCGGCACCAATTCATCATCCTCGCCATGCAGGATCATGCCCGAGCAGGGGCAGGGGGCGAGGAAGCCAAAATCATAATGGCTGGCCGGCGCCGAGATGGAGACGAAGCCGCCCATTTCCGGCCGGCGCATCAGCAATTGCATGCCGACATAGGAGCCAAAGGAATAGCCCGCCACCCACAGCATGCTGGCGGCGGGGTTGATTGTCTGCAGAAAATCGAGCGCGGAGGCGGCATCGCTGATCTCGCCAATGCCGCCATCATAGCGGCCCTGGCTCTTTCCAACGCCGCGGAAATTAAAGCGCAGCACCGAGAAGCCCATCGCCTGGAAGCGGCCATAGAGGCCGTGCACCACGCGATTATTCATCGTGCCGCCATGCAGCGGGTGCGGGTGCAACAGCAGCGCGACGGGCGCGTTGGGCTTCTTGGCGTGGTGATAACGGCCTTCGAGGCGGCCATCCGGCCCAGCGAACATCACTTCAGGCATTGACCCAGGCATCCATTCTTCAGGGGCAGCGCGGCGCCGGGGCGGTGAGCAGCCCCAGGCGACGCACGCTGCCGCGTGCGGGTGGCCACCAACCGCGCGCCCTCTTTTGGGGCGTTTGACGCGGATATCCTGGGCCAGCATGCGGCGCCGTCCGCGCGCCGCGCGCCACGCGTCATTGACGCGGTGCGCTGTCACCCATAGCCTTCCGAAGTAGGGCGCAAAACGCTTGCCGGACGCGGTTGGATGCTGGTTCAGGATGCCGCGGGTGGTGTCCATCCCCGACGGCGTTTGGATGATACTGACTTTCATCGGCTTTTCATAATGGTTTCATGGCGGCGCGCGCATGGCTGGGTTTCCCAGAGCGCATGCCAGCCGGAATACCGGCGGGAGGAATGGATTTATGCGGCTTTCCACACGCGGGCGCTACGCGGTTATGGCGATGGTGGAGCTGGCCGCGCGCGAAGCGCGGGCTGCGCCGCCGGCGCCGGGCAAGCGCATGCCCCCTGTCTCGCTGGCCGAGATTGCCGCGGCGCAAATGCTCTCCCTGGCCTATCTTGAGCAATTGTTTGGGCCGCTGCGCCGGGCCGGGCTGGTGGCTTCGGCGCGGGGGCCAGGCGGGGGGTATCGGCTGGCCTATGATGCGGCGGATATCACCATCGCCATGGTGGTGGAGGCGGTGGAGGATAATATTCGCACCATTCGCTGCGACGCTGAATCGCCCAATTGCGTGGGCGGCGGCAAATGCGCCACGCATGACCTTTGGGCCGAGCTGAGCGAGCATGTGCGGCTGTTCATGGAGGGGCTGACGCTGGCCGATGTGCTGGCGGGCCAGGTGGTGGGCCGCGCCGCCGCGCCGCATCGTGGGCTGCCCATCGAGGCCTGAGCGGCCAATGCTGTATCTGGATGCCAATGCCACCGAAGTGCCGCGGCCCGAGGCCATGGCGGCGGCGGCGGCGGCCATGGCGCTGGGGGGCAATGCCTCCTCGGTGCATGGCCAGGGGCGGGCGGCGCGGCGGGTGCTGGAGGATGCGCGTGAGGCGGTGGCCGCGCGTTTTGGCGCGAGCCCGGCGCAGCTTGTGCTGACCGCGGGTGGGACCGAGGCCAATGCCCTGGCTTTGCATGGATTTTCGGAAAATCGACGGATTTTGGCCGGGGCCACCGAGCATGCGGCGGTGCGGGCATTTGCCCATTCCGTGATTCCGGTGCTGGGCGATGGCACGCTGGATTTGGCGGCGCTGGAGGATTTGCTGCGCGCGGGGCCGGCGCTGGTGGCGGTGATGGCGGCCAATAATGAGACGGGGGTTTTGCACCCCATCGCCGAGGTTGCGGCGCTCTGCGCGGCGCATGGCGCGCATTTGCATGTGGATGCGGTGCAGGCGGCGGGGCGGGTGGCGCTGGTGCCGGGGTGGCACAGCCTGGCGATTTCCGGCCACAAGCTGGGCGGGCCGATGGGGGCGGGGGCGCTGCTGCTGGCGCCTGGGCTGCACCCGCGGGCGATGATGGCGGGCGGCGGGCAGGAGCGCGGGCGCCGGGGTGGGACCGAGCCGCTGCCGGCGATTGCCGGCATGGCCGCTGCGGCCCAGGCCGCTGGTGCGGCGCATTTGGCGGGGCTGCGCGATGCGATTGAGGCGGGGTTGCCGCCGGGGGTGGTGGTGGCCGGGCAGGGGGCTGCGCGGCTGGGCAATACCACCCAGCTCGTGCTGCCGGGGGTCGCGGCCGAGCGGCAGGTGATGGTGTTGGATGGGATGGGGATTTGCGTCTCGGCCGGGGCGGCCTGTTCCTCGGGCAAGGTGGCGCAAAGCCATGTGCTGGCGGCGATGGGTTTTGCCGAGAATGCCGGCTGCGGCATTCGGGTTTCGCTGCCGTGGAATGCGGGGGCGGATGTGGCGGAGCGGTTTTTGGCCGGGTATCGGGCGATGGTGGCGAGGCTGGGGCGGCGGCTGGGCGCGTAAAGTGATGTATTCGGACAAATACCACGGGTGGTGGTCGGGTAGGCGTTTTTCGCAAGATGTAGGGTTGGGTGCGCGAAGGGAGGGGTTTCGGACAGATTGCAGGTTGGACGGCGCGCGGGGGGGCTTTGGGGTCCTTTCTGTGGGGGGTGGGGCATTGCGCGGTGTTCCATCGGG
>Ga0214921_10003894_pt1 | contig 22506 bp, 16 predicted proteins | sample LL1505_MetaG_FD_177992 | JGI IMG/M metagenome (GOLD analysis project Ga0214921, IMG submission 177992) | Freshwater microbial communities from Lake Lanier, Atlanta, Georgia, United States - LL-1505 | ecosystem: Environmental > Aquatic > Freshwater > Lake | place: USA: Georgia | collected... | reverse complement strand
ATTGCGGGCCGGGCATGGGGCCGCCATTGGCGAAGCAGACGATCCGGCTATGTTCCAAGAACCGCCCAACGATGCTCTTGACCCGGATGTTCTCGGACAGACCCTTGATGCCTGGGCGCAGGCAGCAGATGCCGCGAATGACCAGATCGATACTGACGCCCGATTGGCTGGCCCGGTAGAGCTCGTCAATAATCACTGGGTCGACCAGCGCATTGAGCTTGGCCCAGATGGCGGCGGGCTTGCTGGCCTTTGCGTTAGCGATTTCCTGATCGATCAGACCGATCAGGTCGGTCTTCAGGGTCACGGGCGAATAGGACAGCTTTTCCAGATGGTCGGGCTGCGAATAGCCAGTGATGTAGTTGAACAGCCGCCCACTATCGCGGCCTAAGCCCGCATCGGTCGTGAACAGGGACAGGTCGGTATAGATGCGCGCCGTGATCGGGTGATAGTTTCCGGTGCCAAAATGGCAGTAGGTCTTGAGGCCGCCGCCCTCGCGCCGTACGACGATCGAGAGCTTGGCGTGGGTCTTATATTCCACAAAACCGAACACGACATGGACGCCCGCCCGTTCAAGGTCACGGGCCCATTTGAGGTTGGCCTCTTCATCAAAGCGGGCCTTGATCTCGACCAGAGCCGTGACGTTCTTGCCGTTCTCGGCAGCTTCAATCAGGGCCGCGACGATGGGGCTGTTCTTAGAGGTCCGATAGAGGGTCTGCTTGATGGCCAGCACATTGGGGTCGGTGGCAGCTTGGCGCAGGAACTGGACCACCACATCGAAGCTTTCGAACGGGTGATGGACCAGAATGTCCTTTTCGCGGATAGCGGCGAAACAGTCACCGCCATGGTCGCGAATCCGCTCGGGGAAACGTGGCTCAAAGGGCTTGAACTTCAGGTCCGCCCGGTCTGGCGTGATCAATTCCGCCACCTGTGCCAGTCCGAGCAGGCCATTGACCATGACCACATCTTGCGGTTCGGCATGGAGGTTCTCGACGATGAAGCGCTTAAGCTCTTCGGGCATCGCCTTTTCGATCTTGACCCTTACGACCGAACCCATCCGGCGCTGCTTGAGGCGGACCTCAAACTCACGGACCAGATCTTCGGCCTCTTCTTCGATCTCCATGTCCGAATCGCGGATCAGACGAAAATCACCGCGGGCATCGACGGTGCAGTCGGGGAACAGGTCATCGATAAAGAGAGACAGGAAGGTCTCCAGCCGGATGAACCGGCGTTCCACCTTGCGGCCTCGTCCTGTCGTCGAGGGCAGTTCCCAGAACCGCGCCACCTGACTGGGCATGGGCAGAAGCGCATAGAGCGGCTTGCCGTCGGAACGGCGCTTGAGCTTCAGCGCGGAAGCAAAACCAAGGTTCGGCAGGAACGGGAATGGGTGAGCTGGATCAATGGCCAGAGGGGTCAGGACCGCGAAAAGCTGGTTGGTGAAGACCGGGCGTAGCCAGTCCATATCGGCGGGCGTGACATCCTTGGCCTCAAGGACGCGTAGCCCTTCAGTCGCCATCTTGGCCCGCAGATCCAGCCAGATGCGCTGCTGACTGGCCATCAGTTCTGCGGCGGCTGTATTGACGCGGGACAGCTGCTGGCGCGGGGTCAGGCCATCTTGGCTGATGACCCGTATGCCCTCGCTGACCTGACCCTTGAGGCCAGCGACGCGAACCATGTAAAATTCATCGAGATTGTTGGCTGAGATCGACAGGAAGCGCAGCCGCTCAAGCAAAGGGTGGCGCGGATTTTCGGCCTCTTCGATCACCCGTTGATTGAAGCTCAGCCATGAGATCTCGCGGTTAAAGAACCGCTCAGGCGAGGCCATCAACTCATCATTCAAGGTTACGTCTTGCCGTGCCGTCATGGTGGGCGGCAAGGGCGCAGCCGGGTGGGGCGTGTCTGTAGCGTCAGCTTTTATCTGTTCGGACATTGTTGCCTAGAGCCGAATTCCGCCGCGAAGATCGCAGCCGACAGGTTTCGCTATTGGTTCTGAACGACCAAGGCCAAGGCGGCAAGCTTTCAAGCGAATAGGTCGAGCGTATCGCTGTAATTTTCAAAAAACTGTCGCGCGAGGGCGCGTGAAATGGGGCGCTGTGCCGCATCTGCGGCTTCATCAAGCCGCGCGACTATCTCTTGAGCCCTGGGCACAGAGCGCTCGATGCGCCGCAGGAGGTAGGGCAGGAGGTCGTCTGTTGGGCGGATGTTTCGCTCGCGGAAAAACTTGCGGATCACCTCTTCGAGCACGGCGTCGTCTGGTTCTTCGATCTCTGCGACGGGCAGGGCGTTCAAGCGCGACCTTAGGTCTGGCAAGTTCGTCGGCCAGTTGGAGGGAAGGGTCCGGTCTGTGATCAAGAGGCCGCCGCCGGTATTGGCCGCCATATTGATCAGGTGGAACAGGGTTTCATCGGGCACCTGATCGACATCGCCCTCGATCAGGACGGGCTTGCCCAGCAGCAGTTGCAGATTGTCGGCTTGGAGCGGTTGCCAGCGCACAGCCCCGACACGATCTTGCCAAATCTTGGCCAGGTGGCTCTTGCCGCAACCTTCCGGTCCCACCAAGGTTAGAACTCCGCCATGCCAATTGGGCCAGCCGTTTACTAGGCGCACGGCCTCGGCATTGGAGGACGACTCAACAAAGTCCTCTGCGCTGAAGCGAATTGACCGATTAAGATCGAGGCGAAGTTGCAGGCCCAAGTTCCTGTCCAATTTGAAAATTTCGATGCACTAACTAGCCCAAAACTGCGGAAAGATCGATTACGTCAGCCTCGAAAGGCGCTATGGCTAGGGGATAGCGGGCCTAAGGTTGGGGATAAGCCTTGGACAATCGGCTCCAAAGGCCTTTGCCTAGCCGGGGCCTGCTGCTGTAAACCTTGACAAAAGGCAGGGACAATGCGCCCTTCCGCCCCTATTTCGCCGGTCGAAAAAAGAAGAATCCATGCACGCCTATCGCTCACACACTTGCGGCGCCTTGCGCCTTTCCGATGCCGGTCAAACGGTGCGCCTATCAGGCTGGATCCATCGCAAGCGCGACCATGGCGGTTTGATGTTCATCGACCTGCGCGACCATTATGGCCTGACGCAGTTGGTGCTTAGCCCCGAAACCCCCGGTTTTGCCCATGTTGAGCGTCTGCGCGCCGAGAGCGTCATTCGCGTCGATGGCACGGTTCTGGCCCGTTCCGCCGAAACGGTAAATTCCGGCTTGCCCACGGGTGAAGTTGAAATCCGCGTTGCGGGTGTCGAGGTCCTGTCCGAAGCGGCCGAACTGCCTGTGCCGGTCTTTGGTGAGCCGGACTATCCAGAAGAACTGCGCCTCAAGCACCGCTATCTCGATCTTCGCCGCGAGACCCTGCATCGCAATATCGTCCTGCGCTCGAACGTCATTGATTCTGTGCGCAAGCGTATGGTCGGGCAGGGGTTCACTGAATTTCAGACCCCGATCCTGACCGCCTCGAGCCCCGAAGGCGCACGCGACTTCCTGGTGCCGTCGCGTCTCCATCCGGGCAAGTTCTATGCCCTGCCGCAGGCTCCGCAGCAGTTCAAGCAACTGTTGATGGTGGCGGGTTTCGACCGTTATTTCCAGATCGCGCCTTGCTTCCGCGACGAAGATGCGCGGGCTGACCGCTCACCCGGCGAGTTTTACCAGCTCGATGTTGAAATGAGCTTCGTGACCCAAGAGGACGTGTTCGCCGCCATTGAACCCGTTCTTCACGGCGTCTTTGAAGAGTTTGCCAACGGCAAGTCGGTGACGCCCTATCCGTTCCCGCGCATCGCCTATCGCGACTCGGTGCGTCTCTATGGCTCTGACAAGCCTGACCTGCGCAATCCGATCCAGATGGCCGATGTGTCGGAGCCCTTCCGTGGGTCTGGCTTTAAGGTCTTTGCGGGCATGTTGGAAAACCCAAAGTCGGCGATCTGGGCGATCCCTGCGCCGGGTGGTGGTGGCCGCGCCTTCTGTGACCGCATGAACGATTGGGCCAAGGGCGAGGGGCAACCCGGTCTTGGCTACATCTTCTGGCGTGAAGGCGAAGAGGGCGCTGCGGGTCCTATCGCTAAGAATATCGGCCCTGAGCGGACCGAAGCCATTCGTGAGCAACTGGGTCTGAAGGTCGGTGATGCCGCCTTCTTCGTTGGGGGTGATCCTGACGCCTTCTACAAATTCGCTGGCGCGGCGCGGAACAAGGTCGGCTTCGACCTTGGCCTTGTCGATGAGAACCAGTTCAAGTTCTGCTGGATCGTCGATTTCCCCATGTATGAGTGGAGCGACGAGGAGAAGAAGGTCGATTTCTCACACAATCCATTCTCTATGCCGCAGGGTGAACTTGAAGCCCTAAATACTATGAATCCGTTGGATATTTTGGCCTATCAGTACGACATCGTCTGTAACGGTATCGAGCTCTGTTCCGGCGCAATCCGAAACCATCGCCCCGATGTGATGCTCAAGGCCTTTGAGATCGCGGGTTATGGCCCGGATGTCGTCGAAAATGAGTTTGGCGGCATGCTGAACGCCTTCCGCTATGGCGCACCGCCGCATGGTGGCTTGGCTCCGGGCATCGACCGGATCGTCATGTTGCTGGCCAATGTGCAGAATCTGCGCGAGGTCATTGCCTTCCCGCTCAATCAGCAGGGCATGGATCTGATGATGAATGCACCGTCAGAAGTTCGTGAGAAGCAGTTGAAAGAACTGCACATTCGCATCGCGCCACCGATTAAGGTCTAGTGGACCCATGCCCTCGGGCAGATGTGGGGTTTTACGGCCGGAGGCAACCGGGTCTGAGCATTGGCGCAGGCCCGGTCAATCTGGTCTTGGGTTAGTCCGGTGACCTGGCTGAGGTCTGTTCCACCAATCCAAGTCTTGACCATTGAGGCATGGCTGAGATTGGCCCCATCCATGCGGGCATTGGCGAGGTTGGCACCGTCCAACCTGCTGTAAATGAACCGCGCGCCTCGGAAGATGGCCTTTTCGAGATTGGCCCCGAGCAAGGCGCTATAGCTAAAATCACTACCGCGAGCATCGACCATTTCGAAGTTCACGCCGGTTAGGGTGGTGTGGCTGAGGTCTGCACCTGCCAAGCGCGCCGATTCCAAGTTGGAGCCGATGAAGGTGGCGGCCTCTAGGCGCGCACCATTGAAGTTTGCATCTTCAAAATTGCTTCCCTTAGCCACGATGCCGGACAGGTTGGCCCCGTTGAAATCCGCGCTTTCGAAATCTGATCCGAGGATGTCCGCGCCGCGCAGGTCCGCCTTGCTGAAGTCTGCTTTGGACAGGTCCGACCCCTTGAAGCGCGATCCGCGTAGATCGGCCCCGATGAACGAGGCGCCCGAAAACTGCGCACCGACTAGGCTCGCATTGGTCAGTTGCCGTCCGGCTAGGTTGCAACCCTCACATGAGCCACCAAAGGATTTGAGCCGAGCGATCGCGGTACCGGTATCGGCTGCATGGGCGGCCGTCGCCAAGGCAATGATCAGCGTGATCCAGATCGCGAGCGAGGTTACGGCCCTAGACATTATTCTCGAACCGCAAAGAGAGGAGAGCGTCAACATGGATAGAATGTGGGGGCTAAACCCTCAGGCCGCACCTTAATTCGTCGTAATGGTGATGACTAACGACTGACGCTACCCTCATCCTGTACATGGCAGGTTGTGCAGACGAGCCGACCGCCCTTGCGGGTGGCGGTCAGGTTTCCGCAGGATGGGCAAACATCGGCCTCGGCCATCTCCAACGTCTCGGTGGCCTCAGTCTTACGGCCTCCAAAGGGCAAGAACACCAGATTGTCCGGTGTTGCACCGCGCGAATAGCCCTTCGAGATGAACTTCAAGACCGGAAGGGGATCGTCGGATTTCATCTCAAAGGCGGTCTTACTCAGCCCATCGGTTCCGAAGGCGTCAGGGTCGGTATTGGCCAGGTCATCACGGCCCAGATAGGACACGGCCAGCTCGCGGAAGATATAGTCCAAGATCGACGTTGCAGACCGGATCGAGTCATTGCCCGTCACTGCGCCTGCCGGTTCAAATCGGGTATAGACAAAGGCGTCGACAAACTCTTCCAGCGGCACGCCATGTTGCAGGCCAATCGAGATGGCGATGGCGAAATTGTTCATCAAGGAGCGGAAGGCCGCGCCTTCCTTGTGCATGTCGATGAAGATCTCACCGACCTCACCGTCCTCATATTCGCCGGTATGGAGATAGACCTTATGGCCACCGACAGCGGCCTTTTGGATATAGCCCTTGCGGCGATCTGGTAGCTTCCGGCGCACACGGTCGCGTTCGACGATCCGCTCAACAATGCGCTCGCTAATGATGGGTTCAGGTTGCGGCTCTGCGCGGCGTGGAGCCTCGCGTCGGGGCGCGTCGTCTTCAAGGTCGGGCAGGTTGAGGGTCAGATTGGCGGGTGCGGGCGCACGGCGCAGCGTGACCGCTCTGAGGCCCGCCCGCGCCGCAGCCGACTGAAGGCGATTGGCAATGGCTGGATCATCGCCATAGGCGAGAGGCAGGGGCGTGATGGCGGGGGCGCAGGTAAAGGCCTCGGCCGCGACGGTCATGGCCAAGCGTGCCAGCAGGTCGGGTCCATCCAGGCCATCGGCTCTACGGAACACGCCCCAATGGGGGCTCGATAGTCCGGCCCAGCTATCCAGATCTCCTGTGCCGCAGGCATGGATCTGGGCCTGACGGATCGTCTCTGGGCTAAAGCCAAGATGGGCCAAGGTGTTGAAGTCTGGCGCACTGAGGGCCTCGGCATCGGCACCCAAAATGTCCTTCAGGAAGCCTTCACCGATCACGGCAGGTGAGAAGGCGAGGCGGATGTCGCCGGTCAAACGTAGAGTCGCTTCGGCGGCGTCGATCTCGTGGTCGGTCAGTCCCTTGGCCTTAAGAGCGGCAGGATTGAGCCCTGGTGCATCAGCAAGGTCGCCATGACCCAGCACGTGAACCGCCGCAGAATCAATGTTGAGCTCGAGATGGCGCAGGCCCTCAATGGTGGCCTGCGAGAGGGTGCGGATGATGGTACCATCCTCGGTCTCGGCTACCGTTACAGCACCGGCCCAAGGCGCGGCGGACAGGCTAATCCCGCCCAGTCGCAGCTTGATCTCATCATCATCGAACAGGGCAAGGGTTTCTGCATTGCGCAAACCTGTGGCGCGCGCCTTGGTCAAGCCATCGCTAATCAGCGGAACGGCCATCGCGGCCAGCTCTTCGCCCTTGGCCAGCACGGCGCTGGCTTCCAACCGTTGCATGATCGCTGCGAGGCGCGCGTCGCGGTCCTGATCAAATTCGGGGTAGGAGCCCGCAACGGCGGCCATTTCGGCTGAGGCTTGCAATGAAGCGGCGAAGGCGAGGCTATAGAGGCTGCCGACGGCATTGCGCCCCTCGTCAGAGGCGTAGGCGATGGCCTGCATGATCAGCAGTTCGGATATGCCAGCCAAGGTCAGACCAAGCGGGCGCCAGCGGTAACGCGATGCAGCGTCGCTCGAGGTCGCGCTATGGCCTGCGGCCCCGTCGATCTCGAGTGCGAGGGTCCACAGACGGACCGTGGCGGCGAAACCGTCGGCGTCAAACCCATCATCGCTCCAGAACCGCGTCGCATCGATTGCGGCCTTGGGCGCGTGGTTGAGGCGCGCGATGGCTTCACCGTCGCGCTGGTCGAAGGTGATGACCACCTGACCGGTTTCCCAGCCCGCGGTTGCGGCTTGAGCGGCGGCACGGCTTCCAGCCTCGACCTCGTCGCGGATGCCCGTGACGATCAAGGTCTCCAGGGCGAGGGTGGCTGGCTCACCCATGCCGCGCCAGTCTCGCTCGCCAGATTTGGCGAGGTTGATGGCCGTATGGATCAGGGCGTCGGATACACCGCTATTGCGCGCGTCTCGGGCCGCTCGGGCCAGGGCGATATTGTGATGGGGGTCAGCGCAATGTCCGGCATCACCATCACAGCGCATAATGGCGTTCATCACGGTTTGAAGGCGACTATTGACCGCCATGAGAGCGTCTTGGGTCGCGGCATGGCTGCGGACTTTGGAGACGTGGGACCGGATGGTCTCTGGAAACTCTATATCTTCAAGATCGATGGCGCGCGCTTCTGCCAGGGGGCGGTTGCCGTCGCCGACGAGGGGCGAAATGCGAGGGCCTGACGTTCTCGCCGCGCCGGGGGCTGCTAAGCCGTCGACCATGCTGCCGAGCAAACTATCGTGGAAGCTGACGGCATCGATATCACGGTCGAACAGACCAAGGGCCCATCCCCAAGCGGCGATGCGGCGGGCATAGCGGGCAGGGCCCTCTTCGAGCGCTGAGTTGTAGGGGGCGTCCTTGGCGAGGGCGGCTGGCAGGTCCAATTCTGGAAAGTCGCTTGGCAGGCTGTGGGCCCAGTCCAGCCAAGACTCAACGCGAACCGAGGTCCAGTCGCGCGGCGCGCTGACAGCCACCACATCGTCGGTCCGATCGATCCAGCGGGTCTCGAGGGTCCCGCCACTGAGCTGCGGCGCTGTGTACCGGTAGTCAAAGCGCATAGCCGCCTCCCAAATCTAATCGCAAGGCTAGGGCCGAAAGCCTGTGTTCGCAATAGATGTAGTAAGAAACGTGGAGGCTATCCACAAGATGTTGTTGTAATCTGGCTCTGCGACATTTCTCGCCGATTGTTGCGCTAAGCTGGACGCGGCGCGGGCGGCCACCTATAGTCCGATGAGCCCATCCGTCGGATTGGCAGAGTCGCTAACCTTGTAATCAATGGTCTGTTCAAAGTGCTGAAAGCCATCTTCACCTGGTGGAACGGGGCCACGATTGGCGCGCGTTTCACGATCGGACGTCGCGGAATTTTTGTCGGCCAAGACGCAACGGGAAACCGTTATTTCGAAGCCAAGGACAACCGCGATAGCTATGACGGTCGTAAGCGCCGTTGGGTGATCTATAATGGCTATGCCGAGGCCTCAAAGGTCCCGCCAGATTGGCATGGCTGGCTGCACTACACCTTTGATGATCATCCCATCAATGCGCCGTTGAAGCGGCAGTCTTGGGAAAAGGATCACAAGCCTAATCTTTCCGGCACCATCCATGCTTGGCGGCCTAAGGGCGCGATTGGCAAGGGCGGTCAGCGCCCCGAGGCGACCGGTGACTATCAGGCTTGGAAGCCGGACTAGGTCTCGTGCGCGCACGCTGGTTATTGGCCTTTGGCCTGATGGCTGCAACCGGTTTGGGCGTTTCCTTAGGGCACGCACAGGCGACGGACCCTATTGGCGGCCTCCTTCAAGGGGTCTTGCCCCCCAAGGGTACGGCGCCGGCCAATCCTGCGGAAGCGGGTAAAACAAATCCTGAAACCAAGCCCGATGTCGTTGTCGAGGCTGTTCCCAATGATCCCACTGAAGCCGCTTTGCCAGGCTCTGGCTCGGGGCGGCGCGTCTATGAGGTCCCAAAACGCAAGCGCTATGCGGTTGCCGTCCTGCAGGTGCTAGACAAGGTCACGGCTGAGACCATGCGCTTTGAAGTACCGATCAATCAGCCGATCCGGTATAAATCTCTGATCTTCTCTGTGCGGACCTGCGAGACTTCAGCCTCTAATGAGCCTGTTCGAGACTCCATCGCCCACGTTCAGATTGATTCTGAAGCCACGCGCGGTGCAGATCGTGCCATCACGCCGGGGCGGCAACTGTTTCGGGGCTGGATGTTCGCCTCAACGCCGGGTTTGAACCCTTTTCAGCATCCGGTCTATGATGCTTGGTTGATCGCCTGCAAGACCTCTGCACCTGCAGCATAGGCCGGTAGCCGGTAGAAGTCGGCGAGGCTGATGACCGCCGACCCAAGCCTTCTTTTATAGTCGATGCGATTGATTTCGATGGCCCCGAATTGGGCCAAATGCTCGGTCATGAACTGGGCGTCAATAAGCTGAAACCGTCCCAATTTCAGCCGCGCCACCAGATGGACAAGGGCAATCTTGCTGGCATCGCGGGCGAGGGAGAACATGCTCTCGCCGAAGAAGGCTGCGCCCAGCGTGACGCCATAGAGCCCGCCGACCAGCTTGCCCTCTTGCCAACATTCGACACTATGGGCGAGCCCGCGTTGAAAGAGCTCGCCATAGAGGGCTTCAATCGGACCGTTGATCCAGGTGTCCTGCCGATCAGGACGGTTGGGATTGGTCATGGCGCACTGACGCACGACAGCATCGAAGGCTGTATCGATGCGGACCTGGAAGGGCTCAGCTCTTACGGACCGCGCGAGGCGGCGAGGGATATGGAACTGGTCCAACGGAAAGATGCCGCGCTTTTCCGGATCGACGAGGAAGATATCCTCATCGTGACGTGAATCCGCCATGGGAAACACGCCCCGCTCATAGCAGGCGATGAGATCGTCGACCGTAAAGTCTTCCAAGACCCTATCCTCTGGCCCGGTCCTTTTGACTAGCCGCCCGCCTTGATCCAGTTTTCCAGCCAGTGGATGTGATAGTCACCGGCGAGGAAATCCGGCTGGACCAGCAAATCTTGGAACAGGGGGATGGTGGTCTCAATACCGCCAACCACCATCTCGCTCAGTGAACGACGCAGGCGCGCTATACATTCAGTGCGGTCACGGCCATGGACGATGAGCTTGCCCGCAAGGCTGTCATAGTAGGGCGGGATCGAATAGCCAGCATAGAGGGCTGAATCCAGGCGCACGCCCAAACCGCCCGGAGCGTGGAAGTCTGTGACCAGACCCGGGGACGGCGTGAAGGTCCGGGAGTTTTCGGCATTGATGCGGCACTCAATCGCGTGACCTTCGAAGACGATATCTTCTTGCGTGAAGGACAACGGCAGGCCAGCGGCAATGCGGATCTGTTCGCGCACCAGATCGATGCGGGTGATGGCCTCGGTAATCGGATGCTCGACCTGCAGACGGGTGTTCATCTCGATGAAGAAGAACTCGTCATTCTCGTACAGGAACTCGATGGTCCCCACGCCGAGATAGCCGATGGCCTTGATCGCATCGACCACGACCTTGCCGATCTTGGCGCGGGTGGCTGCGTGAATGGCAGGCGAGGGGGCCTCTTCCAAAACCTTCTGGTGGCGGCGCTGCAGCGAACAGTCGCGCTCGCCCAGATGGACGACATTGCCGAACGAGTCGGCGATGACTTGGATTTCGATGTGACGGGGGCGCTGGAGGTAGCGCTCCATATAGACGCTGTCGTCGCCAAAGGCTGCGCCAGCCTCGCCCTTGGCCGTCGCAACGGCTTCGGAGAGGGACTCGCGGTCAAGCGCCACCTTCATGCCCCGGCCACCACCACCGGCCGCGGCCTTGATCAGGACGGGAAAGCCGATGACTTCGGCGGCCGCGAAGGCCTCTTCTTCGGTTTGAAGCGCGCCATCAGAGCCCGGAACCACGGGAATGCCCGCTTCCTTGACGGCCTGTTTGGCGGTGATCTTGTCGCCCATCATGCGGATATGGTCGGGATTGGGACCGATGAAGGTCATCCCGTGCGCCTGAACGATCTCGGCAAAGCGGGCGTTTTCTGACAGGAAGCCATAGCCGGGGTGAATGGCCTGAGCGCCCGTAATCTCTGCGGCGGCAATGATTGAGGGGACGTTCAGATAGCTCTTGGCCGCGCTGGCTGGGCCGATACAGACGCTTTCGTCCGCGAGGCGCACATGCATGGCGCTGGCGTCGGCTTCGGAATGGACGGCCACAGTGGCAATGCCCATTTCCTTGCAGGCGCGATGGATCCGCAGGGCGATTTCGCCGCGGTTCGCAATCAGGATCTTGGTGAACATCAGACTACTCGAGGACCACGAGGGGTTCGCCAAATTCGATCGGATCGCCATCGGCCACCAAAATTTCAACCACGGTTCCAGAACGCGGCGCAGGGATGGGGTTCATGGTCTTCATGGCTTCGACGATCAAGAGGGTCTGACCCTCAACCACCTTGTCACCGGGCTTGCAGAATAGGTCCGCGCCGGGCTGAGGCTGAAGATAGACCGTTCCAACCATCGGCGACTTGACCAGATCGCCTGCGCGAACCGCTGGCGCGGCGGCGGCGGCGGCGACGGCTGCGGGCGCCGCGGCAACGGGGGCTTCGACGGGCGAGGGGCTATATTGTGCCGGAGCGGCGACCTGAACGGCTTGAGCGGAGACGGTTACCGAGCGGGCCACCCGGATCTTCAAGTCACCGCGCTCGACTTCGATCTCGGTCAGTCCCGTGTCGTGCAGAATGTCCGCAAGCTTGCGAACGAGACGCGCATCGATGGGATCGCCGGAACCTTTGGGTGTCGTCATAGGGATTAAGCCTTGTCTGAGCGCCCTAGCGGCTGGCTTTCGCGACGAGTGCCGCAGCCGCCTCTATAGCGAGTTCATAACTCTTAGCTCCAAAGCCGGACACGATGCCCGTTGCAGCCAAAGAGACATAGGTTGACCGGCGGAACTCTTCGCGAGCGGCCGGGTTGGACAGGTGACACTCAACGATAGGAATCGCTAAGGTTTTCAACGAATCAAGAATGGCCACGGAGGTGTGTCCATATCCTGCGGGATTGAGTACGACTGCACAGGCCTTGAGGCGAGCCTCCTGTATCCAGTCGATCAACACACCTTCGTGATTAGACTGCCGAAAGTCGATTTCGAAACCCAAACCAGCGGCTTTCGCGCGGCACTGGTCCTCGACGTCTTTCAACGTGGCATATCCATAGATTTCTGGTTCGCGGGTGCCGAGAAGATTAAGGTTCGGACCGCTCAATACGAAGATGATCTTGGACATGCGCCCCCGCCGTCGTTAGGTGCTGTGTTGTATCTCTGGTTGGCTAGGGTCACAAGCTTGCCGTTCTGATCGCGGCAAATGGGGTTGAAATGCGGTTGGTCGTAAATGGCGAGGATCGGGTGTTTGACGGCGTAAATTCCGTTGCTGCCCTCGTGGAAGCACTGCAATTGGATGGACGAAAGCTTGCCATCGAACGCAACCTCGAAATTGTGCCCCGGTCGGCCTATGACAGGACAGCCCTGTGTGACGGGGACCGAATCGAGATCGTGCATTTTATTGGAGGCGGCTGACATGAGCGGCGAAGACACCTGGACCTTAGCAGGCCGAACCTTTCGCTCACGCCTGATCGTCGGCACGGGCAAATATAAGGACTATGCGACCAATGCGGCCGCCGCTGAGGCCGCGGGCGCAGAGATCGTAACCGTCGCCGTGCGCCGGGTGAACCTGTCCGACCCCAGTCAGCCGATGCTGGTGGATTTCGTCCGGCCCGACCGCTTCACCTATCTACCCAACACGGCGGGATGTTTCACCGGCGAGGATGCGGTGCGCACCTTGCGGCTGGCGCGGGAGGCAGGCGATTGGAGCCTCGTCAAGCTCGAGGTCCTGTCCGACACCAAGACCCTTTACCCGGATATGGAAGAGACCCTTCGGGCCTTAAAGCTGCTGGTCAAGGAGGGCTTTGACGTCATGGTCTATTGCACCGATGACCCGGTCTATGCCCGCAAGCTCGAAGACGCCGGTGCCGCCGCCATCATGCCGCTCGGTGCACCGATTGGCTCCGGTCTTGGTATCCAAAATCGGGTCAATATCCGCCTAATCGTCGAGCAGGCCAAGGTGCCAGTGCTGGTCGATGCTGGGGTAGGCACAGCGTCGGATGCGACCATCGCTATGGAGCTTGGCTGCGATGGCGTCTTGATGAACACCGCCATCGCGGAGGCCAAGGACCCGATCTTGATGGCGGAGGCCATGAAGCATGCCGTTATCGCAGGGCGTCTGTCGTACCGGGCAGGGCGGATGCCACGGCGGATGTATGCCGATCCATCCTCTCCCTTGGCCGGATTGATCTAGGCGGCAGGCTTGATCTGCTTGGCCCGCGCGATTTCAATGGCGCGTTTTAGAGCTTCAATGTCCGCGCCGGGGATCAACTGATCGCCGACGATGAAGGCTGGCGTGCCTTGAATGCCGATGGCGAGACCGAGATTATGCACAGCGGTCAGGTGCTCGGTGACCTTGTCGGCCTCGCCGGCGCTCTTGGCCGCGGCGGAATCAATGCCATTGGCGGTGAGGATCTTGGCGATGGCCCCGTCATCCAGCGCCTTTTCGGCCATCAGCTCCTCGTGCACCGCGCCATATTTGCCTTGAGCCCCTGCCGCCAGCGCGGCGCGCGCTGCACGCAGGGACAAGCCGAGCTTGCCGTCGCGATCCGGCAGGATCGGGAACTCTTTATAGACGAACCGAACGTCGGGATTGGCCTTTAGCAACTCGACGACCTGCGGCTGGGCCGCCTTGCAGTAGCCGCAGCGATAGTCGAAGAACTCGACGATGGTCACCGTTCCTTTGGGGTTCCCGCCAACAAAGTCGCGGGGGTCCTGTTCCAGGGCCTTGCGGTTTTCGGCAATCTTGCTTTGCGCCAACTGCGAAGCCTCTGCGGCCTGCTTTTCTTGCAGCTTATTGATGGCCTCTTCGATCACTTCGGGATGGGTGATCAGATAGGCTCTGACGCGGTCGCCAAATGCCTTTTCGTTCTGGACCATGCCGCAACCGGAAAGGGCAAGGCAGCTAACGGCCGTCATTAAGAGAGTGGGAAGGCGCATGGTCATGTTCCGCTTGGGTTGTGTTTGTCTCACCATCGGCCCGTCCGGGTTAAGGTGAGCTTTATGAGGGGCATCAGCGCTTACGGGGCGCAGCGCTGCCTTCCTTGGCCAGGTCTTTCAAATCATCGTCAGTGGGTTCCGAGGCCAGCACAATGTCCGTTGCACGGCGCCATTCCGGTGATCCCTTGACCAGTTCAGCCCGGGCTCTCATGCCAAAGATACGCGCTTCACTGGGTACACCCAGAGCGAAATACTGTTCCGCCGTTGCGAGCCGCGCCATGCCGGGTTGACGGCGCCGATCATAGGCCTCTGACAGCATGCGCCAGCCAAAGGGGTTGTCCTGCTCAAGTTCCAAGGCCTTGTAGATATGGGCCATGGCCTCATCGACCCGCTTATCATTGTCGAGCGCGAGCAGGGTTTGTCCTAGGGCCAGATGAAACAGGGCGGCGTCTGGTTTCAACTCGACGCACCGACGATAGGCAGGCTCCGCTTCCGCCGCCCTGGCCGATTCAAACAGGGCCTGACCGCGCAATTCCCACAGATAGGGATTGTTGGGGTAGTCCTTGAGCAGGGCATCGATGGCCTTCAGCGCCTTATCGGTTTCGAGAGCGCGGTAATAGGCGATCGCGCGGGCATAGCGCGCCGGATAGGATGTGTCGCTTTCCTTGAACTCGATGAAGCTTTGCTGGGGTGGGTTCATGAAGGCCTTAAGCTTGGCCACCATGATCATATGGGTCGCCTGAGCCTCGGCGCTGTCGGTCTTGCCATAGTTGGGCATGGCCTCGACCCGCACTCGCAGGGCCTCGATCCGATCGGAGGAGAGGGGGTGGCTGCGGAAGAAGGGGTAGCGCTTGGCGTCCGAAAACACCTCTTGGTATCGGAAATTATCAAAGAACTCGACGAGCCCTTTGCCCGACTGACCGCTCTTGTCCAAGAACCCGGCGGCGGCTTGGTCAGCGGAGGATTCCTGCACGCGGCTGTAGCCAAGTACTGAGAGCGTGGCGAAATAGCTGCTGTTGCCGATGAGCATGGCCGCTGCATCGGGCGCTCCGGCCAACGCCGCCAAGAGGCCGAGGCCTAGGGTCATGACAAAGGTGCCGGTGGCGGCCTTGCTCATATCGCCCGACCGCGCCAGGTGACCGCCAGAGATGTGGCCGGTTTCGTGAGCCATAACCCCAATCAACTCATTGGGGTTGCGGGTCTGGATGATCAGTCCGGTATTGATAAACATCTGCTGGCCGCCGGAGACGAAGGCGTTGATCTGCTTGTCGCCAACGAGATGCAGTTTGATGTCTTTAGGGTCGAGCCCCGCGGCAATGAATGCCGGGTCTGCATCAGCGCGCAAAATCTCTTCGATTTCAGTGTCGCGGATGAGGGAGGTCGCATCCTGAGCGCTCGCCAGATTGGGCGCAACGATCAGGGATAGGGCGAGGGTGCTGACCCCGACAAAGGTTTTGAGTTGCTGCGATAAAACGCTGGGCGAGCGGCTGTTTGGCACACGCGCGGCGGGGCTAGACGACATCCGAGGGGCCAAACTTACCGCTCCAAAATTGAGCCCCCGCGCCGGTGAGGACGCGGGGGATAGTACCCCTTAAGAGGAGGTTAGCGCCTTATCAGCGCCGCCACCAGCCCTTCTTAGGCTGGGCGGGAGGCGCAACTATGGCGGCTGGATCAGGCGTTGGCTCAGGTGCCGGTTCCGCGACCGCAACAGACACCGGTTCAGCGGGTGCTGGAACAGGTTCCGCAGCGACGGGGGCGGTTTCAACAGGTGCTTCAACCACGACTTCGACGGGGGTCTCTGCTTCAGGCTGAGCCTTTGATCGCGTGCGACGGGCACGAGCGGGCTTGGCCTTAACCTCCTCGACGGCTGGAAGTTCGACCCAGATGTCCGTCTCTACCGCCGGTTCAGTGGCGATTGGGGCGGGGGCTTCGGCTTCGATGACGGCTTCTGGGGCCTCTACAGTGACGGCCTCGGCGTCTGACTCGGCCTTCGCCAAGAGTTCAGCCTTGGTCGGGCGGCGACGACGCGCAGGCTTGGCAGGCTTTGCAGCCTCATCGCTAACAACGACCTCATCGCTCGAACCTGGAACCGTGGCTTGGACCGGTACAGTTTCAGCAACGGTTGGCACAGGAGCCTCAACGGCTTGTACCGGACGTTGGCGCGGCTGCAGCGGGTCAAACCAGATATAGGGATCGCCATCCGGAGCGCGCGGGCGGGTCCAGCCATAGGGCTCGTCGGTACGGATATCTTCGCGCATCCGGCGACCACCACGGCGTCCACGGCGGCGGCGGCGGCGGGCAGCTTCGGCTTCGCTGCTTTCACCCTCGCGGGCTTCGCTGCCTTCTGCACCGTCTTCATCGTCACCTTCGGCATTGTCGCCTTCAGCGTCGGCCTCGGAGGAGGCTGCACGATCAGAGGGTTCATCACCTCGGCGTCCGCGACGACGACGACGACGACGGCGACGACCGGCTTCGCTGTCGTCTCCGGCCTCTTCGGTCCGTTCGGCAGAACCGCGCGATGATGAGCGGGTAGGGGCTTCTGAAGCCTCATCCTCATCATCCTCATCGTCGGAGGAAATGATCTCTTCGTCCTCTTCGTCATCATCATCGACGATGTGATCATCGGCGCTGTCATCGAAGGGTAAGGCAAGGGGCCCGCCGAGCAAGGCCAGGTCCTCTGGACGGGGTTCAAACTCACGTGTCTCAGTGCGCTCAATATCGTGCTCAGCGTGAGACAGGGCGTCATCTATCTGAATGGTGACGAACAGGCCTTGGGCCAGACGCACGCGCTCCAGATAGACGCGCTTTTCATTGAGAATATAGAGGCCGACCGATTGCGGGACCTTCAAGGTGATGGAGCCCGCACCGTCGCGGACCGCTTCCATCTCGATGCTGCGCAGGGCCGCGAGGGCACTGGACTCGACCGAGCGAACACGGCCAACACCGGCGCAATGTTCACAGATGTGGGTTGTGCCCTCCAGAACGCCGGAGCGTCGACGCTGGCGCGAGATTTCCATCAGACCGAAGGACGAGATCTTGCCCATCTGGATGCGGGCGCGGTCGTCCTTGAGGCAATCTTTCAGCTTCTTTTCGACGGCCCGGTTGTTCTTGGACTCGTCCATATCGATGAAGTCGATGACCACCAGACCAGCGAGGTCACGCAGACGCAACTGGCGGGCAGCCTCTTCGGCCGCTTCCATGTTGGTCTTTAAGGCTGTCGCCTCAATATTGCGTTCGCGGGTCGACTTACCGGAGTTGACGTCGACAGCCACCAGAGCTTCGGTCTGGTTGATGACCAGATAGCCACCAGACTTGAGCGGAACGACGGGGGTATAGATCGCCGCCAGTTGGTCCTCGACCTTGTGCTTGACGAACAGGGGCGTGGCTTCGCGGTACGGCATGACCTTCTTGGCCTGCGACGGCATCAGCATCCGCATGAACTCTTTGGCCTCGCGGTAGCCCGCTTCGCCCTCGACCCAGATGCCCTCAAGCTCCTTGTCGTACATGTCGCGAATGGCGCGTTTGACCAGATCTTCTTCTTCGTAGATCAGGGCCGGTGCGATGGAATGCAGGGTCACATCGCGGATGTTTTCCCACAGACGCAGCAGATATTCATAGTCGCGCTTGATCTCAGCCTTGGTGCGCTTGGCACCGGCCGTGCGCACGATCAGGCCCATGCCCTGGGGCACCTCTAGGCTCTGAACCACGGACTTCAGGCGCTTACGGTCGGTGACGGTCGTGATCTTACGGCTAATGCCGCCGCCCCGAGCGGTATTGGGCATCAGGACGCCATAACGACCGGCAAGCGATAGATAGGTGGTAAGGGCCGCGCCCTTATTGCCGCGCTCTTCCTTGACGACCTGGATCAGCATGATCTGCCGACGCTTGATCACCTCTTGGATCTTATATTTGCGCATCAGGCGGCGACGGCGGCGCGCAACCTCCTCTTCCATGACATCGCCTTCGTCATGGTCGCCATGGTCACTGTCGTGGTCACCATCTTCGGAGTCGCTATGGGCCGGGGTATGATGAGGCTCGTCATCATCCTCCATCATGTCGCGCATCAGCGCTTCACGATCGGCCATCGGAATCTGGTAATAGTCCGGATGGATTTCGTTGAAGGCCAAGAAGCCATGGCGATTGCCGCCATATTCCACGAACGCAGCCTGAAGGCTCGGTTCGACCCGAGTGACCTTGGCTAGATAGATATTTCCGCGGAGTTGTTTCTTAGACCGGCTCTCAAAATCAAATTCTTCAATTCGTGAACCATCTATAACCACCACCCGCGTCTCTTCGGCGTGGGCGGCGTCGATTAACATTTTCTTCGACATTTGAATTATCTCCACGGCGCGCGCAGGACCAAGGGTCCCGGGGCCGGATTTGAAGGGGGGCGCGCGCACCACGAGCCTTGTCGCCAGAAGAGGCGACACAGGGAGCCCCGCCACCCCGAAGGGCGGATGAGAGGGGCTCGGGCCAGTAAGGGGCGTTTGCGACGCTGCCCATGAGGTTTTTGGTTCCTTGACGCGCCGTTGGGCGCGGATAGGAGAATGAGTCAGTGCCGCCGATAGGGGCTGAGCGTTAACTCGGGACGCGCCGATCGCGCCATGCAAGGCAGGGCGACCAAAACGTGATGACCATTTTGCAGCATTTCCAGAAAAAAGAAAGCTTTCTGCGGAAGGTGCCTGTGCTTAACGATTTGTCTACGGACTTAGGGTGATAAGGTTTGCCTTCGTTAGCGGCCCTTAACTGTAGTTGGGGCTATCTAGGGCCTCGCATGTTCGATCCTTTGGCAAAGTTGCTACATGTACCTGGCGGGCGCTGGACGCTCGCGGGCGCAGCGGGCCTTTGCCTTATAGCAGCAACCCTATCCCACGGTGCGGCCGCGGCGGGCGCTGGTGTGACCAAGGTTCGTTTCGGGGGTAATCAGGCCGAAACCCGCATCGTCATCGAACTGGACAAGGCGACCGTTGGGCGCTTGGAAACAGGCCCGGATGCGGATCAGCGGATCATATTGACCCTTGCCGATCTCCAGGTGGCTGGGGATTTGCAAGGTTCTGGCCAAGGTCTGGTTAAGGCATGGGTGATGGATCAGGCCGGTGGAGCGGCTCGGCTTCGCCTCGATCTTGCCGGGCCGGCTAGTGTTAAACGCCGGTTCTTGTTGCCTCCGAGCGAGGGGTCTAGCGCCTATCGCTATGTCGTCGATATTGTCTCTTCCGGTTCAGTCTCTGCGATTGCGCCTGTCGCGGCGGCGAAGCCAGCGGCCTTGACGCCCGTGTCAATCAAGACGCCTTCACCGGTTTTGCCGCCCCCTGCGCCTGCCGCTCGAACGGAGCCCGTGGTGGTTCAAAAGGCAGCTTCAACGCCGCGCCCCTATGTTGCGCCGCTGCGGTTGAAGAAGGTCATCGTCATTGATGCGGGCCATGGTGGCCACGACCCCGGTGCCAAGGGGTCTGAGACCAATGAGAAAGACATCAACCTTGCGGCGGCCTTGGCGCTGAAAGAGCGGCTGGATAGGTCTGGCCGGTACAAGGTCATCCTGACCCGCGACAGCGATGTTTTCATTCCTTTGGAAAATCGCGTTCAGATCGCGCGCCATGCCAATGCGGACCTGTTCATCTCGCTCCATTCGGATTCAGGCTCGAACAGCCAGACTCGTGGCGCGAGCGTCTATACCCTGTCAGACAAGGGCTCAGATCGGGCCGCTCGTAATGCGCTCGAGAAGAACAACTGGTTCTACGATGTGAACCTTCCGGCTCAGGACAAGGCCGTAAAGCAGATCCTGCTCGACCTCACCCAGCGCGCGACCAAGAACCGTTCCGCAACCTTCGCCCAACTCCTGCTGGCGCGGATTGATGAGCACGTGCAGCTACTGGCGCGTAGCCATCGGGATGCGGGTTTCGTGGTTCTATTGGCGCCCGACGTCCCGGCCGTGCTGCTTGAAATGGGTTTCATCACCAATGTGGACGATGAGGCTCTCTTAGCACAGCGCGAGTCACGACAGGATTTCATGGATTCTGTTGGCGACTCGATTGACGCCTATTTCGACGAAGAGTTGCGTATCGCGTCTCGCTAACGGGCGCGAGCCAAGCCGCAAATTGGCTTTGCGTTCAATTTTCAACCTCTTGCGCTTTACGTCTAACCGCGACACGGGATAGACCGACATCTGTGCGGGTTCGGCATCGGTGGAGTTGCCCCGTGGAGGTTCTGGGTCTTGCAGCGGTTTGAGCGTTGGGTATCGATTGCAGGCGTTAGCATCCTCAGCCTGATTGCTGCGGCGGGCATCTGTTTGGCAGTCTATTCCGCTTGGCTGTTTCACGACATGCCCGATGCGGCAGACCTCGTGAACTACCGCCCCCCCACCGCGACGCGCGTCTATGCTTGGGATGGCACCCTGATCGGCGAGTTTTCGCGAGAACGCCGGATCTTTGTGCCCTATGATCAGATACCACCGCGCGTGGTGAAGGCCTTCATGGCCGCTGAAGATCGCAACTTCTATGAACATGGCGGCATCGACTATCAGGGTCTGAGCCGCGCGGTTCTGAAAAATGTCTTGAATGTCAGCCGTGGGCGCCGCCTGGAGGGGGGGTCGACCATCACCCAGCAGGTGGCCAAGAATGTGCTGCTCAATAGCGACGTTACCTTTGGCCGTAAGTTTAAAGAGGCCATCCTCGCCAATCGCCTCGAGCAGGTCCTGAGCAAGCCCAAGATTTTGGAGCTCTATCTCAACGAAATTTGGCTGGGCTATCGCTCGTTCGGCGTGGGCGCTGCGGCCTATAACTATTTTGGAAAGCCCCTATCGGACTTGACCTTGGCCGAGACGGCCTATCTGGCCGCCTTGCCGAAGGGGCCGCAGAACTATCAACCGGTTCGCAACAAGGCCAATGCCATTCGCCGCCGTAACTGGATCATTGGTGAAATGGCCGAACTGGGCTGGGTCACGCCGCAAGAGGCTAAGGTTGCCATGGCTGAGGACCTCAAGGTTCAGGCCGAACCGAGCAGAGCACGCTATCGCGATGCGGACTATTTCATCGAAGAGGTTCGTCAGCGCGCGATCTTGACCCTCGGCGACAAGGTCAATGAGGGGGGCTACTATCTTCGCACCACTCTGGACATTCGTTTGCAGACCGCAGCGCGTGTGGCCCTGATGCAGGGGCTAGAGCTCTATGATCGCCGTCATGGTTGGCGCGGGGCCGTCGGCCACGTCGAGCTTGGGCAAGAGGGCTGGCAAAAGAAGGCCAAGGCCCTAACACCGCCCTTTGAACGACGCGATTGGGTTATTGCGGTTGTCGAGGCGGCAAAGGGGCCGGTCAAGGTTCAGCTTACCGACGGTAAGACCGGGTCTATTGTCGAAGAGGATGTGGTCTGGGCGCGGGCGACCAAGGGCTTCAATGTTGGGGACCTGATCTTTGTCGCGCCGGGCAAATCTCCGGGACAGTTTGCCCTTAAGCAAATACCGATCGTCAATGGCGCGCTGGTGGCCATGGATCCCTATTCCGGCCGAGTGCTGGCCATGGTTGGTGGCTATAGTTTCTCCCTATCGAAGTTCAATCGTGCGACCCAGGCCCAGCGTCAGCCGGGCTCTGCCTTTAAGCCCTTCGTCTATGCGACGGCTTTGGACAATGGCTATACCCCTGCCAGCGTCGTGGCTGATGCCCCCATCACCATCAAGGGCGAAACGGCGGACAAGGACTGGACGCCTGAGAACTACACCAAGGACTATTACGGCAATCTGGTTCTGCGGAAGGGCTTGGAACAGTCGCGCAACGCCATGACGGTGCGCTTGGCCCAGTCCATTGGCATGGACAAGGTCCGTGAGACCGCGATCCGCATGGGGGTGGTCAAGGATATGGCTCCCGTGTTGGCCATGTCGCTGGGCTCGGGTGAAACCACGCCCTTTAAGCTGACCGCCGCCTATGCGCCTTTCGTCAATGGTGGACGCAGGGTCGAACCGCACCTGATCGAACTGGTTCAAGACCGGGAAGGCAAGCCTTTACTCAA
>Ga0214921_10003893_pt1 | contig 22507 bp, 14 predicted proteins | sample LL1505_MetaG_FD_177992 | JGI IMG/M metagenome (GOLD analysis project Ga0214921, IMG submission 177992) | Freshwater microbial communities from Lake Lanier, Atlanta, Georgia, United States - LL-1505 | ecosystem: Environmental > Aquatic > Freshwater > Lake | place: USA: Georgia | collected... | reverse complement strand
AAAGACCAAATGGTGCAGGTTCAGGATCAGGATCAGGTGCAGGATCAGGTGCAGGATCAGGTGCAGGATCAGGTTCAGGATCAGGTTCAGGATCAAGAATTGACGATGTAGATTAATTGCGGTTTTTTTTTCGTTATAAAAAAAAACATTAAAAAAAATATATTCAGTCATTTTTGGGGGGGGGGGGGCTGCATTCATTTTTTGGTGTTGATTTTAAAGAACTCCGTTATGCTCTTATTTGACTTCGCCAGGTTGTCCGCTTGGCGCAGGTAGTCGTCAAATATGAGCTCTTTCACTTCTTTGAACCGCAGGTCGTCCAGCTTTTTCTGCAGCTTGTCGTCGCTTTCCATCCAGTTGCTGCGCACGGACTCCAGCTCTTCCAGGAAGCGCGCTTTCTTGCGCCGAAACGCCGACATTTCCTCTAGCACAAGCCCGAAGAGCTGCGCCACGGGCTTCATGATCTGATTCGTGATGTAAAACGAGTAATTCGGTTTGAGACGATTGGCGCGGATGTAGTCCGGTGTTTCAATGCGATCTCCCTGCAGTGCCTTCTTGTCCGCGTTATGGATATAGACGAAGGGGATGCGGTCCCCCGAACTCGGCTTGTTGCCCGGATCGCGCTTGCCCATGCGGTCTGCCAGCACCTTGTGCGCAATTTGCTGCGGGTTCTTGTACGTGGAGCGCAGCGATTTTGTAATGATGAGCTTGTCCATGGGGACGCGCTCGTCCACGAGGGACTGCAGCGATTCGCGCACGAACTGCACTGCCGCTTCCAGGTTCTGCTGCTTCGTGAGGATGTCTATTAGGCCGCCATACACGTCCTTCACGATGGGCGCGTTGTCGCGGCGGCGCAGCACGATGCCCATGCTTTTGGGTTTACCTTTGTTGGGGTCCGTCTCGTACAGGATGCCGAAGTAGCGCTTCTTCTGGAGCAGGCCGAACGGCATGAGCGTCTTTTCATAGACCCAGCCGTGCGGTGCTTTCAGGAACGCAGAGGCCATGTCGCCCACCTGGCGCGCGAGCTCAATCGTGATTTCTAGCGCTGGCTTGCCGCGGATGGGGGTTCCGTCCATGTGAGTCAGGTTGAACGTGTAGAATACAGAATCCGTATTGTGAACAATCATGTTTCCAATACCAGCTGCAAAATGATGATTGTCGGTGGTCAAATCATACACGTACGCGTTTTCTTCAACCGGGAATGGCAATGTTATTATTTTCTTGACGGAATCGGGACATTTTCTCTGAACCCGGGTTGTCATTGTCGCTCTGTAAATGTCCATCTTGTCTGAACGCGTGTTCAATGATGTTTTCCATCCAAGACTTTGAGCCAACAAACATATGCATGCAGAGCTGATTTGATTTTTCTGGTCAATCCGGGGGAACCAATGGTTCCCCCTTACCCCCTCCTCCTCCTCCTCCTCCTCCTCCTCCTCATTGTCGTCAATGGGGGGTATTTTGTATTCACTCAACATTCCGTTCCAGAAACTTTCGCGAACTTCTTTTGAACCATTGAGGATGCAGGTTGGGATGATTTTTTTTTCATCATTGTCTGCAGCAAATGATGACCCCATGACTCTTGCTTGTTCAACAGTTACTATGGGCATTGTTGCCACTGTTGTGGGGTCCGGCAAAGGCAACGCGGAATGCAGCAATTTGGTTCCAATCTCCACATTTTTTGGTGAAATTTCTTCGCCGTTTGCCAGAATCAACGAATGGTCGTCCGTGACATCAACAATGCCGGTGTGAGTGACAATCCTGATCATTTTTTTGTGAGGGGCAAGCGCGTGGCGAATGACGCGATGCAGACGAGTCCATCCTTTTTCCGACCACGTTTCCACCCCGCAGACCATTTCGCACACCTCTTTGGTTTGTTTTCCCTCTTCTTTGCATTGTGTCCAGGTATTAGGACTGACTCCGTATTTTTCAGCAAGCGCTTCAATTGGACATGCATCAATGACGCCGCCCAACCGAACATACACTGGAGTGTGTGCCGCCACACTGTCGCCGTACACGTACTCCGCCCGCGTGTGCACGATGCCGTATTTGCTCGTTTGGCATTCGGCATCCCCGTACACTTCTTCCACCATGCGCTTGGCATACGTGAGCAGCTTGCGCCCGGTGGCCGTCGTGGAAGCCGCCACATCCACTTCGTAAAACGAGCTGGTCTTGGCGCCGCACTGCCCGTACAGCGAGTTTGCGGTCACCTTGTAAGCCAGCTGCCGCTTGTCCAATACGTTGGCCATGAAGGGGTCGGACTGTTTTTCTGCCAGCTTGCGTGTGGCCTTGCGCGCTGCCAACAATTCTTCTAAAATGGACGGCAGAATGGCCTTGGTCCCGTCCTTGAACTGCGCAAACCGGCACACTTTTTTCCCGCTCAAATGCTTCTCCATTTTGCCGCGCGGATTCGGCTTCCAGCGGTATGTGTCGTACTCCACGTCCACGTAACCATAATCCGGCAGGTTGTCGTAAATGTGCTGTCCGGTTTTCGGGTCTTTTTCGCCCGTTTCGCGCACCAGGTTGCCATCCAGGTCGTACTCCTTGGTCCACACCTTGCTGTCGTGCGACAGGTTTTCGCTGATCATGGAAGAGGGATACAGCGACGAATAATCGTTGCATGCCACGGGGTTGTCCAAGTAGAGGCCGCGCTTGGGTGGCAACACGATGGCGCCCTCGTAGCCCTCGCCGGACGGGCCCTTGTCAATAACCGGCATGAGCGTGTTTTTCTCGCGGCACTTTTTCGCCATGTAGCTGGTGAGCTTGATGCCTTGGCCGCGAATGACGAGGAAACTAATAGGGACGCTGCAAATCTTCGCCATCTCGTTGTAACCCGTGATGACGTCCACCTTGTTCATGAGGTGGTGCACGAGGTTGCAATCCTGAATGCAGTATTTGGCAATGACGGCGCGCGGGCCGGGGCCTTCGTTCGTCATGCGGAAAATGTCCTGCGGCGTGACGTCATCCTTTGAAACGCCCCAGCGCACGTGCTTCTTCAGATCGGGTGTCTCGTGACCGACGATTTCAAAGTGGCCGGCTGCGCGATCAACTGCGATGACCTGGAATTTCTGGCCGTCCTTGTAGGGGTCCGTGGAGTGCCCGGTTTCTTCCAGCTCAATGTAGTTGCCGACTTCCAGGCCGGCGAGGTTCTTGCTGAAAATGCGGGTCTTATTGTTTTCTTCACTTTCAAAGTGCTCCACCCGAAGGACGTCGTCGCCGATGAAGTAGGCGCCCACGTAGTCCAACTTATACGACGTGAGGTTGTAGTCGCGTCGGAAGTAGTTGTACATGTCAATTTGCAGGCGGCCGGGCATGGCAATGTAGTGCAGGTCGTATTGGCCGCTGGCGAGGGCAATACTGGTTTCTTCAATGCTGACGCGCCCTGTTTTAAAATCGCGCTTGCCGCAAAACTCGTCGGCATTGCGCGACAGCTTGAGGAATTCGTCTTCCACGTGGTTTTCCTGGGCCCGATGAAACATGAAATTATAATCAAATCCGAAGATGTTGTAGCCGATGATGATGTCGGGGTCTTCGCGTTGCACAAGGGCGGTCCAGGCTTGCAGCAGCGCGCGCTCGGTCTTACAAGTCGCGATTTCGGCGCCAGGCACGGGGTCGCACGTGCCCAGAGCGAGGCAGTGGTTCAAATAGGGGCGGGATTCGCCGTATCGCAGGAAGGTGGAGCCGATGAACGTGACTTTGTCGCCTTCCACAGGCGGAAACACGGCCAGAAGCGCATCGTTCATGTGGTTGATCTTGGTTTCGCGATCCAGTGCGGAGGACTGCAGCATGTCTGCAATGGATTTATCTGGTGTTGGGTTTGGGTTTTTCCATGCGAATGCGCCTGCGCCTGCAACTCCTGTTTCCATTCTGGTTGCCGTAGTGTAGACGCTTTTCATGTCGGCATCATCGTCATCGGCATCGCCGGCATCAACGGCTGCATCATCCGCATCGGCTTCCGCCTTCTGTTTTTCAAACATGCGTTCAATCGTGTTTACGTTTAATGCTTCCGGCTCGGCCTCGTCTATGAGGGTTTGGATGGGTTTAGACCACATGCGCTCAAACATGGCGTCCAACTGCTGCGTGCCGGGCACAGTTTTGGTGTAAATGCGCTCAATGTCGTCGTGCAGCGTAAATAATGCCGGGGATTTGTGGTCGTGGAATGCTGTGCGAATCATGCGATGCACTTCGGATTTGGTTGCAGCAGAGGGGTCTTTCAGGCACGCATCCACGATGTTGGTGGCGAGTTTTTTGTAGGTTTTAATGGGAACGGGGAAATCGCCGTGGCTGCTGCTGGCTTCAATATCAAAACTCATGATTTTGTAGGGGACGAGGGTTTCCTTTTCGGGTTGCGGAACGACGCACTTGTGTCCTACGTGGTATTCATACCGACACGTGGTGTGCTTGCTTGAATCAGTGGGGTCGCCTTTGATTTTGACCCAGCCCGACGGGCTGATGTCCTTGATGTGGAAGTAGCGCAACAGCGGCGGGATGTTGGCCTCGTAAATTTGGGTGTTGTTGTAGCCGTGTTGATTCAGACGCATTTCATCACCCTTGCGATTATACCACAAATTCTTCACTTTGTTCATGGTGGCCATGTTTTTGAATTTCAGCATGAGGAACTTGTGTTCTTTACCGCCGTCAAACCCGTAAAGCGCTTTACGACGAAGGAGCTTGCACTCGTCCGTCAAAATGGAGTCTTCGTTGAATTTGCCGACGGACTTTTTAAGGTCGGCGATGAAACGCGCCTTGGCGTCAAAGCCCCACGCCTCGGGCACCTTGACGTAAAAGAAGGGCTGGTAATCGCGCACGATGATGCAGGCGGTTTCGCCCTGCTCGTTGATCCCGAACATCTGGATTGTGAACGTTTTTCTGTCCTTGCTGAATTGTTTGTGTCCGGAACCACTGCTGGATCCGCTTGAACCGGAACCATAGCCGCTGGACCCGACAACTTCATCTCTCACCTGAAAATCAAATAAACGGAATGATCCAACTTCGGCCATCTTTTTGCGATTGTATACAACAGCGTTGAAATGTTTAATTGTTTTTCATTATGGAAATCAATTTTTGAAATATTTCAAATAATTGTGAAGGTATTTGAAATATCCGAATTTGACATATAATTATTTGCGGTGGTGTCGGTGTCTGCGTTTAGTGGAGCGTTTTTTTCTGGACACAGACTTGCTCTTAACACTCTTTTTGCCTTTCCGGCTTCTTCCTTTTCCTCCGTTAGATGGTATCTGAGGGATTTGTGGTTGCTGTTGTTGTTGCTGTTGTTGTTGCTGTTGTTGTTGCTGTTGTTGCTGTTGTTGCTGTTGTTGCTGTTGTTGCTGTTGTTGCTGTTGTTGCTGTTGTTGTTGTTGTTGTTCAGATAATTGTGAAACTTGGTCTTGTTCTTGTATAGGCGCAGGTGGAAATGCGTTGGCAGCGGCTTGTGCATCGGCAGCCGTAGCGGCTTGTGCATCGGCAGCCGTAGCGGCTTGTGCATCGGCAGTCGTAGCGGATTGTGCATCGGCAGCCGTAGCGGCTTGTGCATCGGCAGCCGTAGCGGCTTCTGCTTCAATTCCAAACAATTCTTTAGTCAAACTGTCATTTATTTGTTTTATTTTATCACCTATTTTATCATTTATGTTACTAACGGTTTTTTTAAAAGTATCCAATCTGGATGGCGCGGATGTAACAGTTTCATCTGACTGCGGGGTAAAAGGAACAATTGATTCTGAAGGTGAATTTGATTGTCCGGGTAAAAGTGAATCGGTTCCGGTTCCGGGTAAAAGTGAATTTGATTGTCCGGATAAAAGTGAATCGGTTCCGGTTCCGGGTGAAAGTGAATTTGATTGTCCGGGTGAAAGTGAATTTGATTGTCCGGGTAAAAATGAATCGGTTCCGGTTTCGGGTGAAAGTGATGCACCAATCCCTGCAGCACCAAGCCCTGCAGCACCAAGCCCCGCAGCACCAAGCCCCGCAGCACCAAGCCCCGCAGCACCAAGCCCCGCAGCACCAAGCCCCGCGCTCAAATCACCAGCGTACGCATCTTTCGCCACTATTTTCAAGCCATTATCATCTAAAAACTTTTGAAGAGCATCCAATGGTCCGGTGTATTCAATTGGAACCCCATCTTGGTTAACCAAGATAACCGCCGGAACCCCATTCACACGGGGGTATTCCGGATAGTTATTAAGAATATGTTCGGTCGCCTTGGGATACACACTCGCAACACTGTGTTGTGACGACGGATACTCTGTAATTTTTTCAAATTCATTCCACTGTTTATCAAATTTATTGCAATACGGGCAATTAACATCCGTGTGCCTAAAAATGATTGGCCCACTATGTTTTTGCATTTGTTGCATGAGGTGATCTAAGTCATTCAGATTATTTTCGTCAAAATAGTAAACATTACCGGGGCCAAAATGTTTATACACGCGCCTTCCTCCATGAATTCTTTTATTTTTTCTTTGAGTTTTGGTTCGCCTTTTTTTTTTGTTATAATGATTCAATCTTGTTGTCATGATTGTATTCGTTTTAGTATGTATATTGTATATAATTTAATTTTATTATTGAATTTTTAAAATGAATTATGTAAATTAAATTATGTGTGCTTATAACAATAATAACAATCATGCAAATGGAAATGCGACTAACCACTTGGGGCATTTTAGCCATGTTCATCATTGGACTCATGTTCACCATGTTTCACACCAGCGAATGCGTGCAAGAAGCATTTGAAGGCCGCGACGCGAGCCGCACCAACACGAACCGTTGTCCCGACATCCTCATACAAAAGGGCAGCGAACTGTACTTGCACAACAGCCGAATCGCTAAAGTGCCCGGCGTGAATCCGCTCAAGTTCAACAATTTAGAAGACTACGTGGAATTCATGGAGTGGCAACGCAGTCAAGGCATACGCTGCCCGGTTTTGTATTTGCAGCACACGTTTGATGCGCAGGGCAAGCCCGTGTACAAAATTCGTCCGAGTCCGACGGACCCGAAAGGCGGGTTACCGCCCGTGTCGTCCATCCCTCCCGACACCGACACTGACCGCATTGAAGACGCCGACAATCCCCCCCTGGAAGCCAGCTCATATCCCCCGTTTGACCCAATGGATCCAAAGGCGTGGTCCGTCCAGGATGAAATGACCAATCGGATTAAGACCGGCGTGAGCGCAAATCCAATGAAAACAAACTGGGGCGGTGACAAGTACACCGAATCCCTCATTCGCAGTGGCAAATATGCGGGGAACGAAGTGCAAATCCGGGTTTAAGCGTTGTTCAAGCGTTGTTCAAGTATTTCATAATAATGGGAAGGGACACGTTCTCAAACGTGGTCATGGTGTTAAGCGCGTTCATGAGCGCAAGCGTTTTTTCGCTGGGTGGCGACATCATGGATTTTTGGTCACTAGAATCGATAATCATATGCAGGGCCAGTTGATTGAGAGATGACACTACCTTGGCCTGGGACCATGTGTCCATATTTACGACCAGATTTTCGTATGATTTACGGTCGTTGCTGACCTGCAGCAAACCGAGCATGTTTGCCATGTTCGTTTTTATTATGTTGCCTGATTTTTCTGCGGCAACATTCGGAACATCGTTTGACGTTGGTTGCTGATTCTCAAACCCTTCATTGCGACGTTTAGCGGTTTTAGAAACCACGTGATATCCCGCAATTATGAGCACTGCAATTATAACGCATTTCAATAGTGTGCCAATGTTCATGAGGGTGGAGGGGGGGGGGAGGATTGATTGCGCGTGTGCTATACATTACCCCATTAAAAAATTATAAATCGTTTGAATGCATTGTTTGCTTAACTTGCGCTGCGTTTCCAGCCGTATGTCGGCCAAGCACTCCCCGCTTCCAGCTTCTTTTAAGGCTTCAATTAACGCGCGCAGCGTGGTGTATTTTTTCATGACGGCCGATGCCGTCTTGTTGCTCACGCCGGGAATGCTGCAGAGCATGATCTCGCCAATGTTTTGCGGCGTGATGTTCTCGCACTTGACTTGTTTCACCCGGAGCGCGCTGCAATAATCCGCATCCGCGTCCTTGTCCTTCGTGCCATTGCCATTGCCATTATCATTGGTAACGGTGTGATAGTGCCCGTATGGCGCCGGGGATGCCGCCAGCTTATTGGCGTAACTCTGAATGAGCTCGTGCGTTTCCGAGAGCGACATGGTGCGAACCACGCTGAACCCCTTGTAATAATTCAGCGAACACATGGCGGACTGCAGTGCCCCTTTGCCGATTTTGCTAAAGCGTTCGTTGTACCGCGAAAAGTCCCCCTCCACGATGTAGACCACGTTGTGATTGTGCACGCGGGGTAACGCCTGCAGTCGCACGGACTGCTCCTTGTACCGGCCGTCGCGAATGGATGCTGCCAAATCGGGGAGGCTCTTGCGCTCAAACACGATGTAGTCCGTTTCGCCGTCGGGCGAAGAGATGATAACGTCGCCCACGGGGAGAGATTCGGAGCGCAGCGTATGGGTTGCGTTTGCATTTGCATGAAACAGGTTGCACAGCGCGTCTTCGCGCATATCCACGCGAATCAACATTTGCGGGGTTGTTTTGTTAGGTTTGCATAAGTACCTTTTAAGTAATTATGCAATAACAGTAATAACAAGTTAACAAGTTTGCAAAAATAACAAGTTGCAAAAAATAAATGCACTCACAGCAAACGCTTTAAAAACGTCCGGGATTGTACATGCGAGTGGGGATACCACCGGAACCGAGAGGGTTGCGGGTGAGCAAGTTCTTAGCGGTCAAATAAGCGAGACCAGCAACGCAACCCAGAGGCATGTTGCAGTTGCAATAGGATGCATTGTTACGGATGACGTTCTTAAGGTTGGGATTGCGACCCTGCATGGAAATGAGACCGCCCTTCTTGTCACCTCCCAAATTGCAAATGTTGTTGGTGATGGATGGAGTCCTCTTGGCACGGCTTGAACCAGACATTAAACCAGGCATTTTATGTTATGTAAGTTGATATTTAAATAGTTATACTATGTCTAAATATTTTATTTTTTTGCAAACAGCATCATCACATTCGCATTGGAATTTGGGATTACTAATTTATACACATTTCAAAACGGGCTTAAAGCCGTCGTGCGATCTAAACATAGCAACCAAGAGTTACGAAATGCAATCGCAATCCCAAGACAAGCAATCCCAGCCCCCGTCCCCGCAACGCCTTACGTCCAAGCTGCTCCATGCCGAGGAATTCATACCGACGGAAGACGGCGGCTTAATATTCAACCCCTACAACCCCGAAAACCGCGAGATTACATTGAGTGAAATTCAATCTATTCTCACCGCGTACGGCGTACCCAATCCGAAAGTGCACAACATTGACCTGTACAAGCGCGCGTTCGTGCACCAGTCGTACACGCGGCGCCCCGAGTTTGAGAACGCGGCCGAAAACATCCGCGTGGTGGACAAGCCGGCGGACTGCATGCCGCTGCGCTCCAAGTCCAACGAGCGCCTGGAGTTCCTCGGCGACGGCGTGCTGGAGTGCGTCGCCAAGTACTGCCTGTACTGTCGCTTCCCGAAAGAAAACGAGGGCTTCATGACCGAGAAGAAAATCGCCATTGTGAAGAACGAGACCATCGGGCGCATGGCGTATGAGATGGGGCTGCACCGGTGGTTCATCATTTCGCGGCACTCGGAGGAGAAGAAGCTGCGCACGAACCTGAAGAAGCTGGGCTGCTTGTTTGAAGCGTTCGTGGGCGCGCTGTTCCTGGATTACAACAAGATCGAGATCCGGGACGAGGAGCACTGGTTTGAGCACGTGTTTACCACGGGACCCGGGTTCCAGATGGCACAAATCTTCATTGAGAACGTGTTTGAGAAGCACATTGACTGGATCGCGCTCATTCGCAACGACGACAACTACAAGAACATCCTGCAAGTCAAAATCCAGAAGGAGTTCAAGACCACGCCCGACTACATTGAGCTCGGGCGCGACATGGAGGTGGGATACACCATGGGCGTGTATTTGTGCCTGGGGCAACAAATATACGAGACGTCGCCTGCTGCTGCGGTCAACTTCGCGGACCTGAAGACGTTTGAGGCGGTGCACGCGGCGTGTGAAGCGGCGGGCGGGCGCATTCTGGTGTTCCTGGCGCAAGCCTCGCACAAAATCAAGAAGAAGGCGGAACAGCTGGCGTGCGACAGCGCGATTCAGAACATGCCTTAATGACGACGCCGTCTTTTGGTTTTGGCACCGCCGACAACCCGATTAGGACGACTTTGAGAAATAACATTGGATTGTTGTCGCTGCTGTTGTCGCTGCTGTTGTCGTTGTTTGCGACGCGACCGGCCTGAATTCGGATCGGCTGATTGTTGGCGAACCGGAGATGCCGGGCGTTGCATTGGCGCCGGAGGCAGTTGTGGATTAAATATGTTGTGGGGATTTGCAAACATCTGTTGCAGTTGGTTTTGGTTAAAACGTCTCATCTCTTCCCTGCGTTGAGTTCGGCGCGCAATCCTACTAATACTGCGGGGAGAACGACGCGGTTGCAGTTCTACTGGCAAGGATGCTGGAATATGTATAATCTGTCGGTCACGGGTCATAAACACAAAATATGATTTTTGAGTAATAGGATCAACGTAATTACCAATGTACCCTGCTACAATCGGCTGTATATTTTGATCGTACATAGGTTCGCCGTGTATGTAAATGTATTCATTTTTGACGATGATGTATTTGTTATACATTATCATTATTTTTTATTTTATTCGGGTTTGATTGTTTACTTGCGGCGTTTGGTTGATCTTTTAACGCGCCTGGATCGTTTAACGCGCTTAACACGTTTGGATTTACCACCCATTACACCCATGGGTGTTTTTCTGTTTTTTTCATAAATCATAAATAATCTATTAAGCCATGATTTTTCATTTGCTTCTGCTGCTGGTACTGATGATGATGCTGCTGCTGCTGCTGCTATCCTTTCTTTTTCTGCTGCTTCTGCTGCTGCTGCTGCTGCTGCTGCTGCTGCTGCTGCTGCTGCTGCTCTTTCTGCTGCTGCTGCTTCTCGAAGTACGTTTTCATCTTGTGCCTTTTTAAATTTTTCTTTTTCCTTTTCAATGAAATCTGCGTATCCCTTTACAGTTTTCATTTGTTGTTTGCTTTGGGTCTCTATACGTTTTGAAACACGATTGCATATTTTTTGGTCACCCTCGTGAGATATGGGATATATCAATTCATAATTGTCCATTTCGGATTTGGGTTGTTTTTCAAATTCACCTTGCCAATATATCACAGCGTTCTTATTTAGATTTACTGTAGAATTGGAAGGGGGAATTGAATCTGACAACCATAACTTCATCCATTCCGAGAAAAGTAGACCATTGTTATGATAAAAATACACTTTAAGTGTGTTTAAATATTCAACATGTGGATGCTTTTCATTTAGGTTGGACTGAGAACTGTATCTGAAATCGTGATCGTGATTAGGTTGACGTTGTGTATACCGTTCAATTTGTGCTTGGACCTGCCGATACAAATCTGATAATAACGCAGCTGTATGATCTTTACGTTCTTTACTAAGTCCTTCATCAACGTGCGGAACAGCCATGACTGTTGTCAACTCCATTTGTTTTTTTAAAAGCATCAATTGTGCCAGTTCTAATGGTTTAACGTTATCAACGCCATCTCTTGTAGGACTACCACCAACCAAATCCCAATGTTCAAATTTGGGAGGGACATTTCTAGAACGGTTACAGTTAATTGCAATGGCATTGACTGAATGATCTGGAACTGTGATGTCCTTATGCATATCTATAAAATTTGCATTATCTTTTGCATCTTTATTTTTTTTATACCATAGGTGACCTCCTGTAAAAAAATATATGGCCTGGGTTCGTGTAAATGTAGGTCTATCATGGTAAGCTGACGACATTAGATTGGGGGTGTTATGTATTTGTTGTGTATTATATATTAATAAATATAAAAAAATCGTGCATTATATTAAACAATAAACCAAGCAATGGCAGCAGCAGTTGCTATTTTAGACGCACTGCGAAAAAAACCAGTGGCCGACAAAAAGAGACATTTTTCGGTTGCTTTTTTTGTTGCACCGGCTAAACAACATGTACAAAAGGAACGAGAACAAGGCCAATATGTGCAAAAAGAACGAGAACAAGAACGAGAACAAGGCCAAGAACAAGAATCCATAGAAAAACAAAAGAAACACGATGACAGGCTCATGGTTCAAATCACTGACAAAACCAGCCTAAAGTTGGTGAATCGCGATGACATATTTGCCCGGATCAAGGCGGCAAGAGGCATTATCACGGAAGCCGCACCCAACCCACTAAATCTGACTGCCGCTAAAGTGGTGCACATTGTGGAAGAGGCCCCGGTTCCTAAATTAAAAGGCCGCAAACTCCAAAAAATTAAGTTAATACCAGTTTCGGTGATACAAGCAATAGAAAAAGTGGGTTTACATGAAGTTGTAGAAGCGGAACAAGTGGAACCCGATGCAATTCAAGAACCAATTCCGGAAGTGGAACCCGAAGTGCTAAAGAAGAAACGCGGCACTCGGAAGCGAACGGTTGAAAAGGACAAGGACAAGGACAAGGACAAGGACAAAGACAAGCCCGAAGCAGTGGATGCATTGAATAAGGTCCCGCCACCTGCCCAAAAACCCATTGAACCCCTGGTTGCATCGGAATACTACTTGAACAACCGAGAGAAATTCGTGGAATTCATTAACAAACTGTTCCACAAGGCGTATCGTGCCGAAATTATGGACGAGTCCCGCGTGGTCAGCTGCGAAGACCGCCGCAGCGCAGAGGAGTTCGGCCTGCTCACGCACCAAAAAATCGTCAAGGATTACCTCAACATGTATTCCCCGTATCGCGGCCTGCTGCTGTACCACGGGCTCGGCAGCGGCAAAACGTGCTCGTCCATTGCCATTGCAGAGGGCCTGAAATCGGACAAGCCCGTGTACGTCATGACGCCGGCTTTCCTGCGCACCAACTACATGCAGGAACTTAAGAAGTGCGGCGACGATATTTACAAAAAACCCCGTCACTGGCGGTTCGTGGACGCCGTGGAGAAACCGGCGCTGGTCCCGTCCCTCGCCGAAACGCTGGCCATTTCGGCCGACTACATTAAGAAGCACGGCGGCGCATGGCTCGTGGACCCCGAAAAACCCAGCAACTTCGGCGAACTCAGCCCGAAGGAGCAAGCCGAAGTGGACGCGCAGCTGAACGAAATGATCCAGGCAAAGTACACGTTCATCAGTTATAACGGCGTGCGCGAGAACCGCATCAACGAGCTGTCTCACGGCTACACCGTGAACCCCTTTGACAACTCGGTGGTCGTCGTTGACGAGGCGCACAACTTCGTGAGCCGCATCGTGAACCATCTGAAGAAGTCGCCGGAAGAAGGCGCCGCCAAAAAGGGCCCAACAAAGGCAAAAACAAAGACGGTACTGAAACCCGAAGACGTGCCCGTTGCGCTGAACTTGTACCGCTTTCTGCTGGACGCGGTCAATGTCAAGGTCGTATTATTATCCGGCACGCCCATCATCAACTACCCCAACGAAATCGGCGTGCTGTTCAACATCCTGCGCGGGTACATCAAGACGTGGACCTTCCAACTGTCGTCATCGCAGCAGGGCATCACCGAGGCGCGGCTGCAGCAGCTGTTCCAATCCGCCGACATGATGGACTACATGAAGTACGGCGCCGCCGACCGCGTGCTCACTGTGACGCGCAACCCCTTCGGGTTTGTCAACGCGTTTAAAAAGGATAAGCAGTACGAAGGCGTTACAGTGGACGAACACGGCGCCGTGAGCGACGACGACTTTGTGAAGCTCGTGGTGGCCGTGCTCGCCAGCGACGGCATTAAAGCCAGTAAGACCGCGACCAGTCCCGTGGCGCACAAGGCGCTGCCCGACACGTTTGACGGTTTTGAAAAGTATTTCATTGACGCTGACACAGCCGAGCTGAAAAACATGGACGTGTTCCAGCGGCGCATCCTGGGTTTGACGTCGTATTACCGCAGCGCGCAGGAGCAGCTGCTGCCGCGGTACGACCCCGCCACCGATTTTGAGGTGGTGCGGGTGCCGATGAGCAACTACCAGCTGAGCGTGTACCAGCAGGAGCGACTGGCGGAAATCAACAAGGACCGCGAGGCGAAGAAGCGGAAGACGCTGGCACCGGTGCGCAAAGGAACCGCCGCGGGTCCAGGGGCAAAGAAACCGATGACCATGAAGGAGCTGTACGCGGAGCCGTCCAGCTCGTACCGCATCTTCTCGCGCGCGGCGTGCAACTTCGTGTTTCCGAGGGAGATCGGGCGGCCGAAGCCGTTTGGCAAAGGGCCGAACGCAGGAGAAGGCGCCGCTGAGGTGGAAGACTTGGACGAGGACATCATTGACGTGGACAATGCGCGCGCCATTGCCAAAAATCCGGAAGGCGCGCTGGGAGTGGACGAAGCAGCCGACGTGCAGAAGAAAACCACCACGGAAGCGTACAAGCACTACGACGCGCGAATCAAAGAAGTGATGGACTTGATGAAGCGCAACGAGGAGGAATACTTCAACCCGCGCTCGCTAGCCATTTACAGCCCGAAGTTCCTGAAAGTGCTGCAGAAGTTGCAGGACCCGGCGCTCGTGGGCCTGCACCTGGTGTACAGCCAGTTCCGCACGCTGGAGGGAATTGGCCTGCTGAAACTGGCGATGGAGGCGAACGACTATGCGCAGTTCCGCATAAAGCACAACGCGGCCACGCAGCAGTGGGTTCTGGATGACCGACCCGAAGACGCGGGCAAGCGCCGGTTTGCGCTGTACACGGGCACGGAGTCCGCCGAAGAGAAGGAAATTATTCGCTGCATTTTCAACAGCGAGTGGGACCAAGTGCCGTCCAGCATCCGGGACGGCCTGCTGCGCATTTCGGGCAACAACTTTTACGGCGAGGTCATCAACACGCTCATGATTTCAGCGTCGGGGGCGGAGGGTATCAACTTGCGCAACGTGCGGTACGTGCACATCGTGGAGCCGTACTGGCACCCGGTGCGCATTGAACAAGTGGTGGGACGCGCGCGGCGCATTTGCAGCCACCAGGACCTGCCGGCCGAGCTGCGCACGGTGAACGTGTTCTTGTACTTGATGGTATATTCCGAAGCGCAACTGAAGCCGCTGTCTAAGGACGAGAAGGCGGCAGCAGAACGGGAAGAGGCGCTGCTGGCCTCCGCGGACCCGAAAACAGTAGTGGATGTGTCCAACACCGCTCTGAAATACGTGCGTGTGTCGCGCGAACTGCGCGAATCAGACACCAGCGCGATGAATGACCAGCCCATCACGACGGACCAGTCCCTGTACGAAATTGCGAAGCGGAAGGAGGACATCAACCGCAACATTCTGCGGTGCGTGAAAGAGACGGCGATTGACTGCGCCATTCACGCCAAAGCGGGCAGCAAGGAAACGCTGAAGTGCTTCACGTTCGACAACCCGGAGAACAAGTTCGCGTATGAGCCCAACATTCAGGACGAAGTGATTGTGCCGGAAGAGCAATCCAAGGCGACCAAGGCGACCAAGGCGATAGAGGCGACAGAGGCAGTCCCATTGAACAAGGAACTGCGCAAAATCAGAATCAAAGAAATTACGCACGAGGGCGTGAAGTACGGCATTGACATAGACACCAATGACGTATACGACTACGAAAATCTGAAAATCGGAAACCGAGTTCCGGTCGGAAAATTCATGGAACTTGCACCCGGCAAATTCAAGATCGTGACGGATTAAATTATTTAACATATTTATAATTTATAATTTATAATAATTTATAATATATCATTTATAATATATCATTTATAATCATAATATATCATATAATATCATATAATATCATATAATATCCCATCATGATTGACGTGAGAACCGCAATTGCGGGTCTGTATTTGTGGCTATTGTTCGGCTTTTTGTCAACCATGGTGAGCTGCGATATAAAACGGTTGATGACAACCAATGTGTACGTGCGTCACGTCGTAGGAATCATTTCATTCTTTTTATTGTTCACGGTGATTGAAACCGAAAATGAATTGGACATATTTAGCATTTGGATGAAAACAGTGTACATATATTTTATATTTTTGTTAATGACCAAATCCAAATGGTACTTTTCTATACCCGTGTTTTTATTACTCATAATTGACCAGTCTTTGAAATTTCAAATCAAGTTTGAAGAAAACAAAAAACAAAAACAAAACACAAACAAACAAGTAATAGCCCGATATGAAAACATTCGCGATCACATTTACACGGGCATACTTGTGTTAATTGCAGTGGGGTTCCTGCATTACACGGCGAGACAATATAACGAATACGGTTCAAAATTTTCCTTGGTAAAACTTCTTCTGTACCACAACTGCAATCAGTAAGACATATCTCAAGATATCAATCATGCTGCATGATGTCTATTTCAACGAACGTAAATGCGCCATGATTTCCGCGTGGTTGGCATTGATGCGCTGCTCCAGTTCAAGTAATTTTTCATGCAGATCCGTTATATTGATAGGGCTGGATTTAAATTCGGATTCTTCTGGCATTATTACGGGGGGGTCATCCTGTATCCTTTTAAGCTTTGAAAAAATGGAATCGGTATCTTCTTCATACATGGTATCGTCTTCTTCTTCAGAAAACGATACCGTTTTTTTCACGGGATTGGCGGTGGTGTTGGTCGCGTTGGCCGCATTGGTCGCATTGGTACCAATCCACTGCTGGGCCCGTTTTATGTCCTCCGGTTTCGGCTGCACCAGCTCTCGTTCGCGAGCTGCCAGCTCTTGCGCAATGAGCCGCGACATTTCATCCCCGATCGGTTTGTCCTCGCCCAAGCCCTTGTCCTTATCCGCAAAGCTGACGTCGGCCGGTTTTTTAAGCGTTAAAAATGAGTCCATTTCCGCCTGTTTCAATCGCAGCTGGCGATCAAATTCACTGGCTCGCTCGTTTTGTATGTCCTCGGATCGGTAAACCAATTCTATTTTCTTTTTTTTTTCTGGAACCGAACCCAGGCCCGGACCTGGCGGCGGGGTTTGAAATGTGCGCAGCACTTGCATGAAGTCCCGAATCACGTGCTTGTTCGCGTCGCTCAACGAAACAGCGCCGCCGGATTTGGCGGCAGCTTGCTGCACGGACCGATCAAACGCCGACTGCACGGGCTGAAACTGGTCCTTGGTGAGCCCCGCAAACGCCCCCGATTCCTGTAACGTGGCCCATAACAGCGCCTTGTTTTGCGCGCTGTCTACAGATTGCACAGATTGCATGGTTGTATGTTGTGTATGCGTATGATGTGTACGTACCGCGATTTATTTTTATATGCATTTTGCAATTAAATTCAATTAAAGATGTCGTCGCATGTATTCATAATCAAACCAAATAACTCCATGACATGCAATGAGTCAGCCCAAACCCGGGCGGGAATTATTTTGTGCGGGGTGTGCAAGAATGTAGTCAACACGCTGCCTGTGATTCGCGCGGCATTTGAAGAACTCGTGGCCAAATCCGGGGTGCCGTGCTGGGCCGTTTTTTACGAAAACAATTCGGATGACGGCACCGATGCCGAATTAATGAAATGGGCATCTGAATCACCGGACCAAGTAAAAGTGCGGTGCGACAAATTTGGAAAAGAAGAAGAACTGAGCCGGTGCGTGGCCCGCACGTTCGACAATCAACCCTGTCGCATGGAACGCATTGCGTATGCGCGCAACCAACTGTTGGACATGCTAGTTGGGGGTGCGGGGGGCTTTGCCCCCCGGTACGTCATCATGATTGACATGGACAACCCCGTCCCGTTCCCGGTGAACAGCGTGCTGCGCTGCATTGCGCGCGACCCCGACGGCTTTGATGCGCTTATATGCAACGGCCTCAACCACATGGGCCAAATGTACGACACCTACGCGTATCGCGATGCGCAGTTTCCGTTTGGTCCCGAAATCATGCGCGAGGCGTTTTGGTCGGGGCAGCACCAGTACTACGTGCAAACCGCCGTGCACAATCGGACACTGTTTCACCGCCGTCAAATGATGCACAATCCGGCGATGCTGCCCTACATTCCCATCGCATCCGGATTCAACGGTCTCTGCATTTTTCGGAGCGAGGCCATAAAAGGGCTCCGTTATTCAGCAGTCCCCACGGCCGAGATGAACGCGGAGTATGAAGCGCTGAACTACATTCCGCCCCTTGCGAAACATGCGAACACGCATATAAACGGCACCTCGGTCGGCATGTACTTGTTTCCAAATGCCAATGCCAATGCCAATGCCGGTGCCGGTGCCAAGGGCATCTTCTACTTCCACAATTCGGGCTACAACTTCCCGGTGGTGTGCGAACACGTGCCGTTCTTTGCGGCCATGCGCGCTCGCAATTATCGGCGCATCTACCTGTGCACCGACCTGGTGTGGAACTGGCTTTGATGCGCGCCATTTTTAACTATAAGCACCCCATGGGTTGTAACTAGTTTGCCTCCATATTCCACCACTCGCAATATCACCAACAAAATCCCAACCCACATCTACAAGATTTATAGTTGCGGCTGTGTATAATGACCCGTTGAACTTGAATTTACCGCTAGTTAATGTGAACATTGCTGATTGAGATACAGTACTCTTCTTCATAAAATAGATGTAATTTTGATATGCGACTGTTAATAAACCATTTATGGTGCCAATGTATCTAGGGGTTAAAGATCCTGCTTGTGCGGTGCCGTGCGATGTCCATACTTGATATGATCCGCTTGAATAAACCCCATTTGTCTCGCTGGACACATATATGTTTCCATCATAGAATGTTGAACCGCGCGTGAGTGGATTGCTGAGTGTTAAATTACTATCGGCTCGCGGGTTTGTGGGTGTGATGTAATCAATGTAACAACTATATGGTTGTGTTGTATTTGCGAAATCTCCGCCTATAAATATGTAGGGGTAATAATTCACATACTGGATTGTTCGCACGGGTCCATTGAAGTCATTGCCATTAACAAAATCCCATGTTCCACTTGTTCCGCCCGTATAGGCTGAGATGTAAGGATAATTCAAAGGGCTTATACCCGACTGAACCTGTGTGAATTCCCCTCCCACAAATAAGTATGATCCAGCCGCTAATAACGTGTCCGCCTTCCCATTCACCCCCCCTTGGCACCAGTCATACGTGCTTGAAGAATTGTTTACATACACACTGGATATATTATTCGCTACTGACCCGTTGGAATATGTTGTAAAATTGCCGCCAAAATAAAGAAGACCTGCCCAACTTGTTATCGTATAAACATCGCCATTCACTCCGTATATATTTCCTGCGCCATCATAGAATACGTTTTCGGTGTATGGCGCATTTACACTGCATCGGGTTAAACTATTTTGTTGAGTTGCGTTTCCATTCACGGAAGTAAAATTTCCGCCGATGTACATATAGCCACTGTCTTCATATAAGGCGTAGCAACGCTCCGTTCCATTTGTTAGAGTGACGTTTCCTAAATTTGTTGTGAATGCTGCGTCGTAGATTTGAACTTGATTAGAATCAATTCTAGCAATCCACACTTCACCAGTGGATGCTCTACATGCTGTAAAAATACCAGCAAATGAATAAGATGTAATATCGGACCACACGCTTGCAGGTGTAATACCTTTATTCACAAGCGTAAGCCGTTGCCCTTGTATGCCCGGTGGCGGAATGTTGACATTGTTTAAATTTTGATTATCCACTAGGAATGTAGGGTAGTAATTCACGTTTGCTATTTCGGTTATTAGTTTAGGTTGAGTAGACAAATTTTGATTAACAACCACGCTACTGCTTGAAGAGAGGGTTAGATTACCGACTGTGATAAATTGCCCCGAATTTATTGCAGAAATACTAAAATTACTTGAAGTTACTGAAAATAATCCGTTATTACAAGTGTTTGTAATACCCCCTGCTGCACCAGTATTGTTCAAATTGATGTTACCAGCATTTGCCGATTGATATAATGTTAAACTCTGTCCTGCAGTTGTGTTTTGAATATAATTGCCCCTCGTTTCAAGAAACTTATATAGTTCATTGAATCCGGTCAACCCGTTATAACGGAAGTATTCAACAGGGGTGGGCGAGTTAGTTGCGACATATACCGACACTGATCCATTTTCGGATGCAGAAGTGGAATCACGGCAGTCTGTTTGAATGCGCGCATATTGAACTGCAGTGGCCCCTGCATTATTTGCAGTGAATGATAGCGCGCCAATTCCATCCCCCGCAGTTGCACCCACTTTATTTTTGTAAAAATTCATGACCGGTGGATTAACATTTGTATTTGTGTTTTCTATTTGCATAATCGGACTTGGAGTGCCGCCAGTGGTGTCTTGGACAACGCGAAGAAATGCCGTGTTTGGATTGTACGTTAAATCAGTGTCAATGTAGCCAGTCTGTCCTGCCCCCGTAGATCCAACAAATGTGGGGTAATATGATGCGTTGGTGTTTGTAGATGCAATGACTAACCCAGATGCACCCGTTGCGCCCGTTGCTCCGGTTGGGCCCAGCTGCGTGTTCATAACTTGCATGACCGTTAAAATAACGGACGGAATGGCCGGATGGAGCGCCGTGGCCGATTCTGTTAGCAATTGAATACCGGCTTGACTAGACGCCCATGCCAATTCGTAATAGTTGCCGGCAGTTGCGCTAACCAAAAAGTCCCACGCGGCAACCACATAGTCACTGCTTGACTTGATTGTGATTCGCGTGTTTGTGTCTGGGACACTTATGCCATTTTTTTTCAACCAGATATCAATGTCTGCGCCGCTGCCGCCTCCTGCGGGGTCATAAATCTGTGCGGAAAACTGAATGTCATACTTGCCGGCATTTGTAAACGTGATTCGCGTAAAGGCTGGGCCGGGTATACTGATGCCATTTGCTTCGGCTAGCGTATTAAATTTCATCAAATATTCGGTGTTGGACACGACGGCAGTTTGTGTTGTGGTGTCATAAAATGAACCATAATAGCCTAAAGCACCTCCGGGGCCTTGAGGGCCCGTTGCGCCCGTTGCGCCCGTTGCGCCCGTTGCACCACCACCAGTGGAATTACAGCAACAAACTGTGCGATTAGATAAATAGTTTAAGTAATTTGTATATGACATTTTTTTTATATAAAATTTTTGATTTTATAAAAATGTCATATTTTATTTATCGTTGAATTCATGCTAATTGGTACTGGACCCGGTTCGTAGTGGTCCGTCAAAATCACCAGGAACGTCGTTATATGTTTTATTCAACGTAACTACCGTTTGATTAATTTGATCATTGAACCCATCTTTATAATAAATAGTCACTTGTGTGTTTACAGGATAAAACAATAGCACGCCAGGAGTTCTTTGATTAAGTTTGTTTCCAAATTCAATAGTTGTTCCATTTATTACACAATTCAATAATAAAAAGTTTGTTATGATCATGGAGTTGCCCATAAAATTTGCTGTAATATTGTTAAAAGGAGAGTGTTCAACATTAACAGTTACTATTACACCATTTGTGTCAAATTCGGTTTGATTCGGATAAAACGACTCCAATTGAAATGGGGATGGAACAGTCCAACTCAATCCCAAATACAATTTCTGTTTATTATCACCAGTTTTTAAAATGGGTAGGGTGGCACTTAACACGCTTTGATTTGAACCTCCACCAAAACCTGGAGTATTACTTCTTCCAAACGTATATATTCCAGTAACATCTCCATTCGCATTTACAATCGGACCGCCAGAATTACCCCCAATCGCAGGTGCATTTACATACATGATATTCGTGATTTGCATACCGGTTGGTTCACAATAATTTGGGTCTCTAACACAGCCAACACTGACTGAGTCTTCATCTATTCCACCCGGATTTCCAATAACATAACACACGTCTCCCGCATTTACCGGTTGAGTATTAATTTTGAGACAGTATTGTGGATAATTTGTAAAATTGATATCGGTTTTAATCAATGCAACATCCGCAATACCATCAATACGAACATTATTTATATTTACAGAAACCCATTTGGTAGTAATCGGATTTTGTATATATGCTTTTGTTATTTTATAAACTGTTCCATTTGTGATTTTCATTACGCAATGGGCTGCAGTGACAAAGTATCCATGTTGTAAATCGGCGTCGTTATCGTAATAATAGAATCCGGAACCACTACTGAGTGTACCATCTAGTTCAAATGAAATTTGGCTTGTTGCATTTTGCAATTTTGATAATATGTTTGACGGTATACTAGACGAACTTGATCCAGAACCGGATGGACCCATGGGACCGGTTGCGCCGGTTGCGCCGGCGTCACCTTTTGCGCCTTGTGCGCCTGTTGCGCCTGTTGCGCCTGTTGCGCCGGTTGCGCCTTGTGCGCCTGTTGCGCCTTGTGCGCCTTGTGCGCCTTGTGCGCCTTGTGCGCCTTGTGCGCCTTGTGCGCCTTGTGCGCCTTGTGCGCCTTGTGCGCCTGTTGCGCCTGTTGCGCCTGTTGCGCCTGTTGCGCCTGTTGCGCCAGAACCAGACCCAGAACCGGCTGGACCGGC
>Ga0214921_10003892_pt1 | contig 22513 bp, 16 predicted proteins | sample LL1505_MetaG_FD_177992 | JGI IMG/M metagenome (GOLD analysis project Ga0214921, IMG submission 177992) | Freshwater microbial communities from Lake Lanier, Atlanta, Georgia, United States - LL-1505 | ecosystem: Environmental > Aquatic > Freshwater > Lake | place: USA: Georgia | collected... | reverse complement strand
CATGCCGACCGGGCTGATGTCGTTTTTGCGCATGCCTGGAATCTCAAATTCCAATGTCTGTTTCACGCTTCGGTTGGCCGTATCGATGATGCTCACACTGGAGCCCAGTTCGTTGGTCACCCACAGTTCTGCGCCGTCGGGCGTCAGCGCAAAGCGACGGGGGCGTTTACCCACTTTGACCATCCCGACCTGTTTGCGGCTGGCGACGTCCACGATGTGCACGGAGTTGGTGACCTCTGAGGTCACGTACACCAGCTTGCCATCTGGCGCGGCAAGGACGCCTTCGGGCTCCGCGCCAGTTTTCACCGCGAAGACCGGCTTTTTGCTGGCGATGTCATAGGCAATCATCTGGCTGCCTTCTTCAATCGAGACGTAGGCGGTTTTGCCATCGGGTGACATGGCGAAAATTTCCGGGCTTTCGCCGGTGGGTAGCGCGTCAACCTGTTTTCCCGCCGCGATGTCCACGATACCAATTTGATCGCTGTCGCCACAGGCCACCATGATCTGCTTGCCCGCATTGGCCCAAGCCATATGGCGTGGCCGTTTGCAGGTGCCGATGTTCTTGATGAAGGTTCCGTCGTTTTGCAGCACCATGATGGCATTGTCTTTCTCGCTGCTGACAAAGACATCAGCCCACACGGACGTGACCGCCGCAGCCAGCGTGAGGCCATACGCCGCAGTGCGGACAAGTTGTTTGAAGCCGAGGGGTTCTTGCATGCAAGGTATCCGGTTAACGCAAATCAAAAAAGACCAGACCGATGTGATAGCGCTCGGTTGCGGAACCCGAATCGCCAAAGGTCATGGTGTTTGACATAGAGGTGTCCAGCGCAATCTTGCCGTACTTCAGCCACCAGCGCATACCGCCGTGGATCACCTGGTCCGTCGTGTCCCGGCCACTGAACTCCGCAAAAAGCATCGCTCTTTGAGCCACCGGAATGTCGACGCCTATGCCCCAGGTGGCTGAAGTGTTGGCTTGGGAGTTCTGCCGTGATGCGCCCAAGTTAAGGTGCAGGTTGCCGGTCTTTTCGCCAAAGGGTTTGGTGAGCACCACATTAAGGGATGGCCCCTCTTCCTTAAAGCTGGCGTTACCGGAACTTTGCTGCTGGTAGGCAGCCTTGAGCGCCAAGCCCCAGTCGTCGCGGTTATGGTCTACCAGAACATAGCGGGTACTCAATTCCACTTCGGCTTCGCGATCGTCACCATTGCGGTATTCGGTATGGCCGAGTTGCACTTCCACGGACAACAGCGGGTTGAAGCTGTATCCCAGGCTGGCCTGGGTGATGCTGTCGCCGTTGGATCCCGAATAGCGCGTCGCAAACTCGAACTGATTCTCGTCATCACCCTCCACCAGCGCCGTATCCAGGCGCAAGTAGGGCGCGTCTTCGGCATGTGCCAGCGGCACGCCGCATGCGCAAAGCAGCGGCATAGACGCAAAAGCCAGGTGAAAAAATTTGGTGATAAAGCGCATTTTGTATACGGACAAAAATGGGTGGAGCGCATTATTGGCCAAAAATCTTGGGGCCGATGAGGCAACCAAAGTTCATCCGCGCACGTGGAGTTTCCAGGTGCTTGGGATGCCCCCGGGCGGCATCGCTGTTACTGCAACAAACGAAGAACGGCTTCCTGTTTGGCTTCGCGCGCCAGGTCGAAAGCGGTTTGCCCTCTGTTGTCTTGGGCGTTTTTGTCCGCGCCTTGTTGCAGCAGATAGTTCACCATGGCCACTTGTCCGTAGGGCGCTGCCCACATCAGCAGGGTGAGATCATTGTCCAACCGGGCATTCACCTGAATGCCTGCCGCAAAAAGGGCTTGCATGCATTCCACGCATCCGTTGCCAGCGGCATAGGTGGCAGCGGTCTTTTTGACCCGGTCCACCGGATCCACTTGCGCGCCAGCGATCAGTAGTTTGCGCACGATGCTGGCGTTGCCCGCAAAATTAGCGCCCATCAACGGCGTGACGTTGGAGAGATTGGCCAGGTTGGGGTTGGCACCCGCTGCCAACAGCATGTCAACCAGCGGCTCATTGCCCTTGGCTGCCGCCATATTGAGCGGCGAGTTGCCCAGACGGTCGCGTGAATCCACGGACGCACCCTGGCGCAGCAACTGAGCGACCCGCTCGACTTTGCCGGCTTTGGCAGCCAGCACATACTGGCCGTTGGTGTTGATCTGGTCAGCGCCCATCTGGGCCTGAACCTGGCTGATACAACCTAAAGTTGCGAGCCCGATCAGGGCCGCTGCATGACGACACCGGCGTCTAAAGCAGGAATTCATGGGTGCTCCGATACTGATGTTCAAGTTGCCTGAAGCAATTTCTGAGTGCGTTCAGGTTTTACTAGAGTCGACGGGATCCTTGATCAGGGTTTGTACCATGTCTCTTTTGCGTGTAGCGAGATAAAACCGCGCCGTGGAATCTTCTGTCCCCCGCGCAACAACCGCGGCCTGGTTCCTCAGGGCTGGCTTACCGTAACCTACAACAAGGAGACACGCACTATGCAACACGGCAAATGGATCCATCTGGCTTTGGCCGCCTCGCTCAGCGTTGGCGGATTCGCGGGCCTTGCCAGCGCCCAAGAAATCACGGGGCAAAAAGGCAAGGGTGCGAGCACCTTGTCCAAGGGTATCAGCGTGAGCCAGCTTCAGCTCAATAGCGCGGGAGGCCAAGACGATAACTGGCTGCATACCCACGGTAACTATGACCAGACCCGCTATTACCCTGGCAAGCAAATCAATGCGGGTAACGTGAAAAATCTGCGGCCCAAATTCACCTTCCAAACCGAGGTGCTGGAGTCCATGGAGACCGCGCCCATCGTTGTCGATGGCGTGATGTACATGACCACCTCTTTCAACCATGTTTACGCGCTGGACGCGGTCACGGGCAAAGAGTTCTGGCATTACAAACACAAGATGGGCCCCATCACCACCTTCTGCTGCGGCCCGAACAACCGCGGCGTGGCCGTTGAGGGCGGCAAGGTGTTCATGGGTACTTTGGACGCCAGGCTGGTTGCACTGGACGCCAAGACCGGCCAGCCGGCATGGGATGTTGAAATCGCCGATCCCGAAAAGGGCTACAGCGAAACCATGTCACCCACCGTTGTAGACGGTAAAGTTTTGATTGGAACCAACGGTGGCGAATATGGTATTCGTGGATTCGTCAAAGCCTTTGATGTGGAGACCGGGAACCTGGTCTGGACCTTCCACACCATCCCCGAAAAAGGCCACGAAGGGGTCTGGGCTGTGAACGATGCGACCGGTCGCAATATGCACCGCGACATTGCCGCCGAGAAAGCGCAATTGGCCCGCGACAGCAGCTTTTACCAAACCCTGGGTGGTGGTGTCTGGATGAACCCGGCCGTCGACCTGAAAACGCGCACCATCTTCTTTGTGGTGGGCAACCCGTCGCCGGACTTGTATGGCGCAGAGCGGCCCGGAGACAACCTGTACACCGACTCGCTGGTCGCGGTCGATTTGGATACCGGCAAATACCGCTGGCATTTCCAATACGTCGCCCATGACGTGTGGGATCTGGACGCAGTGAGCCCGCCCATCCTGGTGGACGTGAAGGACAAATCCGGCAACACGGTTCCCGGTGTGATCCATGGCGGTAAAACCGGCCATGTCTATGTGCATAACCGTGAAAACGGCGAGTTGATCCGCTTCTCCGAGGCCATGATCCCGCAAGAGAATATGTGGGTGCTGCCGACTGCATCCGGCGCACGCATGTTGCCCGGTGCCAATGGTGGTGTCGAGTGGTCGCCCATGGCGGTCAACCCTGACTTGCACCTGGCTTATGCGCTGAACCTGCACCAGCCTATGACCTACCACGTAGAAGCGTCAAAGTACCCCGGCGGCAAGCTGTGGCTGGGCGGCGCTTTCAAAGTGATCGCGGATGAGAAGCAATGGGGCCGTCTGGCTGCCGTGAACTACAACACCGGCAAGATGGAGTGGAAATTTGACACCGATGAGCCCCTGATCGGCGGCGCTCTGGCAACTGCCGGTGGCTTGGTGTTCTACGGTGAAGGCAATGGTCTGTTCCGCGCGCTGGACGCCAAGAGCGGCAAGCTGCTGTGGGAGCACAACTGCGGCGCTGGCGCCAACGCCATGCCTGTCTCCTACGCTGTGGGCGGCAAGCAGTACGTGGCCATGGGCTGCGGCGGTAACAACCAACTCGACTTCAAGCGTGGTAACTCCATGGTCGTGTACGGTTTGGCCGACTGATCGGCGGTCCCCGTTCAGCTGGCCCTTTAAGGGTCAGTGATGGTAGCGGCCACCTTCGGGTGGCCGTTCTTTTATCCGAGGAAGAGATTGACGATGTTTACAGTTCTGAAGCGGTTGGGTGTGTTGTTGTTCAGCGCCGCAGCAGCGGTGTCGCAGGCGCAAGACCTGCAGGCCGGCAAAGCCACGGCGGCGGTTTGTTCAGCCTGCCATGGTGACGATGGAAATGCGGTCATCCCAGGCTATCCCAGCCTGGCGGGGCAGACCTGGCGCTACATCTATATGCAGTTGAAGGATTACAAAGAGGGTCGACGCAGCCACCCCATCATGACGCCCATGGCCTCCAACCTCTCGCGTGCTGATATGGTTAACGTTGCGAATTACTTTGCGCGCTTTCCGCTCAAGCCCAATGGATTTGTGGCCGATGAAGCCAAAGTCAAATTGGGCAAGGCAAAAGCCGATGAAACCTTATGCACCATGTGCCACATGGGCGGATTCAGTGGCCAGAACGAGATTCCCCGCGTGGCCGGTCAGCAGTACGACTATGTGGTCGAGCAACTGCGCAATTTCAAAGCCCGCACGCGTACCAATGACGCGGGCAATATGACCAGCGTCGCGCAGACTTTGAGCGATGCCGATATTGAAAACCTGGGGCACTACATCAGCAGTATTCGGTGAATTGTGGGACCTTGCACTGGGCCGGATCGACATACGCACGTACCGACGGGGCGCGTGCATTCCACGTGCGCAGGCCTAGACCAGACCCTGTGCATTCCGGCCGGCAGGCTGGCGGTCGGTCTCATTTGCAATCTTTTGGTTCGCCCTTTGGACTACAAATGCTTCATACCCGATGAAGAATGGGACGCGGACAGGCGTCTGGCGCACGAAAAAGCGGTGGAATCCGATGAAACAGTGGGCCCCGATGGGCGTGGTGACAGCGCGAGCGGTAGTGAACTTACGCTGACCTGCAGCGTCTACCGCAGGAGGTCAAGGCCTGGCCCAGTTTTTCGCCGGACCCTGCGAGCTGACCCTGCCCGTGCCACCATCGCACCGGCAGGGTTTTTTTTATAAGCGCGCAGAGTTGGGAAACTATTTTTACTATCGTGCAACAATTATCCAATGAACATGCCAATATCCCCTTTGCCTGTATCCAGCGTGACTCTGGGTTCGGTTGACGACATGCGCCAGCGCATCCGCAGCAAAAGCAAGCTCAAAGGTCGCCAGCCGGATGACGCCGCGGTGCAGGAGGTGCGTGATCTGCTGGGCACCGGCCCGCATGCGAGAGACCTGCTGATCGAGCATTTGCACCGCCTCCAGGACCACTACCGCTGTCTGCACGACCGGCATCTGGTGGCGCTGGCCAAGGAGATGCGCATTGGCATGGCTGAGGTCTTTGAGGTCGCCACCTTCTATCACCACTTTGAAGTTCTGAAGGGCGATGCCGAACCGGCGGCGCTGACCGTGCGCGTGTGCGACGGACTGAGCTGCGAGATGGCGGGCGCCCGGGACCTGCTGGCACGCCTGCCCGTCATTCTGGGTCGTGATGATGTGCGGGTGATTGCTGCGCCGTGCATCGGCCGTTGCGAGCAAGCCCCTGCAGCCGTGGTGCACCAGAACCCGGTGCCGTTTGCCAGTCTGGAGTCGGTAACGCTGGCCGTGCAGGCACATGCCGCCACGCACCCATTGGCCTCGGATGCGGGTGGTTTTGATGGTGCAAGTTGGAGTGAGAAAGCGGTGTCTCCCGACGCCGCGGCAGTTCAGGTCGCACCGGCTTATACCGGTCTGGATGCCTACCGTGCTGCTGGCGGGTACGCCCTCGCTGCTGCCTTGTCAGCGGGCACCCAGGACGCTAAGTCGCTTATCAAAGCCATGGAAGATTCCGGTCTGCGCGGCTTGGGCGGAGCCGGCTTTCCGGCCGGGCGTAAATGGCGCATCGTGCGCGACCAGCCCGCGCCCAAACTCATGGCCATCAATATCGACGAAGGCGAGCCCGGAACCTTTAAGGACCGTACCTACCTGGAGCGCGATCCGCACCGTTTCTTGGAGGGCATGCTGGTGGCCGCGCAGGTGGTGGGCATTGATACTTGCTATATCTATTTGCGCGACGAATACCACGGCTGCCGCGAGATTCTGGAGCGCGAAGTCGCGCGTCTGCAAGCCAACCCGCCATGCCCTCTGCCTACCATCCACATCCGCCGTGGCGCGGGCGCTTACATCTGTGGCGAAGAGTCGGCCATGATCGAGAGCATAGAGGGCAAGCGTGGCGAGCCGCGCATGCGCCCGCCCTATATCGCGCAGGTCGGGCTCTTCGGACGCCCGACGCTGGAGCACAATTTTGAGACGCTGTATTGGGTGCGCGACATCGTTCAAAAGGGCCCGCTGTGGTTCAGCAGTTTTGGGCGCAATGGGCGCAAGGGTTTGCGCAGTTTCAGCGTCAGCGGCCGCGTCCAGCAGCGCGGCGTCAAACTCGCCCCCGCCGGTATTTCGGTGCGTGAATTGATCGACGAATACTGCGGAGGTATGCTGGACGGGCACAGCTTTTACGGCTACTTGCCCGGCGGCGCGTCTGGCGGCATCCTGCCGGCCAGCATGGGCGATATCCCGCTGGACTTTGACACGCTGCAGCCGCATGGTTGTTTCATCGGCTCGGCGGCGGTGATTGTGCTGGGGGACAAAGACCGGGCGCGCGATGCGGCGCTCAACATGATGCGATTCTTCGCGCATGAGAGCTGCGGCCAATGTACGCCGTGCCGCGTGGGTACCGACAAAGCCGCTACGCTGATGCAGGCGCCAGTCTGGGACAAGGACACCCTGGAAGACCTCAACATCGTGATGACCGACGCCTCAATTTGCGGCCTTGGCCAGGCAGCGCCCAATCCGGTGCGCTGTGTTCAGACATATTTCCCCCACGAGGTGGCCTGATATGAATGCACCCGCCAAGTTGTCCGAAGTGAGCTTGAAAACGGTGGAGTTCACACTCGACCAGAAAACCATCTACGCCTTTGAGGGCGAGACGATTTTGAAGGCCGCCAAGCGCCATGGTGTGGATATCCCCCACCTTTGCTACAAGGACGGCTACCGCGCTGACGGCAACTGCCGCGCCTGCGTGGTCGAGATCAAAGGAGAGCGCACCCTGGCCCCCAGCTGCTGCCGCAGCGCCACCGCTGGCATGGAGGTTCAATCCACCAGCGAACGCGCCGTCAAAAGCCAGAAGATGGTGCTGGAGATGCTGCTCTCTGACATGCCCGACACCGGCTACAAATGGAATGAGGCCGATGCCTCGTCGCAGCACGGCGAATTGAGTGATTGGGCCCAGCGCTTGGGCGTACACGTGCGCCCCGAACTCAAAGCCCTGCGCCGCGAGCAACCCGCCACTGATATGTCGCACCCCGCCATGGCGGTGAACCTGGACGCCTGCATCCAGTGCAACCGCTGCGTGCGCGCCTGCCGCGAAGAGCAGGTTAATGATGTGATCGGTTACGCCATGCGCGGCGCGCACAGCGAAATCGTGTTCGATCTGCACGACTCTATGGGCACCAGCACCTGCGTGGCCTGCGGCGAATGCGTGCAAGCCTGCCCAACCGGCGCGCTCATGCCCAAGACCCACGTCGGCAACCAGGTCGTGGACAAGAAAGTGGACTCGGTCTGCCCCTTCTGCGGCGTGGGCTGTCTGCTCACTTACAACGTTAAAGACAACAAAATTATCAGTGTCGACGGGCGTGACGGCCCGGCCAACCACAGCCGCCTGTGCGTCAAAGGCCGCTTCGGCTTTGACTACGCCCACAGCCCGCAGCGCCTGACTGTGCCCTTGATCCGCAAAGCGGGCGTCGGCAAAGACCCCGAGCAGCTCAACCACCTAAACCGCGACACTGCGGACTGGTCTGAGATCTTCCGCGAAGCGACCTGGGAAGAGGCGATGGCCTTGGCTGCTGGTGGCCTCAAAGGCCTGCGTGATACGCATGGCCCCAAGTCCTTGGCCGGCTTCGGTTCGGCCAAGGGTAGCAACGAAGAGGCGTATTTGTTCCAGAAGCTGGTGCGTACCGGTTTTGGCTCCAACAACGTCGACCATTGCACCCGCCTGTGCCACGCCTCCAGCGTGGCGGCTTTGCTCGAAGGCGTGGGTTCGGGCGCGGTGAGCAACCAGGTCAATGACGTGGAACACGCCGACCTGATCTTCATCATCGGCTCCAATCCCACAGCCAACCACCCGGTGGCCGCCACCTGGATGAAAAACGCCGCCAAGCGCGGCGCAAAAATTGTGTTGGCCGATCCCCGCATCACCGACATCGGGCAGCACGCCTGGCGCACCCTGCAGTTCAAGGCCGACACCGATGTGGCCATGATCAACGCGCTGATTCACACCGTCATCGACGAGGGACTGGTGAATGAGGAATTTATTGCGGCGCGCACCAGCAATTACGAGGCCCTGCGCGACAACGTCAAAGGCTACAGCCCGGAGGCCATGGCCCCAATTTGCGGAATCCCCGCCGAGACCTTGCGCGAAGTCGCCCGCGCCTTTGCCAAAGCCAAAGGCGCGATGATTTTGTGGGGCATGGGCATCAGCCAGCACATCCACGGCACCGACAACGCACGCTGCCTGATCTCGCTGGTCAGCGTCACTGGTCAGATCGGCAAGCCCGGCTCCGGCCTGCACCCGCTGCGTGGACAGAACAATGTGCAGGGCGCGTCTGACGCTGGCCTGATCCCTATGATGTTCCCCAACTACCAGCGTGTGGACAATGCCGCCGCGCACGCCTGGTTTGAAGACTTTTGGGGCACCAAGCTGGACGAAAAACCGGGCTACACCGTGGTCGAGATCATGCGCAAAGCCCTGGCCGATGACAGCGACCCGCACAAGATCCGCGGCATGTACATCATGGGCGAGAACCCCGCCATGAGCGACCCCGATCTCAACCACGCCCGCCACGCGCTGGCCAGCCTGGAGCATCTGGTGGTGCAAGACATCTTCATGACCGAGACCGCCTGGTTGGCTGATGTGGTGCTTCCCGCCACCGCCTGGCCCGAGAAGACCGGCACCGTCAGCAACACCGACCGCATGGTGCAACTTGGCAAGCAAGCGCTCACACCTCCGGGGCAGGCGCGTGCTGATTTGTGGATCTTGCAAGACCTGGCCAAGCGCATCGGCCTGCTCTGGGATTACCAAGGCGAGCACGACGGTGTGGCTGCCGTCTACGACGAGATGCGCCGGGCCATGCATGCGGCGATTTCGGGCATCACGTGGGAGCGCTTGCAGCGTGAATCCAGCGTGACCTACCCCTGCCTGAGCGAAGACGCGCCCGGCACGCCGACGGTGTTCATTGACAGCTTTCCAACCGCCAGCGGCCGCGTCAAGTTGGTGCCGGCCGACATCATTCCCGCCAACGAGCGGCCCGATGCCGAATACCCCTTTGTCCTCATCACCGGCCGACAGTTGGAGCACTGGCACACCGGCAGCATGACGCGCCGCGCCAAAGTGCTCGACGCGATTGAGCCCATGGCGACCGCGTCCATGTGCGGCGCAGACCTGAAGGGCCACGGCATGGAGGCCGGCGACATCATCACCATCGCCTCGCGCCGGGGCGAAGTGGCGCTGCATGTGCGCCGCGACGACGGCACGCCGCAGGGCGCGGTGTTTGTGCCCTTTGCCTACTACGAGGCTGCGGCCAATGAACTCACCAATTCCGCGCTGGACCCGGTGGGCAAAATCCCGGAGTTCAAGTACTGCGCCGTGGCCATCCGCAAGGGTGGCAGCACCCGTGAGAACGCCGGCTTTGGCGTCAATGACGCGGCGCTCACCACGTAAATGCCCACGGCAGATCTGCCGCGCCTGACGCAGGCGCTCGCGCCGCTCACGCGAGCTATCGCGGTCGTCAACGAGCACGGCCAGACCCGCCAGCTTGAGATCCCGGCGGAGCGCCCGCTTACCGTCTATGTGGACAAGCGCGAACTCGTCACCCTGATGACTCTGGGTGCGCACCCGGAGTGGCTGGTGCTGGGTTATCTCCTGAATCAGCGTCTCATCCTCGCCGCCACCGAGGTCGAGTCGATTACCGTCGACTGGGAGGTGGGTGCTGCCGCGGTCAAAACCCGCCAGGGCATAGCGGATCTGTCAGAAAAAACTGCCAAGCGCGTGGTCACCACCGGCTGCGGACAGGGCAGTGTGTTCGGCGACCTGATGGCCGACGTGGACACCATTGCGCTTCCCGAAGCCACGCTCACGCAAACCGCGCTGTACGGCATTGTCAATACCATCCGACTACACGACAGCGTCTACAAGGCGGCGGGCTCGGTCCACGGCTGCGCGCTGTTTGAGGGCGACACGCTGCTGATGTTCGTGGAAGACGTGGGCCGCCACAACGCTATCGACGCCATTGCCGGCTGGATGGCGCTGCAGCCCAGCGACAGCCTCCCCGGCAGCGTGCAGCAACGCAGCGGCATGCGCGCCGACAACAAAGTTTTTTACACCACCGGCCGCCTGACCAGCGAGATGGTCATCAAGTCCGCGCAAATGGGTGTGCCCATCGTCATCTCCCGCAGCGGCATCACCCAGATGGGCCACGCGGTGGCGCAACGGCTCAACCTGTGTGCGATTGGGCGGGCGACCAACAAACGGTTTTTGTGCTTCAGCGCGCCGCAGCGCTTGGTACTGGAAGCAGGGGTGGCCGGAGAGCCGGTAGTGGGGTGAGTGGCGTACGTCGGCATTGCATTGCTGGTGCATTCTTCATGGCGTAAATGCACTCAATTTGTGCATACTGGATGCACTCGGGTAAATACCTAATCGAATTCCGGTGATATCCGATAGTCTCGTTCGGATGTTTTATCGGTCACTTAGGGCGGCCTATTTTTTAAAAAAAAGTAACACATGATGAATACGCATTTTGACGTTGATGGTGCAACCAATGCATGGACAGCGCGTTCATTGACTGCTGCGCTAGCCGCAGCGAAGCCTTAATCCATTGCAGCACTTACGCATGGACACCTTTCCCCAACTCCTTTTGCACAACGCCAAGACGCGTCCCGAGCGCGCGGCCTTGCGCGAAAAGAGCCGCGGCATTTGGCAGACGCTCACCTGGCGTGCGCTGGCGGACGAAGTGCGGGCGCTGGCGGCCGGTTTGTCGGCTGCGGGCGTGCAGCGCGGTGACCATGTGGGCTTGCTCGGCGAGAATCGCCCGCGCCTGTTTGCTGCGATGGCTGCCGTCCAGTGGCTGGGTGGTGTGGTGGTGCCGCTGTTTGCCGATACCACCGCGGCAGAAATTGCGGGCCCCATCCAAAGTGCCAAGATGGGTGTGGTCTTCGCAGAGAACCAGGAGCAGGTGGACAAGCTGCTGGCCGCGATGCCGCTCTGCCCAACCATCCGCCACATTATTTACGACGATGACATCGGTATGCGCCATTACCGGCAGTCCTATGTGCAGGCCTATGACGCGCTGCTGGCGCAAGGTCGCGATGGAATGGCACAAGTTGCCGGAAAGTTGGACGCTGAGCTGGCGCGTGGCAGCTCCAAGGATCCGGCGGCCTTGTTTTTCACCTCGGGCACAACCGGGCCGGCGCGCGGCGTGGTGCACGCCCATGGCGCATTGATCGACCGAGCGCGTGTAGCCGCCACGATAGATGGTCTGACAGAAGAGGATACATCGGTCGCCTACTTGCCCCCGGCATGGATTGCCCAGCACATGATGGCTTACGCCCTGCCCATGGTGACGGGCTCGTGTGTGTGCTGCCCCGAGTCGTCTGAGACCATGCTCAACGATATGCGTGAGATGGGGCCCACGGTTTTTCTGGCACCGCCCCGGGTGCTCGAGGCCTTGCTCACGCAGGTCACTATTCGTATCAACAACACCGGCGGTTTCAAGCGCAGCCTGTATGACCATTACATGGCGGTGGCGCAGCGCGTGGGACCGCGTACGTTGGCCGGAGAGTCGGTAGATCTGTCCGACAGTCTGGCTTACAGCCTGGGCCATGTGCTCATTTACGGCCCGCTGCGTGACGTGTTGGGTATGAGCCGTTTGCGGGTAGCCTACGCAGCCGGAGAGGCGACCGGACCAGACCTGCTGCTGTTTTACCGCGCGATAGGGATCAACCTGAAGCAGCTGTATGGTTCCACCGAGACCGGCCTTTTTGTCACCGCGCAATCCAATGGCCGGGTCAAGCCCGGTGCGGTGGGCGCGGTTGCACCCGGGGTGGAGCTTGCGTTCGGGCCAGATCGCGAAGTGCTCGTGCGCTCGCCCGGTCTCTTTTTGGGTTATCACGGTGATGCGGAAGGCACGCATCGCGCTACCAACGCCGATGGCTGGTTCCACACAGGGGACGCCGGCTGGCTCGATGAGGACGGTCAGCTGCACATTGTGGACCGGGTACAGGATGTTGGCGCGCTCAGCGACGGCACCTTGTTTGCGCCCAAGATGCTGGAGAACAAGCTCAAGTTTTCGCACTACATCAACGAGGCGGTGGTTTTTGGCAATGGGCGCGATCGGGTATGCGTGTTTGTCGACATCGACGCCGAGGCGGTGGGTAATTGGGCTGACAAAGAAGGCCTGAGCTACACGGGCTTTGCCGATCTGGCAACCCTCGACGAAGTCTACGGTTTGATTGGCGAAGTCATCGCCAGCGTCAACGCTGCGCTGGCCGAAGACCCCGAGTTGGCGCATGCGCAGGTCCACCGCTTCCTGCTGCTGCAAAAGCGACTCGAGCCGGATGACGGGGAACTCACCCGCATGCGCAAGGTCCGTCGCGATGTGGTTTCCCGCCGCTTTGCCAGCCTGGTGCAGGCCTTGTACGACGGCAGCCCCGTGGGCCATGTCGATGCCGAAGTCCGCTACGTGGATGGCAGCGTGGGCACAATCTCCTCCGATATCAGAATTCGTGACGTGAAGACTTTCGCGGCGCAAACACGCCAAAAGGCAGCCTGACATGGACATGGCAACCGACGAACACGCGCACGGCGACGACATGTCGACCATTCAGCGGGGCTTTGCCATCGGCAAGCCCATTCTGGAACTCGACTCGGTGTCGCTGCGGTTTGGCGGTGTCAAGGCCTTGACCAACATCTCGTTCAATGTGCTGGAGCACGAAATCCGCGCCATCATCGGCCCCAACGGTGCCGGTAAAAGCTCCATGCTGAACGTGATCAACGGTGTCTACCGGCCCCAGGAGGGCACGATCACCCTGCGTGGCCAAAAGCTCACCGACATGACGCCCAACCGGGCGGCGGCCATGGGTATATCGCGTACCTTCCAGAACATCGCGCTGTTCAAAGGAATGACGGTGCTGGACAACATCATGGCCGGATGCAGCCAGAGTGAGCACGCCAACTTCCTTGAAGTCGCTTTCCAACTGCCCCGTGCGCAGCGCGAGGAGACCGCCAACCGCGAGAAAGTCGAAGAGATCATCGAGTTCCTGCAGATTGAGCACATCCGCAAGACGCCGGTTAAACGCCTGCCTTACGGCTTGCAAAAGCGTGTCGAACTCGGGCGCGCGCTGGCGGCGCAACCCAAAATCCTGCTTCTGGACGAACCCATGGCCGGCATGAACATCGAGGAAAAGCAGGACATGTGCCGCTTCATCCTGGACGTGAATGACCACTACGGAACCACGGTCGTGCTGATTGAGCACGACATGGGCGTGGTGATGGACCTGTCGGACCGCGTGGTGGTGCTGGACTACGGCAAGAAAATCGGTGATGGCCCGCCTGACGAAGTGCGCTCTAACCCCGAAGTGATCAAAGCCTATCTGGGCGTCGCAGACTAGAAGGGCTGGCAGACATGAATTTTTTCTTTGAGGTTCTGGTCGGTGGCTTGCTGTCAGGCGTGATGTATTCGCTGGTGGCGCTGGGCTTTGTGCTCATTTACAAGGCCTCGGGGGTGTTCAACTTTGCCCAGGGAGCGATGGTGTTTTTTGCGGTTTTGTCCTTTGTCGGCTTCATGGAGCTGGGCCTGAATTTCTGGGCTGCGCTGCCGGTGACGGTGGCGCTGATGGTGGTCGTGGGCGTGGTGACAGAGCGCCTCGTGCTGCGGCCCTTGGTGGGTCAGAGCGAAGACACCTTGCTGATGGCCACTATTGGTTTGGCCTTTGTTGTCGAGGGCGTGGCGCAACTCGCCTGGGGGGTGAAAGTGCGCCGCTTGGATCTGGGCATACCGGACGAGCCCATGGGCTGGCTTGCTGATAAGGTCGATATTCTGGTCAGCCAACTGGATGTGGCCGCTGGTTTGGTGGCGGGCATCATGGTTGCGGTGCTGGCTTTGATATTCTCTAAGACCAAGGTTGGCCGTGGGCTGCGTGCGGTGGCAGATGACAACGCGGCTGCGCTGTCGGTTGGCATTCCGCTCAAACAGATTTTGGTGGTGGTGTGGGCCACTGCGGGCGTGGTGGCGCTGGTGGCCGGCATGATGTGGGGCGCGCGCAGCGGTGTGCAGTTTGCCCTCGTGGGCGTGGCTTTGAAGGCCATGCCGGTGCTCATCATCGGTGGGTTCACCTCGGTGCCAGGCGTGATTGTGGCGGGCCTCATCGTCGGGGCTGCCGAGAAAATAGCCGAGGTCTATCTCGGCCCCTTTGTCGGCGGCGGAATCGAGGGCTGGCTTCCTTATGTTCTGGCGGTTCTGTTCCTGCTGGTGCGGCCAGAGGGCCTGTTCGGCGAGAAGATTATTCGGCGCGTCTGACAGCGCGGCTCAACCCAGGCAAATACCCTATGTTCTACAGAGAGTCAGGCCAATATTCAAGCAGTTATGGGCAGGACCGGCGGTTGCTGCAGCTTAGACAGGACCGCGTCGGTATGGTGGTGCTTTTTGTCATTGGCTTGGCGGGCATTCCTCTTGCGGCCAGTGATTACTGGCTCAGCGCCATCCTGATCCCCTGGCTGGTACTGGCCCTGGTGGCCTTGGGGCAGAACATTCTGATGGGGTATGCCGGGCAGCTGTCGCTGGGCTCGGCCGGGTTCATGGCTGCCGGTGCCTTTGCTTGCTACAACCTGATCCTGCGCGTGCCCGGTATTCCATTTGTCGCAGCGGTACTGCTCTCCGGGTTGATAGCGGCGGTCATCGGTATCTTGTTCGGGCTGCCCAGTTTGCGTATACGCGGGCTGTATCTGGCGGTAGCCACATTGGCGTCGCAGTTCTTCATTGTCTGGGCGCTGGACAAGTTCGGCTGGTTCAAGAACTACGACAGCTCGGGCATCATCAATGCGCAGGCTATTGTGGTCTTTGGCCACACCATGGGCACACCAGCCGAGAAATACCTGGTGGTGTTTGCCATCGTCGCCGGGCTGGCCTTGCTGGCGGCGAATATGGCTGCGGGCAGTGTGGGGCGCGGCTGGATGGCAGTGCGCGATATGGATGTCGCGGCCGAGGCCATGGGCTTATCGCTGTTGCGCACCAAGCTGCAGGCTTTTGCCATCAGTTCCTTTTACTGCGGTGTGGGCGGTGCGCTCTACCTGTTCGCCTACCTACAGACCGCAGAGCCGACGGGCTTCAACATCGAGTTGTCGTTCCGGATTCTCTTCATGGTCATCATCGGGGGGCTGGGCACCATATTGGGTGCGTTCCTCGGTTCGGCATTTATTTTGTTGCTGCCTATTTTTCTGAATATCTTTTTTCATGCGCTATTTGGCGCCGCTGTCGATGCGACCATCACCTCGGCGCTGGAACAGGTGATTTTCGGCGTATTGATCATCGTTTTTCTGATCTTCGAACCCTTGGGTCTGGCGCGGCTGTGGCAGGTCACCAAGGAGCGGCTGCGTCTGTGGCCGTTCAAGTACTGAGTTTTCCCCACTACAACTAGGAGACATGGATATGAGAAACCACTCGATTCGTAGCGTGATCCTGCGCGGCTTGCTCGTGGCAGGATTGGCTTTCGCAGCTGCCGCTCCTACGGCCGTGATGGCCCAGGGCCAGGAACAGTATTTCGGCATTCCGAGCAGCCGGGTCGGCCCATACTCCGCCATGGGTACCGGCTACTACGGCGGCATCATCGATTACCTGAACTATGTGAATATGAAGTTTGGCGGCGTCAATGGCGTCAAGCTGACCTATGAGGAGTGCGAGACCGAGTACAACGCGTCGCGCACCGTGGAGTGCTACCAGCGTCTGCTGACCAAAGGTAATCAGCGTATGGTTGTGTTTGACACCTTGGGAACGCCGGGCGCTTATGCGGTGATCAACCGCATGGAGCCGGATAACGTGGTGCTGGCCCAGTACGGGTACGGCCGCACCGATGGAGCCGACGGCACCGTCTGGCCCTGGGTCTTCAATGCCGCCGGTCACTACTGGGGCCAGGTTGCGGTGCAAATGTCCTTCATGGCACAGCAAGAAGGTGGCATCGACAAGATGAAGGGCAAGACCGTAGTGCATCTGCACATCGACAGCGCCTTCGGACGCGAGCCTTTGCCGGCGATGCGGGAGGTCGCCAAGCAGTGGGGTGTGCGTCTGTTGGAGATCCCCGTGCCCCCACCGGGCTTGGAGCAGCAGTCGCAGTGGCTGCAAATCCGGCGCGAGAAAGCGGACTGGGTGACCTTCTGGGGCGCGGGTTCGGGTATGAATTCCACCGCGATCACCAACGCAGCCCGTGTCGGTTTTCCGCGTAATCGCATGATTTATGTCTCCTTTGGCGGCGCTGAAGAGGACATGGTTCCCGCAGGTGACGCCGCTAAGGGCACCTATGTGACCGCCAATGCGGTTCCAGGCAAGTTCCCGCTAATTCAGGACATCGAGAAAGTGGTGTACGGCGCTGGCAAGGGTAACCTGAAAGACCCCGAGCGCATCGGATCGGTGTATTACAACCGTGGCGTGGGCGCGGCAACGATGTGGGTGGAAGCCTTGAAGAACGCGCAGCGCATCCACAAAAAGAATGGCAAAACCGTCACCGGGCCTGAGTTCCGCGACGGCTACGAAGCACTGGACATTTCGGAGGCCAAGCTCAAAGAGATCGGCATCCAGGGCATGTCTGCGCCATTCAAAATGTCGTGCTCTAAGCACGACGGCGCTGAGCGTTTCCGCGTGATGCAGTGGGACGGTACCAAGTTCGTGATGGTCAGTTCGTGGACCCCGGCACCTGATCCGGCTTTCATCCGCACGCTCATCGAAGAATCGGCAGCGAAATACGCCGTCGAGAACAAGATCACGCCGAAAAAGTGCTCGTGAACACCGCTACCGCCTCTGCTTCCCTGACGGGCAGCGCCGCAGTGTCCCAGGCAGCGGCGCAGCCTATCTTGGCGGTCAAGAACATCGAGGTCATCTACGACCACGTGATCTTGGTGCTGCGTGGTGTCTCCTTTGAGGTGCCGCAGGGCAAGATCGTCGCTCTGCTCGGTGCCAACGGCGCGGGCAAGAGCACGACCTTGAAGTCGGTGTCGACGCTGCTGGCCTCGGAGCGGGGTGAGGTGACCAAGGGTTCGATCGAGTTTCGCGGCCAGCGCACCGAGGCGCTGGCTCCGGGCGAGATGGTCGGTATGGGCATGGTGCAGGTGATGGAAGGCAGACATTGCTTTGGACATCTGAGCGTCGAAGACAACCTGATCACAGGCGCCTATGCGCGTCCCATCAACCGGGCGCAGGTGCGTGACGAGCTGGAGAAAATTTACGCCTATTTCCCCCGCTTGAAAACGCGCCGCACCAGCCTGGCCGGTTACACCTCCGGCGGCGAGCAGCAGATGGTGGCGATTGGCCGCGCGATGATGGCCAAGCCCAGCATGTTGTTGCTGGACGAACCGTCTATGGGCCTGGCGCCGCAAATCGTGGCCGAGATTTTTGAGATCGTGCGCGAACTCAACCAAAAGGAAGGGGTCAGCATCCTGCTGGCCGAGCAGAACACCAATGTGGCGCTCAAATATGCCGACTATGGCTACATCCTGGAGAGCGGGCGGATCATGATGGATGGCACTGCCAAGGAGCTATCCGAAAACGCCGACGTCAAGGAGTTCTATCTGGGTCTGGCCAAGGAAGGGCGCAAGAGCTTTCGCGGGATGAAGTCTTACCGGCGTCGCAAGCGCTGGCTGTAGGCATCTGCGGCCGCCGGCCTATGATGGCAGTGCCATCATCGATCGCTAGCCCCACCAGGAGCACCCATGAGAATCACGGTTTCTACGCTGGTCGCAGCGCCCATCGACAAAGTCTGGCGTGCCTACACCTCGCCTGAGGACATTAAGCTCTGGAACGCCGCATCCGCCGACTGGCACACGACCTCCGCCACTGTTGATCTGCGGGTAGGTGGCACGTTTTCATCGCGTATGGAGGCCAGGGATGGTTCCTTCGGCTTTGACTTCGCGGGTGTGTACACCGTGGTCGACTCGCCCCACAGGCTGGCCTATACCTTTGGTGACCGCAGCGCAGATGTTGAGTTGGTCTCGACGGCAGGCGGTGTGCTGGTGACGATTAGTTTCGTCCCGGAATCCGAGCACCCCGAAGAGGCCCAGCGCCAGGGCTGGCAGTCTATCTTGGATAACTTCTCCCGCCATGTTGTGGCGCGCCACAATGCGCATTAGTCCGCCATGACCCCAACTTCCCCTCCCATCCATGAGGGTGGATGCGTATGCGGCGCGGTACGGTACCGCGTGCAGGGCAAGCCCGCGCTGACCGTGGTCTGCCATTGCACCTTTTGCCGGCGCCGCCTGGCCAGCGCGTTTGCCATGGTGGCATTTTTTCCGCATGAGGCTGTGGAGTTTGTGCAGGGTGAGGTGGCCACGCACGAACATATTTCAGACGCCAGCGGACGCTGGTTGCGTATGAATTTTTGCTCACGCTGCGGCACCACGCTGGGCCATAGCGCCGAGTTTCGACCCGGCGTGCGCGCAGTGGCCGTAGGCACGCTGGACGAACAGGACTGGTTCACGGTGGACCGCCACGTGTGGGCGCAGTCCAAACTGCCCTGGGTCCAAATCCCAGAGGGTGTGCCGACCTTCCATCAGGCCTACCTTGCGCCCTGAGCCCGGTAAGCGCGTTGCGCGCCAAGCTCTGTCAAGCGCTGCCGGAACTGCGCTGCGTCCACCGCCTCCAGCCCGCTGCTGCCCTTAACCTGCAGACCGCGCTCGGTCACCAGCGCGCCCATCCCGATGTCGTGCGCCTGCGGCTGGATGCTGGGGATGCGACTAATCTCAAAGCCCACGGCAACGCATAGGGCGCGCGGGTGCTGCGCGGCCAGCGTGCGGTCAAAGTAGCCCCCACCATAGCCCAGGCGAAAGCCCTGCGCGTCAATGCCTACCGGCGGCATCAGCAGCAGATCCGGTCGCAGCACGGCGCTGTCGCGCGGATAGGGGATTCCATAGGCGCCGCGCTCCATGGCAGTGCCTGGCGACCAGGCCCGGAACGCGAGCCCCAGGCCGGCACCGCGCACCACCGGCAGCGCGGATTGCACGCCGAATCGGCGCAAGCGGGCGGCAAAGTGGCGGGCGTCAAATTCAGCTCTGAAGGGCCAGCACAAGCCCAGCACCCAATCGCGGCCCAGGTGACCCAGCCCGGCGTTGAGCCACGCGTTAATGGACGCGCTCCACGCCGCGTGTGCGGCGGCGGGGGCGGCCTGGCGGGCGCGCAGCAGGCTGTGGCGCTGCTCTGTACGCCAGGCTGCCAGTTCGGGACTGAGCGCCACGGCAGCCGCGGGTCAGCTTTGGTAGTCGCTGATGGGAACGCAGCTGCAGAAGAGGTGGCGGTCGCCGTAGACGTTGTCCACACGTCCCACCGCAGGCCAGTATTTATGGTGTTTGAGACTCTCCAGCGGAAACGCGCCTAGGCCACGCGCATAGAGCCGGGCCCAGTCGTCGGCCAGCACGCTGGCTGCGGTGTGGGGCGCGTGGGTGAGCGGGTTGTCGTCGCGCGGCCAGACGCCAGATTCGACCTGGCGGATCTCGTCACGGATGGCCACCATGGCAGCGATGAAGCGGTCAATCTCGGCCAGCGTCTCGCTCTCGGTGGGCTCGACCATCAGCGTGCCTGCCACAGGAAAGCTCAGCGTGGGCGCGTGAAAACCGTAGTCCATCAAGCGCTTGGCCACGTCTTCGGCGCTGATGCCCGAGGCCTCTTTGAGCGGGCGCAAGTCCAGAATGCATTCGTGTGCCACCCGGCCGTTGTCGCTGGCGTAGAGCGTGGGGTAGTGGTCGCGCAACTGGTGGCTGATGTAGTTGGCCGCGAGAATCGCCGCTTCGGTGGCGTGCTGCAAGCCGTCTGCGCCCATCATGCGGCAGTACATCCAGCTGATGGGCAACACCGCCGCGTTGCCCAGGGGCGCGGCAGAGATGGCTCCGACACCCGCGCCACTGGATCCAGGCAAATACGTCACCAGATCTTCCACCACGCACACCGGCCCGACACCAGGGCCGCCGCCGCCGTGCGGGATGCAAAAGGTCTTGTGCAGGTTGAGGTGGCTGACATCGCCGCCGAACTCGCCGGGCGCGGCCACGCCGACCAGCGCGTTCATATTGGCCCCGTCCACGTACACCCGTCCGCCGTGGCTGTGCACCAAGGTACACAGTTCTTTGACGCGGGTCTCAAACACCCCGTGGGTGCTGGGGTAGGTGATCATCACGCAGGCCAGATTGGCGCTGTGCTGTTCGCACTTGGCGCGCAGGTCGTCCATGTCCACGTTGCCATGGCTGTCGCAGGCGGTGACCACCACGTCCAGTCCCGCCATCTGCGCGCTGGCCGGGTTGGTGCCGTGGGCGGAGGAGGGGATCAGACAGATGTTGCGCTGGCCCTGGCCGTGCGCCGCGTGGTAGGCGCGGATCACCAGCAGCCCGGCGTATTCGCCCTGGCTGCCCGCGTTGGGTTGCAGGCTGATGCCGGCGTAGCCCGTTGCTTGGCACAGCCAGGCGCGCAGCTGTGCGTCCAGCAAGGCGTAACCCTGGCGCTGCGCTGCCGGTGCGAAGGGGTGGATGTGGGCGAACTCGGGCCAGGTGATGGGAATCATCTCGCTGGTGGCGTTGAGCTTCATGGTGCAGGAGCCCAGCGGAATCATGCTGCGGTCCAGCGCCAGGTCTTTGTCGCTCAAGCGGCGGATGTAGCGCAGCATGCCGGTCTCCGACTGGTAGCTGTTGAACACCGGGTGGGTCAAAAAGCGGCTGGTGCGGCGCAATGCTTCGGGGATCAGCGTGGTGACGCCCGGGCCGGGACCTGCATCCGCGAACGCTGGCAGGGCCTGCCCGGCACTGGCGAACAGGGACCAGAGTAGCGTGATGTGCGCGCGGCTGCTGGTCTCGTCCAGGCTGATGCCCACATAGGCTGCGCGACCGCCGCCAAAGCGGCGCAGGTTGATGCCCTGTGCTTCTGCGCGGTCGCACACAGCGTTGGCAGCGGGCGCGCTGCCCAGGTCCAGGGTGAGCGTGTCAAACGCGTTTTCATGAACCAGCTTCACCCCCAGTTTTTGCAAACCAGCTGCCAGCACGGCGGTATAGCTTGCAATGCGCTGCGCGATACGCGTCAGACCCTGCGGGCCGTGGTAGACCGCATACATGCTGGCCACGACGGCGGGCAGCACCTGCGCGGTGCAGATGTTGGACGTGGCTTTCTCGCGGCGGATGTGCTGCTCACGGGTTTGCAGCGCCAGCCGGTAGGCCGGGTTGCCATGGGCATCGACGCTCACACCCACCAGCCGACCAGGCATGGAGCGCTTGTAGTCGTCGCGGCAGGCCAGGTAGGCGGCGTGCGGACCACCGCAGCCCATCGGCATGCCAAAGCGCTGCGTGCTGCCCACCACGATGTCCGCGCCCATTTCGCCGGGTGGCTTGATCAGCGTCAGCGCCAACAGATCGGCGGCCAGAATCAGCGCAGCCTGCTTGCTGTGAATTTGGTCAGCCGAGGCCTGCCAATCCGCCAACCATCCGCTGCTGGCGGGGTACTGGTTGATGGCGGCAAAGTAGTCGTCCTGCGCAATCGCGTCCTGCCACGCCTGGCCGGAGTGGACCAGCTTGACCGCGATGTCCAGCGGCGCGGCGCGGGTCTGGATCACGGCAATGGTTTGCGGGTGGCAGTCGCCGGCCACGATGCACACATTACCTTTGGCTTTGACGCTGCGCCGCGCCAGCGTCATGGCCTCGGCGGCGGCGGTGGCTTCATCGAGCATGGAGGCGTTGGCCATGGGCATGGCGGTCAGGTCACAGACCATGGTCTGGAAGTTCACCAGCGCCTCCATCCGACCTTGGCTGATCTCAGCCTGGTAGGGGGTGTAGGCGGTGTACCAGGCCGGGTTTTCCAGGATGTTGCGCAGGATCACGCCAGGCGTGTGGGTCCCGTAATAGCCCTGGCCGATGCAGCTGGTGTGGATCTGGTTGTGGGCCGCAATGGCTTTCAATTCAGCCAGGGCAGCGGCTTCAGTGATCGCCGGGGGAATC